>ERZ791903.6-NODE-6-length-378668-cov-11.264463_pt1 | contig 378668 bp, 256 predicted proteins | sample MGYA00510148_ERZ791903 | MGnify/ENA primary metagenome ERZ791903 (study PRJEB30046, sample SAMN00792080) | human gut metagenome | study: EMG produced TPA metagenomics assembly of the A metagenome-wide association study of gut microbiota in type 2... | reverse complement strand
TATATTTAGGAAATTTGTTTCTTACTTTGCAGGCTGAAAAAGCGGTTTGCTCGTCTTTTTATAGAAAGATTTGCAAGGCTATTACCAAGGATGACTTGATTCTTTTGATAGCCAGAGATGCATATTACCAGTTAATAATGAAGAGATTTTTAATATTACTAACAATTTAAATTTTATGATTATGAAAGTAGAAAAGGAAATGAAGTATGAAGCCCCAGAAGTGGAGGTTTTAGAGGTAGAAGTAGAATTGGGATTTGCAGCATCGCCTGAAAAGCCTGAAATACCTGAATGGTAACTAGAACTAATAACTAAATGTTTTATTAATCAAATAATTAAGATGAAAACAAGGTATATCTTAGCTTCTTTAAGTTTAGTGGGTTTGTTTGCTTCTTGCCAGAATGAGGAATTCGTGGCTGAACAAACAAGCAATGTGTTAAAAGGGCGCCCTACAGTGAATTTGACTTTAGAGAAAGGCGTAAATACCCGTTTGGTTGTAGGTGATAATGATGCTGTTGGATACAATAGTACTGATGAATTAGGTGCTGTTATTGTAGATGGGCAGACTCTATGGTCAATAAAAGCTGGTCATGTTGGGAATAATAAATTCTATTATGACGAAACATCAGGTAAGTTTGTAACTAAGGGAACGACTGCTATTGGTTCTTGGGTGTTCTATACACAATATAGTAGTGATATGACAACTCAAAGAGATGCTATCACCTATTCATTTAAGCAAATTCAGGAAGGCGATGCAACTTCAACAGCTTCTACGGCAACAGGCGTGGATTTCTTTGTATCACCGATAGTTCAGTTGGATGGATATGAAGGAGAGGATTTAGCTTTTTCTGTTCAAACACCATCTATCAATACTCGTGCTGTAATTGATTTGGCTTTTGATGCAAGTTTGGATGTTACAGAAGTGCAAAAGATTGTTGTGGCAGCAAAGAGTGCTGGAGGTAGTCCAACTCAATTTATCCTCAAGGGAAAGATTGATAATACGAAATTGAAGGTAGCTGATGTAAGGAGCACAACTTTAGTAGGTGCCGATAAAACTGCTAATGAGGTAATTTTAGAAGCAGCTCAGGAAATGTCTAATGTAGGTGCGTATAATGCAGCAACTCTTGAGAGTGATTTTTCTTCAATTGTAGAAGCTCAAGGCGTAGCAAATGACCAAGCAACATTCTTAGCTCTGGATTGTATTAGTCATGACGAAAATGCGACAGCAATGCCTGTAATCAATAATGAATTTAAGAGCATTATGCTGTTACCTGCAGATAAATATAAGAGCTTGACACTGTATGTGTATACAAACAAGGGAATCTATAAAAAAGAAATTAAGAATCCTACACCTGAAAACGAGCAGGCAGTAGATGCTGATTTTTGGTTGAGACGCGGTCATCGTGTAAACTTGGCTAATATTACAAAATCAGCTAGTGCTGTTACAGAGAAGTTGTCTATAAAAGAAGCTAATCTCATTGAAAACTCGGTAGCTGCTACTGAAACAGATGGTACTGTTGTTTTGAAAACTGCTGACCTGATTGCTGCGATCAATGCTATTCAAACAGATGGTGATGTAGAAATTAATGTTATTGGCGATGCTAATCATCAGACGATTATCAATAAAGCTGTGATGGATGCATTAACTGAGGTAAAAAATGCAAAACCGAATGTTCAATTAATATTTAGTACGCCAATGAATATTGAGGGTACTAGTGATGCAGCTGCTCCGCTTGATTTGCATGACATTACTTTTGAAGAAGGGGCTACTTTAACGGCGGGCTATGCTGTGGTCAATTCAGATATAAATATTCCTGCAACAAAGAATATAACAGTCACTGCAAATACTACATTGACATTTGCAGAAGCAGCTAATGAAAATCTCTCTTATGTTTATACTGGCCTTGTAAATAAGGGTACTGTTAATGTAGGAGCCAGCATCTCTATTGGTACTATTACTAATCTTGGAGTTATTTCTATTGATGAAGAAAAAGCGTTGACAACAACGGCAGATGTAATCAATAATGGTATTGTCACAAATAATGGTACTTGGAACATTAAGGGTAATACAGAAAATACAGTTACGGATGCATCCGCTGCAACGATCAATAACTTTGGTATCATTAATATAAAAGGAGCCACTGCTAATAGCAATATTATTAATAATGGTAAGCAAACAACATCAGGCGCTACTATTACTGCTGAAGGAAAAGGCATAATCAATGTAATGGAAACGTTTGCTAATAAGGGAATAATTAACAATTATAAGTCTTCAGTTATTTTAGTTAAGACTGGTGATGCCGCTTCTTCTGTACTGAACAATGAAAGTACGGCAACTATCAACAACTATGGTGATTTGTATTGTAATGAAGGTAGCAATACTATTAATAATGTCGGTAGCATATATGCAGAGCCCAATTCTACTACTTATATTACTACCAATACGGATGATGCTAGTTCTGACTATACTACAACTAATACGGCCAATATGGGAGAAATTTTCTTGAATGCACGTAATAGTGACGTAAGTGTAACTACAGTTGCTAAGAAGGGATATATTTCATTCGCTGTTCCATCTTCTGTGAGTAAAATAGACGCGCAATCTGGTGATAAATTCAACAAAGTTTATCTGAAAGGTAAATGTGAAGTAGCAAGTCCTGCTGTTAAATATGTTGTAGCAGATGCTGGAACAGATGAAGTTATTTTGACGAATAGCCAATATGCAGAGCTGACATTTAATACAGATGCTACTATTTATGCTGATCCTGTAACGAAGGTGAAAGTTGGTAAACTATCTGTTGCAAAAGATGTGAGAGTAAAACTTCCGACAGAGAATGCTATGGGAGTATATGAAGTTGATTTTACGACTACTACTCTTACAGATAAATGCAAGACAAGTGCAGAAATCGAGAATAAGGGTACTATTTTAGTTGGTGGTAATTTCTGGAGCTCATTGTCGCTACCTAGTTCTGGTACATTTGCTTCCGGTGATGGTAATACTAGTGCATTCCACTGGGGTGAAGTAAGTTGGAATTAAATTGAAACTCTTTCGATATATTATCGAATAATCAATAAGCTACCCGTCATTGACTAAATGTATCAATGACGGGTTTCTTAATTTGTATGGTAAAAGATAATATCCTCGAATATTTATGTCTGGAAAACTCTATAGACTATTGACGATATTTTTTATATACATGATTCTATAATGAATAATAGTACTATAAATACGGAAAATGTGGAACTGTTCTCTCAAGGGCAGGAGGTAGATCTACTGGGAATAATCAAGAAAATTTTCAACTTCCGAAAACTGTTACTTAAGGCCTGCTGTATCGGAGCTATTCTGGGAATAATTATGGTTTTCAGCATTCCTAAGGAATATACGGCAAATACACTTATTGCCCCGGAAGGTTATCGTAGAAGTTCCTCTTCGGGTATAAGCGCATTGGCTGATATGGCAGATATAGATATAAGTTCTTCTTCTTCTTCTTCTGCTACTGAACGGGATGCTATTTATCCGTCCTTATATCCTTCTATTGTCAGTTCAACACCGTTTCTTATTCAGCTTTTTGATATTAAAGTACATGAGCAGAAAGACAGCACTATAATGCCTCTTTCCCGATACCTGAAAGAACGTCAGAAGAGACCATGGTGGAGTGTCATTACATTGGCACCATCCAAGCTGATAGGCTGGACAATTTCTCTGTTCAAGGATATATCGGACGAAAACAGAGAAAAAACAAAGACTAAAATAGACCCTTTTTGGCTAACCCGTGAGGAGGCAGGTATGGCTGGGGTCATTTCTTCCAGAATTAATATTGAGGTGGACAAAAAGAAAAAGACCATAAAAATATTTGTGACCATGCAGGATCCGCTGGTTGCAGCTACGGTGGCTGATAACGTGCGGGCACGACTGAAGGAATACATAACAGAATATAGGACAAGTAAGGCACGTCGATTGTTGGAATATGCGGAAAAGCTTCGCAAAGAGGCACAGAGTCTATATTATGAAGCTCAGAAAAGATATACCCGATATGCAGATGGCAATCAGGGACTGGTAAAACTGACTTCGCGTGCCGAGCAGGCGAGGTTACGGAATGAAATGGATCTGGCTCAAGCTACCTACAATCAGACGGAACAACAAGTACAAATCGCTAAAGCAAAGGTAGAGAAAGAGACTCCCGTCTATGCAGTAATCCAGCCTGTACAGGTTCCACTTAGTCCCTCGAAACCCCGAAAAATAGTAATCCTTGCGGGATGTATCTTTTTGGCAGGCGCAGGAAGCATTAGCTGGATTTTGTTTGCGAAAGACTTTGTGGAAGGCTTTTTAAGAGATATACGAAGAAAAAGAAAGACATCGGAAGACGAATATAATCAAATGGTAGCTGATGATTAAAGAAATAATTCAGTTGTTACCTGAGGGGCAACGCAAGCGGGGTATATGGGTGGCTTTCTCGGTATTGTTGCGCGCTATCCTTGATTTTGCAGGAGTTGCAGCACTGATACCGATATTGCTGGTAGTGGTAAAACAAGATGGCGGACGGGGCATGATGCTGGCATTGTGTGGTGCTGTGTTGCTGTTTGTATTGTTGAAGAATGCCTTGGTGGTATTCTTGGCACGTGTACAAAGTCGTTACCAATTGGAGATATACCGGGAATTCAGCAGACGGATGTTTGCCAATTATTACCATCGCGGATTGCTTTTCCTGAAAGGGAAGAGCAGTGTACAACTGGGGCATGAAGTAAACTATGTTTGCTATATGTTCAGTTCATGTGTATTGGCTCCGGTCTTTCGCATGGCGGGAGAGGCAGTGCTGGTGCTGCTGATGGTGACGGCGCTTGTCGTCTGGGAACCGCTTGCCGGATTTTTGCTTTGTGCGTCTTTTCTGCCTCTGGTCGGTCTGTATGTGGGTCTGGTACGGAGACGCCTGCGCCGTTATGGCATGGAAGAATTGGCAGCACGTCGCAAGCAGAGCCGCACGGTGGTGGAAGCTTACCGCGGATATGCAGAATTGGAAATTGCCCGGGCCTTCCATACCTCGCTTGCTTCTTTCGACCAGGGAATGGAGTTTATTGTTCACAATCGTCTACGAATGGAAGTGTACCAGCTTTTTCCGTCTTTCCTCTCGGAAGTAGCTGTAGTGGCCGGATTGGCTTTATTGATTGGCACCGGAAGTGGTGACCTGGGATTGGTAAGTGGCGTGTTTGCGGTAGCAGCTTTCAGGCTGATACCTGCCGTGAGAGCCGTGTTGAACAGTTGGGTGACACTTCAAAATGCTTCGCATACTATAACAGTGGTGGAAGAAGGCATAGCTGTTGTGAACGATGAACTACAAGAAAGCCTGTCAAGTGAGCTTCCTTTTGATTTCAAGCATACCCTTGAATTGCGCGGGTTGGAGTTCGCATTTCCCGATGGACATACACTTTTCAGTGGTTTAGATCTGGTTGTCAGTCGTGGTGAACGTATCGGTATACGCGGAGCAAGCGGTTCGGGAAAATCGACTCTCTTTAACCTGATGCTTGGGTTCTTCCCACCTACATCCGGTGAGATACTTATAGATGGTAGGAAGCTGACCTCTGCCAATCGAAGTGAGTGGCATAAACTGGTGGGATATGTACCGCAGGAGATATTTATTATTGAAGGGACGCTTGCTAATAATATAGCACTTGGGCAATCGCAAGTTGACCTTACAAAGGTGATGCAGGTTCTGGAACAAGTGCAACTGAAGGAATGGGCAGATGAATTGCCACAAGGATTGGACACCCCGTTGGGTGAATATGGCAGCCGATTGTCCGGTGGTCAGAAACAAAGAATTGGTATTGCACGGGTACTTTACAAGGAAGCTGAAGTACTGTTCTTTGATGAAGCCACTTCTGCTCTGGATAACAAGACGGAACAGGAAATCAATCATGCTTTAGAAATGCTTTCACGACAGCATCGTGAACTGACATTAATTGTCATAGCCCACCGTGAAAGCTCGTTGTCCTTTTGTGACCGAATATTCGATCTGGACACATGTGATATAATATATAACAATAAGGAATAAAAGAAATGGAACAGGATTATTTAATAGCCGGACATTGTATCCGCGTGGAAGGGGATAGATTGGTACAAAGGATAGAAGCATTACCCGGCTTTTCGGTCTTTAAAACTAAATCCGGTAGCGAACCGCTTTGCCGGTTTATAGCAACTCACAACCAGGCGCCGGCGTTTGAACAAGTGTACTATCGTAGTGAAATAGACGGCATTGTCAGCCGTTTTGGACGTTATACCGACGGGTATGTTTTTGATATGACCTTCCCGGATGTTAAACCATTGAGTATGTGGATGACACAAGATGCCCGTATTACTTATTTTACGGGTAACTTTGCTTCTATATTACTACGCTTTGCCTGCTGGATTGCGTATGGAGTGGCTGCGGTTCCTCTCGGAACAGTGGCTATTCATACCAGTACCATTTGCTATCAAGGTAAAGCTGTGCTCTTTCTGGGAGAGAGTGGTACAGGAAAAAGTACGCACACCCGTTTGTGGCGCGAAAACATAGATGGGGCTGTTCTGCTGAATGATGATAGTCCTATTCTTCGCATCATAGACGGGAAACCATGGGTATATGGTAGCCCATGGAGTGGAAAGACACCTTGTTATAAGAGTGAGAGTTATCCGTTAGCAGCCTGTGTACGATTGTCGCAAGCTCCGTTTAATAAAATGGAACGGCTAAATGTAGCTCAGGGTTATGGAGCTTTACACCCTTCATGTCCTCCTTGTTTTGCCTATGATGATGCATTGTATGACTCTATCAGTGGGACTTTGAGTAAACTACTTTCAACCGTACCGGTTTATCATCTGTCTTGTCTTCCTGATGCGGCGGCGGCTCGTCTTTCTTGTGAAACTATTTTCGGAGCATGCGAAAAATAACGGTATCCAATGACTTTTTTACCGGAGTGGCTGAGGCTTTAAAACAAGGGCAAACTGTGAAACTTTTGATTGATGGGAAGGGTGGCATTGGCTACGTTTTTTATGTCGTTGGTTTTGCCTGCCTTTAAGATGTTGCACATCGGATAGAGTATTTAACTAAAATTATTACGGAAAAATTTCCTTAATTACGAATGTCGTTGTACTTTTGTCGCAACTTTATTACACATATAAACAAAAAATTGAAGATTATGTCAAAAGTAACCGTAGTAGGTGCAGGTAACGTAGGTGCTACATGCGCTAATGTGTTAGCCTTTAATGAAGTGGCTGACGAAGTGGTAATGCTGGATGTTAAAGAAGGCGTTTCAGAAGGTAAGGCAATGGATATGATGCAGACTGCTCAATTGTTGGGTTTTGATACCACCATTGTAGGCTGTACCAATGACTATGAGAAGACTGCCAATTCTGACGTTATCGTTATCACATCAGGTATTCCCCGTAAGCCGGGTATGACTCGTGAAGAGTTGATCGGTGTAAATGCCGGTATCGTGAAAACAGTTGCTGAAAATGCATTGAAATATTCTCCCAACGCTATTCTTGTAGTTATTTCTAATCCGATGGATACAATGACTTATCTGGCATTGAAATCTCTGGGTCTTCCTAAGAACCGTGTTATCGGTATGGGGGGTGCTTTGGATAGCTCTCGTTTCAAATACTTCCTGTCTCAGGCTTTGGGTTGCAATGCAAACGAAGTAGAAGGTATGGTAATCGGTGGTCATGGTGATACAACTATGATTCCTTTGGCTCGCTTGGCTACATACAAAGGACAGCCGGTTAGCACTCTGTTGAGCGAAGAAAAATTGAACGAAGTTGTTGCTTCTACTATGGTAGGTGGTGCAACTCTGACTAAGTTGCTGGGTACTTCTGCATGGTATGCACCGGGTGCAGCAGGAGCTTATGTAGTTGAGTCTATTATCCACAACCAGAAGAAGATGATTCCTTGCTCTGTATTGCTGGAAGGTGAATATGGTGAATCTGATCTTTGTATCGGTGTTCCCGTTATCCTGGGCAAAAACGGTATTGAAAAAATCGTTGCATTGGAACTGACTGCTGACGAAAAAGAAAAATTTGCTGCCAGCGCTAAGGCTGTTCACGGAACTAACGCTGCATTGAAAGAAGTAGGTGCTCTCTAATTGGGAAAACCTTTTTCATAAATAAATTAATAGGGGTTGATTCCATCAAGAATCAACCCCTTAATTTTGCTATATATTCAATCTCAGAAGTAGTCTGATAATGATATTTATCTTACATCCGCCCCCCACATCAATTTATTGCGAAGCGTATCAAAGAACACATGATTGAAGCGCTTGATTACCTTAATGCTGTAATCAGCCCGTGAGATTCGCAGACGGGTTGTTTCTTTGCAGGATTCACTACGACCGTCGATGGCAACCAGGAAACTGTGGCTACGGCTTTCTACGTCAAGAGTGATTTCCCAATCATCACAAATAACGATAGGTCGGACATTCAGACTATGCGGAGCCACCGGAGTGATAGCAATCGTTTTGCTATGGGGCACGATAACCGGACCACCGACACTCAGCGAATAAGCCGTGGAACCGGTAGGGGTGGATACCACTAATCCGTCAGCCTGATAAGTGGTGAGATGGGCACCGTTGATAGCAGTATGAATGCTGATCATTGAAGAACTATCGCGTTTCAATACAGCAATTTCATTGAGTGCATAAGGCGATTCCATCAATTTTTTGTCATCACAATATAATTGCAACACGCTACGTTCTTCCACCTTGTAGTGGTTATTATAAATCTCATCGAAAGTCTCTTCCATCTCTTCCGGAGAAATGTCTGCCAGGAAACCGAGGCGGCCGGTATTGATACCCAGAATGGGGATATTCTTTTTGCCTACCCGGCTGGCTGCTTTCAGGAACGTACCGTCGCCCCCGATACTGATGACCATATCTGCTGTAAAATCGTCTCCATCGAAGAGTTCGGCGGAAGCGATAGTCATGTGCAGGTCGGAAGTCAGGAAGTTATAGAACTCCCTGCAAATGCAAAGCTGGGCATTACGCCGCTCCAACAAGCGGAATAAAGTTTCCGCATGTGTTGATTTTTTTGCTTGGTAAGTATTTCCAAATATGGCAAATTTCATCGTCTGTACTTTCTTAATGAAATGCAAATATGGTGTTTTTTTCTCAGAACGCTGCCAATGTATCGCTATTATTTGTACATTTGCGGCAAACTATGATCCGAATTATGACTAGATTAAGTGTAAACATAAACAAGATTGCGACGTTGCGTAATGCGCGTGGAGGGGATGTCCCTAATGTGGTGAAAGTAGCACTGGATTGTGAAAGCTTTGGTGCGGAAGGAATTACCGTACATCCACGCCCTGATGAACGTCATATACGCCAGAGGGATGTGTATGATCTTCGCCCGTTGCTTCGTACTGAATTTAATATCGAAGGATATCCTGCCCCCGAATTTATTGATCTGGTATTGAAAGTGAAGCCGCATCAGGTGACTCTGGTTCCGGATAGTCCGACTCAGCTGACTTCTAATGCTGGTTGGGATACCAAGCAGAATCTGGAATTTCTGACTGAAGTGCTCGATACATTTAATGATGCAGGCATCCGTACTTCCGTATTTGTATCGACGGATGCGGAGATGATAGAGTATGCTGCCAAAGCTGGTGCCGACCGGGTGGAACTCTATACCGAACCCTATGCGACCGCTTATCCGCAGAATAAGGAAGCCGCCGTTGCTCCTTTTGTAGAAGCCGCTAAAGTGGCACGTAGTCTGGGGCTGGGTTTGAATGCCGGACATGACCTGAGTTTGGTGAATCTGAATTATTTATATCAAAACATTCCATGGATGGATGAAGTCTCTATCGGACACTCGCTGATAAGCGATGCTCTGTATCTGGGATTGGAACGTACCATTCAGGAATATAAAAACTGTCTTCGTTGATGAATGCAATGTTGTTATTAGCCCAAGTGGCTCCGGCGCTGACCGATTCTATTGCGGGCGCCAATCCGGTATTAACTCCGGTAGCTGGTCCTGAAGAGATGAACTTATGGAGCATGGCTGTCAAGGGTGGTTGGATTATGATCGTTCTTGGATTGCTGTCCATCCTTTGTTTCTACATCTTGTTCGAACGCAACTATGTGATCAGGAAAGCCGGCAAAGAGGACCCGATGTTCATGGATAAAATAAAGGATTATATCCTGGATGGAGAAATAAAAGCTGCCATAGCTTATTGCCGCAGCGTAAATACTCCGGCTGCCCGTATGATAGAGAAAGGTATCAGCCGTTTGGGACGTCCGGTGAATGATGTGCAGGCTGCCATTGAGAATGTGGGAAACATTGAGGTAGCGAAACTGGAGAAAGGATTGACGATTATGGCAACCATCTCCGGAGGTGCGCCGATGATTGGTTTCCTCGGTACGGTGACCGGTATGGTGCGTGCTTTCTACGAAATGGCCAATGCGGGTAACAACATCGATATTACATTGCTTTCGGGCGGTATCTACGAGGCTATGATCACTACGGTAGGTGGTTTGATCGTGGGTATTATTGCGATGTTTGCCTATAACTACCTCGTGACTCTGGTAGACGGCGTGGTGAATAAGATGGAGGCTAAAACCATGGCATTCATGGACCTCTTGAATGAACCCGCTTCCTAAGTAATTGATAATTAGTAATTAATAATTAAATAAGCGTGCTACAACGTAGAGCTAAAATATCGCCCAATTTCAGTATGGCATCCATGACGGACGTCATCTTCCTGTTGCTGATTTTCTTTATGATCACGTCTACGGTTGTTTCGCCGAACGCTATCAAGGTGTTGCTTCCGCAGGGAAAACAGCAGACGTCGGCTAAGCCCTTGACGCGGGTTGTTATCGATAAGGACCTGAATTTTTACGCGGCGTTTGGAAATGATAAGGAGCAGGCGATTTCTTTGGAAGAATTGACTCCTTTCCTGCAATCGTGCGCTGCGAAAGAACCGGAAATGTATGTGGCGCTTTATGCTGATGAAGCTGTGCCTTACAGGGAAATCGTGAAAGTGCTGAATATTGCCAATGAGAATAAGTTCAAGATGGTGTTGGCTACACGCCCGCCTGAAGGGAAATAAATGTACGATGGGTAAATTGTACATTGTAAATGGTTAAATAGTAAATGGCAATGGTGGATCCGAAGAAGAAAGGCAAATATATAGGAATGGTAGGTGCGCTGCTGGTACATGTAGCGTTCATTCTCCTGTTGATACTGGTTGGCTTCGCTTTGCCGGAGCAGCAGGATGAAGACGGTATGCCGGTAATGCTGGGTGAGGTGCCCAATGCATTTGGAAGTGCTGATCCCTCCCTGGTGAAAGTGGATGTGATGCCTGAGACTGTTGCCCCTAAAGTGCAGGAGACGGTAGAGCAGGAGATGCTTACCCAGGAGGATGAAGAAACCGTTGTTATCAAGCCCAAAGCGAAACCTAAAAAGGAAGAAGTAAAGAAGAAGCCGGAAAAACCGGAGAAAACGGAAGCCGAGAAAGCGGAAGAAGCCCGGAAGTTGGCGGAAGCTAAAGCCGAACGGGAACGCAGGGAAGCGGAAGAGGCTGCCCGTAAGAGGGTGGCAGGTGCCTTCGGAAAAGGAGCACAAATGGGAAGCAAAGGTACGACTGAGGGAGCAGGTATCCAGGGAAGTCCCACCGGAAATGCGCCGGAAGGTGCGTCGAGCGGAACGGGAGGTTACGGAACTTTTGACCTCGGCGGACGTTCTATAGGACAAGGAGGTTTGCCGCGTCCGGCATATAATGTGCAGGATGAAGGGATTGTGGTGGTTTCCATTACTGTAAATCCGGCAGGACATGTTATTGCTACCAGTATTGACAGGAAGACCAATACTATAAATTCTGCCTTGCGGAAGGCGGCTGAAGATGCTGCTAAGAAAGCGCGTTTCAATGCTGTAAGCGGTTTGAATAACCAGACAGGAACGATAACATATTACTTTAAACTAAAATAATAAGGAGAACAATTATGGGTACAGTTTATGTTTTTTTTGCAGACGGATTTGAAGAAGTGGAAGCTTTCACCTCTGTGGATGTAATGAGACGTGCAGGGCTGAACGTGGAAATGATAACGGTGACTCCCGATGAGATAGTAACAGGTGCACATGATGTACCGGTGCTTTGCGATAAGAATGTAGTGAACTGTGATTTCTATGACGCAGATTTAGTTCTTTTACCCGGTGGAATGCCCGGAGCTGCTACTTTGGAGAAGTGCCCGGAACTTCGGAAACTGGTCTTGGATTTTGCTGAAAAGAATAAACCGATTGCTGCCATTTGTGCCGCTCCTATGATATTGGGTAAGCTTGGCTTGCTGAAAGGCCGCAAGGCAACTTGCTATCCCGGCTTCGAACAATACTTGGAAGGTGCTGAATGTACAGGTGCTCCGGTGGAAAGAGACGGTAACATCATTACCGGAAAAGGACCGGGTGCTGCGATGGAATTTGCTCTGACGGTTGTAGATATGATGCTCGGAAAAGAGAAGGTACAGGAACTGAAAGAGGCAATGTGCGTTAATTGATTTATGGTTCAGTATGCTCTGATAGTTGCCGGTGGTAAGGGGTTGCGCATGGGAGGCGAACTTCCCAAACAGTTTCTGCCTATAGGTGGAAAACCTGTCTTGATGCGTACTTTGGAAGCCTTTTATGCCTACAATCCGGAGATACATATAATATTAGTGCTCCCGCATAGCCAGCAGTCTTATTGGACAGAGCTATGTGCGGAGCATTCTTTTTCTTTGCCGCATACAGTGGCGGACGGAGGTGAAACCCGCTTCCATTCGGTAAAGAATGGATTGGCTTATGTTACTACTCCGGGATTGGTTGGTGTCCATGATGGGGTACGCCCGTTTGTTTCCCGGGAAGTCATAGCCCGTTGTTATGAATTGGCTGCCGAAAAAAAAGCGGTGATTCCCGTGATAGATGTGGTAGAGACTGTACGTCATCTCAAAGGAGAAGAAAGCGTGACCGTCAGCCGGGATGAGTATAAATTGGTACAGACTCCCCAGGTGTTTGATGCCGATTTACTGAAACAGGCCTATGAACAACCTTATACTTCTTTCTTTACGGACGATGCTTCGGTAGTGGAAGCGATGGGAGTATCTGTATACCTCGCGGCAGGTAATCGGGAAAACATTAAAATTACGACTCCCTTTGATTTGAAAATAGCCGCTGCTTTGTTGGATTCATGTTTGATTTAGCTTCTCGTGACATAAAATACCTGTCGGGTGTAGGGCCGCAACGTGCCTCAGTGCTCAATAAGGAATTGAATATCTATTCCCTTCACGACTTATTGTATTATTTCCCCTATAAATATGTAGACCGTAGCCGTATCTATTATATCCATGAGATAGACGGTACGATGCCTTATATTCAGCTGAAAGGTGAAATCCTGGGCTTTGAGACGATTGGAGAAGGCAGGCAGCGCCGTCTGATTGCCCATTTCTCGGATGGTACGGGGATTGTGGATTTAGTCTGGTTTCAGGGAATTAAATTTCTCGTCGGTAAGTATAAGGTACATCAGGAATATATTGTATTTGGTAAACCCAGCGTCTTCAACGGACGGATCAACATTGCTCATCCGGATATCGATAATGCTTCGGAACTGAAGCTCTCGACAATGGGATTGCAACCTTATTATAATACAACGGAGAAAATGAAGCGGAGTTCCCTCAATTCTCATGCAATTGAGAAGATGATGAGTGCCGTAGTGCAGCAACTCCGCGAACCGCTGCCCGAAACGCTTTCTCCCGCTATATTGACAGAGCATCATTTGATGCCGCTGACGGAAGCCTTGATGAATATTCATTTTCCGGCAAATCCGGAACTGCTTCGTAAAGCGCAATATCGCTTGAAGTTTGAAGAACTTTTTTATGTACAGTTGAATATTCTCCGCTATGCCAAAGATAGGCAACGGAAATATCGTGGATATGTATTTGAAACGGTAGGAGAGATATTCAATACTTTCTATGCCAAGAATCTGCCTTTCGAACTGACAGGTGCCCAGAAGCGTGTACTGAAAGAAATACGCCGGGATGTGGGTAGCGGTAAACAAATGAACCGTCTGTTGCAGGGGGATGTAGGTAGTGGAAAAACGCTGGTGGCACTGATGAGTATGCTGATGGCGTTGGATAACGGGTATCAGGCTTGTATGATGGCGCCTACTGAAATCCTGGCTAACCAGCATTTTGAAACAATCCGCGAGTTATTGTACGGAATGGATATACGTGTGGAATTACTGACCGGTTCTGTGAAAGGAAAAAAGCGGGAAGCCATTCTCACCGGTCTGTTAACAGGAGATGTACGAATATTGATCGGTACGCATGCCGTGATAGAAGATACCGTGAATTTCTCTTCACTGGGGCTGGTCGTGATAGATGAACAGCACCGTTTCGGTGTGGCACAACGCGCACGTTTATGGACTAAGAATGCACAGCCCCCCCATGTGCTAGTCATGACAGCTACCCCTATTCCGCGTACGCTGGCCATGACATTATACGGTGATCTCGATGTCTCCGTCATTGATGAACTGCCGCCGGGACGTAAACCTATTGTGACCATTCATAAATATGATGCGCACCGTGTGAGCTTGTACCAATCCGTTCATAGACAGATTGCAGAGGGCAGACAGGTATATATTGTATATCCTTTGATTAAGGAAAGTGAGAAAATCGACTTGAAGAACCTGGAAGAAGGCTACCTTCATATTTGTGAGGAATTCCCGGATTGTAAAGTCTGCAAAGTGCATGGCAAGATGAAAGCGGCAGAGAAAGATGCACAGATGCAGCTTTTTGTTTCGGGCGAAGCACAGATAATGGTAGCGACTACTGTGATTGAGGTAGGCGTAAATGTACCGAATGCTTCCGTGATGATTATTGAGAATGCAGAGCGCTTCGGTTTGTCGCAACTCCATCAGTTGCGTGGTCGTGTAGGTCGTGGAGCAGAACAGTCTTATTGTATTTTAGTGACCGGATACAAGTTGGTCGAGGAAACCCGCAAGCGTCTGGAAATTATGGTGCGGACAAATGACGGCTTTGAAATTGCCGAAGCTGATCTGAAGCTCCGCGGTCCCGGTGATTTGGAAGGTACACAGCAAAGCGGTATTGCCTTCGATCTGAAGATTGCCGATATAGCGCGCGATGGACAACTGCTGCAATATGTGCGCAACATTGCCGAAGAAGTGGTGGATGCTGATCCTATTGGCATCCGTCCGGAGAATGAAATCCTGTGGCGCCAGCTAAAAGCACTTCGGAAAACTAACGTTAACTGGGCTTCCATTAGTTGAATAACGGTTAAACATACACTTTATTTACATTTTTATGTTGTAAAACATATTGGCTCTTATCTTTCCGATATACAGGTAGTTAGAAGCTGTTTTATTCTATGTCTTTTAGTCCCTTTCCGAAAAAATAGTTAAGAACAGCCTTTCCATTTAGAGAAGAAATACTACCTTTGGGAGAATTTTTAAAAAAAATGGCGAAACGGAATGAATTTCAATTGCATTAAAACGATTTTGATAGCTGCGACGGCAATGGTCAGCCTGAATTCTTTTTCTCAGGATTTGATTGCCCGACAAGCCCCCATCGACAGGAAACTAAAGAGCGTTGACTCGTTGGCTTTACAGAAACAGATACGTGCTGAACAATCTGCTTATCCAGGTCTAAGCCTATATCCGACTTGGAACAATGAGTATGTACAAGCTTACGGCGATGCTATCGTTCCTGAAAGCTATAAAGTGGATCTGACAGGTTTCTGCATGCCTACCACACATACGAAGATTACCGATGTATTCGGTTATCGCCCCAGAAGACGCAGAATGCACTATGGCTTGGATGTTAAAGTATTCATCGGTGATACGATTCGAGCAGCTTTCGATGGTAAAGTACGCGTAGTAAAGAATCAGGGACGCCGTGGATATGGCAAGTATATCGTTATTCGTCATGACAATGGACTGGAGACAGTTTACGGACACTTGTCCAAACAGATCGTAGAAATTAATCAATTGGTTAAAGCCGGAGAACCCATCGCTTTAGGTGGCAATACCGGACGTTCTACCGGTTCGCATCTTCACTTTGAAACCCGCTTCCTGGGAATTCCTATCGACCCCGCTTTGATGTTCGACTTTGAAAAGCAAGACGTTGTTGCTGATCATTATACTTTCACTAAGACCAAGACTTCAAAAGGAACTGCTCGCAGCATGGCTTCCGGTGAAGGTTTGTTCTATAAAGTGAAGAGTGGCGATACATTATCTAAGATTGCATCGCGTCAGGGAGTATCTATTGACAAGCTTTGTCAGTTGAATCGTATTACACGGAAAACAATCTTACGTCCGGGACAGGTATTGCGTTGTTCGTAAGATATCAATAAACCCATAAAGGAGAGGGCACTTTAATATAATTTAGAGTGCCCTCTTTTCTTTTTTCTTTAATTATTCCTACCTTTGCAACCAATTTGTAAGGAAATGAAAGATACCAAACAACAATTTGAGCATGTCATTGCCATCTGTCGTGATTTGTTCTCCAAGAAACTACATGATTACGGTCCGGCATGGCGTATTCTCCGTCCGGCTTCCGTGACTGACCAGATATTCATTAAAGCCAATCGTATCAGGAGTATTGAAACCAAAGGAGTGACGTTGGTGGACGAAGGAATACGTTCCGAGTTCATTGCGATAGTCAACTATGGCATTGTCGGATTGATACAGCTGGAACTGGGATATGCGGAATCAGCCGATATCACGAATGAAGAAGCAATGGCGTTGTATGACAAATATGCTAAAACTTCATTGGATCTGATGCTTGCCAAGAATCATGATTACGATGAGGCATGGCGTAGCATGCGTGTCAGTTCATATACTGATCTGATATTGATGAAAATCTACCGTACGAAACAGATTGAAAGCCTGTCGGGACAGACTTTGGTTTCGGAAGGAGTGGATGCTAATTATATGGACATGATTAATTATTCCGTATTCGGTTTGATTAAGATTGAATTTGGAGACTAAGCAGAAACATATAATCTGGAAGAGTTGGGTGAATGTTTCCCGCTTTTTACTGGCGGTGGTATTCATCTTTTCCGGCTTTGTGAAGGCAGTCGATCCGTTAGGCTCTTTTTATAAGATTCAGGATTATCTGACGGCTTTCGGAATGGCCGCATGGTTTCCTACATATTTGCAGTTACTGTTTGCCATCGTATTGTCTGCATTGGAGTTTTCGGTAGGTGTTTTCTTGTTTCTAGGGATAAAGCGGAGGTTTGCTACAACCATGGCGTTGTTGCTGATGATTGTGATGACACCGCTGACACTCTATCTGGCATTAGTGAATCCGGTGTCTGATTGCGGCTGTTTCGGTGATGCATGGGTATTGACAAACTGGGAAACGTTTGGCAAGAATGTAGTATTGTTTATTGCAGCCGTATCTGTCTTCAAAGGTGGAAAACAAATCATCCGCTTTATTACGGCGAAAATGGCATGGATGGTTTCCATGTATACATTCTTTTTCGTGTTTGTGCTTTCATTCTATTGCCTGGACAATCTGCCTATTCTGGATTTCCGTCCTTACAAGATCGGAAAGAATATCAAAGAAGGCATGGAGATACCCGAAGGAGCAAAACCAAGTGTGTTTGAGAGCAAGTTTATTCTGGAGAAAGACGGAAAAAAGCAGGAGTTTACACTGGATAACTACCCGGACAGCACATGGACGTTTGTTGAAACACGTACAGTGTTGAAGGAAAAAGGATACGAGCCTCCGATTCATGACTTCTCTATAGTGAGTCTGGAAACCGGAGAGGATCTGACCGATAGCATTTTATCAGATAAGGGATATACATTCTTGTTGGTAGCTCATCGTATTGAAAGAGCTGACGATAGCAATATAGACCTTATTAACGAGATCTATGATTATAGTGTGGAACATGGTTATGGATTTTATGCCCTGACTTCTTCACCGGAGGAACAAATAGAATTGTGGCGTGACAAGACCGGAGCGGAATATCCTTTCTGCCAGATGGACGACATCACCTTGAAGACCATTATCCGGTCCAATCCCGGACTGATGCTGATAAAGGATGGCGTTATCCTGAATAAGTGGAGTGATGACAGTTTGCCGGATGAATACGTGTTGACGGATAGCTTGGATAAGCTGGAACTCGGTCAGCAGAAAAAAGAAAGTGATTTGCGCACGATTGGTTACGTTCTTTTGTGGTTTATCATTCCGTTGCTGATGGTTATTGGTGTGGACATTCTGGTTGTGAAGCGCAGGGAAAGAAGGAGAGCGAAAAATAAAGTGATTGGCGATGGAGTGATGAGTGATAAGCAAGAGCTTCCACAGTCATAAATCACAAATTATAAATCAAAAATACATTAACCCTTTTAATAAATAAAAAACAAAATGAGAAAAAACATTGTTGCAGGAAACTGGAAAATGAACAAAACCCTTCAGGAGGGTATTGCTCTTGCAAAAGAACTGAATGAAGTATTGGCTAACGAAAAGCCTAACTGTGATGTAATCATCTGTACTCCTTTTATTCATTTGGCATCGGTTACTCCGTTGGTAGATCCCGCTAAGATTGGTGTAGGTGCTGAGAACTGTGCTGATAAAGAATCAGGTGCTTACACTGGTGAAGTTTCAGCTGCTATGGTTGCTTCTACAGGTGCTAAATATGTAATCCTGGGTCACTCGGAACGTCGTGCTTACTATGGCGAAACGGTTGCCATCCTGGAAGAAAAAGTAAAATTGGCTTTGGCTAACGGCCTGACTCCGATCTTCTGTATCGGTGAAGTGTTGGAAGAGCGCGAGGCTAACAAGCAGAATGAAGTAGTTGCCGCTCAGTTGGCTTCTGTATTCTCTCTGTCTGCTGAGGATTTCTCTAAGATCGTGTTGGCTTACGAACCGGTTTGGGCTATCGGTACAGGTAAAACTGCTACTCCTGCTCAGGCTCAGGAAATCCACGCTTTTATCCGTTCATTAGTTGCTGACAAATACGGTAAGGAAGTTGCTGACAACTGTTCTATCCTTTACGGTGGTAGCGCTAAACCGTCTAACGCTAAGGAATTGTTCGCTAATCCTGACGTTGATGGCGGCTTGATCGGTGGTGCAGCTCTGAAGGTAGCAGACTTCAAAGGTATCATTGATGCTTTTAATTAATAGATAATGGAAGATTGATAATTGATAACCGGTGAAATGCCGGTTGTCGGTTATCAATTTCTATATTCATATTATCAACCGTCTATTATTTTATTATTCATTATGAAGAAGCTTGGTTTACTTTTAATTGCATGCTTTGCTTTCGCCGCTTTTGCTTCGGCGCAGAATAACATTGTGAAGAGTTTGGAACGCAATGTGCCGGGACAGGGTAAAGTAACCATCCATCAGGATGCCCGCATCGGGGCTTTGATAGGTCAGGAATATATTCCCAACGGAACGGAGAACAGAGTGCTTAAAAGTCAGGGTTTCCGTGTACAGGTGTATGCCGGAAACAATACCAGTAGAGCCAAGAATGAAGCTCACGCTGTGGGCTCACGAATTAAAGAATATTTCCCGGAACTTTCTGTTTATACCTCTTTCAACTCTCCCCGCTGGCTGTGCCGTGTAGGAGACTTCCGCAGTATTGAAGAAGCGGATGCCATGATGCGCCAGTTGCGTGCTACAGGCGTATTCAAAGAAGTTTCTATTGTGAAAGAGCAGATAAACATCCCTTTATAAAAACTTACTCATGTTAGGAAAAGAAGAAATTGTATCTCCTGCACTGGATGAACTGAAAGAACACTATCAGCGTATTATAACTTTATTGGGCGAAGATGCTGAACGCGAAGGACTACTGAAAACCCCCGAACGCGTAGCAAAGGCTATGCTGAGTTTGACAAAAGGCTATTTCATGGACCCGCACGAAGTGCTCCGTTCTGCCAAGTTCAAGGAAGAATACAGTCAGATGGTGATTGTGAAAGACATTGATTTCTTCTCACTTTGCGAACATCACATGCTTCCGTTTTACGGAAAAGCACACGTGGCTTATATCCCCAACGGTTACATTACAGGGCTGAGCAAGATTGCCCGTGTAGTGGATATCTTCTCCCACCGCCTTCAGGTGCAGGAACGCATGACGCTCCAGATTAAAGAATGCATCCAGGAAACACTGAACCCTCTGGGTGTAATGGTGGTTGTGGAAGCCAAGCACATGTGTATGCAGATGCGTGGGGTTGAAAAGCAAAATTCCATAACAACCACTTCCGATTTTACAGGTGCTTTCAATCAGGCAAAGACACGTGAGGAGTTTATGAACCTCATTCGCCAGAATTCATTCACATAACAATCCCGTACGTTATTTCATTAAAGGAAACTGCAGTTCCCATGAAGGGGGACTGTCGTTCCCATTAAAGGAAACGCGTGTTCCCTTTAGGAGAAACCGTCGTTCTCATTAGGGGAAACTGTCGTTTCTGCATGAGGAAACTATCGTTCTCATAAAGAGTAAGGTGATTTAACCGAGTACAACTCTGTCTCCCAACCGTTTGGCCATAATACTTTTGATCTCACGCAGTTCTGAGTAGCGTTTCATGATAGAGGTGCATTGTTCTTCATCATTGGCTACGGCAGGGTCTTGCAAGGCATACATCATGTGTTTCATTTCTTCACTGATGATGGCGAACTTGAAATTAATCATGAGCGTAGGCACCAATTCGAATAGGCGTTCCTCGTCGGTTACTAACCTTTGGGCTTTGGAGTGATACTTGCTCAGTTGGTAGCGGTCGGCAATCAACTCTGTACTTAGCTTGCTGATAGTAGAATCAGGATGCGCCAGGAAATACCGTTCTGCAGTAAAACCTTCATTATGTATATGTTCTGCCGCTTCCGTCAGCATCTGCCTGTGCAGCGGGTTGTGGAAGGCCAGTTCATCTTCCTTCAAATCATTGACTACGTATTCCGTTACCGTAATGGGAGTTTCTTTCCCTTCCTCATCGGGAACGTTGCATAATACTTTCTCTCCGTAGCGTACTACCATTTGCAGGATAAGGCGCTCGTATTTGTAAAATTCCTGTCCTTCTTTTCCTTCCTGTGGGATATAAGATACGTATTCGGCAGCTTCCGGTGGAAGCGGTGCACCACCGTCAGGCATTTCTCCATCCATGGGATAAGGAGGCATGTCTTCAGGGTAGGGTGGTTGTATTCCGTCGGGAAGCGGTGCTTGTGCAGCGTCGCGGGCTGCATTATTCTTTCTTGTTTCCCGGTTTCTTTGTTCCGCTTGTTTCTCAGCCTGCGTTTCGCGTCGTTTGGCAACTTCCGAAACCAATAGCTTGTCTTCTATACGAAGCAGCTGGCTACATTCTTTAATATATACATCGCGGACAATTGCTTCAGGAATAATAGATATACTTTGTACAAGATTACCGATTAATTCAGCACGCTTGATAGGATCTTTTCCTGCATCTTCCAGTAGAAGGTTGGTTTTGAAACGTATAAAGTCACTTTCATTATCTTGTATGAATTTCTGGAATTCCGTAGCGTTGTGCTTACGTGCGAAGGAGTCCGGATCTTCCCCATCGGGAAGTAGGCAAACTTTGATATTCATTCCTTCTTCCAGCAGCATGTCAATACCACGTAGAGAAGCCTTGATACCTGCCACATCACCGTCATAGAGTACCGTAATGTTATTGGTGAAGCGGTGAATGAGCTTAATTTGTCCCGGAGTCAGTGCCGTACCCGAAGAGGCTACCACATTCTCCACACCTGACTGGTGCATGGAAATAACGTCCGTGTATCCTTCCACCAGGAAGCAACGATCTTGTTTTACAATAGCCTGTTTGGCAAAATAAATGCCATACAGTTCATTACTCTTATGATAGATTTCCGATTCGGGAGAGTTGACATATTTAACCTTTACTCCCTTTGTCGCACTGCTAAGTACGCGCCCACCGAAAGCGACCACCTTACCTGAAAGTGTGTGCACCGGAAAAATAACGCGTCCCCAAAAGCGGTCACGCAAGCGGTGATCGTCCGTTTCGTAACAAAGCCCTGTCTTGACGAGATATTCTTTCTTGAATCCCTTCTTGATGGCTTCCTGAGCCATGGCATCGTGACTTTCTGTGCAATAGCCTAACTGGAACTTTTCGATGATATCATCCCGGAAACCACGGTTGCGGAAGTATGCCATACCGATGCTACGTCCGTCCACGTGGTTTTTAAGTATATTTTGGAAGTAATCACGTGCAAAGTTATTCACGATGAACAAACTTTCACGTTCGCTCTGCATCAGCTTCTCTTCGCTGGACAGTTCGCGCTCCTTAATTTCGATACCGTATTTCTTTGCCAGATATTTCAGTGCTTCGGGGTAGCTCATCTGCTCGTGCTCCATAATGAAGTGCACCGCATTGCCACCCTTACCGCAGGAAAAGCACTTGCACAACCCTTTGGAAGGCGACACGTAGAAAGACGGCGTCTTGTCATCATGGAACGGACACAAGCCTACATAATTTACACCTCGCTTGCGCAACGTAACGAAGTCCGATACAATGTCTACAATCTGTGCGGCATCCAGAATTCTGTCTATGGTAGGTTGGTCTATCATTGGATAATTGTTTTTGCGAATGCAAAGATAAAAAAAATCCCCCGTTGAGGACGAGGGAACCTAATGTTTTCACAACGGAATGGTCCTTATTGTGATTTGCTTCATTTTAGTCTGACAAAGATCTGTAAATAAATGGGGAAAAACAATAAGGTGTATATTGATAAAAATCATCATAGCATTGTTCCTAATGTCTTAAGGATACTAAATCAAGAAAGACGAACTTCACGGTCCATCTTTCTACGATAAATAAAAACATTTATTTGTCGAAAGTTGGAACTTTATATTCCGGCATAATCTATTGATCTCTATAATTAGAGTTATATCTTTTCTCCGTTTCGGGGTAGCAACGACTGCTCGTCTAATAACTTACCGTTACGTATTTCTGTCGGAGTTCCACCAAAATGTTTACGACAGAATGTTATAAAATGAGAAGTGGTAGTAAATCTGAACTCAAGCATAATCTGCTTAAACGGAATTTCCTTCTTCATCAACCTGCTTTTAAGCTGTTGAGCCATTTGCTTCTGCATCCATTTATAAGGTGTTTCTCCAAAATTCTCTTTAAATAGTTCGCGGAACGTTTTAATGCCATATCCCAAACGCGCTGCAAGTTCCTCTGCGGTTTTTGCATACATATAGTTACTCATTACCGATTCGGAAAAATTAGGATCCTGACCAATAAAAGGGTAGTAAACCTGTATACGTTCTTCGTCAGTATAGAAATGTTTAAAGATAAGATATATTTCCTGTGACTTCACAAGATAAATGTGATTGCAGGAAAGACCATGCTTCCGGTAATGAATAAGTTCCTCTACGCACTGTCTAAGTTCTGGTTTAAGACTCACCTTGTCCCATGAATAGTTGCCTTCAGCCTTTTTCTTTATGAGTAAACGTATCCGGTCTTCCATACATTCAAACTTCGTGCCATTATATTTTAATAGAGCTATATGGGATGGTTTAATCACTGTCCCCAAAAAACTCATATTCCGAGGAAGGAAAAACATCTCGCCCCCTTCGAATATCTTATTTTGGAACTTGCCGAATGTCATCTTTATCTCTCCAGACAATACAAACAACATATAGTTATCATTTGTATTATGTACAAACTGGTAGTTAGGTTCCGAAAGGTATAAGTCCTCAAAACCCACAGGAAAAACCGGAGTAAAGTAGATGCAATCTTTCTGCTTATGTGTACACAATTCCAAGATGCTTTTTTTAGATGTCATATCCTTTATGTTAATATTGCGGCAAAGATCAAATCAGTCGTAAAGATAAACAAATGGCGTGAAAGAAAATCTCATGCAACAATTTATTTCCGTGCCAGACACTCAACCGAACGAGGAAACATATACATTTCTCCGTTTATGAAAGTACCGGATGTACAAATATAAATCGGGCGCCATTAGTATAAGACGTGTCCACATAGACCTGTCCTCTTACCAAATTGGCTATCCGTCGGCAAATATTCAACCCCAAACCCGTACCTTGTTTGAAATTGTCCAGTTTTTCAAAACGTTCAAAGACAGTTTCAACCTTGTCTGCCGGGATGCCACAACCGGTATCGGAAACGGAAAATTCCCATTTTCCGGCTTTCCTGCAATAGGCAAGGATAATATTTCCTTTCTCAGTGTATTTGCAGGCATTGGTGAGAAAGTTCGTAAGGATTTGCCGCAATCGGGCAGCATCCGTACGTAACACCAATGAAGAAGCATTGGGCGGCTCATCCAAAAGAAGCCGGACGCCGGGCTGGGCGCGATGCTCCACACTGGCTAAGGTGGAATGGCACAGCTGGCTGATTGGAACATCCGACAGGTTCAACGTATAGGTATTGCTTTCCAGTTTGGACAAATCGAGAATATCGTTAATCAAAGTCGTGAGCAGGTCTGTGTTGGTACTGATTAACCCAAGCATTTCTTTGCGTTCACCTTCAGTCAGCCCTAAATCTTCTCCGCTATTGAGTACCTCAGTAAATCCAATGATAGCATTCAGTGGAGTACGGATCTCATGGCTCATGTTCTGCAAGAAAAGAGATTTCAGCCGATTGGCATTTTCAGCCTCACGACGAGCTTGTTCGGCTATAGCTTTCTCTTTTTTCAGTTTCTTGAAGCTTTGCCTGCGAGATATGCTATAGGCAACAGCCAACGTTGTAACCACCATCAGCGACACTCCTAGGATTATAGCCAAAAGAAGATTCTGATTCTTGCGTACTTCCATCAATTCTGCACGCTCTTTTTGGTAAAGTGCCTCCTTGTTCTTTTTCTCCAACTCGTTGCTCTGTTGTTGCAGAGTCAGTTCCTGATTATGCAACTGTAACTGGTTTCGTTCCCGCTCTACGACCAGCAATGTTTGTTGAGTCTTCGTGTGATCTAATTCCAAGCGTGAATTCCGCAATTCCAGCCGGTCTTTTTCCGCATTTAACCGCTCATTGTCAAAACGGGAAGTTAAATCTGCCAATAGTCTGTTGTTATCTGCTGTTCGCGTGGAGTCCTTCAGCCTTATATACTCCTGAGACCACTTATACGCTTGCTCAAAGTTGTTCATGTCTTTGTAAATCAATTCTTTTTCTTTGAGCTTTGCCACGTCATCACTGATGGAGTCGCATAACGCGATGGCTGTCTCATAGTTCTTTATAAAACGATGATATTCGGCCACAAGTATAAAATAACGTTCACGACTGGCACCGTATAATGGATACATCCTGCGTAAGTTGTCCGCTTTCTGTATATATTGGAGGGCTAAGTCCACATTGTAGGTATACAACGACTCTTCTCCCAAAGCAATATAGTTTATTATTTTCGCCGTCTTATTCGGTGTAGCCTGCAATGCTTTCCTATAGTAAAAGATAGCCGAATCGGACATCGCAAATCTGCTATATGCCATGCCTATATTCTGATAGATACCTCCCAGATCCTTGCCGCCATTGTTCGAGAGACTATACTCCAGAGCCTTTTTATTCAACTCCAGGCTTTTTGCGAAATCTCTTTGCATAGCATATATATTGGCTGCATGCTTGTAAAACATGGTCATCCCATAGGTGTTGTTCATCCGGATTGCTTCCTTTTGGAATATCTGCACTTCATCCAACGCCTTGCCATACCATCTCCGTCGCTCGTAATAAGTAATCAGTTTGAGCCAAGTACTGAAAATATATTGCTGATAGGGAGTTCTCTCAATAAATTTGCGGGCATCCAATATCGCTTTCTGAAGGGCAGGTATATTTTCTACAAAATAGTAGTGGTCACATTTGATATGCAAGGCTAAACATTGAGCCTTGATATCCTTTTTCTGCCCGGCACGCCGGAACAAAGTGTCGGACATCGCCAATACCCGTTCTTCTTTTAACATTCTATTACAATGCATGTAATAGGCATATAGTTCATCGTCAATCTTGAAAGGATTGTTCTGTCCCTTTAAGGGTAATCCCAATGCCCACCCCATTATAAATAGTAAACAATATGTCGTTTTATATTTCATTTTACGCATACTCTTTAAGGATGATTTCGGCTTCGCAAGGTATCCATGCCCAAAATTTAGAGCCTTCTCCCTCCTGAGAGGTAAATCCAATTTTACCTCCACATGCATCTACTATCGCCTTACAGATGGACAGTCCCAACCCCGTGCCTTGTACAAATGGATTCAATTTCTCGAACCGCTGGAAAACAAGGTACTGCTTCTCTGCTGGGATGCCGTTGCCCGTATCCTCGGTATAAATCCGGATTCCTCCATCCACATAAACATAACCGACTTTGATGTATCCTTTGTGGGTATGTTTGATTGAGTTAGTGGTGAAATTGGTACATATTTGTGCCAATCGGCTACGATCCAAACAGACTTTACATTCAGCGTATGGACTCTCTGTAATGAACTGTACCTCTGGATTTGTAGAGCGCTGCTGCAATGATGCAGACAGACTGACAAAATAAGCAGCCCAGTCGAAAACCTCTCTGTGCAGTGTCACTTCTCCCGATTCGATCCTTGACAAATCGAGTATATCGTTAATCAGATTCAGCAATAACTCATTATTCGCATTGATGATGCGTATATATTCTGCCCGTTCCTCAGCATCCACAGTTTCCTGCAATAAACCGGAAAAGCCGACAATGGCATTTAGAGGTGTGCGGATTTCGTGACTCATGTTAGCCAGAAACGCCGATTTCAGCTTGTCGGACTGTAGTGCCCGTTCTGTTTCAAGTTCCAATTTATGCTGGGTACGGATCAGATCAGTAATATCTCTCCGTAAACCGGAATATGCTGTTATCTTGCCCGAGGCATCTCGAATCGACATCCCGTTGATAATGACATGGCGGGTATCTGGATATTCGCTTCCTTCCAATGGAAGCAATTCCCATTGTACAGTGAAATTTTCCTCCAGCCCTTTCTCCAGAAGATTCCGGAATTGTCTTACTTTCTCCTGTTGGGAAGGGACTACCATATTCTGCAAAAGTGTTTCTACAGCCATCGTTTTCTGCGAGCCTTCATCACCGTTGTCCAACTTTATAGTTTGGCTGGATAAATTGTAATCCCACATCAGGATATTACTATGATAAAAAACATACCGCATCTTCCTTACATATTCATTTACCTCACTATTCAATTTCACAATTTCCGTATTATCCCGTCGAAATCCAACGTATTTGATAACCCGACCCGTAAGAGGATCTTTTTCAAAGGGAGTACCGGTAATGTTAAAATGACTTTGCTTGTTATCACCGGGTAACTTTACACTGACGTTTATGGAATAACTTTCATCACGGCCTTCCAGCATCATTGTGATATAAGGTTCCATTTGGCTGCTTTTACCCATACGCCGGCGATATTCCTCCAAGGAGAGTAAAGTTGTCTCATCATAGCCATTGGCCGGATCATTGTAAGTCTTATAATTTGCAGCCAATGCATCAAACTCCCAAAAAATAATATTTGAACCTTTGATGGCAAGCGATAACTTTAGGTTCTCTTGCTTGGCTTCTCTATTTGCTTTCTTCACTTGCTTGCGCAACAGAATAATAAAAAGATAGCCTATAAGAACTGCCAGAACCAAAATCCCCAAGGCAAAATAAAGCCATCGGGGAATACCCTTTTTCGCCGGAATGCTGAACCACTTGTTGAAAATCCGATCATATTCGCCATTGCGCTGTAACCTGTAGAAGGTATTATCAATAACCGTCAATAAGGAATCATTGTTGCCGGCAAAGCAATATTCCTCGGGGGGCAAATTTAGCTCGGACATATCCAGATTGCTGAAACCTTGCTTGTAAATAATACTCCGTGCCATTTCTTGATTACACATGGCTACATCATATTTCCCTTCGGCCAGCAATCGAAGCCCCTCATTCATGTCCGGAACCACTACTAAATGTGCATGGGGCATCTCTTCTTCCATTTTCTCCTGGGTGATGGCACCTTTCTGCACAATTACCTGCAGTCCTGCCAGTTCTTTCAATCCGCTCATCGGAGCTCTTCCTTTACGGAACACCACGTTCAGATAAACAAAGGTATGGATTGCTCCGAATTTAAACTGCTGTGCACGACGGTTGGAGTACATGATGCCTGTAATCAGATCTACCTTTTTCTTACTGTATTCTTCCACCACATCCGGCCAGTATTCCAATGAAAGTTCATAAGGAAGACCGACCTCTTTCATGATAGCACGGATCAGTTCCACATTAAAGCCGTCAGGCTCCCCGTTATCATTGATAAACTCATAAGGAGGGAATGCCCAGTCGCCTTTGATTACCAGTCGTTCGGAAGGAATAGCTTGCGCTGTCCCTGTCCCTGCAACTTCAAACAGCATTACAGACAAAAGAAACCAAAAACGTTTTTTGACTATCTTATACATAACTTATAATTTACTTGTTCTGCCTATCTCTGTAATTTTATTGCCTGGTAGGGTAAACCAAAACGTGGAACCTGCTCCGAGTTGTGAATCCGCCCCGATTTTTCCACCAAACCGTTCTATTATACTTTTGCAAATAGAGAGTCCCAATCCCGTTCCTTGCTTGAAAGAATCCAACTTTACGAAACGGTCAAAAATGGACTGTACTTTCTCGGAGGGCATTCCTTCGCCGGTATCCGTAAGATAGAAATACCAGTTTCCATTGTCCTGCTGCCGGTAGCCGAACAGGATGCTGCCCCGATGAGTGAATTTTATGGCATTGGTCATGAAGTTATTCATCACTTGCATGAACCTGTTAGGATCAATATTCAGCATTAGCTGGGGAGTGGATTCTGCAAAAACGATTTCAACTTCAGACTGCTTCATGCGCCAGCGGGTCGTCTTTTCCAACTCCGAGAACAAAGCATGCACATCCACATCCTTGTATGTGAACTCCATTGTGTCGGCTTCTATTTTAGATAAATCCAGAATGTCATTAATCAATTGGAGCAATAACTCCGTATTGCTCTGGATGATTTCCGAATATTCGGCTTGCTCAGAAGAGTCTTCCGTAGTGGCCAACAGACTGGAAAAACCAACAATTGAATTTAATGGAGTGCGAATTTCATGGCTCATATTCGCTAGGAATACATCTTTCAACCTATTTGCTTCTTCCGCTGACTTCTTGGCTTGAAGAAGCGTGTCTTCCAGTTCCTTTTGTACACTGATATCTTTATTTGCACCCACTAACACCGCTGGTTTCCCTTCAGCATCATATCTTAAAACTGTTGAATGAGCACATAGCCAGATGGGAGTTTCCAATGTCCGGTAAAAACTTTTGTATAAAGAAAACTCCTTGTGCAAAGAAGGCATATCTCCATGTGCGAATTTAGAAACACTCTCGCGGATATTCTCTCTCATTTCCGGAGAAATCAAATCAAAGAAATCCTTTGACTTGCATTGATTGCCCGCAGGCAAGATTTCAGGAATGCTATTGATGCTATCGTAAAAAATAGTGTCTTCCTTTATATCATAGGTCCATAGACTCATCTGCGCTACTTCCATGACAGTTTGTAATCGTTTATTCAGTTCGTTCAATTCCTCAATATTTTGTTGTTGTTCCGTCATATCCCATGCTGTAATTAATAACCATTTCTTCCCATTGGGATGCAAAACTGTGCGTTTATTCACATAAAGGTAGAGGGTACTTCTATCTTGTTTTTCAAATCTGCACAAGCCGATAAACTGACCTTTACCCCGAAGGATCTCCTGATCATTCAGATTCATTCTCCTTGTCATTTCATTGGACGCTAACGCCACATCCATATTTTCCATAACTTCTTCTCTTGTAAGTCCGAATATGTTTTCTGCTTCCTTGTTCCAATAGAGAAACTTTAGTTCGTCTTGTATATCCCGCACGGCAACTGCCACAGAGAGATTGCTAAACAGATTCTCTAGGAAAGTCTTATTATCTTTCAATATCTGAAGCTTGCGCTCACGAGAACGCTGTTTGAGGGCATAAGCTCGTCCCCGCATAACAATGATTACTATAACCAAGGACAATATGACCATCAGCGTGACAATCGTCCATTTATACTTTTCCCAAAAACTTGGAGGAGCTTGCACGTAAACTGCTTCTGAAGGGAACAACTTCACTGGGATATTGTAATGGGAAAGATGTGCATAGTTTAATATTGTCGAAGGAGTTCCCCCTGTCATGACAGGCATCTCATGGGGGCACTCGCCTTTTAATATGCGATAAAGCATGTCAATGCAGTTTTTTGCCAAAGATTTCACATTGATATAGTGCCCTCCTGCAAAACTTCCACTTTCCAGATTCAGATCGGCTAAGGTAAATACCGGAGATTTAGAAAAGGCGGAAATAATTGTTTGTATATTGTCATCCAGATAAGTATCAATGCTATTGCGCATGGGAACAAACCAAGAGAAATAAATCAGCCCTGTACGGGAGTCTTCTATCGAAAGGGTATCCAGAAGATCTTGTGTGTTCAACTGGGGACTGGTCAATTCCTGAAGTTTTATTTCAGGAAAATAGAAATCCAACGTGTCTTTCAATTCGATACGGGTGAACAAACTAATGTAACGTTGATCGGAAATAAAGGTTATCCGATCCATATCCGGCATTAAGCTTTTCATCAACGTCACCGTTTCTTTAATAAATACCGGCTGCGTCAGCGCAACGGCATTATAAGAACTTATCACTTCACCGGTAGGCCTTAATCTTGATTTCAACCTCGTTTCATCCTTGTCCAGCATCACACTGATATCAGGAGCCATGCGGTCACGTGCCATGCTGATAATGGTCGGCACATCTTGCCATACATCCTCAAACAAAGGCTTGCATAGCAGCCATCCCGGATCACCGATAAATAGCAAAGCCAAGGGTTTCCGCTTCTGTTCGTATTTCGTCCGCAAATAACGAAGCTTTGCATTCGCCTCTTCCAATGATTGTAAGGAAGCCACAGCCAAGGCTTCCTCATGGACTGACAGGCTCAATCCCAAATCCTCCTTCATAACCTTGACATGGCTTGATGTGAACTCGTCACGAACTGCTTCAAAAAGCAGACGTGTTTTGACTTCATTAAAATTAATGGAATTCAAGACCAATATATAATCTGTATCTTTTTTATCTTGCGCATGCAAACCTCCTACCATTCCTACCCATAACAAAAGAATATACAGTACTTTTCTCATATTTATTACCGTTGTTTGTTGGATACCATCTCTATCTAAAAAAATACATCTACATTTTCCGCCATCCTCTTAAGGCTTCATTTCTATGTCTCTTTGTCCTAAGATTTAGCGTCAGATATAGTTTTAACAAAATTAGCGTTTTGTTAATTGGGTGGTTATACCAATTCAGGTAAATAATATACCTATCTGGGGTAACTTGCCATATTTAACCCGTTGGCGGGATTGGAAACTGGTCAGGGCTTGACCAACAACGTCTCAAATAAGGCTCAAACCCGTATTTGCTCCGTTTCATTCCCGTATAAGGGTACCTCTAACCGGGTTTATAACGGAGAAGATACGGCGCAAATGCGGTTCGGGTCGGAGCCGGGTAAGGACAGAACCGCGCCTTGAGCTCTTTCTTGCTTATCCGAACGTTTTACGAAATCGGATGCCAAACGGCGTAGCTGTGAACTTTGCAAAGTATATTTAAGGAAAAAAACAGAAATCGATACGTGCCGTAAAAGGTGAGGAAACTGTTTTGAAGTTTTTGACAAAGGCTTGATTGAAAACACAGCGTGAGCCATGCCGGAGGCCAATATTTTAAAAGGTATTATTTTTTACAAGAGGAAAGAACTTGTTTTTCTCTTTGTTCGGAGGACCATTATTATGAAAGGTCAGATGCCTTAATTTTATCAAAGAAAGTAGGGAATAGGTACGTCTTTTACCTTAATATATACGTGGATAAGAGAAAATAGTCACTTTTCATAACAACTAATACTCTCTTTTGTGCTTTCTTTACATATAACTAACATGTATTGGAGACTATTTATATACTGTTATGAAAAAGTTAAACTTAATATGCTTGTTTCTGGGATTCGTCGGATTGTTTTTTGCATCCTGTTTACAAGAAAAGGATGTATACAATCCGGATAGAGATGATCAGGACGAAAACAAAGTAGGCTTGATTACAGATTTCTCTCTAAAAACGGATAAGACATCTGTAACTATCCATGCGACAACCATCGACGGGAGAGCCGCAGAAGGTGTGAAATATGGTATTTATACCAGTAATCCGTATTTGAATGAAGACGGGAGGTTGGAAAATCCGGCATTTGTAGGTTATACAAATGGAGATGGAAAACTGGAAGCCAAAGTCGTGGTAGCCAATAATGTTACTCAACTCTATATCATTCCCCTCTCTGCCGGTTATGCTGTCGGAGGCACAGAAGGGCTTCAAGGCTATGCTGTCCGGAATTCTGTCACAGCCGATTTTGCTCCGGTACCTTTTCCTATGGCTACCCGAAGCCGGGCTGCCGAGGATGAAGAATATGTGATAACAAGAAACATCAGCAATAACTTTCAGGAATTGTGCGTGCTTTATCAAAACCAAGAAGTAAGTGCCCAAGGGATTCCTATTCCTGCGGAAAATGGAGGGTCCGGTTTGGTATCCGCAACTACTCTTTCTGAGAGCTTTATCCATCAAGTCGATGGCCTATATCCTGAAAGGCAGAATGTAAGTGACGCCGATTTTTCCAAAAATTCAGATTTAAGAGTAGTAGGCAAGAATGGTGCGGAAGTGTGGGTCACTTATATCGGTGATGGTGGTTTCAATGTGAAAAACGGTACTGTATACAATTCATTGATGTATTATAACTATACGGACAGTGAACTGTCATCCATGGATCACCTGACTCCAGCCACGCTGCACATGACCATGCTAATACCCAATACCAACCAAAGACAATGTCCGGCAGGATTAAAGGTGCAACTGCTGTACTGGGATGGAAACCAGTACAGTAAGACCTTTCCGGAAGGTACCCGTATCGGCTTTGCAGTGGCTCGCGAAGGCTATAAAGGAAACGGAAACCCTGTAACAGATGGATCAGCATATGGCTTTAAGAGAGTAAGTGGCTCGAACTTGTATCCTCAATTGAACGGTGATGTAAAAGGTAACTATTATTCGACTCCCCAGTTGAATCAAGTAGGGAAATCACAAGCAGTCACACGCTGGATTGACGATTTTGAATGTTGCGTTACGGGTATTGACATTCGTCCGATTGGAGACAAGGATTCAGATTATGATTTTAACGATGTCCTGTTTGCCGTATCTTCCAGCCCGATACCTGATGCAATCCGGCCGGGGGTTGTAATTGATCCGGTTGATGTTACTGTTGCGTCCGAGTCCATATACGGGACACTTGCTTACGAGGACCTATGGCCAAGCCAAGGTGACTATGACATGAATGATTTCGTTGTCAACTATACTTATACCTTTGGTAAGAATGAGGCAAATGAGATTGTAGGAGTCCGTCTGGAATTCGAACCGATAGCTAAAGGTGCGGCAGGTTCCACCCAAATAGGCTTCGGAATTGAATTACCCTTAAATGAAAGTGATGTAAGCTCGGTGGAGGGGGCTACTTTAGAAAGAGATAACGAGAACGCTACATTTATCATATGGGAGAACGTGAGCAATATCGACAAATTCAGTGGTGCTTTTATCAACACCGAAAAGGGTAAGGGCTTCGTGTCAACCGACAAAAGGACGGTTGTCATTACCTTTAACTCTCCGGTGAACGACTTGTCTGTAATGAAATTCAATCCATTCATCTTTGTGGGTTCACGTTCTCATGAGATCCACTTGCCGGACTATAAGCCAACTGCAAAGATGGATTTTAATTTATTACACACGGGGAAAGATTGCTCGGACCGTTCCACCGGCATCTACTACCGCATGGAAGATATGTACTCATGGGCTTTGGATTTTCCACGCGCCACAAAAGATTCTCCGGCATGGAGATACCCTAAGGAACGTTCTTCTATCATTAGTGCCTATCCGGGCTATGCCGACTGGATAGCCGATAAAAACAACACTTCATGGTACGAAGAAGAAAATAGCAATACGGAAGAAATATATTGATCCGCTTACGATTCCGGAGGGGGTGTACTCTGCTACCAATTACAATGTAAATAGTATGAACTACGCCCCAATTGTGAATCTCTGAATGTCATCCCTTCCTTTATTAACGAATTGAAGAGAGAAGCCCCACTGTCTTTTCCGTAAGCCTCCTCTCTTCAATCCCTTAATCTCACCTATCTATTTTATCTTTTCCCTAATCTTCGTCAGATACTGCTTCATCCCTTCCGCATCCTTCGTACTGATAATTTCCAGTAAATTCTTCAGCTCCAGACGAATATTTTCCACTTGCGAGGGAGTGCGCGGATTAAAGAGAATTTCCTGAAGCAAGTAATCATCCTCACTCAGCAAACCCTTGGCAATAGCCATGTGTTTCTTGAATGTAGTGCCCGGAGCCTCCTGATGCTTCATCACCGCTGCAAAAACAAACGTAGAGACAAAAGGAATAGACAGAGAATAAGCTACCGTCTCATCATGCTCGTCGAAAGTATATTCGAAGATATTCAGGCGGAGCGTCTGGTAAAGGTCCTTGAAGAAAATTTTGCCCAGGTGGTCACCTTCACTGATGATGATAGCATTTTCGCTGCTCAGATTGCTGAGGCTGGCAAACGTAGGGCCAAACATCGGATGCGACGATACATAACGGAAACCACTTTCCTCATAGAATTTCTTCAATCCCGTCTTCACCGAGGCGATATCACTGATGATACAATCCTTGGGCAGCACAGGCAGCACCTTGCGGAATGCGTCCAGCGTATATCTCACCGTGGCGGCATTGATTACCAACTCCGGTTCGAAGTCCTTTATCTCTTCCAACGTGGTGAAACGATACGTGTTGTAGACAAAACGTAACTGGTGCGGATTCACGTCGAACACTGCCGTTTCATGTTGGAAACTTAAAATATCTGTAAAGAAAGAGCCCATCTTGCCGGCTCCGAGTATTAAAATACGCATAAATTTAGTGTTTAGGTATTAATGATTAGTGATAAGTGAAAGATAGCGTAGCCATTAATCACTTATCACCAGTCGCTAATCACTTGTTTATAATTTCCATTTGTTGCCTCACACTCTCCTCGTGTATCAGCTCGAATACCTTCTTGATAAATTCCGAATCCACGCCCAGAAGCACACCTTGTGAGCCGCGTTTGTCCAGAATTTCATTGTAACGTCCCGTTTGCAGAATCGTCATATCGTGCTCTTTCTTGAACGTACCGATTTCACGTGCCACACGCATACGCTTGGCAAGTTCCTGCATCAGGTTGTTGTCGCACTCATCAATCTGCTTGCGCAGTTCGCTGAGGTTTTCCGTGGTCTGTGTTTCTTTACGGATGACGAGCAGGTTCAGGATGTAATCCAGTACGTCCGGAGTCACTTGCTGCGAAGCATCGCTCCATGCACAGTCGGGGTTGCAGTGGCTTTCGATAATCAGACCGTTGAAACCGAGGTCCATAGCCTGCTGGCATAGCGGTGCGATGAGTTCGCGCTTACCGCCGATGTGGCTGGGATCGCAGATGATCGGCAGGTTCGGGATGCGACGACGCAACTCGATGGGGATATGCCATTGCGGCAGATTGCGGTACAACTTCTTGTCGTAACTGCTGAAACCGCGGTGGATGGCTGCCAGACGTTTCAGACCGGCATTGTTGATACGTTCCAGGGCACCGATCCAAAGTTCCAGATCCGGGTTTACCGGGTTCTTCACAAACACAGGAATATCCACACCCTTCAGTGCATCGGCAATTTCCTGCATGGCAAACGGGTTGGCAGTGGTGCGTGCACCAATCCAAAGGATATCGATACCTGCTTTCAGACACTCGTATACATGCTTCGAAGTGGCTACTTCGGTAGAAACGTACATTCCGGTTTCTTTCTTCACCTCTTTCAGCCATGCCAGACCGTCTACGCCTACACCTTCGAAACCACCCGGTTTGGTACGCGGTTTCCAGATTCCGGCACGGAATATCTTCATTCCCTTTTCGGCCAGTTGTTTGGCGGTGCACATTACTTGTTCTTCTGTCTCGGCGCTGCAAGGACCTGCAATTACCATGGGACGTTTGTCCTCAATACCCGGCAGCAAAATCGATTCTAATTCAAGTTCCATATTCTTTTATTTTTGTTCAATTATATTTTTATTGTATAGATATTTCTCAGTGTCTTCTGAACCCTCTGCAACGCCCGTCGATAAAGCCTTTCGAGCGTGTTAATAAATACAGGCCTCGTTTTTTAAAAACGTTGCCCTTATTCTTTAAAAACGTCGGGCACGTTTTTTAAAACGGTGAGTGGCTTGTGTCACAGGAGTTCTTTTTTGTAAATATATTACTTCATCTCCCTGATGCGCTTCAATGCCTCTTCCAGTTTATGGTCTTTGCAGCAAAGCGAGATGCGGATATACCGCTTTCCGTTACTTCCGAAGATAAATCCCGGCGTGATGAACACGCGTGCGTTGTGCAACACCTTTTCGGTCAGTTCTTCCACGTCAGTGCAGGTATCGGGAATTTTTCCCCAGAGGAACATGCCCACCTGCTTTTCATCGTACGTACATCCCAGTGCATGCATGATTTCTCCTGCCAGATGGCGGCGGTTGCGGTAGTTCTTGTTGTTTCCGTCGTACCATTCCTGTTCGGCTTCCAAGGCGTTGGCGGCTGCCAGTTGCATGGCGCGGAACATACCGCTGTCGATGTTGCTCTTCACTTTCAAGATCCATTGCACAAAGTCGGCGTTGCTTGCCAGCATACCGATACGCCAGCCCGGCATATTGTGGCTCTTGCTCATGGAGTTGAACTCGATGCAGCACTCTTTGGCACCCGGCACACTGAGGATGCTGAGCGGGTGGTCGTTCAGGATGAAGCTGTACGGGTTATCGTTTACAATCACGATGTCTTTGCGGCGTGCAAAGTCCACCAGTTTTGCATAAAGTTCCGGGGTGGCGTTGGCTCCGGTCGGCATGTTCGGATAGTTGGTCCACATCAGTTTTACGCGGCTCATGTCCATCTTTTCCAGTTCGTCGAAGTCGGGCATCCAGTCGTTTTCCTCTTTAAGATTGTAGTTGATGACTTCCGCTCCCAGTATCTTGCTCAATGAGGTATAAGTGGGGTAGCCCGGATTGGGAACCAATACCTGTTCGCCCGGATTGACGAAGGCCAGTGTGACGTGCAGAATACCTTCTTTCGAACCGATGAGCGGCTGTATCTCGGTATTAGGATTCAGCTCCACGCCATACCATTTCTTATACCAGGCGGCAAAGCTGCGACGAAGTTCGGGGATGCCGACATAAGGCATATAGCCGTGTCCGTCAGGATTTTGTGCTTCGCGGCACAGGGTTTGTATGGTTGCTTCCGAGGGAGGCATGTCGGGACTGCCGATTCCGAGGCTGATTACGTCTTTTCCTTCGGCATTCATTTGTGCCACCTCTTTCAACTTCTTGGAGAAGTAGTATTCGCTCACGCTGGCCAACCGGTCGGCGGGCTTGATCTTAGATGTTTGATTTTCCGTCTGCATATTCGCCTAATATTTTAAGTTCTTTGGTTAGCGGTGTGATGGCCGCGATGGATTGTTTATATCTCAGTATGTTGTCGAAAACAACGTCTACGTAAAATTGGTATTCCCATTCCCGTCCGATGATGGGCAGCGACTGTATCTTGGTCAGGTTGATGCTGTAGAACGAAAGGATGGACAGTACTTGCGAGAGACTCCCTTCCGTGTGGGGCAGTGTGAATACCATGCTTGCCTTGTTGGTTTCCGGGTGCGGATGGCGGTGTATTTCGTCTACCTGCCAAGGGTCGGCAACTACCAGAAAACGGGTGAAGTTGTGCTTGTTTGTTTCGATGCCTTCCTGCAACACCTTCATGCCGTAACGCTCGGCAGCGGCCTTGGAGCAGATGGCGGCGTGTCCTTTCAGGTTCTCCCGCTTGATGATTTCGGCGCTGAGGGCGGTGTCTTCCGCTTCCACTACTTTCATTTTCGGGTGCTGGGCAAGGAACTCGCGGCATTGCATCAGTGCGATGGGGTGGGAGTTGACTTCCGTCAGATCGTTCCAGTCCTCATCGGGCAGGCAGACAAAGCTGTGTGATATGCGTAGTTTGTATTCGCCTATGATTTGTGTTCCGCTCTGCCGCAGCAACTCGTTGTTGTGCAACAGGCTACCTGCAATGGTATTCTCTATCGCCAACATTCCTATGGTCTTGCTGTCCTTTTTCACGGCTGCAAACACGTCCTCAAAAGTAGCGCAACAGATTAACTCTATTTCTTCTCCTTCGAAGTACTTGTGTGCGGCAATGTCGTGATACGACCCTAATGTTCCTTGAATGGCTATTCTTTTCATACTGTTTCTTTAAAATAAAAAATCCCGCTTCCATACAATGGAGCGGGATTAAGTATATTACTTTAGTTCTCTATTCAGTTCTTAAGCATCACTGTCACTTGACACATACAAACTCCCGCTCTACTTTCTGGCTAAAGTAAAAGTAAAAAAAGAAGTAATATGCATAAGTAAACAAATTCATACTTTCGTTTTCTTTTTGATTCTTAATTCGTGGCAAAAGTAATACTTTTCTCTTATATGCAAGCAAAAAATGATATTTTTTTTATTTCTTCTTCAAAATTAGCTTTTAGACGACTGCTTCCGGCTGTCTCTTTCTCTATTTATAGAGTTGTATCTTTATCCTGGCCCCATAAAAAAGCATTCTTCCTTTTGGCTATTCCCTGCAATTCATCTATCTTTGCATTAGCCGAAGAGAAATGCGGCGTGTTGAAGCTATTTTTGACAAGGAGAAAACTGGTAATTTTATTTAAGTCAAGAAACAGACCTTCAATAAAGATGTTTCACGCAGACCATATAGGGTCGGGCGTGCAAGCGTATTTATTGGTTCTGTGGGTATACCAGTACCTCTCCTTGGATAAATATGAACTATACGTCCGACTTCTTTTTGTATAAGGGGGATGAGGGCGATTTTAAATATTTAAAATCCGAAGAAGACATGAATACCCCGAAGGATGAAATGATAACAGAGGCCATCCACTGCATGGTAGAACAGAGGAAACACGAGATATGGGAAGTGCTCTACCCATTAAGTATAAAATATGGTTTTACGCTCGACTCCGACTATGCCAGCATCAAGCTGGAACCTCCCTGTAAAGACTTTCCGGAAGAAAAATGCGGATGTAAATTACCGCTTGATTCCGTGTACAGTGCCTTTGTGAAAGGTGATTTTCTTTATGTGATGTGCCGCGGGAAAGTGTATTTTATCCTCGATCTGGAAAGTGGTTTGTGGAGACTGTATTTGCCAATGCACCGACCTCCAAGGCTGAAAGTACTGTGGTGGAGGATTCAAGAGACAACAAGGGATTTGGTGTGGTTGGTGAGACATTGGAAGGACTGAAATAATTCACGACAAGATTATTTCTACCGGAAAAGAAAGGAATAAAAGAGTGATAAGGTGATAGGGCGATAAAGTAGCTGCGCTATATATCACAGAACGTTATCCCGCTATCACTTTATCACCCTACCACATTATCACACTTTGCTCATTACTCGTCCAAAAAGAATTAATTCATCTGATATGTAATGGATGAGATGCGAATCAGAAATTTCTCCTGTATATCGGCAACTCTTTCCCCAACTCTGTATGAACCACCTCGAAATTGACAAAGCCATTCACGGACTCCGGTTCTAACAGTGTTGCCGCAAGGTTCGCATTCTTCTGTGAAAGACGAATGATGAAACAACCTGCCGGGAAGCTCTTCTTTTCCTTTACCATCCGTGTAGATACTGTGACCGGATAAATCTTTTCCCATTCCTTGGTAGCTTTCTTGTATCGGGTAACCATATACTTCTCTACGGTGGCTGTGAAGGGTTTTCCTATCTCTTCTACCTCTATTCCTAAAACCCGCAATTTCTCTGCTTGCATCCGGCAGGTATCCGGCAGAATATATGCTTTGGGACGTTTGCGTACTAACTCAGCTTTCAGTTGAAGCGCATTGAAAGTAGGCAGAGGTTCCGTAAAACGTTCGTTCTTGGCAAGGTCAATAAAAGTAACAGGAAGCTCTGTCCGTACAGATTGAAAAGTGACGGATATATCACTCTTTCCGCTGCAAGTCTCTTTCGCTGCCTTTCGTATCTCACTTCTTACTTCTTTTGAATGAAGAGCTGCTGTTTCCAAAAGACTGCGGGATACCAGAAAACCGCATTCCGCACGACGGGCAAAACACGCTCTTCCCAATCCTATTCCACGGATTTCTATGAACAGAGATACCGCATTGGTAAGCCCTTGAAACGTGGAACTGGATTGTGGACTCTTAGCATCTTTCATTGCATACAAACTATCATTCCTGACACTGGGTGTAAAGTAAAAGCCTGAATGATAACCGTTAGCCTCCAATGCTTTCTCTGCTTCTTCACGGAATAAGCCGTTGGAAAGTGTACGTATTCCGGCAGGGATGTTCAAATGCCCGCTGGGTAGGAAAAGGACATCGGCGGCCGTAGCTGCTTTAGTACCCCGCAGCAATTCAAACTCCTTGCGGAAAGGATTGAATTCGTGGATGTCCAGCGCTATTTCGGGCTTCCATTTCTTGTACGCTTTTTTAAGAAGAAGAGTCACCGGATCGGCAAGTTTACTTTGATCCCGGTTCAAATCATACCCACTGCCTGATTTACGGCTTTGCATGGCATAACCATCCGTATTGGCCACAGGTACAAGTGCAAGAGACACCTTTTTCAGTAGTTCAGTACCTTCGGACGTATTCAGCAAATAATCGGCAAGCATACAGGCTGCTTCCGGCCCGGCAGGTTCGTTGCCGTGCAGTCCTGCCTGTATCCAGACTCTTATTTTCTTTTTATCGTTGGGAGTTCCGAAATAGAGCACGGGGATATCCCTGCTCTGTGGAGTCTTTCCTATATCGGACAGCGTAACCTTATCGGGATGCCTGTCGGCTAAATCCTTCAAATACCTGTTTATCTCGAACAAGGAAGCCAGACCTTCTTCAAGCGGCTTGCCGAGGGTGGGAGTGGAATATTGCTGCTCCGGTTCGGGATAGAAACGGTGGGCTACCTCTTCCGGTTGCACCGTGGGCTGGATATTCCAGAGAGAAGGGTTGCTGAATACGGTTTCTTGCGCAATACGTTGCAGATAGAGTGCTTCCTCTTCGGGCAGTCCGGCATAATAAGTACCTGTATAGGATTTCTGAAAAAATACGCTACAGAATACATTGGCGACAAGATAAGAACCCTGTCGGGAAGGGTGGCTGTGATCGTTGTTGTAAAGCGTGATGCTTGGATTTTCCGTGCGGACACGCTTCCAGGCGATGCCGACGGGGGCACACCAGGCATTCAGTTGTGCGGTCATCTCCAAATAACTTTCAGCCAGTCGTTGCTGCATTTCGGCATACGTGTCGATGTCGTGTCCCCAGGTCATGTAGAAGACGGTTTTTCCTTTCGGATTGTAGAGGCGGCGCAGGCTGTCGAGGGAGTGGGCAGGCTTGTACACATTCTCCCGCACCCATTCTTTTTCACGGGCAGGCGCTTTACTTTGGTCTTGCAGGATGACGAAATCCCAGTTTCCTTCACGGATGGCATTCAGGGTTTCAGGGTTGGCAGCATGTTTCTTCAATGTCCAGCCGCCGTGTTCCACTAATTTTACAGAAAGCTTGTGACCGGTGGAGGCGGCAAGGGCCTGCACTTGTCGGACTAAACGGTTGTATTGCGTGTAGCTGTTACCTATGAACAGCGCACGGAGAGAGTCTCCCAACATGACAGGAACGGCACGTTTGCCCATTCCGGTGGAGTGGTGTCCGATGCCTTGTTCTTCTCTTTTCTGCCAGTTGCAGGGCCAGTTGTGTTCGGCTGCTATCCGGTGGAGGTATTGGTAGAACTGATTGCCGCGCTCGTAACGGTTGCATCCCTGTGCTTCGGCTTCGGGAGTCTTCCTTAAATATGATTCGCGGATGGTATCTCCCGTAGCTAGTTGGAGGACAATCGGTTTGGCAAGATACTTCCTGATTATCTCGGGAGTAACATACGGAATGTTACGTACTCCGTAGGGAAAATCTTGCGAAGCATCGGGGAAAGTATACCATCCTGGACTGCCGATAACGGCTTTCTCCACATACGGGCTGTCATGGAAAAGCATGAAACGCTGCACAAACTGACCTCCGGCTGAGTGACCGTAAATCATATATCCTTTCCGTTCACTACCCGAAGATTGGCGGACGTACTCGAAGATTTTATCAACCAGTGCCGGCGTTTGCTTTTCAGCCGGACGTATCGTATGATCCTTGTCGTCCATGACACCGACTTCCTGATAATCGGGCAAAGGAAACCTTTCCAGATCGAAGTGGGGAATGAAGACCATGAATTTATGCTTCTCTGCCTCCTGCTTCCAAGCTTTGAGCAGATAGGTGTAACCGCGGTCGGCACCTTCGAAGACAAAAAAAATGGGCATACGGTGCACATCGCCCGAAGCCGGAATGTAGTAGTGCACATCTACCGGACGGTCGGCAAAGGGGGGATAGTCTTTGTAGGTGAACTTGCCTTCACCTACGGGAAGCACGGAGGCGGCACGGAGCCCGGTGCCCAGAAAGACAATAGCAAGAAGTAGAATTAATCTTTTCATTCTTCATACCTCCCTTTTTTAATGACTTCCTTGTCTTTTAGGACGAGTTTGCCGCGTGCTATGACGTGCGTCAGTTGAAGTTCGGAATCGAGGAAACAAAGGTCGGCATCGAAACCGGCGGCTATTCTGCCTTTGGTGCGCAGTTTGAGGTTGCGTGCCGGATTGCTGGTGATAAGGGTCAGCGCCTGTTCCAGAGGCAGAAGGCCTTCTTTTACGAGCAATGTCATCTCCTGCAGGTTGAGGTGCAGGGGGGCGGGGCGATAGGTCGTTTCTCCTGTCTCGGGATTGGTGCGGCGCACTCCGCCACGACCGTCACTGGAGAAGGTGATGCGGTCGAGGGGCACGTGGGCTTCGAGGGCTTTTATTACGCAACGGTGGGGAGCATCGAATTTGGTTCCTCCGGTGGAGAAATCTATCATACCACCCATGCAGGCAAATTCTACGGCTTGCCGGAATAAGGCTTCCGTGCGTATCAGGTGGGTGGGCGAGAGGTAGGAAATCAGCGTGGGGTACTTGCGGGCGATGTCCAGCAACGGGGTGATACCATCGGGTAAGGCTCCCAGATGAATATGCAGAATACCTCCTTTGCCGGAAGTGAAACCGCCGAGGCGTACCTGATTGATGAGGCGCAGTATCTCCAGTTCGGTGGGGAAAGCGCTGCGGTCGTCACTCATGGCAAGTTTGCAACCGATCACTTTGTCGATGAAGATGAGATCGTCGGCCACACAGGACATCAGTGTTTTGGGAGGCAATCCGTAGAAACTGGTAAGCATGTAGGCACTGAGGCCGTCGTCTTCCAGGGCTTTGGTTTTGGCGTACAGGGTGGTCGGTTCTTTTACGAAACCGTCCGTACCGAGCAGCCCTACCACGGTGGTGGTTCCGCAAGCCACCAGTTCGCTCATAGAGATGTCGGGGACTAAGGAAGCATAGCCGGTTTGTCCGCCGCCACCGGTGATGTGGACGTGCTGGTCGATAAAGCCGGGGGTGACGGTACACCCGCCGGCGTCTATGGTATTCAACGGAATACCGGTCAGTTCTATCTTCCGGTCTATGAGGGCTATTTTGTCATCTGCCAGTAGAACGTCGTTCATGCCGAGATGCTCCGGAGAGTATAAGTTTGCATTTTTAATGAGTGTGAACATGATTCGGAGTTGTTTTATAGTGTTATGAAATGATAAGCTATCAGGAACAGAATGCTGCCTATAAGGGGCAGGGTGTTTCTCTTTGCCAGTTCAATGGGCGATACACCCGCCACACCGGCAATGGCGACAATGATTCCCGCTATGGGAGATGCGGCACGCCCCATGCTGGCGGATAACTGCAAGGGAAGCACGAGGGAATAGGCAGGCATACCCAACTGTCCGGCAATTCCGGGCAGCAACGGGCCGAACGAGAAGAAAGCCGCGTTTCCGCTTCCCATTAGCATGGCCGCACAGAAGATTATCAGGGCGAAGACTGCGGCGATGGCAATGCCGGAAAGTCCTATATGCGTGGAGTAATCTACCAGTGAGTCGATGAAGCCGAGGCTAATCAGTCCTTTGGAGAATATCTCGGAGGCAACAATCAGTGTCACGACACTTCCGAAGACATTTCCCATCCCTTTCCAGAAGCTGGAGAAGGCATCAAAGGTTTTCCGTATATTGCGTGTGTGGCAACCTACGAATACGAGTGAGACAAAGAGAGAAAATAGCATGGCGGTTGTCGTATTGAGTGTTATGGGAGGCTGGAACAGGCCCACGTAAGGCGAAAATACAATGAGAAGCGCAAGTGGAAGTATGGGGAGCAAGGCGAATATCAATGGAATATCCGGTTTGGCAGAGGTTTGCGGAACTTCTGCAGTTTCACTATTTTCCGCACTCTGCCTGGCGGCTTCTTTTTTATCGAAATACCTATTGTTGAAGTAAAACAGGGTCATGACTACCAAGGTGGTAGGGATAACCAACGGGAGTTGGTGGGTAATGAAATAAGCTACGTTGGTCTGCTCGATAAGTTCGGCGGCAAGGGCTGTGTTTGCCGAGCCGGGGCCCTGGTCGAACAGCGTTGCGGCGGCAATGACGGATAATGCGGTGAGGCGGCTTACTCCCAATCCGATGAGGACGGGGTAAACGGAGGCGACAAGCAAGAGTCCTAATCCGGCTGCCGAGGGGGTAGTGATAAAGAGCAACTGGCCAATGGGAATGGTGACGGTAGCTGCCAGATAGGGATAACGGCGAAAGAAACCCAACGGTTTCATGGAGATGTGCACCAGGGCATTGGTGGCTTTTATGTGATTCATAAAGGCTACATAGCCGCCGATGGTCATAATCATCAGTCCTGCGCGGGACAGGTTGCCGATGAATGTTTCTTCCACCACTTTCACCAAATCGAAAACAACGCTGCCGGTGGATTTATCCGGAATGATGGGTTGGACATTGAGAATGAGGGCGAATGTCAACATTACAAGTCCGGCCAGCATCAAAACTCCTTGCGGGTTCAGTTTCCGGTAGAGGTAAATAGCGGTGACGGTGGTCACCAATATACAGAGGAGGAAGGCTACGACTGACATAATCTGGTTGGTTCTGGGTTATAAGTTGTTTGTTTTTGAAGTATCTCAATTCCCCTCCTCCGACGGAGGAGGGGTGCCCTTTAGGGCGGGGTGGTAGGTAAGGTCATAAAATACCTATGAATCATATCAATAAGGAATTCTTTTCTCACCTACCACCTCCCCCTTCGGGTACTCCTCCTCCCAAGAGGAGGAGAATTGGGATAGTGCTATTTAATCATTGTTCACTGTCTTATAAGTACCCCGGATTATTCTCTAACTGGCGACCTGTATTGGAATCAATGAACTCTTGCGGAATCGGGAACAACACAGGCGTATCATACGAATTCATGCCTCGTGCATCGCGTCCTGCAATCTCATTCAACTGCCGCATACGACGTTTGAAGTAATTGTTCACATCACGTTCATCTCCACCTTTCTCCTGACTTACGCGAATCAGGGTGTGGCGGCGCTCTTCTTCGGAAAGAAGTTCACGGCTACGTTCGTCCAGAATGAAATCTACGCCTCCTGCGGTGAGTTCAGCTTCTGTGATGCTGACTGCATTGGAACGATTGCGTACCTTGTTAATCCATTTGATGGCTTCACCTGCCTGGTTGTTTTTCAGCAAGGCTTCCGCATAAAGCAAGTACGTGTCGGCGAGGCGGAGATAAACAATATCCTGATAACATCCATCCTTGTCGCCATTTGCCAGTAACGGTGCCACGTAATCCCATTTGCGGGTAGTGGGCCAGTTATACTTCTTGATGGTTGTCTTATTATCATCCAGCATAGCGGCGGTTACAGTGGTGTCTACCACCATCTTGCCGTTGTTAAGGAATTCCGTAATCTTACCGTCGGCACCCTTCTCGTTAATAGTCCATACCACTGCATAATCGGATACACGGTCGTCCTGAGTTCCCTGATCTTTATAGTTGTAGAGACGGAAAGCACCCCTTGAAGGCACGCAACGTCCGGCACCTTTACCACCGTTGTTTATCCAGAACACCTGAGGCCAGGTGGCTGCACCGCTTGTATAGTCGGGATCGTACTTGTTGCTCTTGTTGATGACACCGTCGTTGGAGTAATAGTTCTTATATGTACTCTTCATGTAAACCTCGGCTGTACCGAAAGCACTGTTTTCCGGTTCCGTGTTGACAAAAGCGTATAAAACCTCTGTGTTTCCGTCCGCATACATCGGTGTGCGGAATACGTCGATGAACGGACAGCCCGGATTGGCGGAGTTCTTGCCGAAACGGTTGGTTATCAAACTGTATTCGGAACCTTCTGCCAGTGGCTTCAAAACTTCGACTGCCTTGGAGGGCTGGTCCATTGCCAGGTACAGTTCACCCAGATAATGGCGTGCCATGGCTCCTGAAATCTTACTGTTGTTTTCTTCACGCAACGGTAAATTGTTCATGGCGAAAGCAAAGTCCTGCTCCATGACTTCACGGATAGATTCTACGGAGTTGCGCTCCCAGTCGTTACGGTAGTTCATACCTGTAATTTCTTCGGTGGACAAAGGTACGGCACCGAATGAATACGTCAGATGACGGTAAGCCCATGCACGAAAGAAGCGGGCCTGTGCGATGATCTTATTCTTGTGGGCGGCAGCTTCGGTTTCGGTTCCTTTCCAGTCGATGCCACTGCCTTCGGCACGTGAAATCACCATGTTTGCCGTATTGATGATGCGGTAACACCATTGGAAGATGTTCTGGAATATCTGCAAGTCCGTCTGGTTGATTTGCGACGGATAGTACATGTATTTAAAGTCGCTGTGTGAGTTATTACTCCATGAATTGTCCACACCGCAACCCCATGCAGAGTGCAGAACGAGCGGCAGACCGCCACCGAGTGCATCGGCACGCCGGTATTCGTTACGCATCATTCCGTAGAGGCTGGTTACCATGGATTGGAACCCGCTGTAATCTACTAACAGATTTTCAGGGTAGAGTGAAGCACGCGGATCTTCTTCCAGGAAGCTGGATTCATTGCATCCGGTCATGCAGAGCACGAGTAGTGCTATCAGTGTATATTTTAGCTTTTTCATACTATTTCTCTTTGTTTTAGCGGTTTATAAATCAAGTTTCAGACCGAATGTGAATGAACGTACCTGCGGAGTGGACTGTTGGTCGCTGATAAATTCCGGGTCGAGGCCGGTCCAGCTTGTCCAGGTTGCCAGATTCTTGATGTTCATATATACTTCGAGGCGGTTCAGGGAAATCTTCTTTAACCAACGTTGAGGAACACGGTAGGCCAGTGTGACATCCTGCACACGGAGGAAGTCGGTCTTTTCGTAGAAACCTGCGCTCATCGGGTTTACAGAAGTATCCAGTGAGTTTTTCGGGTACTTGTTGGTAGGATTTTCCGGTGTCCAGAAGTCTACCATGAGGCGGTTCTGGCGATAGGAGTTGTGAGATACGTCGTAAAGCCAGTTGTTGGCTGTCTGTCCCAGTTGGGCATTGAGGAATACGCTCAGACTGACATTCTTGTAGCGGAAAGTATTCGTCATACCCATTGTTACTTTAGGAATTGCCGAGCCGATGATTTCCTTGTCTGCCGGGGTGATGTCGTTCACACCGTCCTTATCATGATACTTCATATATCCGGGGATGGAGTAGCGATAGTTCGGGTCTTGCTGTCCGTTTGGATTAGACGGGTCGGTGATCTGCCAGATACCAATGAAGCGGTAGTCATAATTCACGCTGATGGGCTGGCCGATGAACCATCTGGAACCGATGTCATCCACAGGGTTGCCGTTGGCATCGTAGAGACCTACATTCACGATCTTTGTCTTGTAGTGCGACAGGTTGAAGGTAGTGGACCAGTCGAAGTCTTTCTTGGCAATGTTGTTGGAAGTAATCTGCAACTCTAAACCGCGGTTCTTGGTCTCACCGATATTCTCGGTAATGTTTCCCGTACCGTTGATGGTGGGGATGGAGCGGTTCAGCAACAGATCACTTGTCTTCGACCAGTACATGTCGAATGTTCCCTGGATACGTCCGTTCCACAACTGGAAATCGATACCTGTATTGATGGATTGTGTGGTTTCCCATCCCAGTGAGGGGGAAGCCAGCTTGGAAGGGTAGAAACCGTAACTGGGAGTATGGTCGTCTTTCAGATAATTGAAGGTAGAAAGATCGGGCAATGTAGTGTAGGCGCCTACCGCTTCGTTACCGTTTTTACCCCACGACAGGCGGTATTTCAGGTTGCTCACCACTTTTGCCAACGGGCTTGCCTGGAAGAAATGCTCGTTGGAAATGTTCCAGCCGATAGCCATGGAAGGAAATACACCGAACTTGGATTGGCTGCCGAATGCGGAGTAACCGTCACGGCGTGCAGTCAGTGTCAACAGGTAACGGCTATCGTATGAGTAGTTCAGACGTGCCATCTGAGAGATATGGTTTTGCTTGGTGTAGCTGGAACTGCCGGACATGGTGGCGGCTTTGGATATCTGGTAATAGTACATCACGTCGTTCGGAAAGTCTTTGCCTTCCATTCCGTTGCCTTCCTTTTCGTAGCTCTGTGCAGAATACAGACCGGTGAAGAAGATGCGGTGCTTGCCGAATTCGCGGGTGTAAGTGACGATGTTTTCCAGAATCCACTCTTGTGAATGCCAGTCGTCGGTGTTCAGAATACCGTTGGAGCGTGCGCCGTAGTAAGTGTCCATTCCCTGGTACTGTTTCCAGCTGCTGTTCTGGTACGTATAGCCGGTATTGAGCTTATAGCTGAGTCCGGGGACGAACGGCAACTTTATTTCTACCACGTTGTTGGTGATGACTTTAGAGCGTATGTCGTTGCTCTTGTTGTTGAGGCTGCTTAAGGGGTTTACAGAGAAAGCTTCGCTGGAATCTTCCCAAGCGGCGGAACGGATGTTGCCTTCTTCGTCATAAGCTTCTGCCAGGGGATTCATACGGAATGCTCTGGAGAAAGAAGCACTGCTGCCACTTCGGTCGTAGCGTCCCAACTGAGTGCTGGTAGAGAACTTAAACCAGGAAGTGAACTCCTGATCGAGGTTGAAACGGATGTTGTAGCGTTTGAATTGGTTGCCTACGGCAGTACCTTTCACATCGGTATAGTTCAGTGAGACAAAATAGTTGGTCTTGTTGACGCCACCACGGAAAGAGATATTGTGCTGCTGCTTGAAACCGGTGCGGGTTGCCAGGTCCAGCCAGTCGGTATCCATGCCGGCTTCGTGCATACGCAATTCGGTGGCGGTCATAGATCCCATCCACGGTTCGGGATTGCTTTCAGTGGGCGGGGTGGTATTGGCATCTTTCAATGCTTCTGTCTTATACTTCCAGAATTCAGCTCCATTCATGAGGTTGGGGAAGTTGATGGGATTGTCAATGGTGATGTAGGTGTCGTAAGATACGGTCAGTTTGCCTTTTTCACCTCTTTTGGAACTGATGAGGATGACACCGTTCGAACCGCGGGCACCATAGATGGCAGCCGAAGAAGCATCTTTCAATACTTCAATGGATTCGATATCGTTCGGATTGATTTCGGACCAGGGACCGTCAAAGGGAATACCGTCCAGAATAACCAGTGGCTTGTTGTCTGCCGTAATGGAGTTCTCGCCGCGGATGCGGGTCTTGGTGGAAGAGCCTTCCGCATTGGTTCCGGTCACTGAGATATTCAGGCCCGGTACAGCACCTTGCAAAGATTGGATGATGTTGGTTTGCGGGCGATTTTCCAGTGTTTTGGTATTTACGGAAGCAACTGCACCTGTCATATCCGACTTGCGCTGCACACCATAACCTACCACTACTACCTCATCCAGCATCTTAGTGTCTTCCTTCAGGATAATGCTGACGGGTTTCGTGCCGTTGACTTTCACATCCTGGTTCAGATAGCCGATAAAAGAGATTTCAAGAGTGGCGCCATTCTGTACATTCGCCAATGAAAAGTCTCCTTCTACATTGGTGACACTTCCTGTACCAGTGCCTTTCACAATGACATTAGCTCCGATGATGGGTTCTCCCTTTTCATCTTTCACGTTTCCGGTGACTGTGACTTGCTGTTGTGCAAATGCATTTACCGAGATGAACAGTAACAAAGCGCAGCAGGCAAGAATGAGTCTGCATGAGCGTTTTTCTTTTCTTTTGTTCTTCATGATTCGTTTAATAGTTAACATAAGTTTTTAGTTTGGATCTCTGTGGCAAAGGTATGCGCAATAAGGGTTACTTACTTTGCGAGGTAAACAGGCGAAGTAAACTGTTAAAACTGATAAGTGTTTGATTATTAGTGCTGTTTTCTGGAAATGAGAGATTCAGAAGTAAACTCTTTGAATGGAATCGGTAGTAGAGAGCAGGGCTTACGCTTTGTATTTTCCGAGCTTTTTCACTGCATTTATAAAATCTTCTTTCGGGATAATGGATTTATTCCGGGTGCGAAGCCGGTTGTTATAAACCGTTTGTGCAGAACAATGGAGGAAGTCTGCTATCTTCACGCTGTCTGTGATGCCGAGTCTTATCAAGGCATGTATGCGTAGTTCGGTATTAAGTAGTTCGCCTTCTTTCAGTTCGATGCGCTCTTCAGGTAATAGTAAGGCGTTGAAGTCGCCTACGAAATCAGGATAGAGATGCAGGAAGATGGTATCGAAATTCTGGTAGAACTCTTTCAGTTCGTTGGAGGCTGTTGCGGAAGAGTCCGTCATTGCTTTTACATCTTCTATCTGGCCTACTTTCAGTTTCCGGTTGATGCTCTTGCGAAACTCTTCCAGCTTACTGATGTAAGTGGAGCAGATGTTGAATACATAGCCGATATATTCTTCTTTTACGTAATTAGATTCCCGCAACTGGTCGTTGACTTCCTGTAATTGCGTATTCAAGTCTTTCAGCTGCATGTTTACTTCTTCCAGGCGTTGATGTGCTGTAGAGAGGGCATCCATATTGACGGACAGCTTCTGGTTTGTACTGTCTAACTTCAAGTTGGCTTCTTTTAGCCGGCGCATTTGTTTGCGGATGAATAGGAAGGCGCCGATCAGTACGAGGAATAAGAAACTGACGGCAATCAGGGAGGCTTGAAGGCGCTTTTGCTGTGTGCGGCTCTGTTCCTGGTACGCTTTGTAGATTTGGTTTTGCAAATGAGACATTTTGACTATTCGTACCCGGTTGTGGAAAAGCATGGCTTTTTGGGAACAATAGAGGATGTAATTATAGGCGCGGTCTATTTCTCCATGCTTAAATAGGTATTCCGCTATTTCCTGCAAAGAACCGATATCTCCGTTGACAGACCGGATGTCTGCCATAGCCGAAAGAATGAGGTTCTCCAGATATTTGCTCTCGTTATTTTCACTCCGGTAAATGGCGGAGAGATTATAGGTAGCTATGGAATATTTGCGGCTGTCGTTAGACAATGTCTGCTTGTTTTCCTCAAATGCCTGTTTGACGGGTTCTATTTCCGGGGTTCCCAGGTAGAGCCATGCCCGGCAGTTCCAGTAGCGCAATTCGTCGGGAGTGGCTGTGAGGTATACCGAGTCTCGGAAAGCCTTTTGGAGATTATTGTAATGTTCCGACAGTTGGGAATTCTCACTGGAGTAATCCCGCAGGCGGGAATAGAGTGTACATAACCTGCCAAAATACTCGGAACGGAGATTTTGGGGTAATTCTTCCGGTTGAATGTCACTGACGGCTTTCAAGGCTTCGGTCAGTAGTCCGGAGGAGGTGAGGACAAATGATTGTTCGAGCAAAGAGACCACTTCCCAGGTACGGTTGTCGGTCTGTTGTGCCAGTTGTATGTTCTTGTTGATGTAATGCAGGGCGGAATCCGCATCATAAACCCGATACTCCAAATAGATCATTCTATTCATTGCATAGAGTTCCTTCACATCTTTGACCCGGCTATACTGCATTTTTAATTGTTGGATGCGCTCCTCTTTTACTCTGACAAATAGATCCTGCTGTTCGAGCAGGCTATCTAAAGAGTGAAGCAATTTCCTGTTTTCTTCTAAAGCATGTTTAGAAGTGTCCGCACAGGCGTAGGCAGGAAAAAGAAGGCATACAATGAGTATAAAGAGGCCGCTTTTCATGGCGCTACAATCCTAAAACGTCCGTTTGTCTTGGCTGATTGTCATATTGTCCGCTGATTCCCTGTATTTCTTTGGGGTTCAACTCCAATCCTTTCTTCATATCTTCTGCAGAGCCTACCGTGTCACCATTCAGCAATTTGGCGCGACCGCGTTCATGATAGGCTTGTGCGAAATTAGGGTTCAGTTCGATGGCTTCGTCAAAGAGTGCGATAGCTTCGGGGTACTTCTTCTGGACGATATAAAGTTGTCCCAGACAAAGGAAAGCCTGTTCATTGAATGGGTTCAATTCTGTTACATAGTGATAATCGGTTTCGGCTTCTTCCTGTTGTCCCGCTGCTTCTTTCACTTTACCGCGGAGCAGTAATGCGGCTTCTTCATCGGGATCTTGGGAGAGTATAGCGTCGATATCTTCGGTAGCTTCATTGTATTGCTGCATCTTGATTAAGGCTTCGGCGCGCAGCAGGCGGGCTTCGGTGAAGTCGTCTTTCAGTACGATGGCTTTGGTGAGATGGGCGATGCTCATGATACCGTCGTCCATACCTTGCTTGGCCCTGCCCAGAAGATAGTGTGCCATGGCATTTCCTTCTTCTATTTCAATAGCCTTTTGTGCGGCGTCTGCCATTGCCTGATAGTCTTCTTGCAGGTAGCATACGTTGGCAAGGGTGAGGAAAGTGGAGGTGTGGTCCGGTTCCTGTTTTGCCATGCGTTCCAGCAGTTCATGTGCTTCGCTGAGGGCATTGGTTTGGATGTAAACCTGGCTCAGGTAGCTCATGGTCTCAAAGTCTTCCTGAAGGGTAAGGGCTTCCGTGAAGCATTTGATTGCATAATCGGGACGCCCCATGCGTTGCGCACGCATGCCGTCATACTTGAATATCTCGAAGTTCTTTTGATCGTTTTTCTGTTTCTCAGTTTCCGGTTTCTCTTGTTTGCCGGAGAAGAAAGATTTAAAGAATCCCATAATCTGTATTTCTTAGGTGTTTTGTTTTTATTCTTTTTGCAAACTTACATAAAAATCTTGTTTCCATACCAAGAACTCCGCCTAAAAAGAAAAAACATCCGTGTTATTATTGATGGTATCATTTAAAATTTGTTCTTTTGCGATACATTTACCAATTATATTAATTAATCATCATTTCTAAATTAAAAACACAAGAATGAAAAAGATTTTCATGAAGTGGGCCTTCTTTATGTTATGTATGGCCGTGACAATGCCTGCAATGGCTCAGTTTAATGTAAAAGCACTGAAAGGTGCGGCTAAAGCTGTTAAAGCTGTTACTCTGACTGACGCTCAGATGGCAGAATATGTAAAAGAGTATATCGACTGGATGGATACACATAATCAGGTATGTGCCGACGATAATGAGTATACAATTCGTCTGAAAAAGCTGACTGAAGGCTTGACGGATGTAGAGGGAATTCCTTTGAACTTCAAAGTTTATTATGTGATAGATGTCAATGCATTTGCTTGTGCTGACGGTAGTGTGCGCATTTTCTCGTCTTTGATGGATATCATGACGGATGATGAATTGCTGGGTGTAATCGGACATGAAGTAGGTCACGTGGCACACAAGGACTCTAAGAATGGGTTCCGTACGGCATTGCTGACTTCAGCTTTGAAGGATGGTATTTCTTCACAAGGTGGTACGGCTGCTAAGTTGTCTGATTCTCAGTTGGGTGATCTGGGTGAGGCTCTGGTAAACTCTACATATTCACAGAAGCAGGAGAGAAGTGCTGATGACTATGGATATGAATTCCTGAAAAGTCATGGTAAGAATCCCTGGGCAATGGCTTTATCTTTCCAAAAGCTGAAGAAATTGCAGGAAGAAGCCGGTGCACAGAAAAGCAATAAACTGAATCAACTGTTCTCTACTCATCCTGATTTGGATGCCCGTATCCAGCGTATGGAAGAACGTGCAACCAGCGAGGGTATTGAGAAACCGGCAGTAACGGAATAATTCTTATTGATATAATAAGGAGAAGGGTGTGCATTCACTGTACGCCCTTTCTTATGCCTTCAGGCTTATGATGCCGTTCTCCGCCTTCAGATCTTCATCTTCCAGCAATTCGCGGATGCATTGAGAGATGATTTCTTTATCTGCTTCTATTTGTGAGGCAATATCGGCAGGTGTCAGAGGTTGCTTGCGAAGCAATTCTCTTATTTCTTCTTTTATTTGTTGGGAGGAAAGCCTGGGAGTCTCGGCACGGTGGCTGAGGCAGACATCGCATATCCCACAGTTATGTTCATTCTTCTCTCCGAAATAATGCAGAAGCATGCGGCTGCGGCAAACGGTTTCAGTCGTTACATAATCTACCATTGCCTGAATGCGGGCTTCATAACGTTCCTTGCGTTCTTCATATACACTACGGGAGATTTGCAGATGTTGCCTGTCTACGCGTTCGCGCGTGTATATAATATAAGGTGTCTTTTTATGTGGAATATAGTCGATGACGCGCATCTTGGATAGACGTATCAGCAAGTCGTACACCCGTTGTCGCGTTAATCCGCTACGTACGGCAAGTGAATTCTCGTTGATAAAGGTGTAATCCGTGAATACTCCGGTGTAAGAGCGCAGAACGATTTGGATAAGTTTGTCCATATCCTCTCCCAGTTCGCGTAATTTATACAGCTCATCACGGCGGACGGTAAAGTAAAGCCGGGAGGCATTGTCCTGTTCGTCGGTATATTCCAGATATCCTGCTTGTGTCAGAATCTTCAATGCACTGTCGGCAGGTACAGGGAAGTATTTGAACTTCCGGCAAAAGTCTTCCAGATTGAACTCTCTGACACATCCCAAACCGTCTCCCATTGCCATCTGGTAATAATATTGCAGATGTTCGTACACCTGTTTGATGTAGTCTTTCTCCGGAAAGGTGTCCGGAATACGTTTATGAAGGGTCACTTTGTCGGATTTGGCATAGAGGATTACAGCATACGCTTTGTTTCCGTCGCGTCCTGCACGTCCTGCTTCCTGGAAATAAGCTTCGGGAGAGTCTGGCAAATCGAGGTGGATTACGATACGTACATCGGGTTTGTCGATACCCATGCCGAAAGCATTGGTGGCAACCATTACACGGCTTTCTCCTGTCTGCCAGCGATGCTGACGTATATCCTTGGTGGCATCATCCAGACCAGCATGGTAGAAGTCGGCGGTAATCTCTTCGTTAATTAAAAGTTCGGTGATTTCTTTGGTTCGCCGACGATTGCGTACGTAAATAATGGCACTACCCGGCATACGGCGCAGGATGTGGAGAAGTTCTCCGGTCTTATTTTCTGTTTTGCGGACTATGTAGGCAAGGTTCTTCCGTTCAAAACTCATGCGGAAAACATTTTCTTGCCGGAAGCACAGCCGCGCCTGGATGTCCTTCACAACTTCCGGAGTAGCGGTTGCAGTCAGTGCCAGCACAGGGACACCGGGTAGGAGATCACGTATTTCGGCTATCTTCAGATAGGCAGGACGGAAATCATATCCCCATTGTGAAATGCAATGGCTTTCGTCAACGGTTATCATGCTGACGTTCATTTTCCGTAGCTTGGTGCGGAAGATTTCCGTATCCAGTCGTTCGGGCGATATATACAGGAATTTATAATTGCCGAAAATGCAGTTTTCCAGCGTGACGATAATCTCTTGCCGAGACATTCCGGAGTAGATGGCAAGTGCTTTGATTCCTCTTTTTTTCAGGTTCTGTACTTGGTCTTTCATCAGAGAAATCAGGGGAGTGATAACTATGCAAACCCCCTCTTTGGCAAGTGCAGGCACCTGGAATGTGATGGACTTTCCACCGCCCGTAGGCATCAGCCCCAGGGTGTCTCTGCCTTCGCCAATGCTATTGATGATGTTTTCCTGTATGCCCCGGAAGTTATCATATCCCCAGTATTCTTTGAGAATTTGAGAGTAGGGAGTTGAAGGTTTGGAGTTGAGCTGCGCAGTCATAATACGAAGAATTGGAAGTTGAGAGTTGAGTTATGCTACATAACTTAACTCTCAACTTTCAATTTATTAATTAGGTTGAATATCCTCTATCTGCAACTGTACTTCGCCCCGTTTATGGGTATTCTCTTCAATGGTGTAGCAGATATCAAACGAACGCTTGGTTTTGATGAAACGTACATGCGAACTTTGTCCGAAGGCGATGCCGTTCATTACATTATTCGATTTGTTGTCTACCAGTTCCAGCTTGATATGCTCCTGATCACGCCCCACTACTTTACTGGTACCGTAATCATAGACATTATGCGTACAGAATATCGGTTTCGGATTATCCGGACCATAAGGATTGAATTTCTTCAGGTCACTAAAGAATTTCGGAGAAATATCCCTGAAATCTATCTCTGCATCGATATTTATGACCGCACTTGTCTGTTCCGGCAGGATGTTCTGTGAAACGAATTCCTCGAAGCGTTTGGTAAAGGCGGGAACATTCTCCACTTTCATCGAAAGACCGGCTGCATAGGTATGACCACCGAAATTTTCCAGCAGGTCACGGCAATATTCAATCGCCTTATACACGTCAAAGCCTGATACGGAACGGGCGGAACCTGTTGCCATATCGTCCGTACGGGTCAGCACCACTGCGGGGCGATAATAAATTTCCGTCAGGCGGGAGGCAACGATACCGATAACACCTTTGTGCCAATCTTCGTTGTATAACACGATAGAACGGCGTTCGGCAAGTCCTTCCAGATCAGCTACAATCTGGTTGGCTTCCTCGGTCATGGTCTTATCGAGATCTTTCCGGGTTTCGTTGTATTGATTGATTTGATTGGCTTTTTCCAAAGCCATGGAGAAATCCTTCTCAGTCAGCAGGTCGACGGCTTCTTTTCCATTCTGAATACGTCCGGAGGCATTGATGCGCGGGCCTATCTTGAACACGATGTCGCTGACGGTAATATCCTTTTCCGTCAGTCCGCATACGTCGATAATCGCTTTCAAACCTACGCTGGGATTACTGTTCAACTGTTTCAATCCGTGGAAAGCAAGTATCCGGTTTTCTCCCATGATGGGAACAATGTCCGAAGCGATACTTACGGCAACCAGGTCGAGCAGTGGAATGAGGTGATGGAACTCGATGCCATTACTGATGGCAAATGCCTGCATGAATTTGAAGCCTACGCCGCAACCGGAAAGGTGCTCGTAAGGATACGTATTATCTAAACGCTTGGCGTTCAGGATAGCGGCGGCAGGAGGGAGTACATCGTCGGGCACATGGTGGTCGCAGATGATGAAGTCAATGCCTTTTTCTTTGGCATAGGTTATCTCTTCTACAGCCTTGATGCCGCAATCCAGTACGATAATCAATCCTACACCGGTTTCTGCGGCATAGTCTACACCTTTGGTAGATACCCCGTAACCTTCGTTGTAGCGGTCGGGGATGTAATAGTCAATGTTCGAATAGAACTGTTGAATAAACTTGTAGACCAGTGCCACTGCGGTAGTGCCGTCTACATCATAATCACCATAAATCAGAATACGCTCTTTCTTTCCCATTGCCTTATTAAGGCGCTCCACGGCCACATCCATGTCTTTCATCAGGAATGGGTCGTGCAAGTCGGGCAACTGCGGACGGAAAAACTTCTTGGCATCCTGTGCCTTCGTTATTCCCCGCTGCACCAATAATCCGCCAAGAATCGGGCTAATCCCTAATTCTTGGGCCAACTTTTGGCTTGTCTCTGCCTGTTCGGGTGTAATGGGTTGATAATTCCATTTGTGAGTCATTTTATATATTGTTTTTTCCTTTTTTCAGTCTCGTGGTTGGAAGAGGTTTCGTTTCTTTCGGGAAAAGCCTGTATTTTTCCAACAAGGCGTAAAAGTACGAAAAAGTATGGAAACAGAGGAAGGTTATGCGGAAAAACTTTGCGCAAAACTTTTTCATGCGAGCATGAAAGTTCTACATTCGATTTGCATTATCTTTGTTTCCCAAAAAAACTTTGAACGTGATATGTTGACATTCATCTCTTGTGCCAAAACGATGACGGCACGCACATCTGTAGGAGTCCCTGAAATAACTGTTCCGTACTTTCAGGCGGAAGCAGTACAGAATGCCTTGGATATGGGGCAATTTTCAGCTGCTGACCTGGAACGTCTGCTACGTATAAATTCCAAGATTGCCGCTGAGAATTATCTGCGCTATCAGGATTTCTTTTCGGAGGCAAATTCTGCGATGCCCGCTATCTGTGCCTATACCGGTGCGGTGTTCAAACGTATAGTACCGAACGATTTTTCCGAAGATGATTTTCGTTACGCTCAAGAACACATGCGCATCACTTCCTTTCTGTACGGACTGCTTCGTCCGCTGGACGGGATAAAGCCTTATCGTCTGGAAGGGGATGTACGCCTGCCCGAAAGGGGAGGGATGACTATGTTTGATTACTGGAAACCTTTGCTGACGGATTATTTTATAGCGGATATCAAACGTCAGGGTGGTATACTCGTTAATCTTGCCAGTGGTGAGATGAGAGATCTGTTCGACTGGAAGCGAGTAGAAGAAGAAGTCCGTGTCATTACTCCCGAATTCCAGGTATGGAAAGGCGGGCAGCTAAAGACAATTGTGATATATGCCAAGATGTGCCGCGGAGAAATGCTACGCTATATTATTAAAAATCGCATTGAAAATCCCGAAGACTTGAAAGCATTTACATGGGAGGGCTTCGCATACGATGAGGGACGTAGTACGGATGAACATTTGCAATTTACGCTGGTGTGACCAGCGAAGGTAGTTATGATTGCAAAAGCTCCATATATTCTTCGTAGCTGATATATCTTCCTCCCATCGATTTCAGATGGGGAGTTTCGAACTGGCAGTCTATCAGTACGCCGCCATGCTCTCCGAAGAATTGTGCCAAGTGGATGAGGGCTAATTTGGATGCACTGGGAACCTGTGAAAACATACTTTCACCGAAAAAGCAGCGCCCCAAGGTTACTCCATAGAGTCCGCCTACTAATTGTTCCCCCTCCCATATTTCCACGCTGGCGGCAAAGCCCTGTTCATGCAGAAGTGTGTAAGCCTCTATCATCTCCGGACCGAGCCAGGCGCCTTCCATATCCATCCTCAGTTCTCCGCACTTACGGATGACTTCATCGAAAGCCTGATTGATAGTGACATCGTACTTCCCTTTGTTTATGAGCGTCCGCATAGAGTGGGAGATATGGATTTCGTCGGGGAAAATGACGAAGCGTTCCAGCGGGCACCACCATTGTATCATTCCCTCCTGAAAAGTGTACCAGGGGAATATCCCGTTGGAGTAAGCCAAGATGAGGCGGTCGGTCGACAGGTCACCGCCCACTGCCAGCAATCCGTCCGGATCGCCGTAGCGCGGATCGGGAAATGTAATTTCGTCAGTTAGTGCAAAGACCATAATATCACTTTGTTGAGAGTTGCAGGACTAACTGATCTTTGTCTACCTGTATGCAAGTTTTACCACCGGATTTTAAGGAACCGAATAAGATTTCGCGCATCAGGAGTGGTTTCAGATGTGAAGCTATCACACGGTCCATTTCGCGGGCGCCATATTCGGGCAGGAATCCACGTTGCAATAACCAGTTGCGGGCTTCCGGACTCAGTTCCATCTCTATCTGGCGTGCGGCAAGTTTGCTGCTTAGCTCTCCAAGCTTCTTGTCGAGGATCAGTGAGGCCATTTCCCGGCTCATGTCGTGGAAAACAACGGTAGCGGACAGGCGGTTGATGAACTCCGGCTTGAAAGTCTTCTTGACTTGTTTCAACATGGCTTCCCCGGCTGTAATCTGACTGCTGAATCCGATGGATGCCTGACGGGCAAATTGTGCACCGGCATTTGAGGTCATGATAAGTACTACGTGGCGGCAGTCGGCTTTTCGTCCCTTATTATCCGTAAGAACGGCATAGTCCATCACTTGCAGCAGAATGTTGAATACATCGGGATGGGCCTTTTCTATCTCGTCAAGCAGCAGCACGCAATTGGGAGTTTTGCGGATGGCGTCGGTTAATAAACCACCGTCTTCATAGCCTACATATCCGGCGGGTGAACCGATTAATTTGGCTACGGTATGCTTCTCGGTATATTCACTCATATCGAAACGTTGCAGGGAAATACCCAGTTCGGAGGCCAGCACTTTGGCTACTTCGGTTTTACCTACTCCGGTAGGACCGACGAAGAGCAGGCTTGCCAGCGGTTTGTTTTCATCCAGCAGTCCGGCTTTGGACATTTGTACGGCTTCCACTACTTGGCGGACCGCCTCTTCCTGGCCGTAAATTTTGGCACTGATACGTGCATGCAAACTTTCCAGTGAGGTGGTATCTTCTTCTTTCATGGCGAGTGCATCTACTTTGCAGATACGGGCGAGTACATCGGTTATCAATGTCTTGTCTACAATTTGCTCTCCGGAAGGTATAGGGTGAATTTCGCGGTAAGCTCCTGCTTCATCCACCAGGTCGATAGCCTTGTCGGGCAGAAAACGGTCGCTGATATAGCGGGCGCTCGCTTTGACGGCGTAAGGGATTACATCAGGTTGATAGGTTACTCCATGAAATTCTTCATATTTTTCTTTCAGTCCTTCTACAATATGGATGGTTTCCTCAATGCTTGGTTCAAGTATATCTATTTGTTGGAAACGACGCACCAACCCTTTGCTGCGGGCAAAGTAACGGTTGTATTCCTCGTAAGTGGTAGAGCCGATGAAACGGATGTCTCCGCTTTCCAGATAAGGTTTCAGCATATTGGATGCATCCATGGAGCCGTCTCCTGTACGTCCGGCACCTATCAGATTGTGTATCTCGTCGATATAGATGATGGCACGTCCTTCATTGCGGATACCTTCCATAATGGTTTTCAGGCGTTTTTCAAAGTCACCCCGATATTGCGTACCTGCCAGTAGAGTACCTAAATCCAGTTCATAGATACGGCAGTCGAGGAGTCGTTCGGGGACCTCACGTGCTTCGATGCGGGCAGCGAGTCCGTAAGCGAGGGAGGTTTTGCCAACACCCGGTTCGCCTACATGCAACGGATTGTTTTTCTCTTTGCGACAAAGCACCTGGATGGTTCGTTCCAGTTCAGCTTCCCGTCCGATGAGTGGATTATGGTCTTGCAGACAGTCATTCAGACAAGTTACAAAGCTTCGCCAGGGCTCGTTTTTTTCCTGTGGAGAGGTTTGCAGATTGTCTTCTTCCTCCACTTCTTCATATCGGGAGATGAGTTGGCTGATAAATTCGGGTAGCTCTTCTTCAAGAGCTTCTTTCAGGATATGGCATGCCCAGGAGTCCTTGAGCTGGAGCATGCTTTGTACTAAATGGGGGACGTTCAATGCTTCAGCACTTGAATAGTCTATCATCAGATAGGCATGTTGTATCAGTTCGTTGAGCTGGGTTGAAACTTCCAGTTCATAATCCATGTCTGCGGGAACGCTTTCCAGTTCTTCCGTGAAATAATTCTCTAAAGAGAAAGCAAGTTCTTGGGTATCACAGAAACACATATTTAAAGCATTGGCAAAGGGACTCTGTTCCAGAAATGCACTCAGCAAATGCTCAGGTGTGATAAATTCATGGCGATAAGATATCGCCTTTTTTTGTGCATAGGTGAATGCGCTGTTCACATGCACTGTATTTTGTATATCCATAATCTTCTTCTAATTCTTATTCTTCTTCCGGTGCAATGGTGAGCCGGAGTGGGAAATTTTCTTCGCGTGCCATGCGGGTGGCTTTTTGTACTTTCGATTGTGCAATGTCGTATGTATAGATGCCTACCACTGCCGATTGACTCTTGTGTACCTGTAACATCAGCATTTCTGCTTCTGCTGCCGATTTAAAGAATACGGTAGTAAGTATCTTGACGACAAACTCCATCGTGGTGAAGTCATCGTTATAGATGATCACCTTGAAGTGCTGCGGTTCGCGCAGGTCTGTACGTTCCTTTTCTTTGAAAGATGATTGTTGCTGTTCCATAATGGGGGCAAATTTATGAAAAAAGAGGCGGATTAAGGCTGTATAAGTTCATCAAATGTATATCGAATATAAGCGATTGTCAAAATGACAAAATGTTAATCCTGATGTCCCACGTTCCTTTGTTTTGTATGAAGAGAGGGTGTGATGTAGATAAACGCAGGGATTTCCGATTTGAGTAACGCTTTCTGATACAGAAGGGGGTAAAATGAGAAACTTTGGAGGGCTTATTTGTCTTATTGGATTCTTCTTGAATGCATATCAGAGATATTTCTTTTCAAAACGTTTGCTGGTTTCTGTTGCTTGTTCCCTTTGAAATAGAAAAATATCACCTGCTTTTGGGAGGGACTACACCCTTTTTAGGTGATGGTATCACCTTTTTAGATGAATGGTATATTCATATGAAGCAAAAGGTGTAGCCTTAGCAAATAAAAGATTGCTTGTTTTTGCAGAAAAGATAGTCTGTTTAGGAAGAAAAGACCGTGTAATTGTATCGAATAGACCATTTGTTTGCCCCAAACAGATGATGTAAATCATAAAAATGGCAGGTATAATCTTCTAGAAGGTACTATTTATTAAAAACACTTGTCATTAATAATAAGAAAAATAAGGCTTTTGTCTTGCGAAAAGAGATATATGGTGTCGCTTTGAAACGTTCCGTATTTTCTTCATATAGAAATGTTTCTGACCGGAGAATGTGTGAAGATCAGTATCATATTTACGCAAAATGAAGAACTAAATACGCAATTGAGGACAAGAAAGGAAAACCAGCCCTTTATTTTTGCACTTACCAAAACTTTAAGATGATATACTATGGAACGAAAGTATTTACGACTTTTTTATGTGTTGGCTTTGATTGTGTTAATGCTGAATTCTTGGGCTTGTACCGGGAATGGTAATCTTCAAGGTACGCAGAGTGGTATTGACAAAAAGGAGTGGATGAAATTTCTTCCGGATACGCTTCCCGTGTGTAAGATATCTATTCCTGGTACGCATGACAGTGGTACCATTAAAGGTGGTCCCATGTTGCAGACACAGGTCGTAGGTATTCCTGAGCAACTACAACAAGGCATTCGTGCTTTCGATATCCGTCTGGAAAAGAAAGATAATAAGTTAGGAGTATTTCATAGTTATGCTTTTCAGGATACATATTGGGAGGATGATGTATTGCCTGCTTTTATAAACTTCTTGCAAGAGCACCCTTCTGAAACTTTGATTATCTCACTGAAAATGGAAGGAGGTAAATTGGAGGATTATGCCTCTCTACTGTCAGCTTCTTTGAGTAATCCTGAACACCTGGATTATTTCGTTTCAGACTTTAATCCAGAGCTGATACTAAAAGAATGTCGAGGAAAAATTCTCTTTCTACATAGAGATCATGCAATGGATTGTTATCCGGGAGCTGCCTGTGTCGGGTGGAAAGATAATAGTACGTGCCAGTTCACTCTCCGTAACAAAGATGGGAGGGAGGGGTATGTATTACTTGAAGATGAATATCAATACGAGTCGGGTAAGGATGCTAAACAGAAAATAAAGGCATGCATCCGTAATTTAGACAGAGTATCTGCTGAACCCGTTTCTGCACGCCGATGGGGAATTACTTTTGTAAGTGCTACTGGTCTACCTTTGGGAACACCTATTGTTTTTGCCAATAAGGTTAATACCCCGGTGGTCAATTATCTGAAGAATACTAATAAGCAAAACTGTGGCATTGTTTTCATTGACTTTGTAAATAAACAAGGAGGAATGGATTTGGTAGAATATCTCATAGGCAGTAATATTCGGTAGTGACTGAATGTTTACGCAAAATGAAGATTTAAATGCGCATTTGAGGACAAGAAGGAAAATGACACTCCTTACATTTGCAAATATTAAAAACTTAAAACTATATACGATGAAACTGGCAATTGATCTCGGAGGAACCAATATCCGGATAGCACAAGTAGAAGATGGTAGATGCCTGAACAAAGTGTCGGTACCCTGTCTCGCGCAAGCTGATTCTTCTACGGTACTCGGACAACTTTTTCAGCTTATTGAGAGAGTGATGAACGGACGGATAGACGGTATAGGTATCGGTGTACCCTCAGTTGTAGATCCGGGAAAAGGCATCGTCTATAACGTGGCAAACATCTCTTCTTGGAAGGAAGTTCATCTAAAGGCCATTTTGGAAGATAGGTTTAAAGTACAAGTGGCTATTAATAATGATTCCAATTGTTTTACGTTGGGCGAAAAGAAATTCGGTACGGGGCAAGCTTATGCCAATATGGTGGGGGTTACTATAGGAACCGGTATTGGTGCAGGTGTCATCGTTAATCATCATCTGTATGGTGGAGAGTATGTAGGCGCTGGTGAAATAGGTGCATTGCCTTATCTGGACTCTGACTATGAACATTATTGTAGTAGTTTCTTCTTTAAACGATATGGTACTACTGGGGAAATTGAGGCTAAAAAGGCAAAAGAAGGAGTAAAGGAGTCTTTGGAATTATGGAGACAATTTGGAATACATATGGGTAATCTTCTTAAAGTGATATTATTTACATATTCTCCTCAGGCTATAGTCTTAGGAGGAGGTATTGTATCGGCCTTTTCACTCTTTGACGGAACAATGAGAGATGAAATAAAAGGATTTCCTTATAATGTTATATCAGATAAGGTGGAGGTGATAACTTCACACTTGAAGGATGCCAGTTTGCTGGGGGCTTCAGCACTGTTTGAGGAGTAAATTCTTATTGTCAGTCTTTGAAAACGGTTTAATCAAAACTTCTTTTATAGAGAATATTGTAATTAAAATATATTATACATGTATGGTGGTGTTGCAATACTGCCTTAGACCTTTGTGGCAGAATAGAATCTTATATTATTAACTTTAATTTCTTAATGCATGGAACAAGTAAATCTTAGAATCTATCGAACGATTCTTACCTTATTGTTAGGATTGTTCTTGTCGGTGGGTGCTTCTGCACAACAGACTTTAGTGAAAGGGACAGTGAAAGATCAAACGGGTGAACCAGTGATTGGTGCTAATGTTTTGATCAAAGGAACCTCTACGGGAGTTATAACGAATTTCAATGGAGAATTTTCCTTATCGGGAACTAAGGGTGACATATTGGTCATCAGTTACATTGGTTATACTACTCAGGAAGTTCCGGTTTCGGAAAAGCCCATGATGATTATTCTGAAAGAAGATACGGAACTTCTGGAAGAAGTCGTTGTATTGGGTTATGGTGCAAATACACGTAAGCAGGATTTATCAGCTTCTGTGGGTGTAGTGAGTAATGCAGACGAATTGGCAGCCCGCCCGGTAACTTCTACTGAAGGTATGTTACAGGGACAATTGGCTGGTGTTACCATCCAGGCTGACGGTGGTGACCCGACTTCATCTCCCAGTATCGTAATTCGTGGTCAGGGATCACAAGACGGCGATAATGTTCTTTGGGTGGTTGATGGCGTACCCGGCGCACCCATTTCTTCAATGAATGATATTGAAAGTATTGTTGTATTGAAGGATGCTGCTTCCGCAGCTATTTATGGAGCACAATCCGGTGCGGGCGGTGTAGTACTGGTGACTACGAAAAAAGCTAAAGAAGGTAGACCTTCACTGTCTTACGATGGCACTTTTGGTATACGTCAGGCTACCAATCTGATAAGTCCTCTAAATGCAGAGCAGCAGATCGAGATGCGTAAACTTTCATATGCTAATGCCGATATGACTCTGCCTATCGGTTGGGATGTATCAAGGAATCCTTATATAGGAACTACGCGTACGGACTGGATGGATGCTATTTTCCGTACAGCATTCTATCAACGCCACAATGTTGCTTTGAATGTCGGTACAGAGAATTACTCAAACCGCATTTCTCTTGCTTACGATAATGACGAAGGTGTTTTAATTAATACTTTCAAAAAGAACCTCTCGCTCCGTTATAACGGTAAAATGAAATTGAACAACTGGGTGAGCATCAGTGAAGATTTTGTATGGCAGAATACATCAAGCCGTTCTAAAGATACGGACAATGATGCCTATACCGGCCCTATCCTTTCGGCTATCTATATGCCTGCAAGTGCTTCTATCTATAATCCGTTGGATGGAAGTTATGGTGGTGTTACCACAGAAGACCCTGCATATATAAAGCAGTATGGTTCCAACTTCTCAGATATTCATGGGGATGCTGTGAATCCGGTACGTTTACTTGAAGCAGAAAATCTGTATAACAAGACGAGTGATGTGTGGAGTACTACCAGTCTGGATATTGCTAATGTGATTCCCGGATTGAAGTTTACTAGCCGTTTCACTTACAATATGAAGAGCAATTATTATAAGAAGTTCAATCCTATTCGTGATGAAGTAGGCAAACCGGTTTTGTCGAACAACCTCCAGGAGACGACTTATCGTACTGATGCGTGGAAAACAGAAAACACCTTAACTTACGATAAAACATTTGGTGAACATACTATTGGTGCATTGTTCTCTACTACGGCTGATCATTTTGAAAGTCGTGGGATGGAAGTGACAGGTAAGGATTTTGCAGACGAATCCGAATTCCTGCAATATCTGGCGTATGCGGGATCCACCACAGCATCCGACTATTTGACTGGTCCCGATGCCAATGTATCCTTGATTGCCCGTTTGGCCTATTCATACAATGACCGTTATTTCCTGACTGCTTCATGGCGTCGTGACTATGCAGGCCGTTTGCCGAAAGAGAATAATTATGGTGATTTTCCGGCTGTTACGCTTGGATGGAAAATCTCTAACGAAAAGTTCTTCAAGAAGAGCGATTTCATTAGTTTGCTGAAACTGCGTGCGTCTTGGGGACGTGTAGGAAATTTAGGATCTATCGGTTATAATTATAAGTCTGCTTTGTTGAGTAAAAGCATGTGGACTGAGCAGGCACAATATGGTCCGGAATCAAATAAAATTTGGAGTACCCTTATTTATAACTCCATTGCATTGAATCCCAATCTGACTTGGGAAACTTCAGAACAGACCGATTTAGGTTTGGATGTGGAGATGTTTAAGAATCGCCTGTCTGTATCATTGGATTATTTTGATAAACGTACTTTCAATTTGATCCAGAAACAAACGATGGACTGGCCATCTACTATTGGTATCGATGCTATGTTGGTTAACCAGGGTGAGGTACGCAACCGTGGTTTCGAAGTTCAAGTAAACTGGAATGATAAAATTAACAAAGACTTTTCTTATTTCGTATCGGGTAATTTCTCTTATTTGAAGAATTGGGTCTCTGATATAGGTGTGAAGAATGCGGATGGTACTCCGGGTGTATGGACAAACGACAAGAGATTCCGTAATATACCTTACGTAATACAGACTGCTGAGGGTGAACCTTTGAATTCTTTCTATCTGATTAAGACGGATGGTATTTTCCAGAGTGATGCTGAGGCTGCCGCTTATGTAAACGAGAAAGGAGAACGCATCCAACCGAATGCTCAAGCTGGTGACCTGAAATTTGTGGATTACAATGGTGATGGTAAGATAACTGATGAAGATCGTCAATATATGGGGAATGCAACTCCTAAAACGACTTTCGCTTTCACATTGGGACTTACATGGAAAAAACTTTCTTTTAGTGCAATGTTCCAGGGTGTAGGTGGCGCACAGGCTATGTATGTAGGAAAATATATGTTGTTGAGTGATGTGGAAGGTAACTTCAATCGTTCCAGTGAAATTCTGAATGCATGGAGTCCTTCAAATACTGGTTCTGACATTCCACGTTTGTCAAAAAATGACCCGAATGGTAACTTCAGCACTGCATCCGATTGGTATCTGGAAAATTCTTCTTATTTGCGTTTGAAGAATGTAACTCTTTCTTATGACCTGAGTGATGTATTTCGTAAGTGGTCTCATCTGAATGAGCGCAACAGCCGCTTATCTGTTTATTTCAGTGGTGAAAATCTTGCTACCTTTACAGGATATTCGGGTATGGATCCCGAATGCGGTGGTTGGGATGCTTTGAAGTATCCGGTATCACGTGTACTGTCTGTTGGTGTGAAATTGACTTACTAATAACTAATAGAGAAGAAAAATATGAAAAAGAATATATTGTTTTTTGCGATGTCTGCCGCATTGCTTATGAGTTCTTGCAGTGACTTTCTGGATGTACAACCAGAAGGAGATGCTACAACAACTACATACTTCACAAATGATTTGCAGGCGATTGATGCTGTAGATGCATTGTATGAGAGATTTCATCAGGAAGCTGTATATGGACGTGAATTATTCTGGGAACAAGGTGCTGCCTGTGACGTGGTGTGGGGAAAGACTCGTGACTTCCCAACGCTTGCTACATTGAAATACACCGGAGATGAATCTCCTTTGCGTACGATATTTGATACAATGTATAAAGTGATGGCACGTTCCAACTGGGTAATCCAGCAACTGCTTAATAAAGAGAAAACCACTACTTTGACTGATATAGAGAAGAGAAGTCTTGGTGAGGCATATTTTACACGTGGGTGGGCTCATTTTTTGATAGCCTATCGGTATGGTCTTGATGTGCAAGGGGTTCCTTTTGTTCGCTATGAAGATTTTGAAAGTGGCTATGATAACTCTATTCCTCCTCAGCAGGCTTCGGTAGTGGATAATTATAAACTGATTATTTCAGATATGGATAAAGCGATGGAATATTTGCCTCGTTTTGAAGAATATGGCACCGATGATAAAGGACGTGCTCATGACGCAGCCGCTGTTGCTTTCAAAGCCAAAGTTTATGCTTACTGGGCTACTTGGGATGCCACGCAATGGAATAATGTAATCTCTATGGTTAATGAATTGGAGACTACTTATGGACGTGATTTGGCGAATACTTATGCACAATCGTTCTCTTCTGATTTCTCAGATTGGTGGAATAAGGAATATATCTGGACTATTCCCGGAAATGGTGGTTCTCAAGGTGGTGGTTCTGAGTTTCCAGGTGTTATCCTTGAAAATAAAGCTTGGGGAAAGTACAATGGTTGGGGACAGAACAAACCTTCCTATGATATTTATGAAGAAATGCTGAAAGATGGTACAGGCAATGACCGTTTGGTACGTACAGTTCTGGAGTATGGGCAGGAATTTCAGTTCTTAGGTGAGACTCGTACTTTTTGGTCGACTTCTGATATTGAATCCGGTTTTATGATTAATAAATATATGGATCCTTTCAAACATGAAGATGCAGCCGACAAAGGTTATATCAATACGAATGGTGACTGGCCGACGGCACGTGTTAACTTTCCGGTTATTCGATTTGCAGAAATGTTACTTTTTCGTGCGGAGGCTTACCTGATGACTAATCAGGCCGATAAAGCTACCTTGGATTTGAACCGCATTCGTACACGTGCTAATTTAGCACCACTGTCGGGTACGGCAACTATGACTGATTTGTATCATGAACGTCGTTGTGAATTGGCATTCGAGTTTACAGACCATTTGTTTGACCTGAAGCGTTGGCATCATTCCGGTAATGCGGAAATAAAGGCTTTGGCTGCTGCTGAACTGAATGCCCGTCCGCGTGTACGTCATTATGCAGACCGTCAGAATCCTGCGTCTACATGTGTTATCGCTGAATATGAGGATTACAAGGATAAGACTACTTATCAAGATTATATGATGGTGTTTCCTTATCCGGCGAATCAAATAACCAAGTCTAATGGTAAATTGAAACAGAATCCTCATTATGATTGATATTTTTCTAAAGTAAGAAATAAATAGACTCATCGCCATTGGTCTGATCTGCAGGGATTGGTACTTTACCGTATCGGTCCTTGCAGAGTTTCTTCTTCTCCTTGGGGCAAAGATTATTAACAGAATCATATTTTAAATGTAGCCTGATGAAACTAAGAAATCTAATATTCGCAGTGATTGCATTCCTTGTTTGCTGGTCTTGTACACCCGGTGAAAAATCCCCTGTTGACTATGTAAATCCCTTTATAGGTACCGGCTTCCATGGCCACACTTATCCAGGCGCAACCGTTCCTTTCGGTGCAGTACAACTGAGTCCTGATACTCGTTCCGGTAACTGGGATGCTTGTGCCGGATACCATTATGATGATAACACCCTGAAAGGCTTCTCACATACACATCTGAGCGGGACCGGATGCATTGATTTGGGTGATATTCTATTCCGTCCCACAACTCAAAAAATAGATCCGGTTGCAGATCCTGTTTACCAGCCTGCCGCTTTCTCCCATGAAGACGAGAAAGCATCTACAGGGTATTATTCGGTAATCCTAAAAGAAGAAGGGATAAAAGTTGAGTTGACTGCGACCACGCATGTGGGGATGCACCGCTATACATTCCCTTCCGGCAAAGAGGCGTCTGTTATCATAGATTTGGCCCACCTGCTCGATAATGAGTATATCTATGAAGCAGTTTTGGAGCAGACGTCTGCCAATGAAATTGCAGGTATGCGGAAGACGAGAGGATGGACAGATAATCAGTATGTTTACTTTGTGGCTCAATTCTCGAAGCCTTTCCAATCTGTTGACTTTATACAGGATAAAAAGATGGTTCCTGCCAGTGCAAAAATCTCCGGTACTGACTTGCAGGGTGTACTGACTTTCGATACTACTGATGGAGAACCAGTAGTAGTCAAGGTGGGATTATCACTGGTAAGTGAGAAGAATGCGCGTATGAATATGGAAACCGAAGTAAACGATTTCAATTTTGATACAGTGCATGCTGCTGCCCGTGCAGCCTGGGAACAAGTATTATCCGTCATCACGGTTGAAGGGGGAGATACGGACGACTTGGTAGATTTTTATACAGCTATGTACCATTCTATGGTGGTTCCTAATGTTGTAAGTGATGTTAATGGTGAGTATCGTCGACATGACATGCAAATAGGGCAGTTGTTAAAAGATAAAAAGCAGTATTCCACTTTTTCTCTTTGGGATACTTTCCGTGCATGGAATCCTTTGATGACATTGATTGACACTACGCTGGTAAACGATATGGTAAATTCTTTCCTGAATATTTATGATGCTTCGGGTGAACTTCCCATCTGGCCGCTTTCTGCCGGAGAGACAGGCACGATGATCGGATACCATTCGGTTTCTGTCATAGCTGATGCTTATCTGAAAGGAATTAGAGGATTTGATGCGGAGAAAGCATTGAGTGCCATGATAGTTTCGTCAGAAAAGAATAAAAAGGGAGCGGACTATTATATTCAATACGGTTTTATCCCTTCAAACATCAAAAAAGAATCTATATCCTGCCTGCTGGAGTTTGCTTATGATGACTGGTGTATTGCACGTATGGCTCAGGCAATGGGAAAAGCTGATGTTTATCAAACATATATCGAACGCTCTCAGAACTATATAAATGTGTTTGATGGTTCTACGCGATTTTTCCGTGGTAAGCGGATGGATGGCAACTGGGAAACACCTTTCAATCCTTTTGAAGTGGGACGTGCATACACCGAAGCCACTGCTTGGCAGTATCGCTTTTTTGTGCCGCATGATGTGAACGGGATGGCTCAATTATTTGGCGGAAGGGATTTGTTTATTGCTGCGCTCGATTCGATATTCACCGTGGAATCGGATGTGAAAGGCGACCTTGTAGATATAACCGGTTTGATAGGACAGTATGTACACGGTAACGAACCAAGCCACCATATCGCTTATTTGTACGATTATGTAGGGCAACCTTGGAAAACACAGGAAATGACACGTCGTTTGCTTCACGAAATGTATAAACCGACTCCGGAGGGTATCATTGGTAACGAAGATTGTGGACAGATGTCTGCATGGTATATATTATCAAGTCTGGGAATATACTCCGTATGCCCCGGAAGTAATGAATTTGCGTTGACCAGTCCTTTGTTTGAAAAGGCAGTAGTGAAGTTGGCCAATGGGAAAACATTGACCATTCTTGCCAATAATCCGAAAAAGAATGTATATATTAGTAAGGTTGAACTGAACGGGAAGCAGATAGAGACTAACTTTATTACTTATTTCCAGTTAATGGAAGGTGGTGAATTGCGTTTTACCTTATCTGATAAACCGGATCTAACAAGAGGTATTGCTGAGGAATCTTTTCCTTACTCTTATACTAAGGAAAATGTGGTTTCCATTCCTTATGTTGATAAAGACTTGAACTTGTTTATGGATATGGTAAACGTCCCCCTGGCTACGGCAACAAGTGATGCAGAAATCAGGTATACGCTGGATGGAAGTGAACCTACAGAACAATCAAAACTTTATAAAGAGCCTTTCGAACTGTATCAAACCACACAAATAAAGGCCAAAGGCTTTAAGGAAGGTTTTCGTCCGAGCAGCACTTTGTCCATTCAGGCAACTAAGGCTGAATTGAAGGCAGCACTTCCGGTATATCCTACCCGGAATGGTACGTCTTATAAATATTTTGAAGGTGTTTACCGGAAAGTGGCAGATGTGGAAAAAACTCCATTGATTGCGTCGGGTATCATACAGGAACCATCTATAAAAGGAGCTAAACAAGAGGATCATTTCGGTTATATATTTTCCGGACTGATAGAAGTTCCTGAGGATGGAGTTTATACCTTTCAGACACGCTCGGACGATGGTAGTGTACTGTATATAAGTGATGAACTGGTGGTGAACAATGATGGTTCCCATGCTGCTATTCCCGCTACGGGTTTTATAGCCTTGAAGAAAGGATTTCATCCTTATATTCTCTATTATTTTGAAGATTATGAAGGAGAACATTTGAGTTGGGCATGGAAGATTCCATCTGCGGAAAAATTGTCACCTATTCCCGCTTCTGTTTTATTTGTGAAATAATTTTTAATACATAAATATCATGAAAAGAATATTATTGTTGTTTTTGCCATTCCTTGCTGCATCATGTGGGCAAGTGAAACAACAGGCACCTGCATCGGAGCCTATTAATGTAATGTCTTTTAATATCCGCTATGATAATCCTGAGGATAGTCTGGATAACTGGAAATTCAGGAAAGACCGTGCTGCGAATGCCATTCGTTTTTACAATGTGGATATATTGGGTACACAAGAAGTATTGCACAATCAGCTGGAAGACCTCAAACAGCGTTTACCCGAATATGACGTGATTGGTGTAGGTCGTGAAGATGGTAAAGAAAAGGGTGAATATAGTGCTCTTTGGTATAAGAAAGATCGCTTTACATTGATTGATTCCGGTTACTTCTGGCTTAGTGAAACACCTGAAGTGGCTGGCTCCAAAGGATGGGACGGAGCTTGTGAACGCATAGCTTCGTGGGCTAAATTGAAAGATAAAGTCACCGGTAAAGAAGTTTTTGCATTGAATACTCATCTGGATCATGTAGGTGTAGTGGCACGTCGTGAAGGGATAACCCTAATGTTGGACAAGGTGAATCAGTTGAGTGACGGGCTGCCGGTAATTGTAACAGGAGATTTCAACTCAGAACCGGAATCGGATGTAATCAAACATGTTACTGATCCTACTAATCCGGAACATTTGACGGATGCACGCGAAGCGTCTCCCATTGTTTATGGACCTTCGTGGAGCTTTCATGATTTTGGGAAGATTCCTTATGAGTATCGTCCGTTGATTGATTATGTATTTGTGCGCAATGGATTTAAAGTGGTAAGATATGGTGTACTGGCGGAAACTGAAAATGAGTCTTTCCTATCAGACCATGCACCTGTTTTTGTAACGGTGGAATGAGAATATCTTATCAATGAAAATAAGTAAGTAACAAAAAAATAGTAACCATGAAGAAAATATTGAGAAGCTGCATATTTGCAGTAATGGCGATTGCATTATTGCCTGCCGGAACATTGGCACAAGAGCGTCGGGACAAAGAGCAGACGTATGTATTGGAACACCCATATGAAGTAACAAAAATAACACCTCCCCAAGGGAAAAAGATAAAGAATGTTATCCTGATGATTGGTGACGGTATGAGCCTGATGCATGTCTATTCAGCCTGGACAGCCAACCGTGGTAAACTCTTTTTGGATAATTGTCAGGCAGTAGGTTTGTCGAAGACATACTGTGCTAATAAATTGATTACCGATTCAGGAGCAGGAGGTACGGCACTGGCTACTGGACAGAAGACAATCTATCATGCCGTAGGCGTGGATCCGGAGGGGCGTCCGTTAAAGTCGTTAGTAGATTTGGCAGCTGCCAAGGGTAAATCAACAGGTTTGGCAGTGACCTGCCGCCTTTGGGATGCAACCCCTGCAGACTTCTGTTGTCACAATATAGACCGGGATGCTGAAGCTGCTATTGTGGCGGATTATGTGAATTGTAATGCAGACTATGTATTCGGTGGTGGTGCCAAACTCTTTGAAAACCGTGAGGATGGACGTGACTTGTTTGCAGAGTTACGTGCAAAAGGTTTCCAAACTCCTCGTAGTTGGGAAGATCTGGTTACCATCAAAAGCGGTAAGGTATTTGCAGTTCCCTATTCGGTAGATACTCCGCTTCCTGCTGAGCGTGGTGATCTTCTGGCGCGTGCTTCATTGAAAGGCATCGAACTACTGAATCAGAATAAGAATGGTTTCTTTATGATGATAGAAGGTTCACAGTTGGATGATTACGGACACTTCAACGATCTTGACCTGTTGATGCAGGAAACTCATGACTTTGACCGTACTATCGGTGAAATTTATAAATGGGCAGTTCAGGATGGAGAAACGCTGGTAATCGTTACTGCTGACCATGAAACTGGTGGACTTACGCTGGTAGACGGTGATTTGAAAGAAGGTAAAATCGTATGTAAGTTCTCTACGGGAGGACATAGTGGTGTGATGGTGCCGGTATATGCTTTCGGTCCCGGTGCACAGGAATTTACCGGAATCTTTGAGAATACGGCTATCTTTGATAAGATAAAGAAATTGCTTAATCTGTAAACTAAACCTTTTTCCTATGTTGAAATACATTTTATTTGCATGCTTGCTTTCATTTCCGGCATTTACCTCGCTGAAAGCCCAAAGCTGTGGCAACGATGAGAAGTATCATCTGCCTTATAAAAACACGTATGTAAAAGAACCGTTGGTCACCGAGAATGAATATCGTGTGGCTAAACCCCAAACGATTGTACCGAAGAGCTTCAAAGAAGCACGGCAGATTCTTCCCAATCCGATATGGGACGGACATGAAAAAGAACTTGAAATGTATTGGAGAGCATGGGAAATTGCTGTTGGAAACATTCGTGCTCCTCAAGAGGGTTCCGGATTTGTGTCAAGCTATTTGGATACAGCCTATAACGGTAATATTTTTATGTGGGACTCTTCGTTCATTCTAATGTTTGCCCGCTATGGTACACGTTTTTTCCCTTTCCAGCGTACATTGGATAATTTTTATGCCAAGCAGCACCCTGACGGCTTCATCTGTCGGGAGATAAAGGCGGACGGGGCTGACTGCTTCGAACGCTATGATCCGGTCAGTACTGGGCCGAATCTGATGCCGTGGTGCGAAATGGTATATTATCATCAGTTCGGGGATACAGAACGTTTACAGAAGATATTTCCGGTACTTTGCGCCTATTACAAGTGGTTGAAGTTGAACCATACATGGCAGAATGGAACATACTGGTCGAGCGGATGGGGAACAGGTATGGACAATATGCCCCGTGTACCGGCAGGTTATAATCCAATTTACAGCCATGGGCATATGGTTTGGCTGGATACTAACTTACAACAGTTGTTCACAGCCAATCTGTTGCTTGAAATGGGATTCTATCTGGAACGTTGGCAGGAAATAGAGGATCTGGAAAGTGAAGCCGAAATGCTGAAAAAGTATATCCATGACAATCTTTGGGATGAAAAGACAGGCTTTCTGTATGACCAGTATGCCGATGGATCGCTTTGCACAACGAAAGGGATAGGCGCTTACTGGGCTTTGTACACCGATGCCTTGGATACTAACCAACTTGACCGTTTGGTGAAGGAATTGGATAATCCGGAGACGTTTAAGCGGAAATACCGTGTACCCTCTTTATCTGCCGATCACCCCAAGTATAAGGAAAACGGACGTTATTGGCAAGGTGGAATATGGCCGGGAACCAATTATATGGTGATGCAGGGACTTGTGAAGAAGGGCTACCGCAAACAGGCACGGGAAATATGTCTGAATCATTATGCTCAGGTATTGGAAGTATATAAGAAAACCGGAACTTTTTGGGAATATTATGCTCCTGAAAGTGCAGAACCTGGTTTTATGGCGAGAAAAGAGTTTGTAGGCTGGGCGGGTCTTCCGCCTATTGCCGAACTGATAGAGCTTATCATTGGTATCCGTGGAGATTATGCTGAACAGCAGATTGTCTGGGATATGAACCTGACAGAGACTAACGGAATAGAGCGCTATCCTTTTGGACCGGAAGGGGTGATTAGTCTGAAAGCCGAGGCACGTCGTTCCGCGAATGATGAACCGCGTATCACTATCGATACAAATGTAGGTTTTGAATTGCTTGTACTCTATGGTGAAAAAGAAAAGAAAATTAGTGTGATACCCGGTAAACATACCTATTAACGACAAACAATTCTATCATGAAGAACAAAATGTCACGACGTCAGTTTCTGAAGACTGGAGGACTTGCTTTGGCTGCAATGACCATTCGGCCGTCTTCAGCGCTTGCCTCATCCGAAGTGTTGAGCCAGCAGTATATATCATTGCGTCCTTCTGTGGATAAGAGGTGTTTTGTTTCCAGAGCAGTGGATAAAGCGATTGGAGAAGGGCAAAAGAAAATAAAGGATGAGAAACTTCGCTGGATGTTTGGAAACTGCTTCCCGAATACACTGGACACCACTGTCAGACACAAGATAAAAGGAGGTCAGCCAGATACTTTTGTCATTACGGGAGATATTGACGCCATGTGGTTGCGTGATTCTTCTGCGCAGGTATGGCCTTATCTGCCGTTGATGAAAGAAGATAAGGAACTGCAACTTATGGTGGCGGGGCTTATTAACAGACAGGCGGAATGTATCCGGATAGATCCTTATGCCAACGCTTTCAATGACGGCCCATTAGGCAGCTATTGGGAAACCGATCATACGCAGCATATGGCAAAGGAGTTGCATGAGCGCAAATGGGAGGTAGATTCTTTGTGTTATCCTATTCGTCTGGCGTACCATTATTGGTTACAGACGGGGGATGTTTCCGTATTCGGTAAAGACTGGCACGAAGCCATGAAGTTAGTAGTCCGGACTTTTAAAGAGCAACAACGGAAGGAAAGTTTAGGATCTTATAGTTTTACGCGCGATTGTGACCGTCCGACTGATTCGCAGATAAATAATGGATGGGGAGCGCCAGTCAAACCAGTTGGACTGATCGTTTCTTCTTTTCGTCCTTCGGACGATGCTACTCAATATGGATTCTTGATTCCTTCCAATATGTTTGCAGTAGTATCGTTGAGGCAATTGGCGGAGATAGAACATAAGGTATACAAGAATGAGGTTTTTGCCGGAGAATGCATGGCACTGGCAAACGAAGTGGATGCTGCTATCCGTAAATACGGAATATTTAACCATCCTGTCTGTGGACGAATTTATGCCTTTGAAGTGGATGGTTTCGGTAATGCGCTTTGTATGGATGATGCCAATGTGCCCAGTTTGCTGGCTGCTCCTTATCTTGGTTACTGTTCTTTCAAGGATGCTATTTATCAGAATACACGCAAAATGATATGGAGTGACAATAATCCCTACTTCTTCAAGGGGGAAGCAGGAGAAGGAGTAGGTGGACCTCATGTCGGGTTGAACTACATCTGGCCGATGAGTATCATTATGAAAGCTTTTACAACTGACAGCCCCGAAGAAATACGTACTTGTCTGAAACTATTGCGTGATACGGATGGAGAAACGGGTTTCATGCATGAGTCCTTCAATTCGGCAAATGCAGCGGACTTTACCCGTTCCTGGTTTGCATGGGCAAATACCTTGTTCGGCGAACTTATCCTTAAAACAATTCGGGAATACCCAAACTTATTATCTCAAACGTTATGAAGATAGTTTATTGGACATTTATTTTATCGTTCATTCTCCTGTCTTGTGGAGAGGGACACAAAGCAGATATGAAAGATTATGGCATTATACCTATGCCTAACGAAATCGTTTCAGAACAGGGAAATTACGTCTTGCAGGGTGAAAAAACGGTAGCTGTATCTTCCGACGAATCTTCCATGAAAGTTTTTCAGTATCTGGAGAATGTGTTAAAGAATACCTCAGTTCAGTTAAAGCGGATTGCTCCAACCGAACAGGCTGATATCAGTTTGCTTATAGATACGACTTTACCTGATGAGGCTTATACGCTGGAAGTTTCTTCCCATGGTATAAAAATCTGTTCAAATGCAACCGCTGCAGGGTTGTTTTACGGTGTGCAGTCTTTGTTACAGCTTATGCCGGTTGAAATTTATGATACTCATCGGAAGTATGAAAACGACATAGAAATTCCTGCGGTCCGTATTACGGATGCTCCCCGTTTTCCTTATCGCGGAGCTATGATGGATGTAGGTCGTAATTTTCTACCCAAGGAAGAAGTACTAAAGTTTCTTGACTTGATGGCTTTTTATAAACTGAATAAGTTTCATTTCCACTTGACAGATGACCAAGGCTGGAGGATAGAAATAAAAAAATATCCAAAACTTACAGAGATAGGTTCTTATCGTAAACAAACACAGGTGGGGCATTGTGACTATTACTATCCACGTCGTTTCGATGGAAAAGAGAAACAAGGGTATTATACGCAGGACGAGATTAGAGAGATTGTGAAATATGCATCCGATCGTTTTATCACGATTATTCCAGAAATAGAGATGCCTGGGCATGCATCTGCTGCATTGGCTTGTTATCCGGAACTCTCTTGCGGATTAGGAAAGACGTATGTAGTGCGCGATTACTTTGACGTTTTTGACGAAGTCTATTGCCCTAAGGAGAATACGTTTGATTTTCTGGAAGACGTGTTGGTAGAAGTCATGGACCTTTTTCCGAGTCATTATATTCATATTGGTGGAGATGAATGTCCGAAGAAAGCATGGAAGATATGTGATCACTGTCAAACTCTGATGAAGCGGGAAGGACTGAAAGATGAAGAAGCGTTACAAAGTTGGTTTATACATCGGATAGAACAATTTGTGAACAGCAAGGGACGTGACATTATCGGCTGGGATGAGATATTGGAAGGAGGACTTGCCCCCAATGCTACGGTGATGTCATGGCGTGGAGAGGAAGGAGGCATTGAGGCTGCCCGTCAGAAACACAAAGTTATTATGACTCCCGGTGATAAATGTTATATTGATCACTATCAGGAAAGTCCGGAATTCGCTCCGCTGGCTATCGGTGGTTTTATTCCACTGGATAGTGTTTATAACTATAACCCGCTTCCTGCCGAACTAACGCCTGAAGAACAAGCTTATATCATAGGGACACAAGTTAATATTTGGGGAGAATATATTCAGACCCCTGAATATTTTGAGTATATGGCTTTTCCACGTTTGCAGGCAATGTCTGAAGTGCAATGGACACAGTTGAAGAATAAGGATTTCAATTCTTTTGTCCGGAGGTTGGATAAGGAGTTCAAGCGCTTAGATTTTTGCGGAGTCAATGCTTGCCGCAATTTCTATGAGGTTAATCTGACAGGGGCATGGAATGATGTTCATCATACTTATGAAGTAACCTTGAAAACGTTCTGTCCCGGCGTTGAAGTCTATTATGCTGTTAATGATTCTGTGGTGTCTTCTTCCTCCGATCTTTATAAGGCTCCCTTGGCCTTATCTGAAGATGCTACTATTTATGCAGCAGTTTACAGAGATGGAAAGCCGTTAGGCAAGATTACCCGCAAGAGTTTTGCAGTAAATAAGGCTACTGGAAATTCGTATCAGTGTGTACCGCCTCCGGTTGTGGAGAAGGTAAATGAAGGTATTGGGCTGACGGATGGTATTCGTGGCTATACACGTGATTTACGGCGTTGGGCCATTTTTCGTGAAGACTCGGTGCGAATTACGGTAGATTTAGGGAAACCGGTTTCCGTAAGTAAGATTGCTTTTGCTTCTTTGTGGCGCCCCTTTGATACTCTTTGGCCAGCGAGTGAATTATGCGTTTCTGTTTCTGCAGATGGTGAGACTTTTACCTCTGTAGGCAATCAGGAATATACGTATGACTTTACACAGACTGAAGCGACCCGTTTTCCTGTTTCATACTCATTTCCAGAGGTGACAGCAAGATATATTCGTTTAGAATTGTTGAATGGTGGTTTATGTCCGGAAGGTTACTATCATGCAGGTCAACAAAGTCGGTTGGCAATTGATGAAATAGAGTTTTATTGACCTTAAAACATGTATATTATGAAGAAGAAACTTATTCTTTTATTTTTATGGATGTGTATATTTCCTGTTCTGTTGTCTGCTCAAAGTCGATTTGCTTTCAAAGACGGGAAATTTGTAATAGCCCAGTTTACGGATTTGCACTGGACGCCCGAGTCTCCGAAATGTGCTGAAACAGCTGCAACGATTCGTGCTATCCTGGAAGCCGAACATCCCGATCTTGCAGTACTGAGTGGAGATGTGGTAACTGCTGACCCCGCTATTGATGGCTGGAAAGCAGTAGCCGAAATTTTTAATGAAGCTAAGATTCCTTTTGTTGCAACCACGGGAAACCATGATGCAGAGTACTTGACACGGGATGAAATTTATGATATTCTTTTAAAGTATCCTTATTATATAGGATCAAAAGGTCCAAAGGAGATAGGATGTGGTAATTGCGTCATTCCTGTTTATGCATCCAAAGAGAAAAATAAAGTAGCGGCATCCCTCTATTGTATGGATTCCAATGACTACCAACCGAATAAACTTTATGGTGCTTATGACTGGATTCACTTCAATCAGATTGAATGGTATCGTAAGCAAAGTCTCTCTTTCACAGTTGGAAATGGTGGTATTCCTGTGCCTTCATTGGCTTTTTTTCATATTCCGTTGATTGAGTATAACGAACTTGCAGGCGATGGAAAAACTTATGGAAATGATAAAGAGGGGGGAGTTGCTTCATCAAATATCAATTCTGGTATGTTTGCTTCGATTCTTGAAATGAAAGATGTCATGGGGGTATTTACTGGTCATGATCACGATAATGATTATATTGGAATAGATAAGGGGATTGCCTTAGGGTATGGGCGTGTTACCGGTGCGGATGCCTATGGAGTATTGACCAGAGGTGCCCGTATCATTGAACTATATGAGGGTGAGTATAAGTTCGATACGTGGATAACTACTCCTTTCGGACGAGAAATAGCTTATTATTATCCTTCGGGAATGAATTCGGAAGAAGAACAGACCATGACTTATTTGCCTGCAAAAAAAGTATCTGCTAATAAACATGGTGTGGCTTACACTTACTACGAAGGTAAGTGTAAGCAGGTTGCTGAAATTGCATCCTGCACTAAGGTGACGGAGGGAACTATGAAGAATTTTTCTATTGAAGAGGCTGCTGTTGAGGACCACTTTGCTTATGACTTCCGTACATTAGTAAATATCGCTGAAAAAGGTATTTACCGTTTTTATACTTTCTCTGATGATGGTTCTGTGCTTTATATAGACGGTGAACAGATTGTGGATAATGACGGCGGACACAGTGGTCGCCGCGCTGAGGGAAAAGTAGCTCTTGAGAAAGGTCTCCATGAGATACGCGTACTATATTTTGAAAATTATATGGGTCAGGAACTTGAAGTTGGATATTCCGGGAGGAATATCCTGGAAAACACTTTGCCTGACGATATATTGTTTGTTCCTGAATAATAGGTATTATATATATTATTTTTTGTGGTTGCAATCAGTCATCTTCTGATGCTCCTTTCTGTATTCGTTGGGTGAGACCTTTTTCAGAGCTTTGAATTGGCGGGACAGGTTTTTTAAATTGTTTATTCCAACCTGTTCCGCTACTTCGGCAATAGGGGCATTAGTAGCTAACAATAACTGGGCAAAACGCTCCATCCTGAGGTTGAAGATATATTTATGGATAGATTGTTGGGTGACCTGCTTAAAACGAATTTCCAACAAACGGCGTGACAAAGGAACTTGTTTAACAATATCTGATACAGTGATGTCTGAAGCCAGATTTTGATGAATATATTTTAGAGCGGTATGTATGTGCGCATCTGCAGTGGAATAGAAATCTGTAGAAAGTCGGTTTACCACATTGACTGGTTGGAGAACTACGTCGTAGTAGGGGGCCTCTTTATCGTTCAGCAAATGTTCTATGAGTTCAGCGGCTTCAAAACCTCCTCTTACGATGTTGTGATTAATACTGGATAGAGGAGGATCGGAGAGATTACATATAATCTCATCATTATCAACTCCTAATATGGCTATCTTATCAGGCACTTTGATGTTGTTAACTTTGCAGATTTCGGTAATGCGATTACCTTGATTGTCATCACAAGCCATGAGTGCTGTGGGCTGAGGCAATGACTTCAGCCAGGTAAGTAAAGGAGGAGCTTCATAAAACCATAAGTCGTCCAAGGATTGCTCCTGATATGAAGAGAAATTGTTGCCAAAACCTTGTGCAGCTATGCATTCGTAAAAGCCATCGCAGCGTTCTTGTGACCAGACTGTATTGCGATAGCCGTAAAAAGCAAAATTTTGGAAGCCTTTACTCAGAAAGAATTCTGCTGCCATTCTGCCGGTTTTGCGATAATCGCCAGTAATATTGGGAATATTGCTGAATCTTGATTTATAGTCTTGCGCTACTGCAATAATACCGTTTTCGCGAAAAAGATCTACATTGTCTTTGTCGTCGAATTGACCAATAATGGCATCTGCTTGCCAAGCTTTTGCCCATTTCAAAACTCCTTCTATACCATAGGTATGTTTATAGGAAGGTGGCATCCGACATACAACCCATGGTTCATGGCTTTTTGAATAGGCGAGAACTCCTTTAAGCAAATTATATGCAAAGGATTCAGTAAAATCAGTCAGTAATATTAGGCGAATCATGCAAAATGGTAATAATGAGAGTAATTTATTTTGTATTTTGAAAAATATGACTTAGTACAGGTAAATCATTGTTTATGTAAATTCATTGTTCATGTATGAGGTGTCTGTTTTTATGCGGTTGAATTCAACCAATGGGGCTACACTCCATAAATTAAGTTTTTTAGTCATATTTTCTTTTTATTAATAAATTTCCGTCTGGCAAATATAATCTAATAATTCCTATTCCCCTAATGGAAATACTATAATAATAATAAAACTGTATATTTTTTTAGATTAGTTGGGTGAATCTGTTGCTATATGGTAGGGTGATAAGTTTAATGTGAGCATAATTATTTGTATGTAGGAAAGAAATAGGATCAGACATTGCCTCATCCTATTTCGGTCGCTACTTTAGCTCATTTTATAGTATGTATTGATAATTAATGTGATATGTCTGGTATGCTTTTTACACTTTATGAGGCACTGATGAGTGAGTGCTCTTTTTTCTTAAATCTCTTCCTTCGTATTTGCAGATTGCCCGAATCCATTCTTCCTCCAGAGGTTTAGATTCATGCTTCTCAAGATTGAAAGCTACCATAATGGAGGTGCATATGCACTTGATCTCCTGTGTTTCCGTATCAATCACCCGCTGTGCGAGGTGAAAACTTTTAGTGCCGATTTCAGTAACGGCTGTTTGTACAGCGATATGATCTGAGCCATAAATCTGTGCAAGGAAGTTCGCTTCTATGTGTACGACGACAATGCCGTCTTTCTCCCAATCGACGTCCGGGCATACGGAAGCAAAGTACTCGGTTTTTCCCAAATCATAGAAAGAGAAATAAACCGTATTGTTCACGTGGCCGAACTTATCGACATCGTTAAACCGTAGTTGTATGGGCAGGGTGTGGTTAAATTGAATTTCTTCCATTGTTTTCTCTTAAACTTTTCTATTAATCCGTGCAAAAATAGTACTTTTGCGTGTTAATCACTGTATTTATACACCAAGAAATGATAGAAGATATTAAAAAAGCCTGTCAAGTGATGAACGAAGGCGGAGTCATTCTGTACCCCACCGACACCATTTGGGGAATAGGTTGTGACGCCACCAACGAAGAAGCTGTGCGGCGTGTATATGAGATTAAGCGGCGCTCGGACAGTAAAGCGATGCTTGTGTTGGTTGATTCTCCTGTAAAGGTGGACTTCTATGTGCAGGATGTGCCGGAAGTAGCTTGGGATTTGATTGAAGTGGCAGACAAACCGCTGACAATCATTTATTCCGGTGCACGAAACCTGGCATCCAACCTGATTGCCGAAGATGGCAGTGTAGGTATCCGGGTGACGAATGAAGAATTCTCAAAACGTCTCTGTCAACAGTTTCGTAAGGCGATTGTTTCTACGTCGGCTAATATCAGCGGGCAACCTTCACCGGTAAATTATAGTGAGATCACAGAAGAACTTAAGTCCATGGTCGACTATGTGGTAGGCTATCGACAGGAAGAAATGGGACATCCGAAACCATCCAGCATTATAAAACTGGATAAAGGTGGCGTTATAAAAATTATTCGGGAATAAGATAACGGGCTAAAAGCTATTGTTGGTCTTATCTCTATAAGTTCACTTATGCTCTGAACTTGTCGAAGAATTTTCTCTCTTATTAAATAGATATGAGAGTAAATTCTTTATTTCGTTTAGAATGGTAAATATAGGTATATGGAAAAAGAGAAGAGAAGTTTGTTTCATCGTTTCCTTTTATGGCGTGAAAAGAATATAAAGGAAAAACAGTTTATCCTGATACTCAGTTTTCTGGTAGGTATCTTTACGGCTGTTACAGCTTTGATACTGAAGATGCTGATACATTGGATACAAAATTTCCTGACGAATAATTTCAATACAACGGAGGCCAACTACCTTTATTTGGTTTATCCGGTAGTGGGAATTTTTCTGGCAGGCTTGTTTGTACGCTATGTTGTGAAGGATGACATCAGTCATGGAGTTACAAAAATCCTTTATGCCATTTCCCGTCGGCAAGGGCGGATTAAGCGACACAATACATGGTCGTCTGTGATTGCCAGTTCCATAACCATTGGTTTTGGTGGTTCGGTAGGAGCGGAGGCACCTATTGTACTGACAGGCTCTGCTATTGGTTCCAATCTGGGAAGTGTTTTCAAAATGGAGCATCGTACTTTGATGCTTTTGGTGGGTTGTGGCGCTGCCGGTGCTATTGCAGGTATTTTCAAGGCACCTATTGCGGGATTGGTGTTTACGCTGGAAGTGCTTATGATAGACCTGACTATGACCTCTCTGCTCCCGTTGCTGATTTCTGCGGTGACAGCTGCAACGGTTTCTTATATCACTACCGGAACGGAAGCAATGTTTAAGTTCCATCTAGATCAGGCATTCGAGATGGAGCGCATTCCTTACGTTATTATGCTGGGTATTTTCTGCGGATTGGTTTCACTTTACTTTACCCGTGCCATGAATTCTGTAGAAGGCGTTTTCGGCAAACTGAAAGGCCCTTACCAGAAACTGGCTTTAGGTGGTATTATGCTGAGTATCCTGATATTTCTTTTTCCGCCGCTCTATGGTGAAGGTTACGACACCATTGAATTATTGCTGAACGGTACTTCCAATGCTGATTGGGATACAGTCATGAACAACTCATTTTTTTATGGACATGGTAACTTGTTACTGCTTTATCTGATGCTGATTATCTTGTTTAAGGTGTTTGCATCCAGTGCCACAAACGGTGGTGGAGGTTGTGGTGGTATTTTTGCACCCTCTTTGTATCTGGGTTGTATTGCAGGCTTCGTCTTCGCCTTTTTCAGCAATAAGTTTGATTTCTCATACTATTTACCCGAAAAGAATTTTGCCTTGATGGGTATGGCAGGGGTGATGAGTGGTGTCATGCATGCCCCGCTGACCGGAGTCTTCTTGATAGCCGAGCTGACGGGAGGATATGACCTTTTTCTGCCGCTGATGATTGTAGCTGCCAGTTCATATCTGACGATTATAGTTTTCGAACCTCATAGTATTTATTCCATGCGTTTGGCCAAGAAGGGAGAATTGTTAACCCATCATAAGGATAAAGCGGTACTTACCTTGATGAAAGTAGAGAATGTCGTGGAGAAAGATTTTGTTGTGGTTCATCCTGAAATGGATTTGGGTGAGTTGGTGAAGGCTATTTCGGCTTCACGGCGTAATATATTCCCTGTAACGGATAAGAGTGGGATACTGATTGGAATTGTCACTTTAGATGATATCCGGAATATCATGTTCAGGCAGGAACTATATCATCGTTTCACGGTAGGAAAACTGATGACGGCTATCCCCGCACGTCTGTATGATACGGATAGCATGGAGCAGGTGATGCGTACATTTGATGATACGAAAGCATGGAACCTTCCTGTAGTAGATGAAGAAGGACATTATTTGGGATTTGTCTCCAAGTCTAAGATATTCAACTCATACCGTCAGGTATTGGTACATTTCTCTGAAGATTAAAAAGTTTTTATATGATGAAGAAAGAAGATTTACGGATTGTTTACATGGGTACTCCGGATTTTGCAGTGGAGTCCTTGCGTTGTTTGGTAGAAGGCGGATATAATGTAGTAGGAGTCATCACCATGCCTGATAAACCGGCGGGTAGGGGGCATAAACTTCAGTTTTCTCCTGTGAAGCAATATGCACTGGAACAGAATCTTCCTTTATTGCAGCCGGAAAAACTGAAAGATGAGGCTTTTGTCGAAGCTCTGCGTGAGTGGAAAGCTGATTTGCAGATAGTGGTTGCTTTCCGCATGCTGCCCGAGGTGGTATGGAATATGCCACGTTTGGGAACTTTCAATCTTCATGCTTCTCTTTTGCCTCAATACCGGGGGGCTGCTCCCATTAATTGGGCAGTTATCAATGGTGATACAGAAACGGGGATTACGACTTTTTTCCTGCGTCATGAGATTGATACAGGCGAAGTGATTCAGCAAGTGCGTATTCCTATCGCAGATACAGATGATGTAGGTATTGTACACGATAAACTGATGGTGCTTGGTGGAAAACTGGTGACTGAAACGGTAGATGCAATCCTGAATGATGCAGTGAAACCTATTCCACAGGAAGAAATGGCGGTTGTAGGCGAGTTGCGTCCGGCACCGAAGATATTTAAAGATACATGCCGTATCAATTGGAATCAACCTGTCAAACGTATTTATGATTTTATCCGTGGTTTGTCTCCTTATCCGGCTGCCTGGTCAGAACTGGTTCAACCCGATGGAGAGGCAGTAGTTATGAAGATATTTGAAACGAGAAAGATATTTAAGTACCATGAATTAGTTCCCGGTACTTTGCTGACTGATGGTAAAACTTATATCCATGTGGCTGCGGAAGATGGTTTTATCGATATACATGCCTTGCAGCTTCCCGGCAAGAAACGTCTGAAGACAGATGAACTTCTGCGTGGCTTCCGGTTGACCGAAGAGTTCAGAATGAAATAGTTATGGGCTACAAGCTACAGGTTGCAAGTAACAAGCTACGAGCTACAAGTGCTATGCGGAGTGATAGCGCAACAACTTGTAGCTCATAGCTTGTAGCTTGTCACTTAATAATTGCTTATATTTTTGTTCCTTTCCCAAAATTTTTCTTTCTTTGCGTATTATTAACTACTAAACATTGAATGCCTATCGGAACACATTACGCTGAAATCTAAAAATACACGTAATGAAAAAGCAAACAAATGTTGCTGACGAAACGTTGGTAGCCCTTTATGCACAAGGTAATAACGAGGCATTCGATATCCTGTTGAACCGTTATAAGGATCGTCTTTATGCGTATATCTATTACACGGTACGTAATGAAGAACTGGCGGAAGACATATTCCAGGAAACTTTCACAAAAGCTATTGTTACCATTCAGCAAGGGCGTTACAATGAAAATGGCAAATTTCCTGCTTGGCTGACTCGCATTGCCCATAATCTTATTATCGACTGTTTTCGTCAGGAAAAACAGGAAAATCTGGTGTCCTGTGATGAAGAAGAACGGAATTTACTGAACAATATCCGTTTGTCCGAAGGGACCGTTGAATCTGAAATTGTAAATTATCAGATCCTTTCAGATGTGCGTCGTCTGATAAAGCACTTGCCGGACGAACAACGTGAAGTTGTACATATGCGTTTTTATCAAGACCTCAGTTTCAAGGAGATAGCAGAGATGACGGGAGTCAGTATAAATACTTCTTTAGGGCGGATGCGTTATGCTATTTTAAATCTGAGACGGATGGCAGAGAAGCATGGGATCGTGCTAACAATAGACTAAAAGATACATACTTTAATAAATTTTTCCTTTTTCGGGTGCAGTATTTATGGTATGTGCCCGTTTAACCTAATGTACGTACAACCTTAATTATGTGAATTATTAATTTTATTATTTACTAGACTAAACTTATTAAAGTAATGAAAAAAGTACATTGTTTAAAGCGTTTCGTGTTTCTTGTAATGACCCTTGGTTTGATAACTACTTTCACATCTTGCGATGATGACAATGACCCTAAACCTAACGATCCCGTATTGACAGATGTAGTAGGTGATTATATCGGTAAACTACAAGTAGTGGCTCCGGTACCGACTGCGGAAGAAGGTGAAGAAGCTCCCGAAGGTACGGATGTAACCGCAGAGGTAACCAATGAGAATGTATCATTTGAAAAGTTCCCGGTAGAAGATCTGATAACAGCAATTGCGGGCGAAGAAGCTGCTCCCGGAATCATCAAGGCTGTGGGTGACGTGAATTATAAAGTAAAGTACACTCCTGCCTTCAATGATGATAAGACAGCTATTAGCATGACATTTGCTCCCGAACCGTTGATTATCGAATTTAACCTTCCGACTGTAGAACCTACTGAAGGTGAGGGTGAAGGTGAAGGAGAAACTCCGGACATGAAGGTAGAAGTAACAATTGCAGCACCCGAAGCAGGTAGCTTTATTTATGCCGGCAGCAAATTGGCTTTCAAACTCCAGGTAACTGGTGTGAAAGTGAATGGTGAGCCTATTGAACTTCCTGCAACAACTTTCTCATTCGACTTAGCCAAAGCAAAATAAATATCCTCATTACAATGAATCTTATAGCCCAGGTACAGTGCTTCAGTACTGCCCTGGGCTGATTTATATATTTTCTTTACGTTTTTTACAGCTTATTGTATACTATTTCTCTCTTTCTCCCGTTCTATAACACATAGAGTTACTCCTGCATTTTTTATAGCAGTTTGTAATTTTGATTATAACTAATTCAATAAGCCTATGGATAAAAAAACTACTCCTTCTTTTTCTTCTTCATCCGTAAAACCGCGTACATCCGATGATACAATATCCGGTGAACGTCCGCACCCTTCCGAGAAAACTTTGGATTTTCTTCGTAGTCTGGCCCGCAATTACCGGACTGTAACTCAGCTTCCGCAAGGCTTGCAGGGGATAATATTAGGATGAATGAAATCTTTTGTCTACATTTGTACGTTATATTTATATATAATCTGTAAAACGTAGTGTATTATGAAACCAATCATAGCTCCTTCAATCCTGTCCGCAGATTTCGCTTATCTGGCAAGGGACTTGGAAATGCTGAACCGTAGTGAAGCCGACTGGGTACATATCGATATTATGGACGGTGTGTTCGTTCCCAATATATCTTTCGGTTTTCCCGTATTGAAGTACGTAGCAAAGATTTCAAAGAAACCTTTGGATGTACATCTGATGATAGTACAACCCGAGAAATTCATTCATGAAGTGAAAGCGTTGGGGGCACACACCATGAACGTGCATTTCGAAGCATGTCCGCACCTGCACCGGGTAGTGCAACAAATACGTGAAGCCGGTATGCAACCAGCTGTGACGTTGAATCCTGCTACTCCTGTAGCTATGCTGAAAGATATTATTCAGGATGTATATATGGTGCTGCTGATGAGTGTAAATCCCGGCTTTGGCGGACAACAATTCATAGAACATACCATTGAAAAAGTACGTGAATTGCGTGCTCTGATAGATAGTACCGGTTCAAAAGCGCTGATCGAGGTGGATGGCGGCGTGAATCTGGAGACAGGTGCCCGTCTGGTGGCTGCCGGTGCTGATGCACTGGTTGCAGGCAATGCGGTATTTGCCGCTCCTGATCCCGAAGGTATGATACATTCGTTAAAAGAACTCTAACTTTACATTCAGTTGATAAACAACACCCTGCAACGGCATCCTTTCTTACGACTTTTGATGCCGTTGACAGGTGGTATTATATGCGGAGATGCATACTTCTTCCATCAGCGTGCAGAGCTTTCCTTAAATATTCCCGAAGAGACATCTTATTTGTTTTCCACGTTTTCTCCTGTATGGATTTGTTTGGCAGGTTTCCTTTTACTCTTTCTCGCTTATTTTCTTTCCGGTAAATATCGAATTCATTGGTTGTATGGTCTTTCTGTATTTCTTTGTTGCTTTGGTTTGGGTGCCGGCATATCAGGGGAACGTTTACATCGAATGCATTTTCCTTTTTCAGGTGATGCAGCAGTCTACCAGGCAGCTATCAGTGAACAACCGGAAATGAAGGAAAAAAGTCTTTTATGTCGGGTTCAGTTAGAAGGGAGAGTGGAAAAAGGAGCTGTGCAAAGAAGTGAGCATGGGCATTCTTTCTTGTTCTATTTCCCGAAAGATTCTACTACTGCTTCATTGAGTCGGGGAGATAGATTGTGGGTCCATACCCGACTTACTCCCCCGGTTAATAATGGCAATCCTGATGAGTTCGATTATATACGTTATCTTGTCCGCAAAGATGGTACTGGTACGGCTTATATCCCTGCCGGACATTGGCGGATAGTGGGGCATGATTCTTCTCGTACCCTCTGGCAGATAGCTTCGGATTATCAGGAAAAAGTGATGGAACTCTATCATCATTTAGGTTTTCGGGGAGATAATCTGGCTGTACTTTCCGCTCTCACAGTTGGCGACAAAGAAAACCTGAGTGAAGACATCCGGGAGACTTATTCTATAACAGGTGCCAGCCATGTGCTGGCTCTTTCGGGACTCCATATCGGTTTTTTGTATGCTTTACTCTTTTTTCTTCTGTCTCTTATATGGAAGCGGTGGAGTTACTTTAAGCCTTTCGGGCTTTTTCTGATTATTCTTTTTTTATGGGGATTTGCCTTTCTAACAGGATTGTCTTCTTCTGTGGTACGTTCTGTTATCATGTTTTCTTTGTTAGCGATATCCAGTCTGCATCCGGAGAAACCGTTAACACTGAATACTCTGGCTGCTACTGCTTTTCTGATGCTGCTTTATAATCCGCTTTGGCTGTTTGATGTCGGTTTTCAATTATCTTTTGTTGCAGTAGCTTCTATCTTACTCATTCAACCCAAACTTTATAATTTACTTTCCGTACGACATCGCATTTCTCGTTACATTTGGGGCCTGCTGACAGTTTCTATTGCTGCGCAAATTGGTACGGCTCCTTTGGTTATTCTTTATTTCTTCCGTTTCTCAACTCATTTTCTGCTAACGAACTTGTGGGTAATTCCTATGGTAACGTTGATTTTATATTCTGCTGTTTTTATGCTTATTCTGACTCCTTTCCCTTTTCTACAGCAAGGATTTGCAGCTGTTGTCAATATATTGCTAAGTAGTCAGAATAATGTTTTACGTCGTATAGAACAATTTCCCATGTCTTCCATTGATGGACTCTGGACGGAATATTGGGAAATAATGCTGTTTTATATTTTTCTTTTGTCTCTGTTTAGGAGTTTTTCTGTTCGTACTTCCCGTAGTATCTATTTTTCTTTGTGTTGTTTGCTTCTTCTTACTACTTATCATACAGTTTTGGTTAGTTCGTCTGTACCTCAGTGCAGTATTGCCTTTTATAACGTGCGTAACTGTCCTGCTGTTCATTGCATTGCCGCTAACGGGAAGTCCTGGTTGGCCTGTGCCGATAGCTTACCGGATGTGTCCCGTTTGTATCGTGCGCTTTCTCCGAATTGGAATCATCAGCGTCTCTCCGCTCCCGAAGTATTAACCGGTGATTACGCTACTTCCGGTTTTGCTTTCCATAACCATATTGTTTCTTATGGCGGCAAGCGGATTTGTTTGCTGCATGATGCTCGCTGGCGGAATAAAATTTCGAGCCATCCTTTATCTATTGATTATCTATATATTTCTAAAGGTTATAAAGGACGCATCAAGGAATTAACTACCTTGTTCCGTATCCGGGCTGTTATTCTGGATACTTCCCTTTCTGATTATCGTAGTGATATCCTCAAAGAGGATTGCTTCCGTTTGGCTATTCCTTGTATCTCTTTGAAAGAGAGGGGAGCACTTTGTATTCGTTTGTAGAGAGTCTGAGTCATTTTTTCGTATTCCAATAGAATAAAGACGATTGAGCGATGAATAATCTCTTTCTGATGCCTCAACTATTGAGATTGATACGCGCACGCTATTGGCTACATTACTACCGTCGGCACTACGAAAACTGAGATACGCTACCAGTTCATCGTCTTGCCAGTTAACCGGAAGTGCCAGTTGGGAGCTTTCGTTCCGACGATGACCGACTTCGGTGTCATAGACAGCCTCTTCTTTATCTTTATTGTACACCAGTACCATGGCTATGTCTGTGCCCTCTGCATTCCCCATACCACTGTTATCTTTCCAATTGAAAATCATTTTGTTGTCAGATACAGTAGCTTTACTCTCAAATACAGGCATCAGGCTTCCTGTGGATATCAGTACCCGGTTAAAGTCAATAATGATTTCATTCCCATCGCCTACTACTGCTCTCTTCAGCATATAAGACATGGCAGCATTAAATGCTGATTTCTTTTCCGCAAACTCTTTGAAACCGATACGTATAAATGGTTTGATTAGTTTTAGAAAGCTGAATGCTGTTGCAAATTTACTCCGCTGTTCCTGTTGTTTCTTTGTACGTGGATTGCTGACTTTGGCAGCATGTGCACGTATATAATATTTTGACTTCCAGTGGCATCCTACTATTGGCCCCACTTTGCCGGAAAAGCCTCCCAGAATGCCTTGATTGATGATTCCCATGCTATCGTGTCTTTTAATTCTTTATTTTCATTATGTCGTAAAGGTATGGAAAAACTTTTTCTTTCACCTAACGATTTTAGTGTTTATCTTCATATTTGTGATTTTTGCGTCCGTTTGCAGTCATTTGCTTAGATGTGCTGAATTTGTCGGAAAGATTATTCTTCCGATAGGTTGCATAGCTCTCTTCTTATCTGAAATACACTTGCTCCGTACCAACTCCGTGTTTTCTCCGTGTAGAGGTACCTCTGAGTGGAGTTGGTACGGAGCAAGTATGTCTCGGGTATTGTTCAAGTGGGGAGCAGACTTTCTTTTAGGAATCAATGAATCGTTAACTTGCTACAAAATTTCATTCACATTTCTCATCTGAAAATATAAGTTGTAAGAAAATGAATGATATTTTTACGGGCATTATTACGACAAAAGAATTTAGGAATACTAAGAATACTACATTTATTGGCAGCCGTTGGTTTTATGCCATCTGTTTTATCGGGCTGTTTATTATTGAAATGCTAATAGCTCTTTTTGTTCGCGATGCATTTATACGTCCCTATATGGGTGATCTTGTTGCATTGAAGCGTTGCAGTACCTTCAACTTATTACTGTATTGGGATTACAAGATTGTGCATTGGCAAAAGTAGTATTGGGTACGTCATTCTCATGGGGGGACATTGTTTGTTATGCAGTGGGGTGTGTGCCTCTGTTCTTTATAACGAAGTAGTGGTCATTCCTTTTGAATCCCTCTTTTAATTGGACTTTTTAGTTCTTTAACGATAAAATTTAGTTTTGAAACTAAAAATATTAGTTTATTTGCGGAGATGTTATAAATGTTGAATTTGAAAACACATTAAGAATTATGAAAAAAGGATGGTTATACGCCGCAGGTCTGGTTTGCCTGATGGCTGCTTGTACCGGTACTCCGCAATCCTCTGCAGATGGATTATGCTCGATTGATGTGGCAGGTGCTATGGAGAAGCCTGCTGAGTTGAAACTTTCGGAATTGGGAAGTGATGTGCGCTATGTTTTGTTGGAAACTACTGATTCATGCCTAATAGGTGGAAGTCCTAATATTCTGTTGCTGGATAAGCAAATTGCAGTTGTTTCAGGGAAAAACTGTTTCTTGTTTGATAAGGAAACTGGCAAGTTCTTAACTAAGGTTGGACATGTGGGAGAAGATCCGGAAGCATATTCGGGACCGGCACCTACGTATAATGATGTGGATGGGCTGCTTTACTTTATGCGTCGTCCTGCTACTTTGCAAAAGTATGATATGCAGGGAAAATATCGCGGTAAACTGACTATTCCTACCCCTCCGGCCTCACCGGGAGATTTCTGTTTTACAGATTCATTGGTGATCGGACATTATAATAATTTGGCTATGGGATACAATGCCCGTTCACTGCTATTTTTCAACGAGGCGGGTGAACAGGTGGATACGGTTCCCAGTCTATTCCCGGTATTGCCGGAAAAGGGCGTGCAGGATATTGCCAGCATCAGTGTGATCAAGCAAGGTAATGCAGCTATTGTTTTGAGTAACTTTAAAGGTGGGGAAAATTCGGCAAGTATTACAGGTATTCCTTTCTTATGGAAGAGTGATGGAAAAGTACGGTTTAAAGAGAGTTTTAATGATACGATCTATACAGTAGAAAGGAATGGTCTGGTTCCTTATATTGTATTTGCTACCGGTAAATGGCATTGGGGAGCGGAGGCGCGTACCGATTCTAAAGACAACGAAAATCGCTTGTTGGTAGGCTGTATTTTTGAAACAAAAGATAATGTCTTCTTCCAGTGTATTCAGGGATTATATTCAGATCCCAAGACATTCAATGGTATTTATGACCGGAAAGCAAAGACCACCCGTATGTATGCCGAAGCAGATGGTATAACGGATGACCTGAACGGATTTATGGCTTTTCGTCCTAAAGCATGTAGTATGAAGGGAGAATATGGAATGATTATAGATTCCGGTACTGTATTGGAGTGGCTGGAAGAAAATTCCGAAGCAGCGGAAAGCGACAAGCTTTCGGTACTGAAAGAATTGACGGATGATTCCAATCCGATAGTGGCTATTACGGTACCCAAATGAAAAATAGTATATATTTTTGTCCACCCCAAAAGGGGTGGGTAAAAATGTATTTCTTTGATAATTAGAAAAATAATGGTTTAAGAACTATCTGTTTTTGTCCATAGACCTATGATGGTTCGTAACAGGAAAACGACTAATTTTGCATACATTAAGTGTAAACGGAAAAACTAATATCGAATGATAAAGACACAGAACTATCGGCTTTTGCTCTGCCTGGCACTATTTGTACTGGCAGCATGCTCCGGTGCAAAAAAAGAAGAAGTTGCCGACGAAGGAGTGGCAACCGTGCTGCCGGATGAGAAAAATGAAGTGGCCGTGATGACCTTAAAACGGCAAACGTTCAACCATGAACTGGTAAGTAACGGTAAGGTTGTGGCCGGAGGAATGGCAGATTTGCGTTTTGAAAGTTCGGGGATCGTGGCACAGATTTATGTGAAAAACGGTGACCGGGTGCATAAAGGACAAAAACTGGCGGAACTGGATAAATTCCGTTTAAAGAATAAGACCGCTCAAACCAAGGATGCTTTAGAGAAAGCGAAATTGGAATTGCAGGATGTATTGATTGGTCAGGGATATGCGGCAGATGCTACAGCCAAGGTACCCGATGATATTATGCAGTTAGCAAGAGTAAAGAGCGGTTATGATCAAACCCTTTCCCAATACGAACTGGCTAAATATGAAGAAGAGCATGCTACGTTGGTTGCTCCTTTCGATGGAGTGGTAGCTAATCTCTTTTCTAAACCATACAATGCTGCTACTACTTCCGATACCTTCTGTTCCATTATCGGCACACAGGGCATGGAAGCAGATTTTACTGTATTGGAGAGTGAACTTCCCCTTATTAAGAGTGGAGATAAAGTCGTTGTGACTCCTTACGCCGATCCTTCCGCGAAATATGAGGGCCGTATTTCGGAAATAAATCCCCTGGTGGACGACAAAGGTATGGTAAAGGTGAAAGCTATTGTCAGCGGACAGGGCAAACTGTTTAATGGCATGAATATTCGGGTGAATGTGCACCGCTCGCTTGGCGAACAGTTGGTAATTCCTAAGAGTTCCGTGGTGCTGCGTTCCGGTAAGCAAGTGGTCTTCACGTTGAAAGACAATAAAGCCAAATGGAATTACGTACAGACAGTATTGGAGAATTCAGAGAATTATACCATTGTGGAGGATGAAGTGCATGAAGGAGACGTGGTGATTGTGACAGGTAATGTAAATCTGGCTCATGAGGCACCGGTGATAATTAAAAATTAATAATTAAAGGGGGATGGTTAAATTTCTGGTACATCGGCCCATTGCCGTATTAATGGCGTTTACCGCATGTTTTATTGTCGGTCTGGTGACGTATTTCACGTTGCCGGTATCTTTGTTGCCGGATATTGCCATTCCGGAGATTACGGTACAGATCTCGGCGCAGAATACTTCAGCCCGTGAGTTGGAGAATACTGTGGTGAAACCGTTGCGGCAACAGTTGATTCAGGTGGCACGCCTGAAAGACATGGACAGTGAAGCGCGGGATGGGGCAGGACTTATCCGTCTGAGTTTTGATTTTGGCACGAATACCGACCTGGCTTTTATAGAGGTGAACGAGAAGATCGATGCTGCCATGAACTACCTGCCTAAGGATACTGAACGCCCTAAAGTAGTGAAGGCAAGTGCTACTGATATTCCGGTATTTTACCTTAACCTCACTTTAAAGAATGACAGTGCTTACGGGCAAACCGACGAACGGGCATTTCTTGATTTATGTGAGTTTGCCGAAAATGTTATTAAGCGTCGTATTGAGCAACTGACAGAGGTGGCAATGGTGGATGTCACTGGTTTGGTGGAACGGCAATTACAGATTGTACCGGATAAAAATAAACTTGCAGTTCTGGGACTTTCCATTCAGGATGTAGAAACAGCACTCGCGCAGAATAATGTAGAACCGGGTAGTATGACCGTACGCGACGGATATTATGAATACAATATCAAATTCTCTACTTTGCTGCGCACGGAAGATGATGTAAAAAATATCCTTATTAATAAAGAAGGCCGTATTATCCGCCTGGAGGAATTTTGTGAGATCGGCGTTGTTTCCGTTAAGGAAAAAGGAATCTCTATGAGCAATGGTAAGCGTGCAGTGACACTGGCCATTATCAAGCAGGCAGACGAGAATATGGATGACATGAAGGAGGCTATCGGCGGCACTATGGATTATTTTCAGAGTGTATATCCGGACATCGAGTTCAGTGTCAGTCGTAACCAGACGGAATTGCTGGATTATACCATCTCCAATTTACAACAGAACCTTTCGTTGGGCTTCCTTTTTATCTGCATTGTAGCTGTTCTCTTTCTGGGGGATGTCAAATCACCGTTCATCATCGGGTTGAGTATGGTGGTTTCCATTGTAATCTGTTTCCTCTTCTTTTATCTGTTCAAGATGTCCTTGAATATCATATCCCTTTCCGGACTGATTCTGGCGTTGGGTATGATGATTGACAGTTCCATTATTGTAACTGAGAATATTTCGCAATACCGGGAGCGGGGGTATTCGCTGAGGCGTGCATGTATTGCGGGTACCAGTGAGGTGATTACGCCTATGCTCAGTTCCTCGTTGACTACGATAGCGGTATTTGTGCCTTTGATTTTCATGAGTGGTATTGCCGGAGCAATCTTCTATGACCAGGCTTTTTCTGTAACGGTCGGATTGATGGTGTCTTATTTTACAGGTATTATGCTGTTGCCGGTGCTCTATATGTTGGTATACCGTACTGGTTTGCGTAAGTCGTGGTTCTCGCGTATCCGCATCAATAACCCTATTAAGGAGCATACACTTGACCGTTTCTACGATGCAGGAGTCGATTTTATATTTGCTCATAAGACAGCAAGTGTGATATTCTGCATTATTTCTGTGCCCTTGTGTGTATTTATGTTCTATTTCATTGGTAAGGAGCGCATGCCTGAGATAGATCAGAACGAATTGATAGCCCGTGTGGAATGGAATGAGAATATCCATGTGGACGAGAACCGCCACAGGGTAGACGCTCTGTTTGGTACATTGAGAGAAGAGACAGTGGAACAAACTGCTGCTATCGGACAACAAGACTATCTCCTGAACCGGGAACAAGCACTATCCTCTTCGGAAGCTGAATTCTATTTCAAAACAAAGAATTCATCGGAGATACCTCCTTTACAGGAAAAGGTCTATCGCTTGCTCAAGTCAGAGTATCCATTGGCTGTTGTCTCTTTCTCGCCTCCTGAAACGGTGTTTGAGAAACTGTTTGTGACGGGAGAAGCTGATATTGTGGCTGAACTCTATTCTCGCAATAAGGAAAAAGTGCCGACTGCTGATGAATTGCGTGGTCTGGAGTATGAATTTATAACTCACACGGGATATGCGCCTACAGGTATTGCTTTTGAAAATCAGTTGAATATCCGCATCAATAAGGAAAAACTATTACTGTATAATGTTTCGTATGATGAACTGTATCGCGTACTGAAGACTGCTTTCAAAGAGAACAGTGTGGCAACTCTTCACTCTTATCAGCAATATCTGCCGATCAGTATTGTAGGAGAGGAGCAGACAGTGAACACTATTTTGCAGGAAACACTGGTGCAGACACGGGCGGACAAGGACGGTGTTGAATATCTGCCTTTGCGTGAACTGGTGTCGGTGGTGACGGCGGAAGACTTGAAGGCCATAACTGCAGGACGTAACGGAGAGTATGTTCCTTTCCGCTTCTACGAGGTGCAAAAAGCAGGGCCTCTGATGCAACAAGTGAAAGAAGTGGCGGATGCTACCGGAGATTGGGATACAGCTTTTTCAGGAAGTTTCTTTTCCAATCGCAAGATGCTGGATGAACTGGTAGTCATTCTGTTTATTTCCATTCTGTTGATGTATTTTATTCTGGCGGCACAGTTCGAGAGTTTTGTGCAACCGCTTGTCGTATTGCTTGAAATACCGATAGACGTAGCATTTGCCCTGGTACTGCTATGGATATGCGGACATACGCTGAATCTGATGTCTGCTATCGGTTTAATCGTGACGTGTGGTATCATTATCAATGACTCTATCTTGAAACTTGATGCGATCAATGAATTGCGTAAGACGGGGATTCCGCTTCTGGAAGCCATCCATGAGGCAGGAAGGCGCAGGTTGCGTCCCATCATTATGACTTCTCTGACCACCATCTTTGCCATGGTGCCGTTGCTGTTCTCTTTCGATATGGGATCGGAATTGCAGAAACCGCTTTCCATTGCTATGATTGGGGCGATGTTTATCGGTACGCTGGTCAGTCTGTTCATTATTCCTTTGATATATTGGTTTATTTACCGGAACAAAAAAGCTTGATATAATGAAGAAACTTAGTTTGATAATTCTATTCGGACTTTCTCTGACGCTTCCTGCCATTGCGCAGCAGCAGATAACGCTGGACTTGCAACGAACCATTACCATGGCAAACGACAGTTCGCTGGAAGCTTTCCGTACCAAAAATATGTATCTGTCCGGCTATTGGGCGTACCGCACTTATAAGGCAAATCGTTTGCCGAGCTTGACGCTGAATATGACCCCTGCGCAATACAATCGTGACATCACAAAGCGTTACGACTCTGAACAGGATCTGGATATTTACCGTAGTCAACAATCTTTCTATGCGTATGGTAATCTGGCCATCAAACAGAATTTTGACCTGACGGGCGGTACGTTCTATCTGGATACGGAGTTGGGGTATATGCGTAGCTTTGGTTCTAATAGTTATACCCAGTATACCAGTGTTCCTATACGTGTAGGCTATTCACAGAGCCTGGTAGGCTATAATCCTTTCCGCTGGGAGCGGAAAATAGAACCGCTGAAATATGAAAAGGTAAAGAAAGAGTATATCTATAATGCCGAACAGGTGTCCGAACAAGCCACTACCTACTTCTTTGAACTGGCTATGGCGCAGGCCGAATATGATTTGGCAAAAGAAAATGTAGCTTCTTCCGATACGCTTTATCGCATCGGTATGCAACGCCTGAAGATAGCCTCTATCAGTCGTGCAGACCTTCTGACACTGAAACTGGACGTTGTGAACGCCCGCAATACTTTGCAAAATGCAGAGAGTTCATTGAAGCGTGCCATGTTCTCATTGGCTTCTTTCCTTAATTTGGAAAAGAATACAGAAATACGGCTTGTCCTTCCCAGCCGTCCCGGAGAACTGACTATTCCGGTAGATGCCGCTTTGGATGCTGCGCGTACAAATAATCCTAACTTCCTGGGTTTGCGTCAGGATGTATTGGAGGCTGAACAGAGTGTAGACAAAACCAGGAAAGAGTCCCGCTTCAATGCCAGTATCAATGCCAGTGTCGGTTTCAATCAGGTGGCAGAGAAGTTTGGTGAAGCCTACAATCGCCCTATGCAACAGGAAATGGTTTCTGTCAGCGTTTCTATTCCTTTAGTGGACTGGGGGGTGCGTAAAGGCAAATACAATATGGCTCGTAATAACCTGAATGTGATAAAGACCTCTTCCCGCCAGAGCGAGATCAGCATTGAAGAAGAAGTCATCATGACCGTGAGTGATTTTAATGTCCAGCAAGATCTGGTGACGAGTGCCGAGGAAGCCCTCGACCTTTCTATCCTGGCATATAATGAAACCCGCCAGCGTTTCATCATCGGGAAAGCTGACATCAGCAGCCTCACCCTGTCATTGAACCGCCAGCAAGAAGCCCAGCGCAACTATATCTCAGCCCTGAAAAACTATTGGCTGAACTACTACAAGATCCGCAAACTGACCTTGCACGATTTTGCCAGCGGCTTCTCCCTCTCCGACAAATTCGATTATAGTCACTAATCACTAATCGTTAATCACTATGAATCGCCTCTCCCCTTTCACCCTCATCGTCACCTTTGTCTGTCTGGCACTGGTGGGTTTGGCTCTGGTTCCGATGCTTCCGGTCAAGCTGAATCCATCGCGCACATTGCCGGGCTTCACGGTGCGCTTCAGCATGCCGGGCACTTCGTCGCGGGTGGTGGAGATGGAGGCGACGAGCAAGCTGGAATCCATGTTGGCCCGTATCAAAGGGGTAAAGGCCATGTATTCTACTTCCGGCAACGGTTATGGTTATATAACAGTGGATCTGGATAAACACGCTGATGTAGATGCAGTACGTTTTGAAGCTTCCACAATCATTCGACAGACGTGGTCGCAATTACCTTCCGGAGTGAGCTATCCGTACATCGATATGAAAGTACCCGATGAGAATGCATCACGTCCGTTTCTTTCGTTTACACTGAATGCGCCATCCACGCCTATACTGATACAGCAATATGCAGAAGAGCATATCAAGCCTCGGTTGGCTCAACTTCAAGGCATTTATAAGATTGATTTAAGTGGCGCTACTCCGATGGAGTGGCGATTGGAGTATGACAGTGAACAACTACGAACCTTGGGTGTCAGTATCTCGGATATCCGGCAGGCCATCCAGTTGCACTATAACAAGGAATTTCTGGGTACACACAACATGGATACGCCCGAAGGTAAACAATGGATACGTCTGGTGTTGGTGCCGGATGGAGTCAGTGGGCAGTTCGATCCTTCGGATATCACAGTGACGGCTTCTGACGGAAAAATCATCCACTTGGATGAACTCGTAAAGGTAGCTCACGTGGAAGAAGAACCTCAAAGTTATTATCGTATCAATGGTCTGAATTCCATTTATATGTCGATCACAGCGGTGGAAACTGCCAATCAGTTGCAACTGAGCAATGAAGTGATGGCGGAAATGGAAGACATACGCCTGACATTGCCTCCCGGCTATGAGGTGCATACCAGTTATGATGCTACGGAATATATTCGTGAGGAACTTAATAAAATTTATTTCCGTACCGGATTGACGGTGCTTATTTTGCTGGTGTTTGTCTGGATTATCACATTGAATCTGAAATATCTGCTTCTCATAGTCACCAGTTTGGCAATAAACATTGCCGTTGCAGTTATTTTCTACTATATGTTCGGTCTGGAGATGCAATTGTATTCATTGGCAGGGATTACTGTGTCCTTAAATCTCGTGATAGACAGCACTATCGTTATGACTGACCATATCTTGCACCGGCGGAATCTGAAAGCTTTTATGTCCGTGCTTGCAGCTACTTTGACCACGATGGGAGCTTTGGTCATCATTTTCTTCTTGGACGAGAAGATCCGGCTGAATTTGCAGGATTTTGCTGCTGTAGTGATTATTAACTTGGCTGTTTCTCTCTTTGTAGCTCTTTTCTTTGTACCGGCTATGATTGAAAAAATTGGTCTGGTGAAGAAATCTTCAAATAAGACTTCGCGGCACAAAAACAGGCGAATGTTATTTCGTCCTTATCAGTGGTTGCAGAATGCGAAGCAATGGATGCACCGACATATACGTATTCGCAGGCTGACTGTTTATTTTACCCATTTCTATCAGGTGCTTATTCGTTTTCTTCTCCGTTGGCGGGTGGCGGTGTGCATTGTGCTGCTGCTGGGGTTCGGATTGCCGGTCTTCCTTCTTCCTGAGAAGTTGGAAGGAGAAGGTAAATGGGAGGAAAGGTATAATAAGACATTGGGCTCTTCTACCTATAAGGAAAAAGTGAAACCTATAGTGGATAAGGCTTTAGGCGGAAGTCTCCGGCTGTTCGTTCAGAAAGTGTACGAAGGTAGTTATTTTAGTCGTAATGAGGAAGTTGTGCTTTATGCCAATGCCAACTTGCCAAATGGAAGTACGCTGGAGCAAATGAATACATTGGTGAAGCGTGTAGAGACTTATCTTAGTGGTTTTAAGGAGATCAAGCAGTTCCATACTTCTGTGTATAATGCACGTAGAGGGAATATTCAGATTTATTTTAAGAAAGAATATCAGCATAGCGGTTTTCCGTATACACTGAAAGCAAATCTGATAGGTAAAGTTTCTGAACTGGGGGGCGGTAGCTGGGATGTATATGGCCTGCAAGACCAGGGATTCAGTAATGACGTTCGTGAAAGCGCAGGTTCTTATCGTATCAAGATGTACGGTTACAATTATGATGAACTCTACGCATGGGCCGATAAGTTGAAAGAAGTATTGCTTTCGCACCGGCGCATTAAAGAGGTATTTATCAAATCGGAATTCTCTTGGTGGAAGGATGATTACCAAGAATTCTATTTCAACCTGAATAAGGAGCGCATGGCGCAGGAAGGAATTGATGCACAACACCTGTTTGCAGCTATTCAGCCGATATTCGGTAAGAACATGCAGGTGGGTTCGGTCATGACGGAAAGTGGCACGGAAAGTGTGAAACTTTCTTCACGTCAGTCACGTGATTATGATGTGTGGGCTATGCAGTTCTTCCCGTATGGTGCGGATGATGGAAAGCACTATAAGCTTTCCGAATTGGCTACGGTGGAAAAGGGACAGATGCCGCAGCAGATAGCTAAAGAAAACCAACAATATCGCCTTTGTCTGCAATATGAATATATCGGTTCGTACGAACAAGGTAATAAGATACAGAAGCGGGACTTGGAAGAGTTTAATAAGCTGCTTCCAATGGGATATACAGCCGAGTCGGATAGCCAATCGTGGGCGTGGAACAAGAAAGATAATAAGCAATATCTGTTGCTGTTGGTTGTGATTGCTATTATTTTCTTTACGACGAGTGTGCTGTTCAATTCGTTAAAACAACCTTTGGCTATCATTTTCGTCATTCCGGTATCTTATATCGGTGTATTCCTCACATTCTACTGGTTCCGCCTGAATTTCGACCAGGGAGGTTTTGCATCCTTTGTATTGCTTTGTGGTATTACTGTGAATGCCAGTATTTATATTCTGAATGAGTATAACAGTATTCGTCGCCGCTTTCCGCGTCTTTCCATGCTTCGTGCTTATACAAAGGCATGGAATGCTAAAATTGTGCCTATTTTCCTTACTGTAGTTTCCACGATTCTGGGCTTCATTCCTTTTATGGTCGGGACGGACAAAGAGGCTTTCTGGTTTCCATTGGCGTCGGGTACTATCGGTGGGTTAATCATGTCTATTATCGGTATTTTCTTCTTTTTACCGGTATTTTGTCTACCGAGAAAGAAGATACTCAAATCAAAACTGCATAAGGTTTAAAGGGAATTCATCTACAGAAATACTAAGGCATACTGGCAGAAATGTAAGTTTGAAATGGATGATGTTTATGAAAATCAGTATATTTGTAGCATCATACATGAATAATAACCTATGCATATTATATTGAAACTGCTATTGCTACGGGAACGGCTGTTTTGTTTGTTATTTCTTTTCGGGATGACTGTACTTGCAGCATCTTGTCAGCACCCTGAAAGGGAAGTTTCTGTTCGTCGCACTACGGCTTTAAGAGCTGCCGACACAATACAAAGCCCGTCGTTGAAGGGTTTCATCTATTGCTATTATGGTCGTCAATATCTAAATAGGGGGCACTCTGAGGATGCGTTGCACTACTTTTCGCAAGCAGCCGGGTTATTCAAACAGAAGTCTTTGACAGGGTCTTATGCCAATGCTTTACGAAATATGGGGCGTGCCCATCTTTTATCTTCCCGTCCGGATAGTGCTTTATATTGTTACTTGCAGGCGCAAGAGGCTGTAGCTGACTTCGATCCCATCCTATTTATGGATATTTCTACCGAATTATCTGTTATATGTCAAAATGTGGAAGATTGGGAAGAGGCTAAACGGCAAATGCTTCAATATCGTAGGAGATCGGCAACAGACGAACTTCCGATGCGACGGTCTTCTATTATAGGGATGTTCCTGATGAAGGAGGATTTTATGAATGGGAGGAAGCGGAGCCTGAGTGCATTACAAAGTGAAGAGTTTGAGATAAAAGATTATCGCCGGTTCGCTTCAGAATATCAGGAACTTTATATGGATTGGTGTCAGATGAATGAAGATCAGCAGGAATTGGATCGTGATATAAAGGAGAAATACAATAATGAAGTCTTGAAGAATGAAAACCAGAGGATTAGAAATGAGTTGCTGAGCCGTAAGGTATGGTTGTTGTCTATCGGTTTCGGAGCAATGTTTTTGGTTGTAATTGGTTTTGTGTCTTTCCATTTATATAAACGGAATGTTCAGAAGCGTATCGAAAGTTTACTTGCTCGCCTGAAAGAGAATGAAAAACAATTGAATGAAGGAAGGGTGGAATCGGAAGAGGAACGAGAGCAATTATTACAGGAGAATAAAGAGTTGTCCCAACAGATAGAAAGGTTATCCGTCCGGCAAAAGGATAAGGATGAACTGAACTCTTGTTTGCAGAAACTGAATATATCCTATACAAAACAACTGAAAGAATATCAGGAAATTCATTCGTTATTGCCTGTTGAACGTACACTTGCCTTAAGCCAGTTATGTCAGTTGCGTTGCCAGCCGATATATGGGTTGGTGAAATCGGATGAGGAATGGGTGGAGATATTTGCTATAATTGATACCCTTTATGGTGATATATCGGCAAAACTGGATGATTATAAACTTGGCATGCAGGAACGGAGGATATGTTATCTTATTCGTGCCGGGTTCACTAATGCTATGATTGCTACTGTTACTAATGTGACTGTCGATGCTATTGCGAAGTCGAAGCAACGTATGAAGAGTAAGTTTTTGTTGTCCGGCGGTGATGCTTTTGATGACTTTATACGGAAATTGTAGAGAATAAGGGGAATGTTTTGTCCGGTTGAGGCTCTTCTTTTTGCTTTAGTTTTGGGGTTAATATATTGATTTTTAATATTATAATCTATTTGTTTTTTGTCCGGTATCTTTTCTTGTTTAAGTGTAGCATCCTGCCTACCTTTGTTATATTCCAAGTGGAGATGTTAGCTGCATTTCAACTTTGATGCTGATACCGTAAGGCTTTGATCATAATGGAGTAGCTGGCTGTTATGATGGATAGAGCGGAGTCTTTTCTCTATTTGTTTTACTTAAAATTGAATGCTTATGAAAAAGATTTTAAATGTCTCGGAAATGAAGCAGGTGCGCGGAGGGGCACAACCTTCCAGCATGTGCGGTGAAGGTGAACAACTGTATTTTTGTAGAACCTCTTTTGAAGAAGGGGCTATTAGTACAGGTTCAGTTTGTGCTAAAAGTGCTGCGGCTGCTAATGTTGCAATAATAAAGAAATATATGGATGAAGCGCAAATTGCTGCTACTCCTCAATGTTTTTGATACTTTAAATTAGTACTGATGCAATAAATTGAACTATCATTCTACTGTATTTTGAGAGACTTTTGTTTTTCTTATTTTAATTTGAAAAACGACGTTTTACTATAAAAATATTTATATCATGTGGTACAATGATAATAATAAAATTTATTGTATCAATAGTATTTTTTAATAATGAATATGGGTTCTATGCTTTAAGGAAAAGTGGAAATGGAACCCATATTTTTAATATGATATACAATGAAACTACTTTTCTTGTTAATAGTAACTCTTTTGTTTCTTGGTTGCAATCATCAGCAAAGTACGGAACTTCTGGAAATAAAGCCGATTGATGAATTGCTAACTGAGATACCTGTATCAGAGTTTGCAGATAGTGTTTTTTTGATACAACTTGATAATAGGTTTCTATTGTCAAGCTATGGGAATCCCTGTTTTACTGATAGTTTTTTTTTGGTTAGCGTAACAGAAGGTATTTTGAAGTATTCATATACCGGAGAGTTTCTTATGAAAATAGGAGGAATAGGACAGGCCCCAATGGAGTATAATAGAAATAAATTAATGGCAGTTGATACTTGTAATAAGCGGATTCGTGTTTATAGTATACCGGAAAAAGTGATGATTAATTATTCTTATGATGGGGTGTTTCAGAATCGTGTTTATTATGATTTACCAGATGATACTTATGGCTATCCAATGATGATGCGCATTCTTGGTAACAAGTGCTATTTCTTTTATCCATCAATGTCAGGTTTGTCTGATCCCTATTATTGGGTGATAACAGATACTTGTGGGCAAAGTTTAGAAATTAAACAAAAGCATGGGGAGCCTGTGTTAAAGAATGGGTATGCATGTGGAACTTATTGTGGTTCTTCTTCTAATAATTCTTTGTTATATTATAATCTGTTTAATGATACTATTTTTCGATTTACGGAACAGAGTGTTACACCTGCTTTTTTGTGGGAACGGGGGAAACATCGTGTGTCTGCATTGAATGAAGACATAAGTGAAGATATGATGGTTTTTACGATGTTTGCTGAGACAAAAAGATTCTTGTTTTTTAAGTGGATTGATGCTGGCTTTAAATCTTTCTCTTCTTTTGGTTTCTACGATAAAAAAATGCAAATATTTATGGGGACAAAGAAACTACTGGATGATTTAAATACTCAAATAAATATTCCTTTAAAATGGGTATTTTCATACTCTCAAAGAGCTAATAGAGATTATATGATAGGAAAGATTGAACCATATGAATTACCGGAAGAAATATTGCAAAGAGAGAATATCGATTCTGAGGGTAATTTAGTCATGATAATGATTCGATTGAAAGATGAATAAAAATCTATAAATCATTGAATGTATGAAAACACTTTTATCAACCTACTTGCGTGAGTTACATATTCCTTTTACCAGAAGCTATGCCGACAAACTTTTTGCAGAGCATCCGCATCGTTATAACTTATATGGTTTGTCAGATATGCTATCTGTGTATAAGATAGAAAATGCCGGAATACAGGTGGAGGAAAAAGACTTAAGAGAATTAGCTTCTCCTTTTGTGGCGCATGTCAGTAATGATTTTGTAGTAGTAAGACAAATGTCTGGTCGGGGAGTCGATTATGTTTAGTGTGAGAAAGAAATATCTATCATATGATGTTGTGTTGTAGTGTTTTAACACGATATCATGTTGTTTACATCCGATAAGGTATGATAAAGATTATTTGTATTATATGCCTCTTTTTGTGTTCATGCCACAGCTATTCAGATACCGGTCTGGTTGTTTGGAATTATGATGATTTCATAAAGAGAGAGATGAAAATGTCTGATATAGCCGATGAGATGACAATCATTCAGCCCGGCTCTATCGATTATAAGGGAGCCCGAATTGTACATGCTTCATCTTTTTTCTTGGCTGGAACGGAGCAAGGAGTATTGAGGTATGATAAAGAAGGGCATTTAATGAACAGGATAGGGGCTATAGGGCAAGGGCCGGGTGAATACAGAAGATTTTATAATATGGCGATAAATGAAACAGACAGGATTATTTATGTTTACTGTATGGACACCTCTACGCTATTATCTTTTTCTTATGAAGGTAATTTCCTTAATAAACATTCTCTTCAGCTTCCTAAAAAAATGGCATGGAAATTCTATTGTTTGAAGGATAAACTCTATTTTTATTATAGTATAGATGTCGACGATGAATCACTACCTTATATGTATGCAATAACAGATACAATAGGGGATTTATTATATTCTAAATTGGATGAAAGTTTACATTTTGCTTCGGGTAATTATCCTAGTTTTCCATCTGATCATATAGGACTGTTTGGTGACACCATGCTAGTCTGGAATCAATATAGCGATACTATCTATCGAGTTTCAGAAAAGGGAGAAGAAGCTTTTGCGGTATGGGGTGAGTGGGATAAACGATTGACTCCTGCCAAGGTAGAAAAGGAAGAATGTAATCAATCTATGATAATATCTACCATTTTTGAAACAGTTAATTATTATTTATGTATATGGCGTCCCTATGATATAAGGAAGAATAAATGGAATTATTGTTTTTATGATAAAGCATCCGGGAAGTTGTTTAACTCGGAAGGAATCACCGATGACTTATGGGGGCTTCCTTCTGTTTTTCCTTATAATTATTATGTGATGGATGGTCGTGAATATTTGGAATGTGGCTATCCTACTTATAAATTGTTGGATGCTTGGCTAACTTCTGATGATCCTAAGATACGAAAGCAAGCTGAGAGTATAGATGAAGAAGGTAATAACGTATTGATAAGGATTCGGCTGAAGAAAAAATAATATTGGTTTCTAATGTGGCTGCCGATGCTGTTGAGAAGTTGAAGTAACATATGAAGAGTAAATTTTGTTGGCTAACAGTGATGCTTTTGATGATTTTATATGGAAATTGTGGAGAATAAGGAGAATGTATTGTCCGGTTGATGCTCTTCTTTTTGCTTTAGTTTTTGGGCTAATATGTTGGTTATTAGTATTATAGTCTATTCGTTTTTTGTCCAGTATCTTTTCTTGTTTAGGTGTAGTATCCTGCCTAATTTTGCTACATTCCAAGTCGGGATGTTAGCTACATTTCAACTTTGATGCTGATACCGTATAGCATTAATTGTAACGGAGTAGCTGGCTGTTATGATGGATAGGGCGGAGACTTTTCTTTATTGTTTTACTTAAAATTGAATGCTTATGAAAAAGATTTTGAATGTCTCGGAAATGAAGCAGGTGCGTGGCGGAGGCGTAGTTTCTAGTTTATGTGCTCCAGATGAATATTTGTATTCATGTACGACCTCTTTTGGAAATGGTGCTTCTTCAAATGGTAAAGTTTGTGCAAAAAATAATTTTGTTGCTTCGGAGAAGATATTGAATAACTATAGAAGAATGGCACCTGAAATGGTGGAATTAGGAATACTTGCAGATTGCCGATAATTTCAAGGATGTGGTAAAAGTAAATATTTTCTTTTGCCACATTTTCTATATTATATTTTGATTTGAAATGCGCTATCCTATACTGATAATATTATTTCTATTATATGCTTGTTCAGAACGACATTCTGAATCATGGATTTATGCGATAGAACCTACTGGTACAGTAATTTCTTCAGAAGAGGCTTATAGGCACATTGTGGATACGATATTTTATGTTCAGATAGATGATTCTGTTTTGATTCCTTCTCTTGGAGGTGACTATCACTGCATTACAGATAATTATTTATTCTTTAATACTAAACAGGGATTGTTGAAATATGACTGGAATGGAAAATTTCTGCAAAAGATAGGGGAAATAGGAGAAGGCCCTAAAGAATATTGTCAATATCCGAATATCGCTGTTGATAATGATAACTGTTGCCTTTTTGTATATAGTCGTCCCAAAACTATCCTTGTTTATTCTTTTGATGGAATCTTATTGAATCGTTATCATATTGATATGCCGGAGGATGGGAATTATCCTAAACACCTATATTATTATGATGGATGTTTGTATTTCTTTTATACGAATGGGTTGGGTGGAGATAGAGATAATTATAAACCTTTATTTTGGGTGATTGCTACAACTAATGGGACGATTCTTTCTATTCGTCGGGCTTCACAAGAAAAAGTGAGACAGACATCTTATAAGCTTTACAATAATTTGTCTGCTAATCAAACGTATAGTGATTCATTTATATTTTGGGATTTATTTAATGATACTATATTTTATGTGAATTCAGAGAAAGTGAATACGGCCTATCTGTGGAAAAAAGATAATTATCGTGTTCGAGAGTCAGACTATGATTCTTTGGGCAATAAGAGGTTGTTTTCTCTCAACCTGTTTGATACAAAGAGGTTCTTGTGGATTTTTTGGACAAGTATGGATGTTTCTGATTTATCTAAAAAAAGTATGACTTTATATGATAGAAAGACAAAACAAATCTATCGTTTTGATAATTTATATATTTCAGAGAAAAATTCTAATGTTAGATTGCCCATTAATTTGTCGACTTATATGCAATATAAGGGCCGTGAATATATACTATTTGAAATGAAGTCTAAAGATTTATATAATATTCCGGGTGCATTACGTTGGGGGATAGATGAAAATGACGAGGAAGGTAATCCGGTATTAGTCTTGATTCGATTGAAAGATGAATGAAAATCTATAAATCATTGAATACATGAAAACACTATTATCAACCTATTTGCATGAGTTACATATTCCTTTTACCAGAAGCTATGCCGATAAACTTTTTGCAGAACATCCGCATCGTTATAACTTATATGGTTTGTCAGATATGCTATCTGTATATAAGATAGAAAATGCAGGAATACAGGTGGAGGATAAAGACTTAAGAGAATTAGCTTCTCCTTTTGTGGCGCATGTCAGTAATGATTTTGTGGTAGTAAAGCAAATGTCTGATCAGGGAGTCGATTATGTTTGGCGCGAGAAAGAAATATCTGTATCCGTAGATGAATTTAAAAAGCTATGGTCAGGTATCGCACTTGTTGCTGAACCGGGAGAATCTTCAAGAGAACCAGAATATGAGAAGCACCGGAAAACTGCATTTTTTAATTCTGTTCAGAAAATAGGCGTAATTATGATTTTAGTTATTTTATTGGGCTTGGGGAGTTGGGAGCATCATTTACTCTCTTCTATAACAGGTGGTTTCTTATTGTTTATTAATCTGGCAGGTGTTGGTGTAAGCTTTCTGTTGTTATTGAAACAAGGCAAAATACAGAGTGAGTATACAGATAAAATTTGTTCACTGTTTAAACAAGGTGACTGTAACAGTGTGTTAGAATCTGATGCTGCAAAATTATGGGGGATGTTTAGTTGGAGTGAAATAGGGCTCGGCTATTTTATTTCGAGTCTTACTTTGGTGGTATTTTACCCTCAATGGATGCCCTATTTAGTGCTTGTCAACTTATTATCTTTGCCTTATACAGGTTGGAGTGTCTGGTATCAGTATAAGGTTGCTAAACAATGGTGTCCGTTATGCTTGTCTGTGTTACTGCTTTTGTGGATGACGGCTATTGTGAATGTGTTCGGGCAATGGAGACTACCAACTTTTGAGATGCAAGATATGCTATCTGTGGCAATACTTTATTTACTTCCTTTCTTGTCTTTACATCTGTTGTCAGAACATTGGTTTCGTTCGGAACAGTTGGAGAATGTGAAGTATGAATTGAATAATCTGAAAGCGTCAGATAGTGTTTTTCTTTCTCAATTGGAGTTACAACCTCATTATAAAGTAAATCCAGCTATTTCTCAAATAGTTTGGGGATGTCCACAAGCTAAATTGCGTATTACAATATTGACTAATCCTCATTGTAATCCATGTGCGCAGATGCATAAGCGCATTGGTGCGTTGTTGAAGGAAATGGGAGATAAGGTTTGTGTTCAGTATATCTTTTCTTCCTTTAATAAGGAACTTGAAAAGAGTGCCCGATTTCTTCTTGCCGTTTATCAACAAGAGAATCATGAGAGAGCAGAAGCAATTTATAATGATTGGTTCGCTGGAAAGAAATATCTGGGAGAGACTTATATGCTAACGTTTGATTATGACTTAGAGTCTGTGGAAGTTAATCGTGAGCTGAGTAAACATAAAGAATGGCAATTTGAAAACAGATTGACAGCAACTCCTACTGTTTTAATAAATGGTTATCAATTGCCGGATAGTTATAAAGTTGAAGATATGAGACATTTTGGAGATTTAAATATCAATTGATATATAAATGTTACTGTGGAATATCGTAGGGCAGTAACAGTAATGGAATAGCTAACCATTATTATAATTCATACGGTAATACTTAAAATTTTATGCTTATGAAACGAGTTTTAGATGTTGCAGAAATGAAGCAGATTCATGGCGGTGCAGCAGTTTCAAATCTTTGTGCTTCAGGTGAAAAACTTTACACTTGCACTACTATCTATGTGGGTAGCGATGTAACAAGTAAAGGTGTGGTATGCGCCTATAGTGCAAGTGGTGCAGAATTGTTAATTACGATTCAAAGAGAATCGGAAGGAACTGAAGCTTTGGCTTCTTGTCACTAATTAATATAATATCAGTGGTAGGATAAATCTTACCACTGATAAATCACTGACATTATGAAAGTATGCATATACAGTTTGTTTTTAAGTCTTCTCCTTTTATCTTGTTTTAAGAGTGAGAAAAGCCCGTATTTGATTCTTGATCCGAAAGAACATATTTCTGAGTTCATCAGTATTTCTGAATTTGTAGATACAGTTATGTATATTCCTTTAGATACGTCCATGTTGATTAAGGGAATAGGAAGACATTTTTTGATTGATGATGACTGTATGTTTTTTGATACTAGTGAAGGAATTTTAAAGTATAGTAGACAAGGAACTTTTCTACAGAAAATAGGTCGCATCGGAGGTGCTCCCCAAGAGTATACCAATTATAGAGCTATAGCAATGGATAAAGAGAATGAAAGAATATATGTCTACAGTTTACCAAGAAAGCTTATAGTTTATAATTTTGATGGAGAGTTTCTGAATTCCTTTTCAGTAGAACTTCCCGATGATGGTCTATATCCTATACAAATGTACTATAGAAATGGATTGATATATTTCTTTTATCGAAATTGTTTGGGAGGTGAGACGCGTAAGTCTCTATTTTGGATAATTACGGATACTAAGGGACAGATGAAGACATATCGGCGTAGTAATGAGACTCAACTTGGAGCTGATTATGCAGCTTCGTATGGATTATTTGGTGTTAATGTAAAAGATGAAGATTCATTTGTATATTGGGATCTCTTTAATGATACTATTTTTCATGTTAATGGGATGGAAACAGAGATAGCTTATCTATGGGACAAAGGAAAGTTCCGTTTGTTGGATACTGACAATTTTGAAGTTCCTGATGATGACCGGAGAATATGTACGGCTCTCGTCGATGCTGATCGTTTTTTATTACTTCGTTGGAATACAATGAGGCATGTCGGTGCACAAGTCTTTTTATCTTATTATGATAAAAAGGAAAAGAAAGCTTATAAATTGGATGATTCACATGTAGTGCCGAAAAGTAAGTTGTCGCTTTTGAATCACTTTTTTGCTTATGAGCGAATAGATGGGCGCGAATATCTTTTGATGGGAGCAAAGGTAAATGAGTTACCGGATGATATGAAAGATTCTTTGGGGAATTTATCGTATGAGGATGAGGATAATCCTATTTTGGTATTAATAAGGCTGAATAAATGAAACACTCGTTCCCATATTATCATCAGGCGGATGCAATGGATTGTGGTCCTACCTGTTTGCGGATGATTGCTAAATACTATGGTAAAAGCTATTCATTACAGACATTGCGTGCACGCTCATTTATATCCCGTGAAGGAGTATCATTATTGGGAATTAGTGATGCGGGAGAGGCTATTGGTTTTCGGACGTCAGGAGTTTATGTATCATTTGAACAATTTATTACGGATGTACCGTTACCTTGCATCTTACATTGGGATCAAAACCATTTTGTAGTTTGCTATGGCATTAAAAAAAGAAAAGGGGAATATTGGTTTCAGATTGCTGATCCCGGAAAGCAGATGGTGACTTATAATGAACAGGAATTTAAGAAGTGCTGGCTGTCGACAAGGACAGAGGGGGAAGATGTCGGTACTGCATTGATATTGGAACCCGGACCGGACTTTTATCATCGTGAGGATGAACCGGAAATTAGAGAAAGAGGATTGCTTTTCTTTCTGAGATATCTCACCCCTTATAAAAAACAATTGATACAGTTGATATTGGGGATGCTGACAGTCAGCTTGTTGCAACTGATTCTCCCTTTTCTGACGCAATCATTGGTGGACGTAGGTATCCGTGATAGCAATTTGAATTTTATCATTCTGGTACTGATAGCACAAATCATAATTTCTGTTTCGCAACTTTCGGTAGAGTTTATTCGCAGTTGGATACTATTACATGTTAACACACGTATTACTATCTCTTTAATATCTGATTTCCTGGCTAAGTTAATGAAATTGCCATTGCACTTCTTTGACTCAAAAATGGTAGGTGACATTATGCAACGTATCGGTGATCATGAACGTATTAAAACGTTCCTGACAGGGTCATCTATTACCACACTCTTTTCCTTTGTCAATTTCTTTATTTTTGGCTTTGTTCTTGCTTATTATAATTTGACAGTGTTAGGTATCTTCTTATTGGGTAACACTTTGTATGTGTGTTGGATACTCGTTTTTATGAAGTATCGGCGGGAATTGGATATACGCCGTTTTGCACAAGCGGCAGGCGAACAAAGCAACCTGATACAAATTGTAACCGCTATGCAGGAAATCAAATTAAATAACTGTGAGACTCAGAAACGCTGGCAGTGGGAACGTATACAGGTGAAACTGTTCAAAATTAGCATAAAAGGTTTGGCACTGGGACAAATTCAGCAAGTGGGTTCCATATTCTTTAATCAAACTACCAATATTGTGATTTCCTTTATTGCGGCAAAAGCTGTAATAGATGGACAGATGACGTTGGGTATGATGATGTCTCTGACCTATATTATCGGTCAGTTGAGTTCTCCGGTATCTTCTTTTATTGGTTTTGCACAGCAATTTCAGGATGCCAAAATTAGTTTGGAGCGTCTGAACGAGATACATGGACGGAAAGACGAGGAACAGAATATTTCGTCAAAACTTACAGTGTTACCGGAAAAAGGGGATATACGGATAGAGAATGTTTCATTCAGTTATGACGGTGCAAACAGAGATTATGTACTGGATGATGTTTCTTTCAATATCCCTCAGCATAAAGTGACGGCGATTGTAGGGGCAAGTGGTAGTGGTAAAACAACTTTGATAAAATTGATGCTTGGCTTTTATACTCCTAATAAAGGAGCGATAAAGATACAGGATACTCCGTTAGAGAATATTAATCCACATTTATGGCGTGCCCGAACCGGGTCTGTGATGCAGGATGGTTTTATATTCTCCGAGACAATTGCACAGAATATTGCGGTAGGTGAGGAGCAGATTGATATTGAACGTTTGAGACATGCGGTGACCATTGCCAATATTCGTGATTTTATAGATTCCTTACCGTTGGGATACAATACTAAAATCGGTATGGAAGGAAATGGCATCAGCCAAGGGCAGAGACAGCGTATTTTGATAGCCCGTGCGGTGTATAAGAATCCGGATTACCTGTTTTTTGATGAAGCTACCAATGCACTTGATGCGAATAATGAACGCGAGATAATGGAGCATTTGCATGAATTTTATAAAGGGAAAACAGTTGTTATAGTGGCTCACCGACTTAGTACGGTGAGAGATGCAGATAATATCATAGTACTGGATAAAGGTAAAATAGCCGAAGAGGGAACCCACAAGGAATTGGCGGAACGGAAGGGTTTATATTACCAGTTGGTAAAGAATCAATTGGAACTGGGTAATTAGAAATTGGTAATTTGAGATAGTGGAAGAGGAGAAGAAATATAAAGAGATAGAGCTGCGCAGCGAGGAAGTGCAGGAAGTGATGAATCACATTTCACCCTGGGTGGTGAGATGGGGGATAACTGTGATGTTCATTATTCTGTTAGCTTTACTGGCAGGGTGCTGGATTTTTAAATATCCGGATGTTTTGCAGGCGGAAGTAACACTGACCACTGAGGAACCTCCAGCTTTTATATTGGCGCGTTCTATGGGTAAAATAGATACTTTATATGTACACAATGGCGATACGGTGAAGGCAGGCGAACATTTGGGAGTCATTCAGAATGCTTCTGTTACGGAAGATGTACTATGGCTGACAGACCGTATGAAAGACTGGGGAATAGCAGGTTATGAACCGGCGAAAGGGGCTGAATATTTTATAGGTAAGCGTTTGCAGTTAGGAGAATTGCAATCTGCATATGCCTCATTTATGATTGCTCTTTCAGATTACGTTCGCTTTATCGAGCAAGATTATTATGCAAAGAAGATGGATGCAGGAAAGAAACAATTGGCTGGGCAACGCTCTTATCTTAACTTGGTGGAGCGTGAACATACACTGACCGAAAAAGAAATGGAACTGGCGCAGAGTATGTACGACCGGGATTCCATTTTGTATGCGAGAAATGCAATGATTGTGGCAGAATTTGAAGAGTCGGGCAGCCGCTATTTGCAGAGTTTACGTACCAGAGAAACTTCCGGCATGAGTTTGCTGCAGGCTGAAATGCAGCTAAAACAACAGGAGGAGAACTTGCTGGACTTGGGTAAACAGGCTTATGATGAGGAACAGAACCGCAGGCTTGAATTGAAAAATGCAATTGAGCAGCTTCAGGCACAACTGAGTTCGTGGGCGCAGAACTATCTGTTTAGTAGTCCTATTTGCGGTAAGATAACTTTTATGACAGTTTGGAGCCGCAATCAGAATGTACAGTCGGGTGAGACTGTTTTTGTGGTTCAGCCTTCCGAAGAGTCGAAAGTGGTTGGTAAAGCCAAACTCCCTTTACAAGGTTCGGGAAAGGTGCAGGTAGGACAGAAAGTGCATATCCGTATGGATAATTACCCCGATCAAGAGTTTGGCTATGTGAGAGGAAAGGTGGAAAGTATCTCTCCGGCTCCGACGGAAGATGGACTTTATGTAGTGGAAATAGTATTGCTGGAAGGTTTGCATACGAATTATGGTAAAACCCTTCCGACTTTACGTGAATTGAAAGGCACGGCAGACATTATATTGGCAGACAGAAATGTATTGGAACGTTTATTAGCCCCGTTAAGGAAGATAGTAGAATACGAAGACTAAATAAAACCTTTGCTACTTTCCGCCAACTCCCGAACTTTTTCGTACTTTTGCCCATTCAATTAGTATGAACGATGGAAGTAACTTTAATCGTTCAATCGTAAATCGTCTAATCGTAAATAATCAAATGTTAACAAAAGTAATAGAACAAGCCAAAATAGATCGTTTTGCCAGATGGATGGGGCATGCGGAGAGAATTGTTATTGTAGCTCATGTAGCGCCGGATGGCGATGCCATAGGCTCTTCATTGGGATTGTGGCACTTCCTGAATTCACAAGATAAAACGGTAAATGTCATTGTGCCGAATGCTTTCCCCGACTTTCTGCGATGGATGCCGGGTAGCAAAGATGTATTACTCTATGACCGCTACAAAGAATTTGCCGATAAACTGATTGCTGAGGCTGAAATAATCTGTTGTCTGGATTTCAATGCTTTGAGTCGTATTGATGCAATGGCGGATGCAATAAAGGCAGCAAAAGGGAAGAAGATTCTGGTAGACCATCATCTGTATCCCGAAGATTTTTGTGATATCACAATCTCACATCCCAATATTTCTTCTACTTCGGAGCTTGTATTCCGCTTGATATGCCGCATGGGGTATTTTAATGAAATAACCAAAGAAGGAGCAGAGTGCATCTATACCGGTATGATGACCGATACAGGTGGATTTACTTATAACTCCAATAACCGGGAGATTTATTTTATCATCAGTGAATTACTTTCCAAGGGTATCGATAAGGATGATATTTACCGGAAAGTTTATAATACTTACTCTGAAAGTCGCTTGCGACTGATGGGTTATGTGCTTTCAAATATGCAGGTTTATCCCGATTATCATTCTGCCTTGATCTCATTGACAAAAAATGAGCAGGGACGTTTCAATTATATTCGGGGAGACAGCGAGGGGTTTGTAAATATTCCTTTGAGTATAAAAGACGTGGTTTTCTCTTGCTTCCTACGTGAAGACACGGAGAAGCCGATGATTAAGGTTTCATTGCGTTCTGTGGGTACATTTCCTTGCAATCAGTTAGCAGCTGAATTCTTCAATGGAGGAGGACATCTGAATGCTTCCGGTGGTGAATTTTATGGTACGCTGGAGGAAGCAAAGAAAGTCCTGGAACGTGCTTTAGAGAAATTCAAGCCTTTATTGAATGCGAAAGGATAAAAAAAGAGGGGCACAAAGGTTAAAAGATACGAACTTTCCTCGTAGAGCTTTCAACTTTCAACGAAATCGAATACTTTTGTACGGAATTACTAAATAACAGATAATGAAGAAACTTACATTATTCTTTTTGTCTTTGCTGGTATGTGGGCTGGCTTTTCAGGCTTGCGATAACACCAAGACTTATGCAGAAATGCTGGAAGAGGAAAAAGATGCCATCAAAGCATTTATAAAGGACAATAATATTAAGGTTATATCCCAAACAGAGTTTTATAGAAACGACTCGACTACGGATACGCTTAAGAATGAATATGTGCAACTTGCCAGTGGCGTATATATGCAAATACGGGATAAAGGCTCTAAAAATCCTGCCGATACAGTGAAGGCGAACGACCAAATATTGGTGCGTTTCATGGAATATGGCCTTATTCAAGGAGATACGACAATGTCTAACTTAGGATTTGCGGAAGTAGTAGATGAATTTAATTACCGGGTAACGAGTTCTTCCATTGCCGGTCAGTTTACGCAAGGATTGATGCTTACTTATTACCAAACGACTGCCGTTCCTGCTGGTTGGTTAGTACCACTGGCCTATGTACGTGACATGGCACACGTCAGACTGATCGTTCCTTCAAAGATGGGACACAGCACAGCTATGCAGTCCGTATACCCTTATTACTATGATATCCGTAAATACCAAATCTATAGGTAATTATAGTATATAACCAACAATCTTTAAATCATTAACCTAATGACTCTAATCAAATCTATCTCTGGAATCCGCGGAACTATTGGCGGAGGAGCCGGTGTGGGCTTGAATCCGCTTGACATCGTGAAATTCACATCAGCGTATGCCACACTTATTCGCAAAACGTGCACGGTAAAAAGCAACAAAATTGTAGTAGGACGCGACGCCCGTATTTCGGGTGAAATGGTAAAGAATGTAGTAGTAGGTACCCTGATGGGTATGGGATGGGATGTAGTGGACATCGATCTGGCTTCTACACCGACCACTGAATTGGCCGTAACTATGGAAGGCGCCAGTGGTGGTATTATCCTGACTGCTTCGCACAATCCGAAACAATGGAATGCCCTGAAATTGCTGAATGAACGCGGCGAATTTCTGAATGCTGCCGAAGGTAACGAAGTACTTCGCATTGCCGAGGCTGAAGAATTTGACTTTGCTGATGTAGATCATCTGGGATCATATCGCAAGGATCTGACTTACAATCAAAAACATATAGACAGTGTGTTGGCGCTTAGTCTGGTAGATGTAGAAGCTATCAGAAAGGCGAACTTCCGCGTGGCTATTGACTGTGTGAACTCTGTGGGTGGTATTATTCTGCCTGAGTTACTGGAGCAACTGGGTGTACAGCATGTAGAGAAGCTCTATTGCGAACCGACCGGTGATTTCCAACATAATCCCGAACCACTTGAAAAGAATCTGGGTGACATAATGAACCTGATGAAAGGTGGCAAGGCTGATGTGGCTTTCGTAGTTGACCCTGACGTAGACCGCTTGGCAATGATTTGCGAAGATGGAAAAATGTATGGCGAAGAATACACGCTGGTGAGTGTGGCCGATTATGTGTTGAAGCATACTCCGGGTAATACAGTTTCTAACCTGAGTTCTACACGTGCTTTGCGTGATGTAACCCGCAAGTATGACAAGGAATATTTTGCTTCTGCCGTAGGCGAAGTAAACGTTACTACCAAGATGAAAGAAGTGGGTGCCGTAATTGGTGGCGAAGGTAATGGCGGAGTCATTTATCCGGAAAGTCACTACGGACGTGATGCGCTGGTTGGTATTGCCTTGTTCCTGAGCCATCTGGCACATGAAGGCAAGAAGGTGAGCGAGCTTCGTGCAACTTATCCTGCTTATTTCATGGCAAAGAATCGCGTAGATCTGACTCCTGAAACAGATGTGGATGCTATTCTGGCTAAGGTGAAAGAAATTTATAAGGATGAAGAAATCAATGACATCGATGGTGTGAAAATAGACTTTGCCGATAAGTGGGTACACTTGCGTAAAAGTAACACCGAGCCGATTATCCGCGTGTATAGTGAAGCGTCTACAGCAGAAGCGGCAGAAGAAATCGGTCAGAAGATAATGAAGGTGATTGAAGATCTGGCTAAGTAAAAGTTGTCAAGAGCAGATTTATAAATATTTAGTAAATGGGAGGCCTCGGCTTCCCATTTCTGTTTTCGGAACAGACGGTCTGTTTACTTCAAACGCATGGTTTGTTTGCCCTGAACAGAGGGTCTGTTTGCCTCAGGTGGATCATCTGTTTCGCTGGGGTGAGTAACTGAAATGCCACATGTCTCCGAGGCAAATGCCAGCCATTTTACTTGTTGAAGTGTGGCGTCGAGGTTGCTGACCTGTGGCATTAGGGGAGTTGACCTGTGGCATTGGGGACGGAATGATGGGCAGGCAAATAAAAAAACGGAGAAACAATGCTTCTCCGTTTATGCTAATTTAAAATTGAAGTAGATTTAAAAACACAATACAAATATACAACATGCAGAAAGCGATGTCAAGTGTTTCGGTACTTTTATTTTAGCGAAAGTACTTTTTCAATCTCTCCTTCAAAGTTGGGGGTGAATATGCCTTTCCCCAGATTTTCTTTAATTTCTTCTATGGCCCAGAATCGTCCGCCGTCCAGTTCGTCACTGGGAGTGATCTCACCGTCGTATACGGTTTTGTGTACAAAGACGAGTTCCTTCTCACGTGCGGATTCAAAAACATAATGAGTGACGGTTTCAGGAGTAAAGTCAGTAATACCCAGTTCTTCGCGTACTTCGCGCTTCAGAGCCATTTCTACACTTTCACCCAGGTCTACATGTCCTCCTACGGAAGTATCCCACTTTCCCGGCTGGATATCTTTCCATTCGGGACGTTTCTGCATATACAGTTCGCCTTTGGAATTAAAAACGTGCAGGTGAATGACCGGATGCAAGAGTTTGCTGCCACTGTGGCATTCGCCACGTGTAGCGGCACCTGTGATATTTCCCTGTTCGTCGACGATAGGAAACATTTCTTGGCTATTATCGCTGTTCATTGTTGTGAATCATTTTTAAATCCTTTCACGGCAATGCGTCCGGGATTGGATTGGTTAAGTTGTAGTTTGAGAGATATTTCTGCTATGGCGTTGAAGAGACTTTCGTGATCTCTTTCATTACTTTCTAAATCTTCGGCTATTTCGGCAAGTTGTTGTTTTATTTGTTCCAATTCATCTTTTACGGAAAGATTATTTTCTTTGTATGCAAAAATAAGTTGATGCATTCGCGTAAATGCTCGCATTATGTTGATGTTGATTTGAATGGCAAGCGGGCTGCGCAGGACAGATGAAAGCATAGATACACCATTTTCTGTAAAGGCAAATACACTTGTAGCACCAATATTATATTCGGGGGGTATCACATTTTGTGATACCCCTATGTGTATCAGATTATTAGCTTCTTCTTTAGTCAGCGTAAACATAAAGTCTTCAGGAAATCGCTCAATATTTCGTCTTACAGCTTGCTTTAATGTTCTTGTTTCTATTCCATAAAGTTCCGCCAAGTCAAAATCCAGCATGACTTTAGTTCCACGTACTTCGTAAATCTTATTTTCAATTAATGTTAGTTCGTCGTTCATAATAGATATTTTTGGGCCTTATATGTACCAGCTATGATTACGGTATTAATAGTGAAGAATCTCCATAACTCAGAAAACGGAAGTCATGATCTAATGCGAAGTCATATATCTTTCGCCAGTTACCTTTTACAAAAGCCGAGACAAGCAATAGCAATGTACTTTGCGGTTGATGGAAATTAGTGACCATGGCACATACAATCTTGTAGTCGTATCCTGGTGCGATAATGATCTGCGTGCTGGTGTGCAGGGCTTCCACATCGTGATGGTTCAGATAGTCGAGTACGGCTTGCAGAGCTTTTACAGATGTGATATCCGCAGCTTCTTCAGCTGTTTCATAAGGTTGCCATTGGCGGACGTGAAGTTTTTCTTCTGTGGCATCCGGATTTTTCAGCAGAGTAACGCCTATATGGTAGAGGCTTTCCAGTGTTCTTACTGAAGTAGTACCTACTGCAATTGCTTTTCCATCGTGTGCTATCAGCTTTTCAATGGTTCCGCGTGACACGGAAATATATTCCGTATGCATTTCGTGCCCTTCAATCTCTTCACTTTTAACGGGTTTGAAAGTACCTGCACCTACGTGCAATGTCAGTTCTTCGAGATCAATACCTTTTTCTTTCAGAGCATCCAGCACACGGGGGGTAAAGTGTAGTCCGGCAGTAGGAGCAGCTACGGAGCCTTTTATTTTAGAATAAACAGTCTGATAGGTTTCCTTGTCACTTTCCTGAGTATCCCGGTTCAAGTATGGCGGAATGGGGAGTTCTCCGAAAACTTCAAGAATATCAGCAAAAGTAATCTCCGGATTATCCCAACGGAAATCAACCCAATGGCTGGTGCCATGACATTCACCACGAGTGGCAGTCAGAGTTATCGGTTGCCCTTTTACGGTCATCTCCCGTTTTAGCGTGCCTTCTTTCCATTTCTTCAGATTACCGATCATGCAGAGCCAGGCAGCGTGTTCGGTTTGCTGGAAATTGAGGACATAATCGTTTGGTTCAATGGGTTCCAGACAGAATACTTCAATCAAAGCGCCGGTATCCTTGCGGAAGTGCAGTCGTGCCTGTATCACTTTCGTATTATTGAATATCACCAGACTTCCTGTCGGCAGATGGGATGGAAGTGAAGTGAAGCGATCTTCGGAAACTTCGCCGTGACGGTAGACCAGGAGTTTGGACTGATCGCGCACCGGCAGAGGAAATTTGGCTATGCGCTCATCCGGTAATGGATAATTGAATTCGCTGATACGGATATGTTTTGGATCTTCTTTCATGATAAACTTCTTTACGGGCTGCAAAGGTACGGATATTTATCGTCTTTTTTCTATCTTTTTTTATTGAGTTACCGTATCTTTGTAGAACGATTGTTTGTTTAAGCAACTCCAATCATAAATTGTAAATAGCTAAATTGTAAATGATATGATGAAAATTGGTGATAAAGTACGTTTCCTCAATGAAATCGGCGGAGGAATCGTGAAAGGATTCAGGGGGAAAGATATTGTATTGGTGGAAGATGCCGATGGCTTTGATATTCCGATGCCCATGCGTGAGTGCGTAGTAATTGATACGGATGATTATAATATGACCCGGCCGGTGCCGAAGGCAGCTCCGAAGAAAGCGGAGGAAAAGCCGGTACGTTCTTCTATTTCTCACCCGGTTCAGGAAGATAGTGAAGTGCAGCGCTTGTTCAAGCCGCAGGTATCTGTTTACCGTCAGCCGGAAATGCGTGGGGGAGATATTCTAAATGTTTTTCTGGCTTTTGTACCGGAAGATATTAAGGCTGTCAGTACTACTCCTTTCGAATCTTATCTGGTGAATGATAGCAATTACTATCTGTATTACACTTACCTCTGTGCAGAAGGAAAAGCATGGAATGTTCGTTCCAATGGAATAGTAGAGCCGAATACGAAGTTGCTGCTGGAAGAATTTGAGAAGGTGGAACTGAATGACCGTGAACATGTTGCAGTACAGTTCATTGCTTTTAAAGAGGATCGTTCTTTTGCTTTGAAGCCGGCAGTCAGTGTGGAACTTCGCATAGATACGGTGAAGTTCTATAAATTGCACACATTCCAGGAATCAGAATTCTTTGAGACACCTGCCCTGATTTATGATATAGTGAAAGATGATGTTCCCACCAAACAGGTGTATGTATCAGCTGAAGATTTACAATCTGCTTTGCTGCAAAAGAAAACTGAAGATAAACCAAAGTCTCAGCCAATTGTGAAGCGCGGTGGACAAAATGGTATCATCGAGATTGATTTACATATCGGAGAATTGCTGGACGATACTAAAGGAATGAGTAACAGTGAAATATTGAATTACCAGTTGGACAAATTCCGAGAAGTTCTGGAGCAATATAAGAATAAACGTGAACAGCGCATTGTTTTTATTCACGGTAAGGGTGATGGCGTGTTGCGCAAAGCATTGCTGGAAGAACTGAAACGTAAATATCCGAATTTCCGGCATCAGGATGCTTCTTTCCAGGAATATGGTTTCGGAGCGACGATGGTGACGATAAAATAGTTACGGGTTACGAGCTACAAGTAGCTGCGCTTTCATTCCGAAAGGCACTCGTAACTTGTAGCTCGTAGCTTCGTAGCTCTTATATCTTCTTTTTTCCCAAAGGAATAGAAAGTCCGATGAAGGCATTTACATGTTTGGAGTTATTTCCGAAGAACATATAGTCAGTACCCAGCATCAAGGGACCTACCTTGAAAGCAAAGCCGAATGTTTCACCACCTTGAAGCATGGAGTAACTTAATGTAGCGTTGATTAAAGTGTTCGGGCGATAATTGGCGGATAAAGTCAATTCGGAATATGTCTTTAACTGACCGAAGCGGGTAGTTGATAATAATCCTACTCCCAGTTTATTATTCAGGAATCCGTATTCTCCTCCTAAAACCATAGTCGGGGATAAGGAAGTGGTGCGGGATTTATTTTCTTTCTTCTGCAAACCGTACAATTCAAAGTCCAGTACATCAGTAGATTCGCTGTAATTATCTTTATCAATAGCGATATCTTTGTTTGATTCGGCTATCTGGGTGTTTGATTTACCCCAAGAGATAAAACCTAAGTCGAGGATGGCAGCAGAGAACGTAAGGTTCTTCATAACCTGATAGCTTGCTCCCAGATCTAAGCCTGCTCCGTATCCACTGATACCGAAATTATTGTAGTCCAGATCCGTGATGTATCCATTTTCTTCTTCCAAGTCCAGACCTTTAGCAGAGGCTTCCAGATAGGCATCTGATTTTAGCTGGAATTCGGAGTCTAGGCCTGCTTCTTTGCCTGATATATAAAGTTGATTGATTTTTAAATTCAGGTTTCCGGCACCTAACAATAGTTTGGCTTTACCACCTATGGTCAGACGGTCGTTTATGGCACGTGAATAACCTGCTCCAACCTCTATATAAGAGTTCAGACGCAGTTTCTCATTCTGAATATTAAAGGTTCTGCTGCTTCCCCAAGTAAAATCTTCCGCATCTATGGCACGCAGATATTCGAACATGGTTTTAGGAATAGTTGCATCCACATCTACACGTGCTCCTACATTGAATGACCAGAATCCTTTGCCTTTATAGAATCCGAAAGAGATGACATCCGTATTGAGATTGATGTTCAGCTCATTCATTCCTTTCAGACGGTTGTAGAACTTATCATTATTGTAAAACTCTCCGTCGGAGTCAAAGACGTCAATAACATCCTGGATACCCAAAGAGTTGGAGGATACCTCGGCTGCTAATGAACCGATTACAGGTAAATTGACATAGCCACGCTTGGGTTGCATTGCCGGATTCAACTGCATGCGGGTACTGCTACCCTCCATAAAGTAAGATGAACGCATATACTGCGCTTGCATGGCTGTGGGGAGAAGAAAAGAGATGCAAATCCCCAGAAGTAAAAGCTTTCTCATTGTGCTTCGTAAATTGTGGGTTACTGTTAATGATTACTTATATCTGTTGTTGCAAAGTTAAAAGAACTATTCGTTATATCAAAATTATATAATAAATAAAAATAGGATAAGAGGCTGCTTTTATGGCTATATGGCTTCATAATTGGATTGAGTGGGAAGAATAAGATGATATATTCATTTTAGTTCTTCTCTTTGTACTTCATCCACTCCCTTTATGCGGTTGATGTGACTGATAATGATTTGTAACTCATTGAATGAGTGGACTGAAAAATTAATGAAGCAGTCCACTATTTCGTCTGTTGTGGTGGTGTGCAAACTTTCAATAGAAAGCTTTAGTTTATTGGTGATGCAGTCGATCAGGTCACTTAACAGATGATAGCGGTCTATTGCCCTGATATGGATTCGTACCGGATATAGAATATCATTGTCTTCTTTGAATTCGATGGATACAATGGAATCACCCTTCTGTGAAGCCAAGCGGATAGCTGTGGGGCAATCACGTTTATGAATGGTTACTGATTTGTCATTTTCTGTAAATCCGATGACTTCATCTCCCGGAAGTGGCTGACAGTAGGGGCAGCGTTGATATGGTATCTTTTTCATCCGATACAGATAAGTGCGTAAATAACGTTTAGCCTTATAAGTTAAGACGTGATTGATCCAATCCGGTTGTGGGTGTATTTGTTCGTTTGCCCCAACTTCTACACAATCCCCACGATGAAGTACGGTCTTGATAGAGCATAATTTCCCATTGATACGGGCATATTGGGCATGTTCTCCTAACCGGCTGTGTATTTCAAAGGCGAAGTCCAAAGCCGTGGCATGTTGTGGTAGAATAACTGCTTGCCCCTTGGGAGTAAAGACCATAATGTCATCATTATAAAAAGATGAAACGACGTTTTCGATGAACCAGCCATCTTGACTGTGATAAGCAATATCTTGTAAAACGAACTTGAACTTTTCGATCCACTTCTTTATATTGCTTTCTGAGCGACTGGCTACACAGCCAAACTGTGAATTATAAATCATCCGTTCGCTGCTGATATGTATTTCTTCCCAGACACCGTGTTCGGACAGTAATTTTACATGAAAACTTTGATAGCCGTTCTCTTTCGGAGAATCCACATAGTTGGCAATACTACCCGGTTTTTCTTTGAATATATCTGTCAATAGTGAGTAGATTTTCAGGCATATGTTCTTTTCCGATGCTTCTAAGTCATCGGGAAAAATGATCTGGATGAAATGCCTGTGATCCAGGTGCTTGAAGTCCTTATGGGATCGATTTATCTTACGCCAAAGACTATAGGGCATTCTGTATTGTACCTCTATCTTTGCTTGAATATTATGCTTCTGAAGAATACTTCCTATCTTATCAGTGAAAGATTTTAGATCGGTATGATTATCGCTTTTGTCTTGTTGAAGCAGTTCTATGAACTGTGCATATTCATGCGGACAACGGAAACGGAAACTGAGATTTTCCAGTTCTGTTTTTATCTCGTACAAGCCTAGGCGATTAGCTAAAGGGGCATAGAAATAATCTGTTTCACCTGCTATCTTCATTTGTTTATCAGGCTTCATGCTGTCGAGTGTACGCATATTATGCAAGCGGTCCGCTAGCTTTATCAGGATGGCACGTATGTCATAATGGACAGAATCGAGCATCTGTTTGAAATTATCCAGTTGTTTGGACATTTCGTAGTGTTCTTTCTTCTGTTTGGTCACCACACGTACTAAGAAAGCGACATCTTCACCGAATTGTTTCTCAATGTCTTCTACGGTATGTGGTGTGTCTTCTACCACATCGTGTAAGAAAGCAGCAATCACAGGATTTGCTCCCAGCATAAGTTCTTCTGCAACGATACGGGCTACTGCTATCGGATGAATGATATAGGGTTCTCCTGTTTTGCGCGTCTGCCCTTTGTGAGCTTCATGAGCCAGCTGATAAGCTGCTTTAATTTGCTCCATTTCTTTTGGGGTAACCCGTTGCTCCATTGTGTGGAAAAGATTTTCTACACGTTCTTTTATCAGTTTTTCGTAATCTTGTTCCATAGTCTTTATGAATAATAATATTGTTATTTTACCCGTTCTCCTTTGCCATTCAGTAGTACGCCGTAATCATTCTGAGATTCACAGAGATATAGATCTGCTCCTACAGCGGTGATGGTACTATATGAAGGAGGTGTAATGATTTGACCATCCGGCGACATCAGGCCATACCATCCCTGTTCTGCCTGATAACACATACATCTGGCGATTGCTTGCATATTGGTTGGTTCGTTATCTTCCGTTTCACTTATTATTTTGCCATTATCATCGTAATTCTTTGTGGTACCATAGCGCAATTCATTTGTAGGATAGGTGATTTTCTCTACATGGCTGATGTAGAAATCGTCTATGAGATTGCCTTGCAGATCATATTGACGCATCGTGTGATCCTGCATCGTGCTAAAGATAATACCGTCATAGATCCAGTAACTTGCTTTGGCGTAAGGGATGATAGTATTTAACTTAGTGTCCATTACTGTTTCTTCTATACCGTTATTTACTATCAATAACGTGCCATATTGTTGGATAGAGAAATATTGCGGTTCTAAAATCCACTTGCCGGTTAGGTCTATCAGTCCTACTTTGTCTCTACGCTCATTATGTACCACACAAAATCCATTATGGAACACATATCCTTCCATACCTGGAATATAGGGTTGATGGTTGTCAATAATCACTTTACCGGTCGGATCGATAAATTTTATCCAACCATTATCATCAACTGAAGCCAATCCATCAGAGAATATCCACGCGTGATCATATCGGGGTTTTATGGCTACTTTCCCAGTGAACATATTGAAGTATCCACGCTGTTTCCCATCGCTATAGCATATTAGTGAATCATCACCCAGAGGTTTAGCTATCCACTGAATATTTTTCAGTGTCTTGTTGTCATTGCGGTCGATGACATATCCCTTTTCGTAATAACTATCACGGCAGAAAGTTGCATTGCGTGAAAGATATTGCGTATAGACTTCTTTCGGGGTATCAGCAAATGTAATATCATAGCGGTTACATAGTGTTTCAAAGAAGCTACAAGTCGCAGCAACAGTGCATAAAATTACGAATAGGGTGAAGCAGCTGCCGACAATACGGCGCAGGAGTTTTCCATACTTCGAGTTATCTTTCATTCCTAAAACTACTGTAATCCAATTGGCAATACCGGTCAGAATGCCGGTTAGTCCATGCCAAAATAAAATGATTGCTCGTCTCATTTTTAATCCTCCATTTTATAATAATAGGAAATATTGTTCTCATCACAGAATTCTTTCAATCGGGTAATATCATTATCCGCATCGGGCAATCTGTCAAGTGCCCATTTCAAACCACTCTCATCCTTAATTCCAAAAGAGGTAAATAAAGTCTTTGCATCAATATCCTTAATGATATATGTTTGCTTTGAATCGTTACCAAAACATGAACCGTTACTGGCATCATAACAGAAAAAATATTTTCCATCAATGATACTGTAATCTGCCATGAAGGATTTTTTCTTGTGTCTCATACTTCTCTTACTGAATTGTTGGCTTTCATTATAGATGTTCATTGCTTTTATTTAGGTGTTGTTTTACCGTGATACAGGTCGTCAGCGATATGCAATATTACATCATGCAGTTCCAAGTCATCTTTATAGAATTGGGGTATCGCATCGTAACCAGTAGCTGCACCTAACAGATTGCCAGCTACAGCCCCTGTGGAATCGCTGTCACCTGCATGATTTACAGCTGCGATCATGGTTCTTTCAAAGTTCTCGAAATGGGTCAAAGCACAGTAGATGGCTATAGCAACAGTTTCTTCAGCGACCCAACCTCCCCCTAATTCGTCTTCGATGGTACGTACATCATCAGTTGAAATATCTGATAAAAGAATGGCTTTCTTTACTAAATACACCAATTTTTCAACTTCTTCGGCATAGTTGGTAAACATCCGTTGTATGGATTTCAGCCCTTCCTTTATGTACTCCTTGAATGTTTCCTTTTCCGGATTTTCATCGGTTGCCAGGCGATAAATGAGATGGGAAATAAGAGCTGCAGGAATAAAACCTAATGGATGCTGATGAGTAAGTTCTGCTGTATCTGCTGCAAGACGGTCAAGTGCATCTATATTAGATATTCTTCCTTGGGCTAGGCCATATAAAGGGATGGGAGCTATGCGCATAACTCCGCCACATCCTTTGCTGTTATTGTGAGGGCCTTTTCCCGCAATAATATCAGAAAGAGCAGTGAGGCAGGTATTGCCGGGTGCCCTGCGTTGGTTTAATTCTGGAATATCCCCAATCCAGCATTCATTGAAGCGCTTACTCCTCCTACCTAATTGAGTGTAATACCATTCTATATAAGCTTCACAAATGCTGGGTATAGGAGCACTCCCTTTTTCTTTTGCATTTAATATGCCACAGGCTGTAAACAAGGTCATCTGTGTATCATCAGAAATCCAAGCTTTCCTAGTAGAATTATCGTCATTCCTCCACCATTGTCTAACGTCAAGACGGGTAATTCCTGCATCTCCATATCTTCTTTGAATACCTGCATATGAATCTATAAATTCTACAGGATACCCTAAAGCGTCACCTATGGCTCCACCTATTAATGAACCACGTATTCTGTCTTTTTGTGTTTTCTCATCCATAATATTGTTCTTTTTAATTTGTTATGCTGTTATTAATTTGTTTACTGGAGATTTGCAATAACATATCTTCCTATGATGGAGTAGTTGATAACATCTTCCTCATCCTCACATTGATAATCTGCGCCAATGCTTTCTAAGAATTCTTGAAAGTGGATTCTTAAAGGTTTCAATGCCGTTGTTTCCATAATAATTTCTCTTTCTTCCATGATTATGATAAAGTTCTACGATATTAGTTCATATTTACATTCAGGAAACCATCGTTCCAGGATGTTATCTACTTCTGATTCTATTTCGGGGGTGATGTGTCTGCACACTTTTTGATATGCTGCAGTTAGACATATAATTTCGTCTATCCAGCCGATAATAGGCAGGCGTTTTGCCGAAATTAGATCAATGGGCAGTATGAGATAAGAGATCGCTGATGCAATAAGTAGCTTATCTGATTTTGGAGTATCAGAACTTTTCATTACATAATACAATAAGAGTAAAGGGCGAGTACTTACTCTTCCTGCTTTTTTGGCATAGTCGCCAAGTTTTTCCCATAGTAGGGAATAGTTGATGAGGCTTTGCTTTTTCATGATAATAATGTTTCTTTTCTATATAGAGTACACATTATCATAATAACTATCACTAGGTAGCCTCCATACAAGTAATTTTGGTAACTTTTTATAAATTTAGCTCTTGCATGACCAGGATGAGATGTAATCAGCAGAATAATTGTTGGGCATATCAGATAATTCTGCTGTATATAATTTAGATATTTACTTGAGCTTTGAGAACAACTTTCCCTGCATATATCAAGCCAATCCTCTCTATATTAGCTATCGGTGTACCATTGGGTACAATTTTGAAAGGAACAGGTATATGCCTTGTACTGTCAAAAATAGAATCTTTTTCCATGGATTCAACTCCATTGTTTGATAATATCTCTATTATTCGAGATTGGCAAAACTTGATTGTCTGGCGCGAATTCTCGTCCTCTGCTTTAGTGAGAACAATATCTAGTTCTTTAATTAGCTCAGTAAAAGATTGTATTAATGATTCTTCCTTAATTTTAGGGATAACAGGAACTGTTTCTTGTAGTTGGGTGGATTCTGTTATTGAAGTATCTTTGTGTTTTAGTTGATGGATTAAAGGAAGGGGGGTATCCTGTTCTTCTACATCCGGTTGTGATTCAACTAAAATTGATGCTTGTGTACTATCTTCTATATTGGACGTGTCGAAATAATCACTTTGTGTGTCCAATATAGGTTCGGATTCATCAAGGGTGACAATATTATCCATCGGAGGAATATATTGCGATCTTTCTTCAAACTCAATATCTTCTCTTAGAGTAGTATCCTGAGTACGTTCTTGTTCGGTATCACCGAATAAAAAACTTTTGATTATTGATATTAATTTCATCATATTTTTAATTGTTAGCAAGTTTATTATATTGGGTTTTGGCTACATCTGCCACAATTTGTCGAACGCTATTAGGGGCCGAGCAATTGTATACGGCAGACCAGTATTTCTGTCTTTGGGCAGGATTAAGATCTATTTCTTTGCCACTGAAAAGAATATTTAATTCTGAAATTTCAGAATTAAAGAATTGGTCTTTTGCTGAGATGACCTTTTGAAAGGCCAGATAACAATCATTGATAACAGCCAGTTCTTCATTTAAAGTGTCGATTTCATCCTTAAATGAAATAATTGTATTCTTTACTTCATAAATTTCTTCAATGGATGGTATATGTTTGTTTATTAATTTGTAAACAATCTCTTTTACACTATTGTCCAAATGGTTGCATTGAGCCAGACAATACCCTTTTATTTTAGCATCATGTTCTGCTTCCATGAAAAATTCATCATATTGAATTTCGGTCATTATGCGTTTTAATTCTAAAAGAATTTTATGGCATCGAAGTAAACGGTTCCTGCAAAAGAAATGATTGTTGATAATTTCTCGTAAAGCTGCCATTCCTGAAAAAGAGTTTAATTTAGATATAGCATTGTTCAAATCATCAGTATAGTATAACTCTTTTGCAACTAATGCGAATGTGCTCCAAGGTAAATCCTTTATTGCAAAGTCTTTTAGAATTTGTTTCCTTTCACTAACACTTAATAAGCAGTCGGGTAGCTTCTCGTGGAGGAAAGCTGTTTCTGATCCTATCGATAGCTTAAATCCTTTTTCCGAACTGAAGCCTGTATGTAGTATGTTTTTTAGTTTTTCTGCACTTTCAAGTGTGGGTAAGTACTTACTAATGGCAGCAGATGTCGGCATTATGGTAAATAATTCTTTCTCAAAATCTTTAGTAAATTTAGGCACGTTTTTTATTTGGTCTAATTCTTTATCGATTTTTGAAAGTACTCCAATTCCATTCAAGGCTGTTATCCCTTGTCCACCATCATACAAAGAAGCTAGAAATTCTTTGTCTGTTTCTGTTGGAACTGTATTGAATATATATATTATTGCATCGGCATTATTAGACAGATTAATGGTGTCCTGCTGGTGGCGTTTGCGAAGTTTAAAATAAGAGTCAGTCTGTATTTGGTGAGAGTCTCCATCATCACCTACATCGGCGCCAATGCCCGGAGTATCTACTAATGTGACTTCTTCAAGGATCGGATTATCGTCTATATAAAAGATAAGCTTATCAATTTTTGATGTTATTTTCAATGTTTCCTCGCTTGTTCCCTGTAAGGTGTCGAGAAAATCCTTTGACTTCCACTCCTTGCTTCCATCAATGTATTGACAAAGAACAGGTTTGTCTTTTGATAAAGGTTTGCCTTTTTTAAAGATGTTGATTGTTGCAGTCGTTTCGGTAGAACCTGTCATAGCTAAGTCTACACCTAGCAACGAATTGACTAAAAAGCTTTTTCCGGCTTTGACTTTTCCGGCAACAGCTAAAACACAAGGGGATGAGATTTCTTCTTGGAGAGACTTTAAACCGAAAAGGTATTTTTCTCTCCAAAAAGATTTATCAATATATGAAGATATTCTCTTCAGAAGTTGCTGGGTATTTGTTATGATTTCACCTTCTTTCATTTTCGTCGGTACTTTTAATTAGATGATGTAGTAATCTGATTGCTTCTTCTAAACCAACTTTATTTATTAAAGTATGAACCAATTTTATAACTTCTTTTACTTCTTGCCTTTTTCGTAATTTAAGTTCAGAGATGGGGCTTACTTCTGAACTTGACTCTTTTGGATACTGTCGCCTGAATTTGAATTCTGCAAGATCGGCGTCGTGGCTGTTTTTCCATTCATCAGTATTATGAAGACTATAATGGCTACTACTATCCCGATTGCTATTATCAACTTCAGGCGCAATTCTTTTTTTGGCTTATACGGATTTTCTTTATTGTCTTTAGGTTGATCATCCTCCGGATTTTTGGGGAGAATAACTCCTCCTTCTTTCTTATAAATGTGTTCTTCGTGAATATTAATTCCGATAACTATTGCATTCATATAATGATATTTGCTATCATAAGCATGTAATTTATCTTCTAAACCTGTAATTACGGATACATCATTCATTGTTGCCATGGCTTCTGCCATTAATTCGTTTTCTTTTACCGAATTATTTAAGATTGCAGATTTGTTACTATCGGTGTTCAATGAGAGATTGAAGCTGGTAGCCTTAATTGTATTAAATTGCTCAAATTCGATATCTACCCATGCGCCTTTCTTCTTAAATTCGTCTTTAGGAGCATACCATAAAGATATAATGTGTTTGGCATAGATTTCTTTAAAAAAATCTAAGTCAAAAGGAATGCACTCAATTGACGTATTATCTAAAAGAATACCAAAGAACCCTCGTACAGGTGTTCCTGTGTAGTCCGTATTACATTCTGCACTTAGGGCTGAATTCATGAGACCGACACCAAAAAGTGTCAAATTGCCTTGGCGTGAAAATAGCCACCTTGGAGTTTTAAGGTCGGATGGGTATATATCAATATTGATAGAACCTCGTGCCTGCATCAGAAAAAACTTGCGCCTTTCTGGCGAACAGAAATCATCACTCGGAGAGAATACTAGTTTATAGTCATTCTCTGAGTTTCGGGTGTAAATAAAGTATTGTGCTTTCATCCTTTTCATAGTTTAGTACCATTGATGTAGACATCAGCTCCGTTTAGGAGGAATGGCTTAATCTTGGACAAAGTATTATTTAATTCTATTAGTGCTTCCTTTTCTTTTCCTATAATATTGTTAGAAGAATTGATACGATTACGAATCTTGTTTTCATTGTTATTAAAGAATTTTTCGAATGCACTTTTTGACATTTCATTATTTAATTCATTTTGTGCATTTTTGTAGTCATCTTGCGCTGATGATAATTTTCCTATAGCTTCTTCTATTTTATTAGAAATAACACAGAATAATGAGTAAATGATAGGTATATGGATGTTACCCGCTGTAGGTCCAATAATTAGGTCACCTTCCAATTCACCATTTTCGTTACTCAGGTTTTTACCTAAAGTGACAGTTGTTATGGCAGCAGTGATATTTGTACCGTGGCCAAACATCGATTGTAACTTATTTTTAGTAAACTCTTTGGCTTTGAGTAATTCTTGCGGTGAGAGCATATCTGATTTTGATATAACAATCATGACAGGTGTTCTGGCATCATTCGTCCTATCGAGAAAGTTTTCATACAAAGTACTTAAAAAGTTTAGCTTAATGTTACTTTCTACATCTTTTTCCATAGCTTTAATGACGGTGTCCGCCCCAACAAAAAACAATAACACGGCTGAATCCTCAAAGGAACTGAATAATTCATCTTGCTCATCTATTTCATCTTCATCACATGTGTCCAAAAGACCACCGCGGTAATCTTTTAAATTAAATGACATGAGTTTCTCTAAGCGTAGTCTCGCGTTGAAATTATAATCAACGCTCTCGGTGTTACCTGCCGGCCACCGTCCATCAGTCATTTGCTGATAAGATTTATACAATTTGGCCATTTGCATTGGAATCGGTGATTTGACCGTAAGAATCTCTCCGTCCGGGAAACATAATCCTTGAGAAAGTGCTTGTGCCATGGCAAAGATATAACAAGACTTTCCGGAACGGCTTAATCCGTAAAATGATATTTTCCTATTTTTTTCCATATTAGTATTGATATTAAAAGAATGTAACAATATTATCAGTTGCCCACTGGTCTAACTTTTCCTTCAACTCTTCTGAAATGATTTGTAATTTTTCTAATTGCTTTTGCTCTTTTTCATAATCCCAATTGGCTGCTTCTGCCTTATCCAACGTTGTTTCCCACCCGCAATCAATAATACTTGCAGCTCCACTGAGCAATTGTTCTGTTCCAGCTGCCAACCAACCAATTAAAGTTTCCGGACGATGTTGTTTTGCGCGGCTTGCTGCATTTTCCATAGCTTTCAACCTTTTTTGAACATAGATAGGTGTACCGCCATAAATGCAATAAGCCAATGCCAAAAATGGAGTGAAATAAAATTCTGAATTGATGATGCACTGCACTAGCATGGCACCTACTTTCTTGCTATTGGAAATTTGATTGAAGAGCGTTTGGAATCGATTCAATCCATAAAATTTGCTTCCATCGGGGAGTAGATCACATTTTGTAATGACGAAGCAAATAGGAAACCAGGATTGGTGATTAATATCCAGTGAACTTTCAATACAGGATAGCAAGATGTCATATTCCATAGTCCAACGGCCAGATTTATCCGAGAGCTTTTCTCCGTCAAGAAATACAACTAAAGCGTCGGCCGTCTGAATCGCCTCCAGAAACTTACCCATATCTTCATCATCAGGATCATCACTAAGAAGAATTCCACCGCGATAGTCCATCCAATTAAAGGGTATAATATCTTCGCCTAAACAGGTCAATTCAAAATTATACATTTGTTGCACATCTGTTCCAGCCGGATATTTTCCATGGGAAAGCTGATTTGCCATCTTTTGCAGGTGTTGTTTTTGCGTAGCATTTTTAGCTCGAATGCCATAACCGGATGTATCATCACCTAAGTTTTTGTACATACCGGCCATGAATGAAGTTTTACCAGACCGGCTATGGCCAACCATTAAGATGTTCATATACTTTAATTTTGAAAAGTTACAGTTATATTTTTACCTTCCCAGCCACAATCTAAGCAGTGATAGCCAGAACGTTCAACGAGTTTATAACATTTTTCTGATCTGCATTTTTTACAAATCATACTTTTGTTCATATTAAGAGGTTCTGCAAAAGGAGGATTCTCCGGTCCTTTTTTATCTTTTTCAGGAGTGTAAATATTACCTAAAGCGACTGCGATATCTTTCTCTCCACAAGTATCTATTTCACTCTCTGGTAACAATTCTGTAAGCATCTCTCTCACTAAGGTAAGTTGGGAACTACCACCTATCAGGAGAACTTTACCCACCTTTATCTTTTTGGAGTTCACATCTGCCAAAACTTGTTTTGCTACACTGATAGCATCTGAAACTTTGGAATAAATGATATTATTGAAGGTATCTCTGCTTAAACGATATTTGTAGGTTGTAATTCTACCGTCTATCACTAATGCAATATTGGTTTCGTAAACGTCATTGGGACCACTGAAATACTCTTTTAGACGTCTACAAGAATTTAACATAGCGTAATCAATCATGTTTTTATCTGAAATGTCAAAAGAATATTTAGCCTGAATCTTTTTTCTTAAATCTTCATATAGCAAGTAATCAATGTCCTGTCCTCCACAATTACTATTTCCTTTTGGTTCTGTCGCCAACTTTAATTCTCCATACTTCTTTTGAACACAAGCTACATCGATAGTTCCTCCACCGAAGTCAAAAACTAGGATTCCTTCTTCATCGGAAATCCTGTGGTCTATACTGTACCCGATTACCGCGGCTTCTGGTTCGTAAAGAGTATTTTCTACTGCGATATGTAAGTTTGTAAACGCATTATGTATGAGTTGTATTTTAGATTTTTCAAACTCAACAGGATGAGAGAAAACGACTGAATCAATGTATGTATGACTTCCACAATGAGCTGCTGTCTGTTCTATGACGTATTTGAAAAAGATAGTCAAGAGCTGTTCGTGGCTGTATTTGTTACCATATAATAATTCTGTAGCCTTTGTACTCAGTTTCTTCTTGATGCAAGGTACGAAGTTGGACATTATCTCGATTCTCTGTTCAAAGGGTAATTGAAATACCTCATCAAGATAACTAGATGCTTGAAAACCAATGACGAATCCTGTTTCGGTTGCCAGAAGCACAGAAGGTAGTTTAACGGAGCCGTCACCATTAAATTTAACGGTTTCCGGCTTCTCGTTAAGTGGATTAATCCATGCTACTGTTGTGTAAGAAGATCCAAAGTCTATGCCGATCTTTGCCATACTCAGTCTACTTTAATAGATTCTAATAAGGAGTGTATTTCTTGCATGTCTGCTTTGTTTTCCTGCCATTTCTGGATAAGGAAATCAATAGCTGTAGCTACTTGGGGATCCTGTTTAGAGTCGGTAATTGCTTTTTTCATAGCATCGAGTTCTTTTTTATATTTGTCATATGTAGAGGTGACACTTTCTAATGCTTGTTGTCTGACTGCTAGGATGAATCCTTGATACAGGGATTGATATTTGTTATCGGCCAATGATGTCTCCACAAGTTGCTTTCGACAATTTAGTATGGTATCTTGAACATATTTTTTGAGTTGGGTTTTGTTCTTTTTCAGCTTTTCCTGAGTGGCTTTTTGGCTTCCGCTTATTGCACCCCAAAGGATGACACCGACCCCTAGAACTACTAGGACAGGTGCGACAACAGGTAATGTTGGAGCTACTAAAGCGGGCCAAAAGAAATTGGCAGAGCCAACTATCGTTCCTATGGCACCAGTCAAGGCAGTACCCATCAGCATTTCGGAACGAACACTTGCCACTTTCTCACGCATGGAAACATTCTGAATGTTTGGGTCTGCTACTTTATCGTCCGAGATTGAAATAGCGATACCCTCGGGTATTGCCATTTGGCATTCTTTGTTATATTTGCAGAGAACTGTCCCCATTTTTTGTTGGGCTATATCTGTCAAATCATTCCATTCCTGTTGAATTTCAGATAGTAACTTGTCTCCGAGTTTATTACTATAAAGGGTTATTTCTTCAGAAGATAGATTGTCAATTTCGTTTTCATAGTTCTCCGCAAATTTTCCTTTTAAAGAGAATATCTGGTTGAAATCTGATTCCATTGTTTTGAGAATAAGCTCCACTTCATTAAGGACTTCTTTGCGCTTACTTTCACCCATTTTTTCAGCAAAAACTTTACGGGCATTTTCATATTTCTTGACCATAGCATCGTATTGGGTGATAGCTTTTGCTATACCACTTTTCCTGTTTTGAAGAGTTTTTAAAACAGTTTGATAATATGAAACTGCAGCATTATATGCCATGCCTGCCCGGTAATAGCCTAATGTCAAAAAAACGAGGTTGATCATCTCATGCTTTACTTCATCGAAACCGGAGATTTCATAATTGAAATCTGCAGCGTCATTATCTTTTGCTTGTGCAGCTTCGAGAAGCAGTTTACTCGACATCTTTTGCATATTAACTCCAAAATAAAGTTCATTGCCTATTTCTTTATTTATGAGTTTAACATTGCGTGAGATAGCTTCATCTACACTTTCATTGCCATTTTCGTCAATTTTGGTGGTGACAAACATAATACCCGGTGTTATCTGGACAATTTCTTTGAGAAATTTAATTTCTATATTTTCCAGTGGAGACGGGTTGGCGACAAAGAGTGCAGCATCTGCCATTTTGATATATTGTTTTGTAATGGCAGTATGTTGAGGGTAAGTTGAGCCAATACCCGGAGTATCGATAATAGAAACTCCTTTGGGCAAGAAATCAAGCTTGGTATTAACTTGGATAAAAGCTATAGTCTTATCCGTTTCAATTTGGCCCTTCGTATCAATAACAGTTTGACTTCCAAACGCAGCCAATTGTTCTTCTTTAATTTGTTGTTTATCGCCATTGGCATAAACAACAAAAAAACTATCTTCTTCAGCATTTGAAATCTTAAACACTCTTGAGGTGGCTACATCAGTGCTTACCGGGAGTAATTCTCGTCCAATGAGAGCGTTAATCAGAGAACTTTTGCCATTCTTGACTTTTCCGCACACTGCAAGGTTAAATTCACCTTTTGCCATTAAATCTTTCGCGATAATGAATTCATTAGATGAATTAGGCAGTTCTACTTTGGGATATTGTTTGACAAAGGAAAGCATCTTTGTCATCACATCAAGTGTCTTTTTCTTGAGTGTTTCGGACGTACTTTGTATGTTATTGCTCATAATTATTATTTTGTAATAAACTATAGACTTAGATTATCATCATCTTCTTCTTCATCTTCATCAGGATCATCTGGTTCTTCATCCTGACCATAAATATCTCCAGTCGGATCATTTAGGGGACTATCTGGCCCATCTGGGTCGTGAAGAATATTCGGATCGGGTTCCGGGTCGTGATGACTGCCGAATCCGAAAAGACTCTTCATGGCTGAAACGAAAGATTCCCTGTCAAAATGATCCTGACCGAGAGTTTGGGTATTTCCTAATACTTGTTTATACTTAGCGCTGTAAGCTTCATAACTAATTTCGTTTCCGTTATCATCGTGTCCGATAGAGTTAAGATGTCCTTCGCTATAGTGGGCTGCAGCTGCCATTGGCATTGGGTATATTTCATCCGGTTGCAGAGGAAGGCTGTTTGCATCGACATATTGTTCAAATGCAAAGTTGGAAGGAATCATTCTTCCATTGATTTCGTCATATTGTAAAGGAGCCGGCGTCGTTGTTGTTACCATGAAACAGTTAGAGTCTTCCCAGGCGTCCATAAATTCATTGAGAGAATATTCGATACGTAAATCGCCTGCTCCAGGATCTGTGAGAATGATTGTAACATCCTCCGGATCATTGGGGTTTACATCTACACCGGCAACTACCAGCGCATGATTAGGAGTGTCGCCCTCGAAAATATCTCTGAAAAATTCTTTTGTCTGTTTAAAAATACTGCCTTCACGATCTGCCCATAATTCATTGGCATCCACACCAACAATAATACGATGTCCCTGAGCAAGTTCATTTACCAAATCGTATACTGTACAATCGATATCTTGGCGAACACCAATTCCACAGGCCTCCAAGAGGCATCCGATATATTGCATAGGAGTACCACCACCATCACTGGGATCATACCATCCTTGTTCTGTTGCGAAATGTTTAAGTTCATCCTGTGACACATCAATGCCATAGTCGCGTAAGATAATTTGCTGACTGCGTATTGCACAGGTTCCTTCGTTGCCTTGAAAAATTAGTGGATCGAAAGTAGTTTCGGAACCATTTCCTCTGTCTCCAAAAATTTTATGGGCTGCACTTGCTCCTAAGTTGCTGTGGCTGACCCCGTCATTGCCATTGTTAAGTAAGTCTTCCATGTTAAATATCTGTTTAAATGTTTCTATTTCTTCAATTTCTGATTCTGATAAATCATTCGCTAATAAATCCTCAATCGTTTCAGAAGAATAGTCTGGTGTGGTGTTTACTTCATCAGCCAATGCTGCTAAATCGGAATTATTGGCCAATATCTGTTCCACTTGCAATTCCTCTTCTATTGACAGGTTACCTTCAAGGTAGGCACCCAGCATTTCTTCTGAACTACCAAAACTATCGAAGATTAAAGATGTGTTGTCTATCATAACAATCCCTCCTTTCTGAGCACGTTTATTAGCTGCTTTTTAGCCAACTTATGCTTGTTGTAATAATTTGCCATTGTCATTTCTAGAATTTCTGCAGTCTCTTCGTTAGTCTTTCCTTCCAAGTAACGCAGACGGATGAGTTGACTATAACGTCGATGATGCATTTGCGACAGTACGGTCTCGACGTCCATTGCGTTGATTGAAGTTAAATCTATATCCAAAGAGTCACTACCAGACAATAATCTATCATCTATCCCGAAATTTTCTTCACCAGATGTTTCTATCCTCTTCTTATAAAGGTGTCTACAATGGTTTTCGGCTACAAGTTTCAGCCACATTGTAAGTGTACAACGTAGTCCGAAATCAGAAAGTGGACTACGGTTATTCTCTTTCTTGGGTGTTATAATGAGAACGTAGATTTCGTTGATAAATTCTATACATTCATTGCAATCGGTATAATACTTATTGAATATGGCCTTGAAAAGGGGATAACAATCTTTATAGAGATAATTGAAAGTGATTTCCTTATCTCTGTTAAGAATAGCTTGTACTATTTCTTGGTCGCTATATGGAGCATATCTTACCATTATTATTTTATCCTTTCCTATCGTTTAAGACTGATTTCTTTATAATATAATGTCTATTAATGATTTTATCATGTCACAATCTTGAGGCTTGAATGAGATGAATAATGTGAATAATAATCATATTATTTTTATGTTCAAAAGTACCTAATAATAACTCAAATACAAATCATGATTTAAATACAAAATGGTTTAAATCGCGATATTGTGGAGTATTAGGTCTAAAAAGAGGATTATCCTGATATTTTTAATTTGGTGTTAAAAAGAGTACTATGTAATTGAGTGAGCTATTATTGAGAGATAACAAGTAATGGCATTCTTTTTGTATTAGTAATAATATTGCATATGCATAACTTTTATGTGCTACGTTTGGATATTTGATTATCAGTTTCTTATAAAATATTAATTCCTTGTCGACAAGAAATTAATTTCCTGTTGACAAAAAGTTAACATCTTGTCGACAAACTCTTAACTTCTTATATGTAAGATGTTTGCTGTTTTTATATTGTTTTACAAATTGTATTAGATATTCTTTGTTTTCCAGATACGTCTATAAAAATTCTATTTAATATTCTTTTGTCTCATAAAAAAAACTTATGTTTGCAAAGGTCTTGACAATAACGTATCTATTAATTATGTATTTATGCAAAAGAGGGGGAAGAGGCAAGTAAGAGTCATCCTGTTTTTGATGGGAATACTAATAATATGGAATGCATGCACACCTCAGGAGCAAAAAGAGGTAAATCCTGAAATGCAAGCATTCGAAGCATTCTTCACAGCAAATGGAGATTCCGTATCTATTGCCCCTCGGAAAGTACGTACACAAGCATTGCAAAAAATGCGAGAAATTAAAGACAGTCTGGTACGTTATAACTATCTGATTGTGGCTTCTAAGACTTGTATGATGTCTTCTGATATGGATTCTGCCCGGCTCTTAATACAACAAATCGAAGATTTCACAGAAAGACAGCCGTTCTCTCTGCAGTTGGCAGATTTACAGTCTGATTGTTTTAATATGAAGGGGAATGTCTATGCGCGTACAGGGCATATGGATTCTGCAGAAGTTTATTTCCGAAAAGCTTATGAACTACGGATGCATGGCACTAAAATAGAAGTTGTACCTGATATTCTGATGAATCTGGCTGATGCTACTAACCGTTTAGGTAAATTGGACGTGGGAGCGGCATGGTACAGGAGAGCACTGTTATTGTGCGATTCACTAAATATCACTTCTACAAAGAAACCGCCGATTTATTATGGATTAGCACAGATATATGTGGCTTTGCGTGATTTTGAGCAATGTGATTATTATTATAATCTTGCGGCCAGAAGCTATGAGGACATGTTGCCTTTTGAGAAGCATTTCTATCTGAACAACCGCGGGACTTCTTATTATTATCGGGGAGATTATGAAACGGCTATCGATTATTTCCGAAAAGTTACTGATCTTGTTGAAGGTTATCCCGATATGGTTTTCGAGTTGAACTTGGGTTGGTTGAATCTGGGAGATTGCTTTTTGCAAGTGGATGAGCCCGATTCTGCAGCTAAATATATCAACAAGTGCCAACCTTTTTTTGAGAAAACAGGAATAACAACTGCACTTTATTATATTGATACACAGAAAATAAAATTGGCACTTATTCAGAAAGACTTGCCTAAAGCTTGGCGTATTTTATCAGAAAGCATAACTTCACCGGATGTTGATCCAGATATGGTGAACATACGCAATAAGTATCTGCAGCAATATTATGAAGAAACGGGAGATTATCGGAAGGCATATTTTTATTTGAAAGAAAATAATCGGATGGATGATTCTATCCGTAATGAGCGTGTAGAGATGCGTACGGCTGATCTGGCCTTGCGTTACCAGCAGGATTCTACCGTGATGGCGCAAAAAGTTTTTATCCGGGAAAAGGAGAATGAAGTTCTTGAACTTCGGCAGATGGAGACCTTATGGATTGCCCTTACCACTATTACCTTACTGGTGGTTGTTTTTGTCTATCTGTACAGTAAGAAGAAGCGTGCGTTATTGTTAGCTCAAAACCGTCGTACAGTTTCTTCACTCCGTTTGGAAAATATCCGTAACCGCTTATCTCCTCATTTCATCTTTAACGTACTTAATCAGGAAATGGCAGGAAGGAAAGCGGAAGAGAAGCAGGAACTATCTTCCTTGGTCAAACTGATGCGGCGTAATTTGGAACTGGCTGAGCAATTATGTGTCACTTTAGCGGAAGAACTGGATTTTGTGAAAACCTATATCGATTTGGAGCGTCGCTCATTAGGGATAACTTTCCATCCGATGATAGAGATTGGTGAAGGTGTGAATCCTGAGCAAGTTCAGCTGCCTTCTATGTTGATACAGATTCCTGTAGAAAATGCGGTGAAGCATGCTCTGAAAGAGAAGGAAGGAGAAAGAAATTTGTGGATTATTATTGCTCGCCAAGCCAATGGAATTTCTATTCAAATCAGGGATAATGGTGGAGGTTATCGTCCAAATAGCCGGAACAGGGGAACTGGTACAGGTATGAAAGTTATTATGCAAACAATTCAGATATTGAATATGAAAAATAAGGAAACAATAGATGTAGCTATACATAATGTTTCTTTATCCAATGGTGAAATTGGATGTGAAGTCACTTTCCTACTGCCGGATAAGTATGATTATAGGATTAAATAATAATGTTTAATCTCGTTTTTAGCAAGGATAGGACGAATAATCACCGGATAATCTATAAAATCACTTTGAGGGTTTTGCCTGAAAACAATATAATCTCTACATTCGTCAAAAGATACATGAAATAGACATGGATAGATATAAAGTTATAATAGTTGACGATGATGATGTGGCACTCGAGAATTTGACTTTCGAGTTAAGTAAAGATGTGCGTTTTTCTTTGGAAAAGACAGCCCGGAATGGTAAGCAAGCCAAAAAAGTGATTGCTAAGATACAACCTGATTTGCTTTTTCTGGATGTGGAAATGCCGGATATGACGGGTATGGAACTGCTGGAGGATATTCGGGATGATGTTTCGTGGAATATGCGGGTTGTTTTTTATACAGCTTACGACAAATATATGATACAGGCCATTCGTGAATCTGCGTTTGACTATTTATTAAAACCTTTCGAAGAGCAAGAATTGAAAGATATATTGGCACGTTTTGTGAAACAGGCTGAGGCGAGACAAAAAGCGGCATTACCTATGAGAATGCCACTGCATAGTGGACAAACGTTCATTGTATTTACTCCGACAAATGATATGCGTGCATTGCGTTCTGCTGAAATTGGTTTTTTCCGGTATTGTTCCGATCGCAGGCAGTGGGAAGTGGTGCTTAATAATCAGCCGCCGTTGGTCTTGCGCCGTGGAATGACTGCTGAACAGATAATTCAGTACTCGCCTTGTTTTGTCCAGATACATCAGTCCTATATTATTAATATTGATTATCTGATGATTATTAAAGATAACAAATGTATATTGTATCCTCCTTTTGATAAGATAACGGAACTTTTAGTCTCAAGAAAGCATAAGAAGGAACTACAAGACAGATATTGTTTGTAAATGAAATATATATTGGTTAGGGAGTCGGCACTTAAATAGTGTTGACAAAGGAAAGAGGGCGCTAAACGTAATATTCAGCGCCCTCTTTTACAATTTATTTATTAATCAAAAAGGATATTCCTAATTATCGACATGAAATTATTTCATTTCGATACCCTTGTTCTGCAAAGTGACATTCAATACTCTTGCATATTCAGCATATTGTTTGTCAGTCAGTGCTTTTTTCATCAACTTCAAGTTTCCATAAACTGCATTGTGAAGTTTCTTTTTCTGATCCTTCTTGGCAGTTGTAGCGCGTTCCATCTGTGTAGAGAAGTAATTGCAAATGTTTGCTACTTCTTCATGCTGGTCAGCGGATAAATTCAAATATTTACTCAACTTGGTTACGTTGATGTTACCATCCCATTTTGCAGTTGTAGGTTGATTTCCTGCTGCAAATGTCGTAGCAGTCAGGCAGACTACTGCCATTAATGTTAATCCTAAACGTTTCATAATACCTACTTTTAATTTGTTATACCTAAAAACAATTCTAACTCTAAAAATCTAATACCTATTGAAAACAGCTCTAAGCGCTTAGCTTTTTCTTTTTACCTGTGCAAATATAGGAATATGTTTTATAACACAAAAACGAAAAAGAAAGAAAGTGCTGTTTAGATGACTATTTCTTGATGTAGATCAATTATATGGTGTTATTTTGATTGTTTGAGGCGTTTTTTGTAATATGAATGTAATATGGTTATCGTACACGGTCGATCAGAATGATAGTGGATGCTTTGCGTGGAATGTATAATGGGCTATCGGGCGGACATGAGTATATTCAGCTTCTGGCTGATTTCTTCAACAATTTCACGGGTGGCAAGTGACAGACATTCTGCCTGACTTTTACCTCCAGGCGATATACAGAGTCAGCGGGAACTTGATTGTCTTTGTTATCTATTAATTGGAAGCAGGTACTACTATTACATTCGGTTAATAATGCATCCGTGAGGAATTCACGATAAAGTTGGCTGAGAGAATGCTCACCCAGCCGTGTGCGGAAGCGATCCTGTTGCCTATTAAAGATAATCAGTGGAATGAAGAAACCACCTTTCCGCTTGATAGTGCTGTAATAATCAGTGTTGGAGTAATCTATAAAATCCAGATAGATGCTGTCTTTGACTTTGCCGGTATATTCTTGCGAAATAAGCTCATAGAAAAGATTGCTACGCATGCCATTCAATTCTTTCTGCATGCTGCGCGAACTTCGGCAGGAACAGAAAGACACGGCTATTAACAAGAGAAGAATATAATGCTTCATGGTATAATCTTATTGAGTATATGGTGGTAAGTTTTCATTGTCAATAATCTCATCAGGCAGCTGCATTGTCATTCTTGTTTCCGAACTGATTCCTACAAATCCGAGCCCACCTTTTACATTGCTTGGTATGATAATAGGTTCCATGAGTGCTTCCTCATAATTCCCCGATTCCAGAGTGTTTAGGGCTTTTAAATAGCGGAATTCAGCTTCACTGATACTGAGCAGGCGAATGGTGATATTTATAGAGCGGCGGGTGACGTTATAAAGCCACGAGTTGTAATTATGATAAAGTTGAGTATAAACCTTCAAAGTACAGGTAGCACCAGAAAAGCGGTCATCGGTGAAGACATTATATTTATTTTCAATGTAACTACCGAATAAATCATCTTCATCATCTTCACTATTGCTGGGATTTCCATCTGTTAGTATCACATCTTCTCGATTGATGATATTTGTTTCCCTGGCATAGAGAACGGTATCTATGAGGCTTTCGTATTGTCCGTGAACAGTAATGTCATGCCATATGTCCAAGCGGTAGTAATTTTTCTCATCAGGGCGGTCTTGTAGAGTTACTTTAAACTGGCGATGGGTTTCCCATCCGCTGTACACTCTGATGGGGATGAGACATGTATCTATTTGGATGGAGTTTACCGGATGAGGAACGGTAACTTCGGCTGTTGTATGATATTTGCCTTTTTCAGCTATGGCCTCCAGACAAATATGTTCACCGGCTTTCAAAGGGGTAGTAATTCGGAATTTCTTGCGTTTTGCTATTTCAGGGAGATTATTGAGGGGGGCATTAGGATCGTAGACCATATCCAGGCTGCCAATAGGCTTGAGTGGGGGAAGTTCTTCCGCCTTTTCTACAAGCTTCCCGTTGACATATAGGTTTACAGTAGCTTCTTCTACGTGTGAGAGGCCATGTGTACCACTTAGGTTGAGATATACGTAGTTTTCCGGTTCTCCTGCATCAAGGAGGGCGTTCATAATGAGTTGTGGCTCACTGTGAGCTGGAGTATAGGGGATTTCATTCTCACAGGAGATTGAGAAGAGGATGATACCTATATATATAAGAAGGTGTAAAAAGCAAATTCTTGTTTTCATTTTTTTGTTTCCGGTTCTATGGTTATTTGTTGTCATATCTTAGAACTTGTATGTATAGGTGACAGACGGAATGATCGGTAGCAAAGTTATTTTTTTTATGAATAGCTTTGATGTATTATAACCACCTGTGTATTTACCGTGTTCATCTTTATAGGCGAGGTAATCATAATCGCGCCGTTTGCCATAAACGAGTGTTGGGTTCATTGAATTATAAGCATTGTAGAGACTGATGTTCCAGGTTCGAATGCCATGTTTGGTTTTCTTGTTAAAGTTCACTCCAATGTTCAATCTATGGCTGGCAGGTAGACGGTAGTTATTACGTTTGGAGATGTAGTCAGTTTGCTCTATGCTGCCATCAGGTTTGAGAATGACCGTTTGCTGTTCCGGTAAGGTAACTGTTCCGCCACTATTGTATATCCAGGAAGCACCAATGTCAATGCGTTCACTGAATTTATGGTTTAGGCAGAGGCTAATACTGTGCCGGCGGTCGTATTTATAAGGAAAACGCTCACCATCGTTGATACTGCCGTTTTTGAATTGGCGATCTGCTTTAGCCAGAGTATATGCCAACCAGCCGGTGGTTTTACCTATGGTCTTTTGCGCCATGAATTCTATACCCATTGAACGCCCTTGGCCCATTTCCACCTTTTTTTCCCAATTGGTTGAACTACCAAAGAAAGAAACCCCATTCTGGTATTCCAGTACGTTTCGCATCTGTTTATAATATCCTTCAATGGAGAACTCCCAACCCCGGATTCCGGTATAATATCCGCCTAAAGAGTATTGATTGGCACGCATAGGACGTATGTTTTTGGTAATAGGTACCCATAAATCTGTAGGCATGGCGAGTGGAGTGGAGGAGAGTTGGTGCACATATTGAGCCATCTGAGAGAAAGATGCCTTTACTGAGAAATCATGATCGAATCGATAATGAACGGAAAGTCGCGGTTGTATAGAGAAATAATTCTTCCCCTGTGTATTGAACAGAGAAATGTGTACTCCTGCATTCAAGCTGGTGCGGCTACCTATATCAAAATTATCTTCTGCATAAACGGAAGCCTCATGTCCATGCAGGTAACTGTTCGAAATACTATTATACAAGGTATCTTGTTCAGTTACACCATTCTCCTCTTCTTTCATTTTCGAAGTATTGGTTTCAGGACGGAAAGTATGGTATAGGTATTCTACACCAAACTTAATGTGGTGTGAAGGAATAGGTGTATAGTCGAAGTCAGTCCGGAAACTCCAATCGCGGATTCCTGAACGATACTCAGAATCGTATTGATAGAAGTAGGACCGTGATGAAGAGTAGATATTTTCTTCTTTTGCTCTGCCTTTTAAGATCATACGATAACTGTTGAAGGCTACGGTTGTATTGCTAAACAGTTTGTTGGTAAATACGTAATTCCAGCGTCCTGCAACGATTGTATTTCCCCAGTTCAGTCCATTTTTGCTTTCATAATAATCGCTAGTACCGTAACTCTCTTTGAAATTGAAGTGATAGTGATCCTTCCCATGATAAAAACTCAGGAAAAGCCGACTGCGATCGTTAAACTTATGATTTACTTTGGCATTGAGGTCATAGAAGTAATAATTGAATTCATCACCGTCACTGCTGAAAGCTTTTCCCATAAAAGCTGTGTGCGTGGTACGTCCACTAATCGAAAAAGAAGTGCGATCTTTGATAATAGGTCCTTCCAAATGTATTTTATCAGTGAGTGTACCTATGCTCAGTGCACCATGATAACGTTTCATATCCCCGTCGTTGGTACGCACATCTACAATAGACGAAAGACGTCCGCCATAGCGTGCCGGAAAAGAACTCTTGAACAGTGTAACCTTTTTCACAGCTTCGGGTGTGAAGATAGAGAAGACACCCAATAGGTGGTCAGCATTATATATAGGAATACCGTCCAGCAATATCAAGTTCTGATCCGGTCCTCCACCACGTACATATAAACCGGAGAAGCCTTCGGTTCCTGCCTGTACACCTGGCATTAGCTGGATGGTTTTCAATATATCAGCCTCCCCCAGTACAGCGGGTGTATGTTGTATTTGTGCCATGGGAATCTCATGTGCACCCATGGCGGTGGCTTGGATACCAGCTTCCTTTTTATCCGAAAGTATGATCACTTCCGCCAGTTCGTTATTAGTGTTCAGGCGAATATTGAGCACGGTGTCTTGGTTTAGCGGGAACGAACTGTGCTGTGTTTCGTACCCTAAATACGAAAAACTTAATTCTGCATCTCCCTCAGGTAAGGTGAGGGTATAGAAACCGAAAGGATTGGTGGCAGTGCCCACACGCTGACGACTATCGAGAACATTGGCACCAATCAGCGTCTCGGAAGACGCTCCGTCCGTCACGTATCCGCTGATCGTGAACCGTCGGCTTACGGTTTTCTGCGGCATGGGCCGCTTATGTAGCAAAATATGTTTTCCTGATATTTCGAAGCCTATAGGCTGCATTTCAAAAGCCTTCCGCAGGATTTCATTGATAGTGAGATCGCGGACAGCCAATGTGATACGGCTATTCAAGCGTACTTCTTCTCCATAGATGAAGCTGTAACCGGTTTTTTGTTCCATTTGTTTCACAAACTCTTCCAACGTAGCATTTTGTAGTTTAATACTAAAACGCGTTTGTGAAGGGTTGGCCTGTAAAACACAAGTGGCAAGTACGAGTGTACTTTGTAGAGTACAGGTCGAGAGGAGAACCGCTCCCACCAGGAATAATTTCCTGATGGTGCGGGGTGAGCAGATAGAGGATTTCATTCTAGTTTAATTTTTGTGTGATCGTTATAGTGTCATTCGTTTTTGTGTATCCAAACTTTTGGTTGCGACAAAGCAAAGAAAGGATTTCTTCCAATGTTTCACCATCGGAAAAAGTAGCCGTCATGTGGTAGTTCTGCAAATCAGCATCTTCTATACGAATGTCCGTATGAAAAGCATTGGAAAGTTGCCGGACAATTTCTTGCAGAGGAATACTTTTAAAAAGCAGTGTTCCGTTTCTCCAGACGATCTCTTCCGATGCATCCTTTTCGGAATGTAAAGTTAAGCTCTTTTTATCCTTATTGTAAATGGCACTTTCGTTAGGTGAGAGCACCAGGCGTTCTTCTTCTTTACCGATGAGGCTGACAGCAACAGAACCTTCCAGTAACGTTGTTTTAACTTGCGCATCTTCGGGATAGGCTTCGATATTGAAATGAGTACCCAAAACTTGTACTATAACCGCTTCGGCTTCCACCTTGAAAGGGTGTGCCGCATCCTTACTGACTTCGAAGTAAGCTTCACCCTGCAACTGTACTTTCCGGTCTTTTCCTCTGAACCGTTCGGGGTAAGTCAGAGTAGAGTAGCGGTTCAGTACAATTTCTGTTTGGTCGGGTAGCGTTATACTACGTGTTTCTGCCAGTGTGGATACGGTTTGCAATGGTACCGGGGCGAACATATAGTATGCCCACCATCCCAGTACGCAAAGCACGGCAACGGCTGCTGCACTCGCCATAGTGCGCAATGAAAGAATGCGGCGTTGCAGACGTGGTAACCGTTTTTCAAGAAGTATCCAACTGTTAGCTTTGGAAAATTTTCCTCTCGGCGAACGGGTGGAGGCTACGAGTTTATTGAGTATTTTTTCAAAATCTTGTTCCATGTTCTTCATCTTTCTTTTCTATAAAGACAGGTGAAATGAAAAAACTCCCTACGCTAAATCCTTTTTAAATTGAGAAATTGCATCTTTTGCTGATTCATTCTCGTTATTTATTATAGTGAAAGTCAGGTTCAGGTTATTGGGGTTCCAGGTAGACCGTGATTTGTGTTCTTTTTGCTTCCTTGTCCTGCGGGATACAGACTATACGAAACTCTGCCTTATTTTTTATTTTCTTCGGATAGATCTTCACACGCAGATTGGCAGATTTCTTTTTTGCAGGAATAATAACCTTTTTATCCTCGATGCTGAATACGACAGTTTGTCCTGGCATACTTACTCCGTTGATAAGTACTTCCCGGTCTTCTTTTTTCTTCTCTGCGGCGATAATTTTAATGTCGAATTCTTCAACATCTTTACTTCTGTCAAATGAATAATTCTTGGTAGTCTTGTCAAAGCCTACATACTCTTCGGGATAATTGGAATTGTTCTCACTGCATGCAGCAAGGATGAAGAGAATAGCTGCAGCTCCCGCCATTTTTTTACAAAGTTGTTTCATACTGTTTTAATTTAGTTTAGTTTATAGTTCATAATTAAAGACAGGGGCGGAAAAAGAACTCCCTATAGGAATAAAACTAAAATGTGTTAATGTGTGGAAGAGGGGGGATATATGATTATGGCTCTTGTTGGATATGTGTATTCTTCGCATTAAGGATTAAGATAGTAACTTTTCTTTTAGTAAATACTAATTCGTCCCCCTATGGAGAACCTTTCGTCCCCTTATAAGGGGACGAATTAATATTTGCAGCTACGTTATTAAATAGTAGTACTTAACTTAACTATTGTTTTGCTGTACATACTCTATCTTAATATTGTCTTGCGCATTTTCCTCTAACAACATAGAATGGGGAGTCGGAACTTCAAGTTTCACTCCTGTTGCGTTGAAATTTTGTGTAAAACGTATTGTGCCGGCCTTTTGAACTTGTGCTTCAATGGCATGCAAATAGAAATTCTCCAGGCGCAAAGAATCATTTATACCGGAGGCAGAGATGAACTCTTGAACATTGGTTGCTTTAACCTGAGATAAATATATGTTCCGGAAGTGAGGGAAGCCTTTCTCGGGAGGAGTTACGGGTGTAAGCATAACCTTCCAATGCTCAGGAATCTCTTTGTTTTTATAAATTTCAGGCAGTGTGCTATAACTGTATTTTGGATTCCAATTAGGATCGGCACCGAAAATCCGGCGGACATTCTCGGCTTCTACTTGTGTTACATAGATATTTTCTATAGTTCCACCGCGCGTCATAGCACTTTTGAGCAATAGTACTACTGAGGTGCCGATAGCCTTGAGATCATAAGCCAGTACATTTCGTATGCCGCCGGAAGTTTCGCTCCCACAGGTTATAAGCCCTGCTCCTCTATGAGCTGTACAATTACGTATTAGTACATTTTCCGTAGGGCGGTTTATACGCAGTCCATCGGCATCTCTGCCTGCTTTAAGGCAGATAATGTCATCGTTGCAGTCTATTATGCAGTTCTCTATCAGAATATTGGTGGAGGAATCAATATCGATGCCGTCTGTGCTAGGACCATGTCCACCGATATTATTGTTAATATTTAAACCATTTACGGTGCAATGATCGGAATAAAGAATCTGGCATCCCCAGAAACCGGTACGCATGAGTGTGAAATTACTTAATGTAATGTCCGAACTGCGTTCAACAAGAATCCCCCGAACACGTTTGCAGTCATAATCCACAATCCAACGTAATCCTTTGGCTTCATATTCTTTCCGCATAGTCCAATATTTATCCCAGAATACTTTTCCCCGGCAATCCACCGTTCCATCTCCACTAACAGAGGCATTCTTTTCTCCGATAATATTTATCACGGCTGCTGGCCAATCCATTTCAATCCCTGCAATGCGCGAACGGAATTCTGGATAAGATAGCATGTTGGTGTCGGCAATCAGTGTCACTCCTTTATCCAGTTGCAGGTTTACCCTGCTTTTTATAAATAGTGCCCCTGTCTGATAATATCCTGGCTGAAAAGTGACAGTTCCTCCGCCGGAGAGAGCGCAACTGTCTATTGCCTTTTGAATGGCATCCGTGCTAAGGACCGTGCTGTCAGCTATTGCACCAAAGGTATTGGCAGATACAATAATCGTACTATCCGGTAATTGTCGGCTACCTATATTCTCAGTCCACGAGAAATCGGGTTTGTGGGCTATTTCTCCCCACTCAAATTTATTTTTATTCTGTCGTGATTGTGCACACGAAAGAAAGAATACTCCTGTCAGAAGTAGTACGAAGGCATGTTTTCTTCTCATAATTAGAATATTGATGTTTTAATTTTCATATTGGTTTCTCTATTCTGATAAATTCCGTTGCTAAAGTAGGGCGATTTTTTGATTGCTAAATAGATATGTGTACAAAGGCATGTAATATTGTCTTTATAATAAGTGATTATAGGTGGATTTAATGGAGAATGTACATATTTACATGAATGTACTAATAAGTCCAGCCTGTTTTACTTTGATTTTTCTATATTTGCATACGGATATACAATTAATCTTATGGCTAAAATATTGTGACAAATATAAAATTATTTCTATGAAACACAAGATATTATTACTTTCTGTTCTATTGGTAACTTTGCTATCAGATGTTTATGGTAACATAGAACTTCATGCCAAGCACATGAGGACAAGTGACGGGCTTCCCAGTAATTCCATCCGCTATATGTATCAAGATAGTAAGGGGTTTCTATGGTTGGGAACTCTGAATGGACTAAGTCGCTACGATGGTAATTCTTTCCTTACTTTTCAGCCGGAGACCAATAGTCATGGGAAAATATCATTGGCAGATAATCATATCAATTGGTTGCAGGAAGATAAGAATGGTTTTTTGTGGATAGGAACAATGCCGGAAATGTTTAGCTGTTATGATTTACAGCAAGCACGTTTTGTTGACTTTACAGGCGGTAAAGGATTGGAACGGAACTATTCGATTATATTGACTGCTTCCAACGGGGATGTCTGGTTGGGACATAAGAAGAACGGTGTTTTGCAAGTGATACCACAAGGCGACCGGACGATGCACTCTGTGGAATATAAAGCTGAGAATGGAAATTCACCGGATAACCGAATTCGATTTATCAATGAAGATGCATCCGGCAGAATCTGGATTGGCACTGCGCGTGGGCTTGTTTCGGTTCATAATGGTAAATTCAAGATTGAAGATAGAGAGAACAATTTTAAGTATTCTATGGCGTATGGGCAAGACATGTACTTTATGACTATAGGAGGAGATATTTACCGTTATGAGAGTGCTTCCGGAAAGTTGGTGCTGTTAGTGAAATTCTCAAAAGAAGTTGGTAAAACATCGCCAAGCGGACATTTTCTGCTTAAGAATAAATGGGTTATTCTCACGAGTATAGGAGTCTACGATTACGATTTTGTCACTCAAAAGCTAAGTGCTAATCCTGATTTGGATATCAAGCGCGGAGATGTGACTTGTGATAATCGTGGAAATTATTGGGTATATAATCATACCGGAAAGGTTCATTACATTTGTGCTGAAACCGGAAAAGTTAAAGAATTCCAATTGATTCCTGAAGATAAGTTGAATTATATTGATTATGAACGTTACCATATTGTTCATGATTCTCAAGGGATTATCTGGATATCTACCTATGGTAACGGACTTTTTGCCTATGATGTATCGGAAGATAAATTGGAACACTTTGTGTCCAATGTTGGGGATACAAGCCCTATCGGTTCGGATTTCTTGCTCTACATAATGGAGGACAGGGCAGGAGGGATCTGGGTGAGTTCCGAGTATTCCGGTTTGTCTCGTATCTCTATTTCGAATCAAGGAATTACACATATTTATCCGGAATCACGTACACTTTTTGACCGATCGAATACCGTGAGGATGGTGGAACAAATGCAGAACGGAGAGATATGGGTGGGTACCCGAAAAGGCGGATTGTATAAATATGATACTAATGTGAAGCCTAAAGGGGATAATCAGTATTTTCAAACAAGTGTTTATACAGCTACAGAGGATAGTGAGGGGCGTATATGGATGGGTACCCGAGGTGATGGCATAAAGGTAGGGGACATGTGGTATAGGCGTAACCCGTCTGATCCTTCCACGCTGGCTTCTAATCACATTTTTACTATTTACCGGGATAAAAAGGACCGTATGTGGGTGGGGACGTTTGGTGGTGGACTGGATTTGGCAGAGCCTACTGATGATGGAAAGTACAAATTTCATCATTTTTTTCAGCAAACGTATGGCATGCTAAGGGTAAGAGATATGATAGAAGACGAAAACGGTATGATGTGGATGGGTACCAGTGATGGAATCTGTATCTTTCATCCGGATTCGTTGATTGCTGACCCTGAAAACTTTCATTGGTTTAATTATACGAACGGGAAGTTCTGCAGCAATGAAATCAGGTGTTTGCATCGTGATAACGAGGGGCGTATGTGGGTAGGGACATCAGGTGCAGGTTTGAGTCTCTGTGAAGCTGTAGATGGCTATACTACCCTGAAATACGAGCACTATGGAGTTGCGGAAGGATTAGTGAATGATGTAGTTCAGAACATACTGGAAGACAGTAACGGAATGTTGTGGATTGCTACGGAATATGGCGTGACAAAATTTAATCCCTCTAATCATTCGTTTGAGAATTACTTCTTTTCTTCTTATACATTAGGGAATGTTTACAACGAGAACAGTGCCTGCGTATGTGAGGATGGAAGATTATTGTTCGGTACAAATTATGGATTAACACTCATTGACCCTAAGAAGATACCGAGCAATGAAACTTTTTCTCCTGTTATTTTTACGAATTTATATATCAACGGAACTCAAATGAGTCCTGAAATGATAGATTCTCCTTTAAAGCAATCTCTTGCTTATTCGGACGAAATTACTTTGGAGTATTTCCAGAACTCATTCTTGCTTGACTTTTCTACGTTAGATTATTCGGATAGCGGACAAACCAAATATATGTATTGGTTGGAAAACTATGATAAAGAGTGGAGTACTCCTTCTCCTTTGAGTTTTATGTCTTATAAGTATCTTTCTCCGGGTACCTATAAACTTCATGTGAAATCTTGTAACGGAGCAGGGGTCTGGAATAATGACGAAACCATTTTAAAAATAGTAATTGTTCCTCCATTTTGGAAGAGTAGCTGGGCTATGTTAGGATATGTCATTCTAATCATAGTGGTTTTGTTTTTTGCCTATCGCGTGGCTAATAATTTTAATAGTTTACGTAACCGCATCCATGTAGAGGAGCAATTGACAGAGTATAAATTAGTTTTCTTTACCAATATTTCCCATGAATTTCGTACTCCACTTACTTTGATTCAGGGGGCTTTGGAGAAAATACAAGGTTTCAGTGCTGTTCCTCGCGAGCTGGTACACCCATTGAATACGATGGAAAAAAGTACCCAGCGTATGTTGAGGCTTATCAATCAGTTGCTGGAATTCAGAAAGATGCAGAATAACAAGTTAGCACTTTCTTTAGAAGAAACGGATGTTATCGCTTTTCTTTATGAGATATTTCTTAGTTTTGGTGATGTAGCAGAACAAAAGAATATGCAATTCCTTTTCAAACCATCCGTACCATCTTATAAGATGTTCATTGATAAAGGTAATTTGGATAAGGTGGTCTACAATCTTTTGTCTAATGCCTTCAAATATACTCCTTCGGGTGGAACAATTCTTCTTATTATAAATGTAGATAAAGTAAAAAAGATTTTGCAGATTCAGGTTGCGGATACAGGAGTAGGTATTCCGCCGGAAAAACAGAATGAATTATTTAAACGCTTTATGCAAAGTAGTTTCTCCGGTGACAGTATTGGGGTTGGTTTGCATCTGAGCCATGAATTGGTGCAAGTACATAAAGGTACGATTGAATATAAAGAAAATGAAGGCGGAGGTTCTGTTTTTACAGTCTGTATTCCGACTGATGAGGCAGTTTATGATGAGAAAGACTTTTTGATTCCTGGAAATGTATTGCTGAGGGAAGCTGACAAGGCTTATCATCTGCAGGATCTTTCCGAAAATTTGCCGTTGCCGGAAAGAACTCTTACACCTTTGAATAAACGAAGAGTACTTATTATTGAAGATGACGATGATATCCGCAAATTTTTGAAAGAAGAAATTGGTGCTTATTTTGAGGTTGAAGTAGCTATTGATGGTACATCCGGTTTTGAGAAAGCACAGACCTATGATGCGGATTTGATTATTTGCGATGTCCTGATGCCTGGAATGAGTGGCTTTGAAGTAACCAAAAAACTGAAGGCGGACTTTTCAACCAGTCATATTCCTGTTATCTTGTTAACTGCTTTAAGTTCACAAGATAATCATCTGCATGGAATAGAGTCGGGTGCAGATGCTTACATTGCAAAACCTTTCAGTATTAGGTTGTTGCTTGCCAGGATTTTTCAGTTGATAGAACAACGAGAGAAGTTGCGTGAGAAATTTTCCGGTGAGCCTGGGATTATACGTGCCGCCATGTGCTCTACAGATCGGGAAAAGGAATTTGCAGAACGACTGACGATTGTATTAGAGCAAAATATATCTCGTCCGGATTTCGCAGTAGATGAATTTGCGCAGTTGATGAAAATGGGACGGACGGTGTTCTACAGAAAGTTACGCGGTGTCACCGGTTATACTCCCAATGAATATCTGCGGATCATTCGGATGAAAAAGGCAGCGGAATTATTATTATCACAGGAAAATTATACAGTAGCAGAGGTGGCTTACAAAGTAGGTATCAATGATCCGTTCTATTTTAGTAAGTGCTTTAAGAACCAGTTCGGAGTGGCACCGTCGGTTTATCAAAAAGGAGGGGGAACTTAAAGTTCTTACTTAAGAAATGAGAGGAAGAAAGGTGCCTTACTTCCTCTCATTTTATTAATACTATTCCCAACCCGTATTCTGCATCAGATTCGGATTCTTCATCCTTTCCGACTGAGGAATGGGGAAGAGATACATTTTATCCTCCCAAGTGCGGTTTATTGTCTTACGTTCATACTTGATGGAGCCGTCTTCATTCTTGGTGAGCTTCATTTCTGTAATATTTTTCATCTTATCACCCTCTTTCCATCTTCTCAAGTCGTAGAAACGATGTCCTTCGAAGGCGAGTTCCACCATGCGTTCATTCTGGTATTTAGTCCAGAAAGCATCGGAAGACATTCCCGTAGGCAATGCCGGCATCTTCACGTCTGTACGATTACGAATAACATTCACTGCTTCACGTGCTGTCATTCCAAATTCGCTCGCATCGTCTGCCGAACCAGTGTATTTATAGACAGCTTCTGCATAGTTCAGATAAAATTCGCCCAAACGATAAGTAACCCATGAATGGCGGCTGGTTTTGGTGGTACTGCTGGCACTCAGGTCGATGGCTGAATCCAGATATTTCTTCAGATAATATCCCGTAGGAGTAGCTCCCGAGATAGGTTCTGCATTCAAGCCACCGTAGAAAGTCTCGATAGGTTTGCTATTCTTCGACGGCCATTTGGTATCACCATTTTTCACAACGGTCATGCCGAAGCGTGGGTCGCGTCCTGCGTACGGATTGGCAGCATCATAACCGCTCCCTTCTTCATTCCACAACTTGCCGGTGGACTGCATCTCGTAAGCATCCACCAGATTCTGTGTGGGACAGTTACCTGATTTGCCGCCGGGAACGCCCATCGGGAAGTTATACTCTTCCAGAATACTGGAGTTTACACCCTTGCTGGTGTTATAGCGGCGTGCGAATATCATCTCGCTGTTAGACCAGTTATTGGGACCCCATAGTTCAGAGTATTTACCCAGTTTGAAACCGGCCTCGGTACAGGCATCAATAACAGCTTTATTAGCTTTGGCTGCTCTTTGCCACAAAGCTTTGTCGTTGTTCGGATTAAATAATGGGCTGGCAGCATACAGGGCAGCACGTGCCTTCAGTGCCATGGCCGCATAACAAGTGACACGTCCACTTTCGGCTGGCGAGATGCCTTCCATACCCAGTTTGGTATAGTCGGCAGGGAGTTCTAAAGCCAGCAAATCACATTCGGCTATGATGGCATCGAAGATTTCCTGTGCCGGGGTGCGTGTCAGGGTATTCACCCTGTCCGTCGTCATCATTTCGGTGAAGTAGGGAACATCACCATAGGCACGCACCAAGTTAAAGTAGAAATAGGCACGCAGGAAACGAGCTTCCTTAAAACTGTTGTTATAGCGGAACATCTGTGCACGATAATCGTCGTTCAACTTCAGTTCATCAAACGTCAGTCCCTGGAATTCTGCTAGATATTGGTTGCAAGTCTGAATGGCTTTATAGCTGCTTGTCCACGTATTCGACATCGGATTTGATGGACTCCAAGAGCCATTCGTGAAGTTACAGATGTCATTATTGGTATATGCATATTCGGCCTCATCGCATGCCGAAGCCAGCATGCCGCCTGAATATACTTGACCGAAATCATAATCTAACATGGAATATACGTTCGTAATCATACCGATTACGTTTTCGTATGTTTCGTCCATATATTCCTTCCCATAATTGGAATATTCGTGATAGTCCATATCACATGCCGACAAAGCTACTATACACGCTATTCCGTTCACTATTTTTCTGATCTTCATAATCATGTTTTTTTATTAAGGTTCAACAATTAAAAACCGATGGTCAATCCTGCCACAACGCTGCGCGTCAACGGATAGGTGGATCCATAAGATTCGGGATCGGCAACCTTGATTTTATCGAAGCATAACAGGTCGATGCCTCTCACGTAGATCTTGGCATTGCTCAAAATCTTGCTCTTCTTCAATAATGTTGTCGGGAACTTGTAGTACAGTTCTACCGAGCGCAATTTTAGGAACGAGCGGTCTGCCAGCCACAGGCTGTTGGTTTGGTAGTTGTTCTCGTTGCTTTGCGAGCTCAGGCGCGGATACTTGGCATTCTGGTTCTCGGACGTCCAGCGATTGTCGTAGTACTCTTGCGAGATGGTTGTATTATTGATCAGCGGCCAATACAAGCTCTTCGTATTCAGCACGGCTGAATATCTGCCTGTGCCTTGGAACATGGCGTCGAAGCCAAAGCCTTTCCACTCGGCACCGAGGTTGAACGAGTAATAGATTTCGGGGGCCGTAGTGCTGTATCCGATGGCTATTTTATCGTTTGCATCGATAATATTGTCACCGTTGATATCTTGATATTTGATATCGCCCGGCTTTACATTGCCAAAGGCCTGCGTGGGGCTGTTGTCGATATCTGCCTGATTCTTGAAGTAACCGATTGCTTTCAGACCATAGGTTTGTTTCAGCGGATTGCCGGTAGTCTTCAGGTTGTCGTACAGGCGGGGTTCTTCCATCTGCTCTATGATTTCATTCTTGGCAAGTGCAAAGTTGGCACCGATATTTAGGCTGACTTCGCCGATCTTTTTGTTATAGCTGGCACCGATTTCAAAACCCTTGCTGTCCACTATACCGCCATTCTCATAAGGAGCGGTGAAGCCCAGCACGCTGGAATAGTGACCGCTTGAAGATACCCAGATATCTTGGCGTCTTTCATAATAAGCATCGAAAGACAGGTCAAGACCGTTGAACAGGCTGGCATCCAAACCGAAGTTGTATTTATATGCTTTCTCATGTGTAGAGTTCAATGAGGCCAGGCGACCTAATGACCAACTTTGCGTACCTACCGAGTAGTTGGTGTCGAAAGGATAGTAACTGCCGCCGCCGTAGGTTTGCTCCCAATAATTGGTAACGTCCTTATCATCATCTAAGGGCAAACGGTCCGTATTGATCACACCAAACGAGGCACGAAGTTTCAAGAAGTCAATCCACGAAATATCACGGATGAAATCTTCTTTAGACATCACCCAAGCCAAACCGACCGTAGGAGATACAGACCATTTGTGTCCCGGTGCCAGCTTGTTGGATGCGGAGCCTACAACGGTTACATCTGCATAGTATCTGTCTTTATAGCCATAGTGGGTGTAGAAAGATGCATTTTGGCGGTGCCAGGTCTGATCGGTGCCCTTAGTATTACGGTATTCGTAATCCCACTTCAACTGACTGTAAATATTGCTACTCGCATTGATCTGCTTGGTGTAGAACAAGGTTGCAGCAAAGTTGAATACACGTGTAAAAGCGATACACTTGGATACATTGCCCATAGCGCTTTCCTTGCCGTCAGTATAATAGGAGGTATTGACCGGCACACCATTTTCCCAAGAGGTCACAGAGTTGCTGCCATAGACGAATGTTTTGGAATGATCTTCCCAATACTGCGCATAGTTGTCATAGGATAATAGGGCACTGGCTCCCAAACCCGGAGTGATGGACGCCAAATCTTGCTCCAAAGTCATGTCGGCAAACAACGTGCGTTCGTGGAATTTTGTATACGCGGCAGCTTGCGATACGGCTACCGGGTTTTGTGTTCCGACCCAGGTTGCGCTACCGCCCCATGTGCCATTTTCCAGACGAGCCGGAAAAGCGGCTGAAGGGAGTGTGTAAATCATATTCCAGATATCTGCTCCGGCTTCATCTTTGGCACCCGGTGTCCTTGATTCGGACAAGATGCCCAGCACGTTCAGTTTCAACTTGGTATTCTCACTCAGGTCGATATCGAGGTTCGTACGCAGATTAGCTCTGGAATATTCGTCTTGTGTAGAATATCCTTCGTTAGTGTAAGGACTGGCAATGAATCCTTTATTAGTTGTCAAGTTGGCCATGGCATAATAGCGGAATTTGCTTGCACCACCACGGAAACTGATATTATAGATGTTCGTGGCATCCATATTGCGGAAAGTTTCTCCTAGCCAGTCTACATTGGGATAGAGGTAGGGGTACTGTCCTGAACGGAAAGCATTCAGCTCATCCTGCGTGTAGCGGGGCGACATTCCGTCGTTGGTTAGGGCTTCGTTCATGGCACTGGCATACGTGGGGCTGTCTACAAACTTAGGTTTGCGTGCCTGCCAGCCGAAGCCGTGATCGTAGGTGAACTTGATTTCCCGGGTGTTGTAGGCACCGCGCTTGGTAGTGATGTTTACCACGCCATTGATGCCTTTGTATCCGTAGAGAGCAACGGCAGCAGCATCTTTCAGGATGGCAACCGATTCTACTTCTTCAGGTGTTAAATCGCTGATGTCACGTTCGATACCGTCTACCAACACCAGAGGATTATTGGTTGACAAGCTTTGCAATCCGCGGATAAAGAATGTAGGCTGGGCATCGGCATAGCGTCCGCTTCCTTGCAGGGTAGTTAGTCCTATGCCATATCCATAGAGTGAATTAGCTATATTCTTGGCACTGCGTTTATTGAAATCCTCGTTATACACAGTGGAGACCGATGAAGTAGATTCCTCCAGCCGCTGTGCTTTCTGGTAGCCGATCTGTATCACTTTGTGGGAAGATATAGCCGGTTTGCCATTGACCAAGCTATCATTAACTTCTTGTGCACGACCCTGCAGGCATAGGCAAGCAAGGAGTGCCGGAATGATTATTCTATTTTTCTTCATAATAATTTGTCAATTTGTAATTGAAACATTCATTTTCATTACCATCCCGGGTTCTGAACAAGTCCATAGCCCTTATTCACCTCTGTTGCCGGGAAAGGAGACAAGTACCATTTGGGATCGAAACCGGCGGTCCACCAATAGCGGGTAGGTTTGTCTATCGGATCTTTCACATATTTAAAGCGAGTGGGATAGGGCTTTTTACCTTGGTCATTGCCATACCAGGGCGATTCTATCGGTTGCCCGTTTTCATCCAGACGGTAGATAAAAAGACCATGAAGTTGCTTTTCAAAGACATCAGCACGCCTGTAGCGAATCAAGTCGAAGAAGCGGGCATCTTCCATACCCAGTTCGCAAGCACGCTCACGAAGAATTTCCTCCAACAAAGCTTTTTTGTCCGACTTCAGGTTCTTATCCGGATTGCATACAGCCAGTCCATTCATGCCAACGCGTGCACGCACAATATCTACCTGGGCAATGGCTTCTTCCATACTTCCCTGAGAACTCTGACACAATGCTTCGGCATAAATCAGATGAAGCTCTGCCAAACGGATGCAGGGCCAGTGTACATATCTGCGGAGCATGTCATCTCCCATCAGAAACTTAATCGGCGCATATCCGGTTGCAAAAGAACCAGTCTCATTTTTCGGGTCATTACCGGCATCCTTTCCACCTATCCATGATTCGAAACTACGGCCTGACATATTACCGGTGGTCCAGTCTAAAGAAATACACTGCCCATTGACAATTATCTCTTCGTACAGACGCGGGTCGCGGGTCAGCTGAATACTTTCATCTTCAACAGTTCCTATCTGAAACATTTCATCCAGCTTTCCTTCTGCCTCCGTCTTGTCCCAATCGAAAGGCCTACCATCTTTCCAAGGGAACATTTCCATATACTCTTGGGTAGGAGAATAACCACGATGAATTTTCATTAGCGGATCACCCCACTGGTGCCAGTTATAGTTACCGGATTTAAAAGCATCTGTATCTATTACACGTGTATTAATTAATACTTCCGGGCTATCCAGATTGGCATATCCGGCACGGTAAGCCAAGCGATAGTCTTCAGGGCGATTACCATTGGCTTGCTGCAAGCGATATCCACCTTTGGATGCTAATTCAGTAAAGAAAGCCTTACATGCATCCAGACAACGATTCCACAGTTCGGGTTTATAAGCACCATACCAGATGGCGGGATTATCCGTCACCCCGGGATAATAAGGGTCAGCGGAATTAAACAAAGGAGAAGCGGCGAATTGCAGAATGCGACATTTGTAGGCCATGGCTGCCGCTTTGGTCCAACGTCCGAAGTCGGATGCAGGTGTTTCGAGCGCCCAAGGCAATACTGCTGCAGCTTCATCCAAAAGTTGCACCATAAAGTCTACACACTCTTCCACACTGTTACGCGGCATGCTATAGCTGGCGTCTGTTCCACTGAAGGATGCACGGATAATGGGGACACCTCCATAATGGCGAAACACATCAAAATAGCGGGATGCAAGGATACACTTTGCTTGTGCCACCATGGATGCCTTTTCTTCTGTGCTCAAACCGGGCACATTGTCAATGTTCTCAATGAGCAGCCATACTCCACGTACGGCTTCCCAGATGTTATTCTTCAAATAAGAGAACTTATCCTGTCGGATGCCATAACTGGCACTGTGCGTACCTTTATAATAAGGACCTGTGATGCCTGCACTACCATAAGTGAACACATAGAGATCGGTCAATGCGGATGGCTTACCGACAAAGTTGTTGGAAGATTCCTGGTTGGCAACGTTTTTATAAGGAAGTCCGTAATACTGCAATCCATAGAGATTGTTAAGGAATTGACGGGTATATTCGGCATTATTGAATACGGTATCTTTGGTTACCGTACCACCGGGTGCCTTTTCGAGGAAAGCATTACCGAACGTCATATCATCTACACAAGCTGTAGCGACAAGTGACATCAGTGTCAGTCCTGAAACGACTTTCAAAAACCATTTATTATAATATTTCATACTGTTACGATAATAAGATTAAAAACCAAGTTTCAAACTCAATGAATAAGTCTTCGTCAGTGGATATGACGGAGAGTTGCTGGCTCTGGATTCCGGATCCCCCCAAATGTACGGGGTAAAGGTCAGCAGATTGTAGCCGCTGAAAGCAAGCTGCATCATATTCAGCTTCAGTTTCTTCATAAACGGAAGATTGAAATTATAAGCAAGCTGCAAGTTTTTCAATCGGATATACTTGGCATCTTGTTCCCAAAGTGTAGAACCGGCATAGTTGTTTGTCTTGTTATCAATTGTTGCACGGGGATATTTTGCATTGGGGTTCGGATTATCATTTGTCCAAGTATTGTCCAGCATGTACACCAGTAAACCTCCCTGATCAGTATCAGTACGGTCGGTAAAGGGTTGGCGGAACACACTGGAAATGCTGCGGCTCACATTCCAAGCAGCAGTCCATTGCATCGAGAAGTCGAAGCCTTTCCAGCTGAATCCCAGATTGAGACCTGCCATATATTCCGGATCATCTGTAAAGCCATAATCGCGAGATGCATCGTTGGCATCTATTTTTCCGTCACCACTTAAATCTACATATACGCAGTCACCGTTTTTCAGTTTATCGGTCAGTTGCTTCGGCATGTCTACTCCATATACTTCTTGGTAGCGGATGGGAGTAGTGTCTTCATTATAATATTCAAAGAATAAGTATTGGCTGCGCGAACCAAGACGGCGGCCCTTCTGGTACATGTATTCTTCGTTCATCGGTGCTTCTTTTCTATCCACTACCCGGTTCTGGTTGTACATCAGGTTCAGACCTACATTATATCTGAAGTCCTTTCCTATCATGTCATTCCACTTGAGGGTAATTTCCCAGCCCCAGCTTCTCATCTTTCCGAGGTTGGCCATAGGAACTGCAAAACCTAATACAGAAGGTGCCGTACCGTCGCTCAATAAGATGTCTTTACGATCTTCGTGATAATAGTCGAAAGAAGTACGCAAGCGGTCGTCAAGGAAATTGACATCCACACCATAATTGGTCTTCAAGGCTTTTTCCCAAGTCACATCTGCATTGTTTTTGGAACTTTCGTAAGCACCGGGACTTGCAGTGGAGTTATTTATACCAAATATAAAGCCATGACCGTCGCGATTGATCAGCGATGAATTATTCACGTCATAAGGGTCGGACATATACATGAAGCGGGAACCACCGATTTTATCATTACCTACCAGACCGATGGTATAGCGGAATTTGAGGAAGTTGACTACGCTCTTTATAGGTTCCCAGAATTTCTCTTCACTTACAATCCAGCCAAAGGAGCCGGCGGGGAATGTTCCGAATCGCTTGCCCGGAGCAAAATTTTCGGAACCATTGTAGCCAACGTTAATTTCGGCCAGATAACGGTTCTTCCAATCATAGGTAGCACGTCCCACGATTCCGACGTATCCCTGCGGAATATCAGAAAAAGTAGAAGGATAGTATGTCTTGGATTGATTGTAAAGTACTAGTCCCGTAACGTGATGATTACCGAAATTGCGGGCATAGTTGAGTGCAGCTTCCATATACCAGTTGCGCGATTTTCCGGGATCTCTATCTTCATACTTAAGCTGGCTGTTCTGTCCGGCCTTCTTGTAAGCTATCGAGCCGTCTTCCTGGAGCACAGGAGTATATGTAGCTACACTGGCACTGGCCTGTGTATAAGAAGTGAAGCCACTGTTATAGGAACCTTTAATATGGAAAGAAAGTCCTTTGGTAATGAAGTCTAACTTCTGCTTCAACTGAAGGTCGGCATTCAAGGTGTTATTGCTGGTCTTCATGAAACCACCCCCGTAGTAACTCATGCCGCTTCCACCTGTAAACGGCAGACGAAGGTCGTTATAATCTTTAGTAGTGTTTACCAGTTTGCCATCCACAAAGCCGGGGCTGGAGAATGGAGTGGAATAATACATATTAATAAGCATACCTGCACTACCCTGTCCGGTATAGGGCTTAGAAGAGTTGTTCACATTTCCTGCCACGTTCATGGTCAAGGTCGTGGTTTTAGTTACGTCAATATCCAGATTAGAGCGGTAGTTGAAACGGTTGTACTGGTATGTCAAGTCGTAAGGAAGACCAAAGTCCTTGAACAAACCGCCCTGCGTATAGGCACCTGCCGAGATAAAGTAGCGCACGCGTTCGGTACCACCGGAGATATTGACATTGTGCTGCGTCTGCAGGGTCATATCTTTCAGACAGTAATCTATCCAGTCTACACTGGGAAAGCGAATGGGATCGGACTTATCTTGGAATCTCTGAACAATCTCGTCCGAGAACATTGGAGCTTTGCCATCATTAGCTAACATCTGATTGTAGAAAGTGGCATATTGGTAAGAATTGGCCATCTTGATGCTTTCAGTTGGAGCAATGATGCTGGCCGATGTGCTGATAGAAATCTTGGCTTTGCCCTCTTTACCGCGTTTGGTAGTAATCAGCACAACACCGTTGGCACCACGCACACCGAACACGGCAGTAGCCGATGCATCTTTCAAGATGGAAATACTTTCAATTTCGTTTGGGTCTATTTCATTGAAGTCGCGTTCCACACCATCTACTTGAATAAGAGGAGATGAATTGTTGAATGTGGCCTGTCCGCGCACGAAGATACTGGCGGCATCGCTACCCGGTTCACCGGAATACTGTACTGTAGTTAAACCGGCCATCTGTCCGGACAACATGTTTGATACAGATCCTGTAGGTGTTTTGGTTAGCTCGGATCCATTCACACTGGAGATGGCTCCTGTTACAGATACCTTTTTCTGTACACCGTAGGCTACAACCTCTACCTCACCCAGCATTTGCGAGTCTTCTTCCAATGTAATTTTCAGAATGCTTCCTTTTACATTGATTGTCTGTGTGTTATATCCAATAAATGATATAACCAATTTTGCATTTTCAGGTACATTGCTCAGTCTAAAATTACCATCAAGATCAGTAATTGTACCTATTTCCGCATTGTCTTTAACGACAACATTGGCCCCGATAACAGCTTCCCCATTGCTATCGACTACGGTACCAGTTATCGTTTTCTTCTGTTGTTGCACCGTATTCACAGCGGCAGATGCCTGTTGCACTCCTATGGGAGAAAACAAAGGTACAATCAACAAAATAAAGAGAAACAACCATCGTGATTTGTTTCGATGGTCAAACAGATTGATTCTTTTTCTGTTTTTCATACTTTAATTAGTTAAGTTAAACAAAAGTTGATATTCTAATTTTCAGCAAAGACTTTAGTAAAATCTATTATTTGTGAAAAAGTGTTGCAAATGTAATGGCATGTAGAGAGATGGAGAATAAAGAATTGTACATAAACATGTATAAAATTGACTTTGACACAATATTCCATGTTACATTGGCTTTTTAAAATGGAAGAGAGGTTGAAAAAATGCTTTGTTACCTTATTATATTAAGAAAAATCTTGGTATTTCTTATGTGTATTTCTCTTAGTATTTATTATAATTTTCTCATCAGACATTAAAGATATGATCTAAATATTGTGGATGTATAAAATAGCATCTATCTGAACGATACTCTATTTGTATAGATATTATGTTCTGTAACTTTGCATGCAGAAAATGTTTTGATGGGGTGGCGAAAATTGATTTACGCTGAGAATATGTTTGCTCTAGGACAATATTCCATGCTTCTGCACATCTTTCTATTTAGGACATCTTTGAAAAGCCCTACTTTAGCGGTGAATTTAAAAAAGAGGATAATAAACTTATAAGAAAGGTTGTACTATGAAGCATTTTTTATTGAGTATTTTATTGGTTGTAACTTTTGTTTTGGACGTATCAGGACAAAATCGATTCGTGAATCTGTCCGGTGAATGGAAGTTTCAGATAGATCGGAAAGATGTGGGCGTCAAAGAGCAATGGTTCAGGAAATCATTTGATGATGGTATTAATCTACCCGGTTCTATGCCTGAAAAACTGAAAGGGGACGATGTCACTATACGTACTCAATGGACTGGAAGCCTTTATGATAGTTCTTATTACTTTAATCCTTATATGGAGAAATACCGTATAGACGGGAAAGTTAAACTTCCATTTTTTCTCACTCCCGATAAACATTATGTTGGTGTGGCCTGGTATCAGAAGGAGGTGATAATTCCTTCCGGGTGGAAAGGGGAGAGAATTAGCCTTTTTCTGGAGCGTCCGCATATAGAAACAACTGTTTGGATTAACCAAAAGGAGATAGGAATGCAAAATAGCCTTTGTGTACCACATGTGTATGATTTGACTTCTGTTGTGAGTCCCGGGAAAAAATGCCAGATTAGTATACGTGTTGACAACCGGATTAAAGAAATTAATGTAGGTCCAGATTCACACAGTATTACTGATCAGACTCAAGGTAATTGGAATGGTATTGTAGGTCGTGTGGAATTACAGGCAGTGCCTAAAATACATTTCGAAGATATCCAGATATATCCAGATTTGGCTAGTCAAAAAGCTTTGGTACACATGAATGTATATTCAGCTTCTTCTGCCAAAGGAGAAATCATTCTTTCTGCTGAAAGTTTCAATACGAATATTCGTCACAATGTGCCCCCTGTACGGCAGTCCTTTTCTATCCGTCCGGGAAATACTTCTATAGAAATGGAGTTACCGATGGGAAAAGATTTTCTGACTTGGGATGAATTTAATCCTGCACTTTATCAATTGACTGCTGTTTTGAATAATGGCACGCAGACAAATACGAAAAAGGTACAGTTTGGTATGCGTGAATTCAAGATAGAAGGTAAATGGTTTTATGTGAACGGTCGTAAAACGATGTTACGCGGAACAGTAGAGAACTGCGATTTCCCTTTAACAGGTTATGCACCTATGGAGGTGGAAAGTTGGGAAAGGGTTTTTCGTATTTGTCGTAGTTATGGATTGAATCATATGCGGTTTCATTCTTTCTGTCCTCCTGAAGCAGCTTTCATAGCTGCCGACCTTGTGGGATTCTATTTACAACCTGAAGGCCCGAGCTGGCCTAATCATGGTCCGAAACTGGGATTAGGCCAACCAATTGATAAATATTTAATGGATGAAACCATAGCACTGACCAAAGCTTATGGTAATTATGCTTCTTATTGTATGTTGGCATGTGGAAACGAGCCGAGCGGACGTTGGGTGGATTGGGTTACCAAGTTCGTGGATTATTGGGAGAATATGGATCCGCGCAGAGTATATACAGGAGCATCTGTTGGTGGAGGGTGGCAGTGGCAACCCCGTAACCAATATCATGTGAAGGCTGGTGCCCGTGGACTTAACTGGAGGCAAAAGCGTCCGCAAACCAATGATGACTACCACATGCAGAGCCGGATTGATACTGTGAGTCAGCCATATGTATCACATGAGACAGGGCAGTGGTGTGTATTCCCTAACTTTAATGAGATACGGAAATATACCGGAGTGAACAAAGCCAGGAATTTTGAAATATTCCGTGATATTCTGAACGATAACCAGATGGGAGAACAGGCGCATTGTTTTATGATGGCATCGGGTAAATTGCAAGCGTTATGTTATAAGTATGAGATAGAAAAGACACTGCGTACTCCCGATTATGCAGGATTCCAATTGCTGGCCTTGAATGATTATTCAGGACAGGGGACGGCACTTGTAGGAGTACTTGATGTTTTCTTTGAAGAGAAAGGATATATTAATGCACAAGAATGGAGGCGTTTCTGCTCACCTACTGTACCATTGATGCGTACGGACAAATTTGTATATACGAATGATGAGGCATTCGTTGCTGATATTGAAATTGCTCATTTCGGTGAGAAAGCCTTAAAACATGTTCCAGTGACGTATACCATAAAGGATGTGTACGGTAAAGTCTATACTCGCAATACGTTAGGGAATAAGGATATTCCTATTGGTAATCTTCACGTTTTGGGACATATCGAATTTCCTCTTGGGGAGATAAAGAAGCCGACGGAATTAAATCTGGAAGTTTGTATTGAGGGGACTGAAGCTGTAAATGATTGGAATTTCTGGGTATATCCCAAAGAGGTGGAACTGGTACAGAAAGATGTTTATACTACGGATACGTTAGATACTAAGGCTTTAGATATCTTACAAAATGGTGGAAAAGTCTTAATTCTTGCTGCTGGTAAAGTTAGTTATGGAAAAGAGGTGTCACAGATGTTCACACCCGTTTTCTGGAATACATCTTGGTTTAAAATGCGTCCTCCACATACTACGGGTATTCTGGTAAATCCCAAGCACCCTTTGTTCCGTGAGTTTCCGACGGAATATCATAGTAATTTGCAGTGGTGGGAGTTGCTGAATCGTGCCCAAGTGATACAGTTTACCGACTTTCCTGCTGATTTCCAGCCTACAATCCAGAGTATAGATACCTGGTTCCTGAGCCGGAAGATTGGTATGCTATTTGAGGCTAAAGTGCTCAATGGCAAACTGATGATGACTACCATGGACCTTACTACAAATACTGACGAACGTATTGTTGCCAGACAGATGCATAAAGCTATTCTGGATTATATGAATTCTGATAATTTCCGTCCGATGTATACAATAGAGCCGGAACGGATCAGTGACTTATTTAAAAAAGTAGCAGGTGATGTGAAATCATATACAAAAGGATCTCCGGATGAATTGAAGCCGAAAATAAACTAATGAAAATGGTCTCGTGATATAAAAATATTCATTTCACGAGACCGTTCTTTTTTTAATATACAGAAGTAATATCCTGTATAATGAACTATTTCAATAACATCTCTTTTAGCCTGCTCGTTGCTTTTTGTAATTGTGCATCCACCGTTTTTGTACTGATGTCGAGCTTTTCTGCCACCTGTGCGTATGTCTGTTTTTCTTCGCGAATTAGGATAAAAACTTCCCGGCAACGCTCCGGTAATCGGTCGAGGGCTTTTACATAACGGGCAAACAGCTCTTCGCTGATAAGAGTATCTTCGGGAGATACATCCTGGTCTGCAGGTTCCTGTAAAACTTCAGCTGATAGGGTAGGGCGGCGTTCCTCTTTTTCTATATAGTTAAGAGAAGCATTTTTCACGAGTATGAAACAGTAATCTTCGATATTAGTTACATCTAATAGCTGTTTACGATGTTCCCAAAGTTTCATGAAAACATCGAGTACGATCTCTTGTGACCATTCTTCGTGATGGGTATAGTAGTAAGCAATGCGGAACAGGCGATCGTACGTTATATCATAGAATTCTCGGAAAGCAGACTGGGAGTCCTGCTCGCTCATTTTCCGTAGATATCTTCTGACTTCCTGTTCTGTCATATTGTCTTTTCATGTAATTAGTGGACAAAGGTAAGAGTTTCAATCCAAATATCCATCATTTCTCTGACATCCTAACTTCACTTTCTTGTAGCGTAGTTGAAATCTGTAGCCCCCATCTTTGCACCCCGAAAGGATTCTTGATTTATTTTATCAATTGAACAGTATGAAAGTGAAAAGATGTTTTTTAGAATGGAGTTTGGTAAGCAGGCGTTTTGCCGTTGCCCTCACCTTTGCTTTAGGGGGAGGGATGTTGCTTGCTGCTAATCTTGTTCCACTGAAAGGTGTGGTAAAAGATGCCTCAGGAGAACCGCTGGCCGGCGTTACGGTGAGAATCAAAGACGGAAAGTCGGGAACAATCACTGATGTGAACGGACATTTTGTTTTGGATGTAGAGAAAGGGAAAAAACTGTTACTGAGTTATATCGGATACTCAGAGACAGAGGTACTGGTAAAAGATGACCAGCAAATGCAAATTGTGCTTCAGGAAGATGCGCAACAGTTGCAGGAAGTGGTGGTCGTAGGTTACGGTACGGCAAAGAAAGTAAATCTGGTGGGTGCTGTGGACCAGATTGATAGCAAGCAGATTGCAGAGCGCAGCAACAGTAATATTTCCCGTTCGTTGCAAGGCATGGTGCCGGGGCTGAACATTACATTCAGTGACGGTAAACCTTCGCGTACGCCATCCATTAATCTTCGTGGAACAGGAAGTATTGGTGCGGGTGGTAGTGCCCTTGTATTGATAAACGGGGTGGAGGGTGATCTCAACTCGGTGAATCCCGCGGATGTGGAAAGTGTATCTGTACTGAAGGATGCTTCTTCGGCTGCTATCTATGGTGCGCGTGGTGCTTTCGGAGTGATATTGGTAACTACTAAGAACGCTACTGCCGGAAAGACGAAAATCAATTATAATGGAAGTTTCTCCATGCATCAGCGTACGGTGAAGACAGAAGATGGTATCGTTAGTAATGGTTTGCAGTGGACCGATGGCTGGTATACGGCTTATCTGGAAGGTCAGGAGGCGCCTCCGGGAGGTATCAATAATGTATTTAAGTATTCTACCGACTGGTATAATGAATTGGTAAGACGTGATGCCGATCCTTCTCTGGATAAAGTGCGTGTCAATGATAAGGGGGAATATGAATACTTTGGTAATACCAACTGGCTGGATATCATTTATAAAGATCAGAACTATTCCACTGAACATAATGTCAGCATTAGTGGGGGAAATGAGCGTGCCCGGTATTATGTGTCAGGACGCTACTACAATCAGGATGGCATTTACAATGCCGGAGACGAAAAGTATACGCAGTATAATATCCGTTCAAAAGGAGAAATACAAATCAATAAATCTCTTTTGTTGGAGAATAATACGGATGTCATGATTTTCCGTTCCCACCAGCCCATGGTGATGTACGACCGTCAGAATATAACCCGTCAGGCACAACATCAGGGATATCCGGTGACTATGGAGAAGAACCCTGACGGTACTTGGACCGAGGCAGCTGTATATATCGGATGGGCAGGTTTTGTAGAAGGGACTTCCTGGCAAAAGGACAATAAACTGGATGTACGCAATACGACGACCTTAACGTATACACCTATAAAACAGCAATTAGTCTTCAAAGGTGACTTTACTTATTACAGCAGCAAGTCCACCCGTCTAAGAGCCGAAAACCAGTACAATTATTATACGGGACCGGAAATAATGGGAACCCGTAACACATTCAGTTCTCTGGAAAATATGGATTATAACAAGGAATATCTCTCAAGCAATATTACCGGTAACTATATTCCTGAATTTTCTAATTCCGATCATTACCTGAATGTACTGTTGGGCTGGAATCTTGAGCACCAGGATTATAAAACGATACAAACTTACCGCCGTGGTCTGATTAGTGCCACTAAACCGAGTTTTGCTCTTATGGATGGTGATTATTATACTACGGGACAAGGCGGAAATGAGTGGGCTTATGTAGGTTTCTTATATCGTTTGAACTACAATTATAAGAGTCGTTACTTGGCAGAAGTAAGTGGACGTTATGATGCCTCTTCCAAATTTCCCGAGAATCAGCAGTGGGGTTTCTTCCCTTCCGGATCACTGGGCTGGCGTATTTCTGAAGAGCCTTTTATGAAATCTACCCGCAATTGGCTGGATAACTTGAAAGTCCGTGCTTCCGTCGGTAGCCTGGGCAACGGTAATGTAAGCCCTTACCTCTATCTTTCTACAATTCCCATTAAGAAAACATCCGTTATTCTGGGTGATGCATTGCAGACGTATGCCACTACTCCGAATATCGTTCCCAACAGTCTGACTTGGGAAAAATCGATAACTTATGATATTGGCCTGGATGTCGATATGCTATCTAACCGTTTGTCGATGGTGTTCGACTACTATCAACGTTATACAACGGATATGTATACAGTAGGCCCTACTTTACCTGCCGTACTGGGAGCCGCTACGCCTAAAGGTAACAATGCAGAGATGAAAACCAAGGGCTGGGAACTTTCGGTCATGTGGCGTGACAACTTTACACTGGCTAATAAGCCATTTAATTACAGTGTAAAAGCTATGTTGTGGGATAGCCGTACCTGGGTTACTAAATTCAATAATCCTACGAAACTACTCTCCACTTATTATGAAGGACAGGAGATCGGTACTATCTGGGGATATCATATCGAAGGATTATTTAAAGATCAGGCTGAAATAGATGCTCATGCAGACCAGTCCAAACTAAAAGTATCCGCTACGAATATTCTGAAACCGGGTGATTTGAAATTTGCCGATCTCGATAAAAGCGGTACGGTGGATAATGGTCAGAATACATTGGATGATCACGGTGACCTGAAGGTTATCGGAAATACTACGCCTCGCTATCAGTTTGGTCTCAATTTGAGTGCTAATTGGAATGGTATTGGTATCAGTGCTTTCTTTCAAGGTGTAGGCAAGCGAAACTGGTATCCGCATCGCGAGTCAGCTTTCTTCTGGGGGCAATATGACCGCCCTTACAGCTATATGCTGAAGGAACATACCGGAAATAATGTATGGACAGAAGAAAACCAGAACACTGATGCTTATTGGCCCCGTTACCGTGGCTATCTGGCAAATGGCTCTACAAAGGCGTTGGGTATCCAGGCCAATGACCGCTATTTACAGAATATAGCTTATGTCCGTCTGAAGAATCTTCAGATAGATTATACTTTTAATAAGAAGTTTTGCGATAAACTGCACTTGCAGGATTTGAAGATTTACCTTGCCGGTGAGAACCTCCTGACATGGACACCGCTGAACAAGCATACCAAGATGTATGATCCCGAAGGTATCAGTGCCGGTGATGCAGACTTCCGTTCTACTGCCAATACTGACGGAGACGGATATGGCTATCCTATTTTGAGCAGCTATACGATAGGTATTAATGTAACCTTTTAACACAGAAGATGAGTATGAAAAAATATTGGTTGATAGGTCTGTATGCTTTGGCTCTGACCTCTTGTGATAGTTTTCTGAATTGTGAGCCTGAGAACAGTTTTTCTTCCGAAGGCTTTCTGGAGTCGGAATCGGACTTACGGCTTTATACAAATGGTTTTCTGCAAAGTTTCCTGCCTGGCGAAGAAACAATAGCCTGGGGTGGCGACCAGTATGCAGACTTTTGTGCAACCCGTTCGTCCACTACTTTTCTGATCGGTGACACGTGGGATGATACCCAACAAGGCGGTTGGGGAACCGGTGACTGGGGAGATCTGCGACAAATTAATTATTTTCTCGATAATCTGCCTAATGCTAAAGGCAAAGTAACGGATGCCATTTATTTACATAATGAAGGTGTGGGACGTTTTTGGCGTGCTTATTTCTATTATGGTATGGTCAGAACGTTCGGTGATGTACCCTGGTATGAAACGACATTGGATGTGGATAATAGAGATGAATTATACAAACCACGTGATAAGCGTGAGGTTGTTATGGATAAGATATTGGAAGATCTTGATTTTGCCTGTACCAATTGTTCCACGGATAAGACCTTGACAGAAAGTAGCACATTGATAACGAAATGGGTGGCATTAGCACTCAAGTCCCGTATCTGTCTGTTCGAAGGTACCTACCGTAAATATCATGCGAAGTTAGGACTGCAAAACTCGGCTGAAAAATTCCTGCGTGCCTCTATTGCCGCATCCGAAGAACTGATGACGAAAGGCCCTTATAAATTACTGAATACGGGAGATGTGGAGACACAGTATCGTTCTCTGTTTACATCGGAAGAACTGAACAAAACGGAGGTAATCTGGGGTATTGCCTTCAAAAAAGATTTGCGTATGCACTCCATTACCTGGAAACTATTTTCAGCCTCATTTGGGGCAAACTGGTCATTGGTGCGGTCTTTTGTGAATATGTATCTGATGCGCGATGGTAACCGTTTCACCGACCGTACGGATTATGCTACCATGCAGTATATGGATGAGTTTCAGAATCGCGATTGTCGTCTGATGCAAACAGTTATTTCACCGTCTTACCAGCGGAAAATCAGTGGTACGGTGAAGCCGGATGCACCTAATTTCTCTATGACATCCACCGGTTATCAGCTTATCAAATGGGCTATAGATGATGATGTGCATGTAGGGAAGGCTACAGCCAATAATTCTATTCCTATTTTTCGTTATGCGGAAGTATTGCTGAATTATGCAGAAGCGAAAGCGGAATTAGGAGAATGTGATGAAACGGTGTGGAATGCTACGGTCAAACCATTACGCGAACGTGCCGGGGTAGAAGGGAAGATCCCTGCAACCTATGACCCGTATGTAGCCGCTTACTTTAAAAGTCAAACAACGGATAAATGGATTCTGGAAATACGTCGTGAACGTGGTGTAGAGTTGGCTTTTGAAGGAGTTCGCTATGATGACATCATGCGCTGGAAACAGGGAGACCTGATTGAAAATGTATGGCAAGGTATTTACATTCCCCGGAAAGGTGAAGCGTATGACTTGAACGGAGATGGTGTAAAAGATGTAGCTGTGGTGGATAAAGAACCGCCAGCCGGTGAGAAGATTAAGGGCGTGCAATATGTGGTAATTGGTAAAACCAATCGTTTGTCCGAAGGTGACCACGGATATATTGAATTTGGCTTTAGCCAGGGACGTAAATGGGATGATAAGAAATACTTGCGTCCGATACCGTTGACGGCTACTCAGATAAATCCGGCTTTATTGCCTCAAAACCTAGGTTGGTAATAGTAACTTTAATGATAAAAATAAATAGATAACATGAAAGTAAAGAAAGTATTAGTAAGTGCGTTCCTTTTGGCAACCTGCCTGATGAATGTACAGGCGCAACGCCGGAATGAAATTCAGGTTCCCGATTTAGATGGATACACTACTTTGAAGTGCGATTTCCATATGCACACTGTCTTCTCTGATGGTCTGGTTTGGCCTACGGTACGTGTAGATGAGGCTTACCGTGAAGGACTGGATGCAATTTCTCTGACAGAACACATCGAATATCGTCCTCATAAAAAAGATGTTGTGGCAGATCATAACCGTTCGTTCGATCTTTGTCAGAAACAGGCTGAAAAGCTTGAGATACTTTTAATCAGAGGTAGTGAGATTACTCGTCCGATGGCTCCCGGACACTTTAATGCCATTTTTCTGGCTGACTCCAATCCATTGGAACAAAAAGAGTATAAAGACGCTTTCAATGAAGCCAAAAAGCAAGGAGCCTTTATCTTCTGGAATCATCCGGGATGGGCTGCCCAACAACCGGATACTACTAAGTGGTGGCCCGAGCACACAGAACTCTATAATGAAGGTTGTATGCATGGCATTGAAGTAGCAAATGGTCCTCTGTATATGCCCGAAGCCATTCAATGGTGTTTGGATAAGAATCTGACAATGATTGGCACTTCCGATATCCATCAACCCATTCAGACTGATTATGATTTCTCTAAAGATGAGCATCGTACCATGACATTCGTCTTTGCGAAAGAACGTTCCTTGAAAGGCATCCGTGAAGCATTGGATAATCGTCGCACTGCTGCTTATTATCGAGAGTTGGTGATTGGACGTGAAGACTTGCTCCGTCCATTCTTTGAAAAATGCGTGAAAATAGAAGAAATCAGCCGTAATGAGAAAGGAGTGACGCTTTCTATAACCAATACTACGGATTTAATCCTGCAACTGAAAAAGACGACACATGATACTTCTCTGGTCTATTTTCGGGATATGACGCTGAAGCCGCATACACGTTATAGTGTCCGTATCGGATTTGATAATGGTATCAAAGGAGGAGATATGAATTTTGAAGTGACGAATTTTATAGTGGTTCCTGATAAAGGATTGGAGTATACTATTTCTCTGTAAAAAGGGTTTGTTTTGTTAAGTTGCCCGGTCTTGAAATATATCAGGACCGGGCATATTGTATATGTAATTATTCTATTTCCAAGAGGTCGCTCATGATACCGTCTGAGATGAAAATACCCTCTCTGGTTAGCTTTAACCGATCGTTATGCAACTCTAATTTCCCATTTTCCAGATAAGATCTGGCTTGTTCCAAACAATATTTCGAGAGCCGGTCGCCGAACTTCTTTTTCAGCTCTTCAGTGGATATTCCCCACATTGTGCGCAGACCTGTGATGATGTATTCATTGTAGCGGGTTCGTGTGTCCAGTTGTTCTGTTTCATGTTGGCGTTGCCCTTGTTCTACAGATGAAAGATACTGATTTAGCGAAGCTACATTCCATTCGCGCGAGCCTCCATCAAAGGAATGTGCGGATGGACCACATCCCAGATAAGGGATACCTTGCCAATAAGAAGTATTGTGTCGGGAGTACATTCCCGGTTTGCAGAAATTGGATATTTCGTAGTGTTCGTATCCTGCGGCCGAAAGGGTATCTATTAATGTGGAGAAGAAGTTCAGGCTACTGTCTTCATCCACTTGAGATACAGAGTGTTGTTGCAGCATTTTGTACAGAGGTGTATCTTCTTCGTAAATCAGATGATAAGCGGAAATATGTTCCACGTTAAGGCTGACTGCTTGCTGTAAATCCTGTGCCCAGCGTTGGTCAGTTTCTCCGGGCAAACCATAAATCAGATCGATGCTGATATTTTGAAAACCTGCTTGCCGACAGCGTTGTACTGCCTCTATTGCTTGTGCGGCGTTGTGCCGCCTGTTCAATAATCGTAGTGTTGCATCATCGAAAGTTTGTATTCCCATACTGATGCGGTTGAACGGTAGAGTGCGTAACATCCCGATATATTCTTCTGTAAGGTCGTCGGGATTTGCTTCAAGAGTTATTTCTGTTGCTTCCCTCGTTCCGTAAACCTGTTCAATCGTTTTGAAAACCTCCTTAAAGTCTTCCTCCGATAACTGTGACGGTGTACCTCCACCGAAATAAATGGTTTCAACAGCTTCCCCTTTCAGATACTCCTTGCGTTCTGTCAACTCCCGGCAAAGAGCACGGATATATTGCGATTTCAATTCCGAACGTGTGGTGGAATAGAAATCGCAATAAATGCAACGTGTCTTGCAGAAGGGGATGTGTATGTAGATGCCTGCCATAATTATATTGTTTCTGTAGAAGAGCTTTCGTAGCTTTTATTTTGGCGGCAAAGATAACTATTCCTTCCGAAACTTATATCAGGAGAGAGAAGCCGTCTTTACCGTCCCGTCAGAGAAATAAATGGTTATAGTGTCTCCGGTCTGTTTGAAGGACTTTACAGGTGTCAGTTCCTTTTTTGTAAATGGCTTGCCACTCTTTTTCCATAATTGCAGTGTGATAAAGACTTTATCACCGGAATGAGTTGTGGCGGCATTGATTACAGAACATTTATTACTTATCGGATGTAGTCCTTCAGTCTGTACAAATTCCACTTCCGACCAACCCTGGAGATTGATAAGCGCTGTTTGATAGATACCATTATCCATGCAGTAGGCAGTGTATCCTCCGGCCTTTTGTTCTTTTGTAACAATGTGACTTTCTAATTCCGGTAATGAATAGTGTCCATAACGTAATTCTGTTGTAAGTGGGAAAGAAACTTTGTCTACACGAAGTATGCCGTTAGGAAGTGGAATATCTGCCAGGCGGAATTTGATTTCCGGGTTTGTTTCAAGTTCTGCATCCCGGTAGTAAATTCCGTCTTCAAACTTTTTGAATGTATAGAGGCGCAACACTTCCCATTCTTGTTTGTCATTCAGTACAGCATAGTTCATGGACACTTTACCATCTGGACTGTCTGCCATCCAGGGAAATGCCGTGTTGTAAGACAGTTTATTATAATTCTCGGTAGAACGGAATTTTTGCCAGTCTTTGGCAACCGTTTCATGGCACCATGCACGTATTTCCGAAGTGCCGCTATTGGGATAGTTAGTCACCAAAGTATTAGAGCCTTCCATGAACTTATTGTACACCTTGCCGGGTTGAAACTCTTTTTCCCAAGCTCCGTTATTCTCGACAGCTGTCCAAAACGGATTATCAGCCGGCAATAATAATCCAAGGAACGCTTTTCCCATCCAGTAAACGCTGCCACGACAACTATAAATCTGTACGGCAGGCTCAAAAGCTCCGTAGAATCCCAGCGTGGGTACCCGGTCTTCCATTAATGCGGGATTTTCAAGGAACTGGAGCAAGGTGGAAGAGGCAATGCGGCGCATCCAGCCATAGTTGATAGACGGATCATTGAGCCACCCCATTAGCGGGAAAGGTACAGCGGCAGCTATACGGTACGTAATACTGCGTCCATACATATTCATTTTACCATCCTCAGCAAACATATAAGGATAGTTAGGAACCAAATCACGGAAGTTGCTAACAAACTGACGTCCGGCTTCAGGATTAAATTTCTCACCGTAATAATGTGCCCAAATCATACCATACATCTGGAAAGCCCACATGCTATAATAGTCATAGGCCGGGCTATCATTATACCATCCGTACCCACGATATTGTGCCAGTGATTTTTGTAGCAATTCATCTATATAACCATCTTTGACTTCATAACCCTGGTTTTTGAAGAAAGACATGACGAATATATTGAAGAAGCGCCAGTTAGAACCGATTGTAGGTCCGTTGCCATAACTAAGCATTAATGCAGCAAGATCGTCTTTCTCCTTTTGAGTCAATGGTTCCCAGATAATTTCGGGCATTACGGTAAGTGACAGGGCAAGTGCTCCGAATTCTACAAGCGTCTGGCTTGGTCCACCTTTGAGATGTTGAATATATCCGGACTTCGACGGATCACTCATATTGCACAACTGTTGCCGGTAATAATCTCCTACCTTGATTCCATTTAATACCAAATCCGGATTTTCTTTTAATAGTGGAATTGCTACAAACATAGTGCGACAAAGTCCTTCCAGATTTTCTGTCTTGTTGAACTTTCCATCCGTTGGATAGCTCTTTCCCGGTTGTTTAGGGAAACGCATCGGATCATCCAATGCATGGATGTAGCTGAATGCTCCGTCCAATAGATAGGTTGCTGCATCCATCCAATGTTGGCGAGTCATGCCCGTCAGTGGACTCAACTGATAATCCGGTTTAACTAAATGAAATATGGAATCATTTTTAGCTTGTGATAAGGATGCGTTTGCGCTTAGAGATACTAAAAAAACAAACAGTAATAATCCCTTGGTCATTTTAGAAAAGGCAATTTTCATCATAGCGTGTGTATTACATGGTAAGAATATTCTTATTTATTTCTCTTTGCAAAGAAAACACTTTCCATGCTATGTAAATGACCATTTTAAGGTCAAAAAGGGCGAATTTTAGACCAAATCCATTCTTTTCGTCCCTATTCGCTCCTTACCTGCACCGTATCCGGACCGTACTTGCTCCGTACATTCTCCACTCAGAAGTACCTCTGGACGGAGCAAGTACGGAGTTGATACGGAGCAAGTATATCTCAGGTATGGCTCATTGTGGAATGATTGAAATAAAAAATTACCAATGGATAAGATACTTTTATATATATTTACGTATATTTGCCTGCAGTTATTAATTATATTGAAATCTAATGCTAACTATGAAAGATAGAATCTGGAGTTTCATTTTTTGCTTTGGAATATTTTTCCCTTTGATGTGTCAGGCAGTGATAATGCCCCAACATAATTCTTTGGCATTTAGGTCTTCATCTATATTGAATACCTTGTCCAGTAAAGATGTGCAATCGGTCTATCAAGACCGGGACGGCTATATCTGGATATCTACCCGTAACGGACTTTTTCAGTATGATGGTTATTCTATCACTACTTATAAATCGAATCTTTATTGCCCGGATCTGTTGTCCAGTAACAACATATTTTGTGTAGCGGAGGATTCTTGCCATAGATTATGGATTGGAACTTATAGTGGGCTGAATGTATTGGATAAACGAACTGGAGAAGTTCGTAAGATAGAAAATGCAGAATTGTCAAGTACAGGTATATCACAAATATTGGTAACGAGTGATCAACGTATTCTGTTTGCCACGGAAGCGGGACTTTTTGAGTATCAGGAAAATGATGATACTTTTTTGGTTTATGATGCAAGTAATACCGGAGGGATTTTTCCAAGGAATACTGTAAAGTCTTTATTTGAGGATGATAGAGGAGATATCTGGATTGGTACCTGGAATGGTGGATTGTATCGTTATGAAAAGAAAACCGGTAAATATTGGAAATATCCGAGGATGAATTCTGGAAACTCCGCCCATGTCGTGTTTCAGGATAGTTACAAGAATATATGGGTCGGTACATGGGGATCGGGTTTGCATTTACTGCATAATGCTTATGATCCGGAGAGAACTACTTGGACTACATTTACCCATAATGAAAAGCAGCCTTATACAATTTCAGATAATCTTATCTATGCTATTTCGGAAGATGTGAATACCCATTCTTTATGGGTAGGAACGCGTAGTGGTTTGAGTATTCTTCCCTTACAGAATGGACCGATCTCTTTTTCCGGGTTTGAGAATTGTTATTCCGGTGAATCGGAAAATACAATAACCAGTAGTGAGGTTGCTTCTTTGTTGCGTGATCGACAAGGCATTATGTGGGTTGGCATGATTGGAGGTGGGGTGAATATGGTGAATACCCGTAAAGCGAAATTTAATCTGGACCGCCTAACTGAAACTAAACGGATGTTGAAAAGTAATTCGGTACGTAGTCTCTTGTTGGATGATGAAGGACAGCTTTGGATGGGGATCAGTACTTACGGTTTTGGGGTGAAGGACCGCCAGACTGGAAAATTTATTCACTATAATCAGATGCCCGATTTTATGTCATATGAGGGAATTTCAACGGTAATGTCTATTATGCAATCTCCTACTACCGGTCATATTTGGATTGGTGTGTACAATGGAGGAGCCTACGAGCTTGATAAACAGGCTTCTGTTGGTAAGCGTGTGAAGGCACATAATTCGGGGAATGCTCCGTGGATGTGTAATTCCTGTATTTATGATATTTATGAAGACTCTAAGCAAAACCTTTGGTTTGCTACGAGGGGAGGAGTGTCGATGCGTGCAGCGGATGGTACCCCGGTACGGATTGATTCTTTGAAAGTAGGAGGAGTTGCCATACAGGATATGGTTGCTATGCAACTAACCGAGGGGGGTAATGGTGAAATGTGGATGGCGTCTAATACGCATGGAGTGGTTCGTATTCAGGGTAGTGGACACTCGTTAAATGGATATACGCTTTCGGCTTATTCTGTAGTTAATGGGAAACTGAACAGTAATTATGCAGATTGCATATATAAGGATATTGAAGGGCGTATCTGGGTTGGAACCGGAGGAAGTGGTTTAAGTTTGTATGATGCCATAGAAGATCGATTCTTACCGGTACATAAGTTGTGGAATCTACCGGGAGATGCAGTAACCAGTATTCAGAGTGATAAGAAAGGGGATCTTTGGTTGGGAACAAATGCAGGATTGTTGAAGCTTACTGTGCCAAAGGATTTGCAGAATGTAACATACCGTCTTTATACCACTTCAGATGGTCTGCAGGATAATCTGTTTAATAGAGGGGCATCATGTGAAGCTCCGGATGGTGAATTATTTTTTGGCGGACATCGGGGATACAATAGCTTTTATCCGGATGAACAGGATGAACAGGTCTTTTCTTCTCCGGTCGTGATTACTAATATTAAAGTGTTTAATCAGTCGTGGACTTCCTTGTCTGATGAAGAGCGTGCGGAAATCTCTGATTTATCGCCCGGGTTTACAGATGAGATTGTTTTGGATTACAAACAAAATAACTTTAGCTTTGAGTTTTCTGCCATGGAGTATGCCAATCCGGAAAGAAACCAGTATGCCTATAAACTGGACGGATTCGATGTGGGATGGCAGTACACGGATGCTTCCAAACGTTTTGCTTATTATAATAACCTGATGCCCGGTACTTACACTTTCCATGTAAAGTCTTCAAATTCCAATGGTATCTGGGACGAGAATGTACAAACGGTGAAAGTTACCATTCTTCCTCCACCTTGGAAAACCTGGTGGGCTTATACCTTATATATATTAGTATTTATTGGTATTTCCTGTTATATTTTCCGGATTGTTCGCAACCGTATCCGTCTGCGTAATGCACTTCATTTGCGTGAGATGGAACAAGCGAAGGCTGAGGAAATTAATCATGCTAAATTGCAGTTCTTTACGAATATTACACATGAACTACTGACTCCGTTAACTATTATTTCTGCTTCTGTTGATGAATTGAAGCAAACAGCTCCGGTTTATAAGGAACAGTATACTGTGATGACGCATAATATAAATCGTTTGATACGCTTGCTGCAGCAAATTCTGGAATTCAGGAAAGCGGAGACAGGTAACCTGAAGTTGAAAGTATCTCAGGGAGATCTGGTACAGTTTGTACGCCGGAGCCTTGACAGTTTCCGACCTTTAATGAAGAAAAAAGACATTCATTTTACGATTCAGAATGATTCGGAACGGTATCTGGCTTTCTTCGATTCGGATAAACTGGATAAGATTCTGTATAATTTGTTTTCTAATGCTTCTAAATACAATAAGCCCGGTGGTAAAGTGGCGATTGAATTGAGTCATGATGGAACGAACGGGTTGGCTTGTCTGGTGGTTAAAGATAATGGGCCCGGCATTCCGGAAGAATCACAGAAAAACTTATTCAAGCGTTTTTATGAAGGAGATTACCGGAAATTCAATACGATAGGGACAGGAATAGGCTTGTCACTGGTACGCGACTTGATTGCTCTCCATCATGGTACGATTACTGTAGAAAGTGAAGAAGGTAAAGGGACAGCTTTCAAAGTAGAGTTTCCTATTCAGCGTTCGGCTTATTCTGAAGAAGAAATAGATGAAACGAGTGTTACTGTTTCAACGTTGGATGAAGTTATATCTACTCAGGAAGAGGCTATAATTTTGGAAACTGCATCAGAAGAAAATGTATCAGGCAAGGATAATATGCCGGAGAAAAAGCATACTTTATTATTAGTAGAAGATAATGAGGATCTATTGGCATTGATGGTGAAATTGCTCGGTGCTGAATATGATATCTGTACCGCAACTGATGGCAAAGAAGCTCTTGAAGTGGTAGAATCTGCTGATATTGACTTGATAGTTTCGGATGTAATGATGCCGGTAATGGACGGCATTGAGTTTTGTAAAGCAGTAAAAGCTAATTTTGATACTTCCCATATACCTTTAATTTTACTCACTGCGAAAAGTAAAGAAGAAGATCGTGTAGAAGCCTATGAATCGGGTGCGGACGCATTTATTGCAAAGCCGTTTAACCTGAGCATACTCCATGCACGTATTGGTAACTTGCTCAAATCTCGTGAGCGTGTGATGAAAGACTTCAAGAAGCAGCTGGTGTTCGAAGCAAAAGAATTGAATTATACCAGCATTGACGAAGATTTCCTGCAACGTGCCATTGACTGTGTGAATCGTCATCTGGATGATCCGAACTTTGATCAGACCCGTTTTTTGGAAGAGATGCATACCACCAAATCCACCTTCTTCCGCAAGTTGAAGTCGCTAACCGGGTTGACTTATGTTTCATTCATCCGTAATATACGTATGAAAGCAGCTTGCCGGATCATGGAAGAAAAGAAACACATCCGCATTTCAGAATTGGCGTATGCAGTGGGATATAATGACCCGCGTTACTTCAGTAGTAGTTTCAAAAAAGAAATCGGTATGCAGCCCTCCGAGTATATGGAACGTTTCACTTCGGGTGGAACTATTGAGGGAGAATAAGAAATATCCTGTTAATGTTTTTTGTATCCTACATAATATGTTGAAGAATGTTTCAACTTATGTAGGATTTTGTTTCATGCACCAAAACTAAACATGAATGGAACATTTGTAAGGGCTTTACTCTGTGAATGTCCATAGATTTGCAATGTGATTCTGGAGCTAAGCATGCAGCTCTATTATCACATAGTGTGTTAAGTTATTTTTTAATCTTAAAATTCATACGATGGAAAAACTAAAGATTTCCTCAGGGGCAAGGTTGAATAAGGTACTCTCTACCTTAATGATCTGTATGGCTCTTATGATGAACGTCTCGTATCTGAGCGCTCAAAATCCTAATGTTACGGTAACTGGTACAGTGGAGGACACAATGGGTCCTGTAATTGGCGCCAGTGTGGTTGAAAAAGGCGTACCTTCCAATGGATGTATTACCGATATTGATGGTAATTTCTCTTTGAAAGTAAAACAGAATGCTACGCTGGTAATAAGTTTTGTGGGCTACAAAACAGTAGAAATTCCTTTGAAGGGACAGAGAACAGTGAAAGTGACGTTGCAAGAGGACACTGAGATGCTGGATGAGGTAGTGGTAGTTGGTTACGGTACGATGCGTAAGAAAGACCTTACAGGATCGGTTGTACAGATTAATCCCGGTAAAATAGCCGACTCGAATCCGACATCTGTACAAGATGTATTGCGTGGAACACCGGGTTTACAGATTGGTTATGATGCTTCTGCAAAAGGTAGCGGTGCTTCTATACAGTTGCGTGGTAAGAACTCGTTGGGTACTGATGCCAGTCCGTTGATCGTATTGGATGGTATGGCTTTCTACGGTGAACTCTCAGAAATCAATCCGGATGATATCGGTCAGATTGACGTATTGAAAGATGCCTCTTCTGCTGCTATCTACGGTGCCAAGGCCGCTGCCGGTGTTATCATTATCACTACTAAAAAAGGTAAACAAGGAAAGCCTGTCATCAATGTGAGCGCTAATCTGGCTGTCAACCAGAAAGCGGCTTATCGCGACTATTACAATGCTTCCGGTTACCTGCGTTATCGTCAGGATTGGTATAAGATGGTGAATACTTATGGACAGGGAGAGAACGGGCTTTATGGTTATTACAATGCGATGGTAGACACTAAAAAAACGGACGAGAACGGCAAACCCATATATGCACTTGCCTATCCGCAAGGTTATTATGACAATCCTACAAATATGACAGCTGCAGAACAAAGTGCTTGGGGTTCTGCTACCGCTTTTAGTGGTCTCGGATTTTCTGAAGGCGAATCCGCGCTTAGCTTGTTTGCACGTCGTCTGACGTTGGATGTTTCTCCGCTGGTATATAATAATTTCTTGGCAGGCAATACCTTTGATTGGTATGATTCCACTTTCCGTACCGGTATCAATCAAGATTACAACGCCAGCATTTCAGGTGCTACTGATAAAGTTAACTACTATTTGTCTGTGGGCTACATGGATAATGAAGGTGCCGTACAAGGTAATGATTATCATGCATTCCGTTCGAACATGAAGATTAACGCCACGATTACCGACTGGCTGGAGGTGGGTGCAAATGTGAACTTCCAGGATCGCTCTGACGGTGATATTCAGGTATCATTGGGCAGTAACTATTGGGATAATAATATGTTGCGTAATTCTCCTTACGCTTCCATGTATAGTGAAAATGGTGGGTATGAGCAATACCCTATGTCGGGTACGCCTACGAATGGTGGTTACAATTACTACTTCGACCGTCAATACTACGATTTGGAGAAAGGATATACCGTATTGAATACCATTTTCAATGCCAAGCTCACGTTGCCTTTAGGATTCTCTTATCAATTCAACGCCGCTCCGCGTTTGCAATGGTTTTACGACCGCTATTTCATGTCGGCCGACCTGCCCAACTCTTCGGCAGCTGACCGTGGTGTGAATCGCGGATGGTCCAAGAACTTTGACTGGAACTTGAATAATACCATTACTTGGGATCGCACTTTTGCTGATACTCATCACTTTACAGTGACATTGGTGCAAGAAGCTGAAGAACATCGTTATTGGAGCGATAATATTCAGGCCCGTAACATTACACCGACTGATGCACTTGGTCTCCACTATACCAATGGTGCCAACAAGGAGCAGAGTTCTTTCTCTACCAACGATACGCACTACACTGCCGCTTCTTATCTGGGACGTTTGTTCTATAGCTACGGCGACCGTTATATGTTTACCGGTACGTTCCGTCGAGACGGCTATGCAGGTTTCGGAGCCAAGAATCCTTGGGGTAACTTTGGTTCTGTAGGTTTAGGTTGGACTGTTTCGAACGAGAAATTCATGGAGAGCACTCAGAATTGGTTGGATATGCTTAAGCTACGTGCGTCTTGGGGTACCAACGGTAACCGTGAATTTGGTGATGTGTACAAAACATTAGCTAACCTGAACTTGGGGGGAACCGGCATGGTTTATGTCAACAACGGCACATCAACAGTGGTTAATCCCTTGTATATGGACCGTTTGGCAGCTCCTAACCTGCAATGGGAAAAGACGAAATCCTGGAATGTTGGAGTAGATTTTTCTGTATTGGATGGCCGCTTGAGCGGTACGGTGGATTACTATTTCAAGAAGACTACCGATATGATTATGTCGCAGCGTCTGCCGAGTTTCTCCGGTTTCGGTAGTATTACTGCCAACTTGGGTGAAGTGCAGAATAAGGGCTTTGAAATAGCTTTGAATTCTACTAATATCGAGACTAGAGACTTTACATGGAATACTTCCGCCGGTTTCTCTATCAATAAAAACCGTATTAACCACATCTATTACGACTATGACGAAAACGGTGTAGAGCGTGACGATACTTCTAACGGTTGGTTCATCGGACAACCTATGGGTACCATTTGGTATTACGAAACTGATGGCGTTTGGCAGAACACACCTGAGGATATTGCTGCTGCTGCTTTGGTAGGCCAGAAACCGGGTGATCCGAGAGTGGTGAATCGCTATACGGAAGACGATAAAATTTTAGAAGATGGCACCCGGGTGCCGGTTTACAACGATAACGATAAAACTTACCTTGGAACCACAGCCCCTCCCATTTATTGGAACTTGCGCAATGAGTTCACCTTGTGGAAAGATCTGACATTCTCATTCTCGCTCTATTCCTATATGGGGCATAAGAGTACAAATGGTTACTGGCTGAATCAGGACAATGGCGGTTCACAGGTACTTAATGGCTTCAATATGCCGGAGAAAGAATATTGGACACCCGACAACCCGACCAATGCCTACTGCCGTCTGAATGCTGCAGGTCCTAATACTGGTTTGGCTTCCGGTGTGGATAAGCTTTACAACCGCAATTTTGTTCGCTTGGACGACATCACCGTTGGCTATACGCTGCCTCAGAGATGGACGAAGAAATATATGATTGACAAGATTCGCGTAACTGCAACCGTCAAGAATGTTTGCACCATCTCCGGTTGGGAATATGGTGACCCCGAAACAGGCGGCTTATCTACCCGTTCCTTTAACTTTGGTTTGAATATAACACTCTAATAACTGAAAGACAATATGAAAAAGATGAATAAATTAGCAAAGGGATGCATGGTTTTAGCTTCGGCAGCTATGCTGGCAAGTTGTTCGGACAGCTTCCTGGAACAAGACCCCTTGTCATTCTATAATCCGGGAAATACGTATACTACAGAATCGGGTTTGCGTTCTGCAATGGCGATGTGCGACCTGGGACTCAAGGAAATGTTAATGGATGGAAACGGAAACGTACTTCCGATGGCTTCGCTCTATTTCATGACTGATATAGGCTTATATGCAAAGACTGATGTAGGCTTTTTTATGGATGACTTCGCCAACAAGATTACGCCGACCGATGGTATGAAAGGGGGAGGAGATGAGAACTCTATGAGCCGTTTTTGGGACCGTGGTTGGGTTAGCATCAAGTTTGCCAATACTGTGCTTTCGTACGTAGATCAGGTACAGGGACTGGATGAAAAGTTGCGTAACGAGTATAAAGGACGTGCTTACTTCCACCGTGCTTATGGATACTATCATCAGGCACTGCTGTTCGGTGACATTCCTTTGGTGACAAAAATTATCGAGGTACCCAAGCAGAACTATAAGTCTACAAGCAAGGAAGCCATCTTCCAGATGTTGGTGCATGATTTGGAGTTTGCAGTTAATAACGTACCGGCCCAAAAGGACATGGCCTATATGGGAACAGTGAATCAGGAAGCTTGTATGCAGCTGCTTATTAAATGTTATCTTGTAACGGGTGAGTATAAGAAAGCCGAAGATATGGCTACTGATTTGATCAATAACCATGGTTTGAAGTTGATGGAAGCTCCATTCGGAACATATGTTGTAGGTAATGACAAAACTTTGCCCGTGCAACGTAATGTGGTTTGGGATCTTCATCGTGGCGAAAATGTGTCTATTCCTGAAAACAAGGAAACCATCATGCCTATTTTGAATTTCCATAGTCAGAGTTGGATAAGTTATCCGCTGATGCGTGCCATGTGTGTGCACTGGTCCAATAGTATTATTACAGATCCTCATAATCTGAGTTCACCTACACTGAATTATGCACGTACTGACGGTAAGTATAATGAAGAGTTAGATTGGGTACGAGCTTTAGGACGTGGTATTGGTTGTTTCCGTACTTCCCACCATTACAATAAGACTATCTGGCGTTATGATGGCGAAGAAGATACGCAAGATTTGCGCCACAACCGCGCTGTAGGTAACTGGGTCGAAATGGAAGATCTCAAGTATAATAATCCGGCATCGGATTTCTATGGTCAAAACCTGATGCTCTATGCGCCGGAAGATTGGGGGGTAAATGATGAAGGCAAACCCATCGTGGCAAAGGGCAAATTGCTTTGTTCCGATACTATTCGCAGTTGGTATCCTACTCCTTTGTATAAGGTTTATATTAAAGATGCCGCGGCAGAAGAAAATATGAATGCCAATCAGTTCAATGGGGCTACAAAAGGCACCTCCTGTTCCAATGGTGATCTCTATTTGTTCCGTCTTGCCGAGACTTATCTGCTTCGTGCGGAAGCTAAATTCTATCAAGGCAATACAACGGGTGCGGCTGATGATGTAAATGCTGTTCGCCGTCGTGCTAATGCTAAGAAAATGTTTACTACGGTTACCATCGGAGACATCACCGACGAACGTGCTCGTGAACTTTATCTGGAAGAATGGCGTCAGCCTGAGTTGACTCGTATCTCCTGGTGTTTGGCTCGTAGCGGTCAGCCCGATGAGTGGGGTGAGACTTACGACTTAGCTACTTGGGATAAACAAAGCGGTACCGATTTGAATGGTGGTAGCTATTGGTTTAAGCGTTGCACGCGTTACAGCATCTTTAATCATGGTCCGGTATACTCTCTTGGTAAAGCGTTTAACTATCAGGTTGATAAGCGTAATATGTTCTGGCCTGTACCTAATTCGGCTATTACAGCTAATATCGGTGCTACACTTCGTCAGAACTATGGTTATGATGGTTACGATGCTTCAGTGCCGATGTTTACTAATTGGGAGGAAGCTGTAGCTGATGAAGAGAAAACAAATTAATTAGATAAACTTATTCGACCAATTCCTTATCACTTGATAGGGAATTGGTCGAAATATACATTCTATATTATGAAAATTATTATATATATTCTTACTATAATGTTTTTGTTTTCTTGTACTCAAAAGGAACTTTCTATTGATAATAGCGAAAATGTAGAAACATTTTATATTGCTGAAGAGGATGGAGTCATTTATCCGTCAACAAAGATAAATGCTATGACCCGTGTCAGCTTTAATGATAATGATGTGAACTGGGTTAATGAATCAAAAGTCACACTGCCTAATGGAGAAAAGGTTGATCTCCCATGGGTAGATGGAGGAAGTTTACCATTCTTCATGCAACAGAAGTTAAGCCCGGATAATGGTTGGGAACTTGTGGCGCATACCATGGCGCCGGATACTCAAAGCGATAGGTCTTATCTCATATTTCACAATTATGTTACGGGAACATTGCGAGTTTTCTGTTATATGAGCACATTTGCAACGAACAATAATGGATATTGGAGAATTTCTTTTTCCGAGCCAACAAGTCTTTTAAATTTTGTGAATGAATATGCATTGCCAAAAGATAAAAAAGGTAGGAATGAAGTTATTGTCTCAAATAGCACAACACAGCATGGTGGAGGTTTTGCTTTAGGGTGGAATGGTTTCCAAATAGAATTAGCTTATGATTCTGAGGCTTCTGGTATAATGAAAATAGAACCAATGAATGTTACAACTGAGAGCATTGTAATGGATGGCAATTTTAAATCAGAAACAGAAGGAACTATTATTGGGAAATCATCATCTTCTACTACTACTTCTAAAGCTATTCAAGGCATTGGTAAACTTGCAGGAAATTCAGCTGAAAAATGGTTGCAATCAATATTACCTAATGTTCAGCAAAATAGTAGGGCGATAGGAACTGCTACATTATTCTCTTTAGCAAAGTCGGGTATTATATCTATCTTTTCTGGATTTTCTGGTTTGTTTAAAAAAGACACACAAGAAATACTGGATGTAAATTTGACTACACATGGAGATATTAGTATGAAAGGTGCAATTGCTACTCCAACTGCAGCCCCAATGGCTCCTGTTAATATACATCTTGAAATGATTGATGGAAAGCTTGGAGGATGGAATCTATTAGAATCTCCTACAATGACTTGGTGGACTACTGTTTTTAATGAAATTGAGCAAAACAATGCTATAACAAATAGAGAGTATATCTATGAGGTACCTCAACCACAGCATATATCATATAGTATTGTTAGTAATCCGAAAGCTCGTATATCTACGTCTGATTTACGCTATGTCTTTGTGCGTTCTTCTGAATTGCCGTCTTATAGAAAAGTAGGTAATGTTGAATATGGAAAAAATGTATTGCCAACAATTTATCCCAAATATCAATATAAAGGAGTTACTATCATTCAACAGCCTCGTATGCGTGTTCATATACGTCTTACTGATTTCCCAAATTCGGATGGGCTTCCTTTTGATATAGATTTGATGGATACGAATGTACAAAACAAAATAGTAGAATTCATAGAAAGAGATTCTAATATGGATCTTTATATTCAATTTGTATGTAATGCGAATATTGTGATAAATGGAGTGGAAAATGAATATGTATCAACAAGAACGGTAGAGTGTACAAATCATTTCTGGGGTGATGCATATTAATATGCTAAAGTTTACGACTCCTAGTTTTGGGGGATACTTTAGGTATTTAATAGTGATAAATGCCCATGCAAAATAACTTTATATTTTCAGGCACGGATTAAGTTCTCTACACAGTTAAATAAATCTGCGTGATTCGTGCCTGAAAATGATATATAGACTAATTATAGTGACATGTAGGATTTATGAGTAACTATTTGAAAGCAATAGGGCCTTTTTTATTTCTATGTATCTTGTTTCAGACACCTTTGTGGGGACAGGTCAATTCAATAGGTAACCAAGATATTGTTTCCGGTGAAGTTTGGAAAGATACGGATGGAAATGTAATTAATGCCCATGGTGGTGGTATTATTTTCTATAAGGGAAAATATTACTGGTATGGAGAACATCGACCTTCCTCTGGTTTTACAACTCAAGTAGGGGTAACATGTTACTCGTCTGCGGATTTACGTAACTGGAAGTATGAAGGCGTGGCTTTAGCTGTATCTGATGAGGTTGGAAGTGATATAGAAAAAGGTTGTATCATTGAGCGACCCAAAGTAATCTATAATCAAAAGACCGGGAAGTTCGTCATGTGGTTTCATCTGGAACTGAAAGGAAAGGGATATGGACCTGCACGTGCAGGAGTTGCCATAAGTAATACCCCGGTAGGGCCTTACACGTTTATCCGTTCCGGACGTATAAATCCGGGCGTTTATCCGATGAACATGACGCTGGAGGAACGGAAGCTTACATGGAACCCGAATGAGTATGAATGGTGGACTCCGGAGTGGCGTGAAGCAATAAACAAAGGAATGTTTGTGAAACGTGATTTGGAAAGTGGACAGATGTCTCGTGATATGACTTTGTTTGTTGATGAGGACGGTAAAGCTTATCATATTTATTCTTCTGAGGAGAATTTAACGCTTCAAATTGCAGAATTGTCCGATGACTATCTTAGCCATACAGGAAAATATATCCGTATATTTCCCGGTGGACACAACGAAGCACCGGCTATATTCAAGAAAGATGAGACTTATTGGATGGTAGCGTCAGGATGTACTGGCTGGAAACCTAACGAAGCCAGACTTATGACTGCTTCTTCCATTTTAGGAGAGTGGTCTCAGTTACCCAATCCTTGTGTAGGGAAAAATGCGAAAATTACTTTTGGTGGACAAAGTACCTATATATTGCCATTAAAAGAGGGTGGATATATGTTTATGGCGGACATGTGGCACCCAAGCAGTCTGAAGGATTCACGTTATATCTGGTTGCCTATCCGATTTGATGAAAAAGGAATTCCGTTTATTGAATGGTTGGATAAGTGGTAAATTTCTTATATTCGTATCTTCTATAAGAATTGGTAGTATAAATCTGTAAAATGTGAACTTGAATGAAAATAGTAATAAGAAGTCTGTTCCTGCTATTTTTGCTTATTCCGGTAGGTCTGTCCGGTCAATCGGAGTGGCAATTAGTGTGGAGTGATGAGTTCAACGCAGACGGTCTTCCGGATACGGCTGTGTGGAGTTATGATAATGGTTTTGCACGTAATGAAGAAGTCCAGTGGTATCAGGAAGGCAACGCTTACTGCAAGGATGGAAAGCTGATTATCGAAGTGCGAAAAGAGAAAGGACGTAGAAATCCATGGTATGAACCCGGAAGTAACGACTGGCGGAAGAAGCGGGAGTTTATCGAGTACACTTCCTCGTGCATCACTACGTCCGGTAAGAAAGAATTTCTTTATGGCAGATTTGAAGTTCGCGCCAAGATTCCTGTAAGTGGAGGGGCATGGCCTGCTATCTGGACATTGGGTAGCGGTATGGAGTGGCCTTCGTGTGGTGAAATTGACATCATGGAATACTATCGTATTAAAGGTGAACCGCATATTTTGGCAAATGCTGCCTGGGGAACTGACCGGCAATGGAGTGCAAAATGGAAAAGTAAAGCAATCCCTTTTACTCATTTTACGGATAAAGATCCCCAATGGGCAGATAAATTTCATGTCTGGCGTATGGATTGGGATGAAACTGCAGTTAAACTCTATCTGGATGATGAATTACTGAATGAAATTCCTTTGAGCGAAACTATAAACGGAACGATTGGGATGGGAACAAATCCTTTCCGCAAGCCTCAATATCTTTTGTTGAACTTGGCTCTTGGTGGCATAAACGGTGGAGAGATTGATGATAAAGGAATCCCCATGCGCTATGAAATAGACTATGTACGGGTATATCAGAAGCAATAGAAAAGATGGAAAAGACCTGATTTTCCTGAAAACTATACATTTTATAACGGAAATGACCGATAAATATCCTCTTTTGCAATATTTGTAGTAGTTCGTTTTCTTATGAAACGGATATATTTGCAACAATGAAAAACAACTTATATAGAATATCATGAAAACAAGAAAATATCTTTGGCTACTATTGACCGTAGCATTGCTGATACCTCTTAATGTATCGGCTAAAAAGAAACCTGAAAAAGTAAAGACTGATCGTGAATTATGGACAGGCATTCTCTATCAGATGGCTGCACCTGTACTGAGCAATATGAGCGAAGGTAAATTGCAGGAAAATATGCTGGTAGAGTTAAGTCCTACATGGGATGGCCGTGATAAACGAGTGACTTATATGGAATGCTTCGGCAGGTTGATGGCCGGACTGGCTCCGTGGTTGTCATTGCCTGATGATGACACGGCAGAAGGTCAGCAGCGCAAACAATTGCGTGAGTGGGCATTGAAGAGTTATGCCCAATCAGTGGACCCGGAAAGTAAAGATTACCTGCTATGGCGCAAGGAAGGACAACCTCTCGTAGATGCTGCTTATATAGCTGAAAGCTTTTTGCGTGGATATGATGCCTTATGGGTTCCATTGGATGATTTGACAAAGCAGCGATATATTGCTGAATTCCAACAATTACGCCGGGTAGATCCCCCATATACGAATTGGTTGTTATTCTCTTCAACTGTTGAATGCTTCCTGAAAAAGGCAGGTGCCCAAACCGATTACTATCGTATAACTTCTGCTTTACGTAAAGTAGACGAGTGGTATGTGGGCGATGGTTGGTACAGTGACGGAGAAGATTTTGCATTTGACTATTATAACAGTTTTGTGCTTCACCCCATGTATGTGGAATGCCTTGACGTGATGACGGATGGAGGAAAAAGAAACATCTGGAATGTGAAAGGCGGAAACTTCCCGAAAGCTTTGAAGCGTATGCAGCGTTTCGGTATGATATTGGAACGCTTTGTTTCTCCCGAAGGTGCTTTCCCCGTATTTGGTCGTTCAATTACTTATCGTACCGGTGTACTACAGCCGCTTGCCTTGTTGTCATTACGTGGCTGGCTACCGAAAGAATTGCCTGCCGGACAGGTGCGTGCGGCAATGACGGCTGTTATTCAACGCATGTTCGGTGATAACCGCAATTTCAATGCGGAAGGTTATCTGACATTAGGCTTTAATGGTTCTCAACCCAATATTTCAGACTGGTATACCAATAATGGTAGTCTTTATCTGGCTTCGCTTGCTTTCTTGCCATTAGGTTTGGCTGCTGATGATCCCTTTTGGACAGATGCACCACAGCCCTGGACATCAAAGAAAGCATGGGGAGGAGAAGATTTCCCGAAAGATCACGCATATTACGAATAATAATTATGAATAAACGCATTCTTTTTTTCTTTCTGATTCTCCTGATATTTTCCACTCTCCGGGCACAACAGTCCCAGCTTGTGGAAGTGGGGAACGGATATAGCCAAACGTCGGTCAATACGACTGTATTCAGAAATAACTCGCTTGTGACACAAGGAGATGAACAGTATATAAGTTATTATGATGGGGACGGTTATCTGGTTCTCGGCAAACGGAAGTTGAACTCTGATCAATGGACGTTACAGCGGACACAATACAAGGGAAATGTAAAGGATGCCCATAATATAATCAGCATGATGCTGGACGGAGATGGTTATTTACATCTGTCATTTGATCATCACGGACATAAACTGAATTATTGTCGCAGCACTGCTCCATATACTCTGGAGCTGGGTGGTAAAGAGCCTATGACCGGAGTGGATGAGGGAAATGTGACTTATCCGGAGTTTTATCTGTTGAATGGAGGCGATCTGTTGTTTGTTTATCGTTCCGGTTCTTCCGGCAGGGGAAATCTGGTGATGAACCGCTATTCTGTGAAAGAGAAAAAGTGGTATCGCGTACAAGATGTCCTGATAGATGGTGAAGACCAGCGGAATGCCTACTGGCAACTCTATGTAGATGAGCAGGGAACCATACATCTGTCGTGGGTATGGCGTGAAACATGGCATGTGGAGACTAATCATGATCTTTGTTATGCCCGTTCCTATGATAACGGTGTAACGTGGTATAAGGCGAATGGCAAGAAATATGATTTGCCTATTCGTTACAATAATGCAGAGTATGCCTGCCGCATTCCACAAAACTCAGAACTCATCAACCAGACTAGTATGAGTGCGGATGCAAGTGGTAATCCTTACATTGCCACGTATTGGCGCGATCCTGATAGTGATGTTCCGCAATACCGTATTGTGTGGTACGATGGACAAATGTGGCAGAACCGCCAGGTTTCCGATCGTCATACTCCTTTTTCTCTGAAAGGTGGTGGCACCAAGATGATTCCAATTGCCCGTCCGCGTATTGTAGTGGAAGGTGGTGAGATATTCTACATCTTCCGTGATGAAGAACGGGGAAGTAGAGTGTCGATGGCACATGCTCAGGCTGTGGGAACTGGCAAATGGACCTTTACGGACCTGACAGACTTTGCGGTAGACGCCTGGGAACCCTCACATGACACGGAACTATGGAAGCAGAAACGCCGGCTCCATCTTTTTGTGCAGCATACTAAACAAGGTGATGGTGAACGTATGGTTGAATTTGCTCCTCAACCGGTATATGTGCTGGAAGTGAATAATTGATTTTGTGTACGTATAATTTACTATAGTGACAAACTCCCTTTAATCCTTACTCAGAATACCTTCTGGGAGGGGGGATAATGAGTATACGACTGAATAGGGTTAAGTATAGGACTGAATGGCATTCAGTATACGACTGAATAGGGTTCGCTCCGGGACACAATTTCAAGGAGGTACTCAGTAGATATGAATTTGTCTTCCTTTATGAATAATAACGAATGGTATAGTAATTAAGTAAAAAAAGAAAAATATATGAAAACGTTTTTGGGAAATGTGATACTTTTAGCTTTCTGTTTGAGTGGACTGTCTGCTTGTGCCGCTCCGAAAGATGAAGCTAAAGAAGTTGTGGATATCATTTATAAAGTGAATAACTATTGGCAGGAACAGAATCCGAAGCATGGACGTTCATTCTGGGACAATGCCGCCTATCATACAGGTAATATGGAGGCATTCTTCCTTACCGGTGATTCGAAGTTCATGGACTATTCCAAAGCATGGGCCGAACATAATGAATGGAAAGGAGCCAAATCGGACAATAAGGCTGAGTGGAAGTATAGTTACGGTGAAAGTGATGATTACGTACTTTTTGGTGACTATCAGATTTGCTTTCAGACCTATGCCGACTTATATAACCTGAAGCCGGATTCGCAGAAAATAGCCCGTGCACGCGAAGTGATGGAATATCAGATGAGTACGGATAAGAACGATTATTGGTGGTGGGCCGATGGACTCTATATGGTGATGCCCGTTATGACTAAACTATATAAGATAACCGGTAATCCGCTTTATCTGGAAAAGCTGCATGAATATTGGGTATTTGCCGATAGCTTGATGTATGATCCCGAAGATGCTTTATATTACCGTGACGGGAAATATATCTATCCCAAGCATAAGAGTGCGAACGGCAAGAAAGACTTTTGGGCACGTGGAGACGGCTGGGTGCTTGCAGCACTGGCTAAAGTGTTGAAGGATTTACCTGAAACAGATAAATACCGCCAGGAATATATAGATCGTTTCCAGACAATGGCAAAAGCTGTGGCTGCCTGCCAGCAACCGGAAGGATACTGGACACGCAGCCTGCTTGATCCGGAACATGCACCCGGACCGGAAACCAGCGGCACTACTTTCTTTACCTATGGCCTGCTATGGGGTATGAATAACGGCTTTTTGGATAAGGCTACTTATCAGCCTGTAGTAGAAAAAGCCTGGAAGTATCTGACGACTGTTGCTTTGCAGCCGGATGGACGTATCGGTTATGTGCAACCTATCGGAGAAAAGGCAATTCCGGGTCAGGTCGTAGATGCCAATTCGACAGCCAATTTTGGAGTGGGAGCATTCTTATTGGCTGCTTGTGAAATGGTACGTTTCATGGATTGAACATTCGTTTTTAATTGAAATACGAAATGGAGTTTGTTTTGCCGGCAAACTCCATTTTTGTTATAGATAAGTGGGTAAATCTTTGTTTTTTAATGAAATGACACAAAAATATTCCCTTTTTGCATGATTCGTGGTAGTATATTCCCTTTTTTATGTGTATTTTTGACACCCAATAACTAACGTGAATTTTATGAGGAATACTATGAAACAATTTGCAATTGCAATTAGCTTGATGTTGGCAATAACATTGCCTTCATTCTCTCAGCAACAACATCCTATCGTTGAAAAAGATTATGTGGCTTATTTGTTTACCTACTTTACAGGTAACCACATCAGTGAAGAAGCTGTATGTTATGCCGTAAGTATGGACGGATATACATATTGGGCACTGAATGACGGCAAGCCCATTCTTGATTCAAAAGTAATCAGTTCGACCGGTGGTGTGCGCGACCCGCACATCCTGAGAAGCCAGGACGGTCATACCTTTTATATGGTGGTGACAGATATGGTATCTGACAATGGTTGGGATTCGAACCGTGCAATGGTGCTGCTGAAGTCCAATGACCTTGTAAACTGGACGCATTCCATCATTAACATGCAGAAGCGTTATAAAGGACAGGAAAAGCTGAAACGTGTTTGGGCACCGCAGACGGTTTTTGATCCTGAAGCCGGAAAATATATGGTGTACTGGTCTATGCAGTATGCCGGTGGAGCTGATATCATCTACTATGCATATGCCAATGATGACTTTACAGATCTGATTGGCGAACCGAAGCCACTCTTCATTCCGGAGAATAAGAAATCATGTATCGACGGGGATATTGTCTATAAAGACGGTGTTTTCCACCTGTTCTATAAGACAGAGGGACATGGAAACGGTATTAAAGTGGCAACCACCCGTTCACTGACTTCCGGCCAATGGGAAGAAGCACCGGACTACAAACAGCAAACAAAAGAGGCTGTAGAAGGCGCCGGCACATTTAAACTGATAAACCAGGATAAGTATATATTAATGTATGATGTATACATGAAAGGCAAATATCAGTTTACGGAAACTACCGATCTGAAGAACTTCAAAGTGATAGACAGTGAAGTGAAGATGAATTTCCATCCCCGCCACGGAACGATTATTCCTATCACGCGTGATGAATTGATCCGCATCACAGATAAATGGTGCAAGCCTGCCGAATTGGGTGCAATACCGAACAATCCTGTATTGCCCGGATTCCATGCCGACCCTGAAATCTTATACTCAAACAAGACAAAGAAATATTATATCTATTCCACAACAGACGGACAACCCGGCTGGGGCGGATGGTACTTCACAGTTTTCTCTTCAACCGACCTGAAGAACTGGAACTATGAAGGCGTTATGCTGGATTTGAAATCCGAACAGGTACCTTGGGCGAATGGAAATGCCTGGGCACCGTGTATTGAAGAAAAACTTATCAAGGGAGAATACAAGTACTTCTTTTATTATAGCGGCAATCCTGCCAAAGGCGGAGGAAAGCAAATCGGCGTAGCAATGGCCGACTCACCTACCGGACCGTTTACCGATCTGGGACAGCCCATCATTACAGACTCCCCTGTAGGGCACGGACAGCAGATAGACGTGGATGTCTTTACCGATCCCGTATCCGGTAAACCCTATCTGTATTGGGGTAATGGTTACATGGCCGGTGCCGAACTGAATAAAGATATGATTTCCATCAAGAAGAAAACACTTACGGTAATGACTCCCGAAGGAGGAACCTTGCAGGATTATGCATTCCGCGAAGCTCCTTATGTATTTTACCGTAACGGACTTTATTATTTTATGTGGTCGGTAGATGACACCGGTTCACCCAACTATCATGTGGCTTACGGTACATCTAAATCGCCGCTGGGACCTATCGAGGTAGCTAAAGATCCGATTGTGCTGATTCAGAATCCGGAGAAACAAATCTACGGTCCTGCACACAATGCAGTGCTCCAAATTCCGGGTACGGATGAGTGGTATATCGTTTACCATCGTATTAATAAGAACTTCCTGAAAGATGGTCCGGGCGTGCACCGCGAGGTGTGCATTGATCGCATGGAATTCAATGCGGACGGAACCATTAAGCCGGTAGTGCCAACCCTTTAATTATATGACTATTAAAATACCAGAGAAACATTATTTGATCATGAGAAACAGACTGAAGGGATTAGCTTTTTTATGTATGGCGGTAGCCTTGCCGCTGACAGCACAGAATGTAACCGTCAGCGGACCTGACGGTAAATTACAACTAACAGTTTCGTGCCCGGAAGGGAAGGAAGCAGCGTATTCTCTCACCTATAACGGAAAACAGATGTTGGAATCATCTCCGTTGGGTCTGGAGACCAATGTGGGAGACTTTGCGAAAGCAATGAAACTAACCGGGCATAAAGAAAGGAAAATTGATACTGTTTACACGCAATCTCGTATCAAAGCTTCCAAGATACACTATCAGGCCAATGAATTGGTATGTGCTTTTGCCAATGCAAAAGGGCAGAAGATGGACGTAATCTTCCGTGTGAGCAATAATGACGTTGCTTTCCGCTATACGTTGCCCCGCCAGGGCGAACGGGGAAGCCTTGTTGTGAACAGCGAAGCAACCGGCTTCCGTTTTCCTGAACAGACTACTACCTTCATGTGTCCGCAAAGTGACGCCATGATAGGCTGGAAGCGGACAAAACCGAGTTATGAAGAAGAATATAAGGCAGATGCTCCGATGGATGTCTGTTCACAATATGGACACGGATATACTTTCCCCTGCCTGTTCCGCGTAGGAGATAATGGCTGGGTGCTTGTCAGTGAGACGGGAGTAGACAGCCGTTATTGCGGTTCGCGCCTGAGCGATGTAACAGAAGGAAATCTGTATACGGTAGCTTTCCCGATGGCTGAAGAGAATAATGGTAACGGAACAGTTGCCCCCGCCTTCGCTTTACCGGGTTCTACCCCTTGGCGTACGATTACGGTAGGTGAAACATTGAAACCTATTGTAGAAACCACTGTTATCTGGGATGTTGTGGAACCGTTGTATGAGACGGAACATGATTATCAGATGGGACGTGGAACCTGGAGCTGGATACTCTGGCAGGATGGCAGTATCAATTATGATGACCAAGTGCGTTATGTTGATCTGGCTGCTGCAATGGGCTATGAATATGTATTGATTGATAATTGGTGGGATACGAAGATCGGCCGTAAGCGTATGGAATCCCTCATTGACTATGCACAAGGTAAAGGAGTGGATGTATTCTTGTGGTACAGTTCAAGCGGTTACTGGAATGATATCGAGCAAGGTCCCGTCAATAAGATGGATGATCCGATTATCCGCAAGCGTGAAATGAAATGGCTTCAGGAGCAGGGTGTGAAAGGTATCAAAGTCGATTTCTTCGGTGGAGATAAACAGGAAACCATGCGTTTGTACGAAGGTATTCTGAGTGATGCTGACGATCATGGTCTGATGGTAATCTTCCACGGTTGTACAGTACCTCGCGGATGGGAGCGGATGTATCCCAACTATGTAGGTAGCGAAGCGGTACTGGCTTCCGAGAATCTGATTTTCAACCAGCACTACTGTGACGAAGAGGCTTTCAATGCCTGTCTGCATCCTTTTATCCGTAATTCGGTAGGCTGTATGGAATTTGGTGGTACTTTCCTGAACAAGCGTTTGAACCGGGGGAACAATGGTGGAACTACCCGTCGCACGACGGATGTATTCCAGTTGTCAACGGCTGTGTTGTTCCAGAATCCTATTCAGAATTATGCTTTGGCACCCAACAACCTGACAGATGCCCCGCAGGTTTGTTTGGACTTTATGAAACAAGTGCCTACTACGTGGGATGAAACACGTTTTATTGATGGTTATCCCGGAAAATATGCAGTCATTGCACGTCGTCATGGCAAGCAATGGTATGTGGCTGCCATTAACGGTACAAAAGAAGTACTGAAGTTGAAACTCGAATTACCTATGCTGGCAGGAGAGACTCTCTCATGCTATAATGATGATAAAGAATTGCAACCCCAGTTGCAAACTCTGAAGCTGAAAGCTGATGGCAAACTTCAACTGACCCTCCAACCGCAAGGTGGCGCCGTATTGGTTCAGGACTGGAAAACGAATGAGAAGGAAATGGGAGCTTATCTGTTTACCTATTTCAAAGACGATACACATAGTTTGTATTTCGCAGTCAGCGATGACGGATATACATTTACGGATGTGAATAACGGTCAGCCCATTATCGCGGGTGATACGATTGCCGAACAGAAAGGTATCCGTGACCCGCATATCTATCGTGCACCGGACGGCACTTTCTACATTGCCATGACCGACCTGCACATCTTTGCCCAACAAAAAGGTCTGCGCAATACCGAGTGGGAGCGTGACGGAGCTAAATACGGCTGGGGCAACAACCGTGGTTTTGTCCTGATGAAATCAAAAGACCTTGTAAACTGGACACACCATGTGGTTCGTATTGACAAGACTTTCCCCGGATATGATGAGATCGGTTGTGCCTGGGCACCTGAACTGGTCTACGATGAGCATGCAGGCAGAATAATGATCTACTTCACCATGCGTATGGGCAATGCACGGAATATGCTGTACTATGCTTATGTAAACGAAGACTTCGACGGTCTGGAAACAGAACCCCGCTTATTGTTCCAATATCCTGATGCTACCAAATCAGCTATCGATGCCGATATCACGAAAGTAGGTGATAAGTATCACATGTTCTACGTAGCTCACGACGGAACACCGGGTATCAAACAAGCTATATCGAAATATATCAACCGTGGATATACTTATCTGCCGGAATGGGTAGACCCGGAACCGAAAGCCTGCGAAGCTCCTAACATGTGGAAGCGCATTGGCGAAGACAAATGGGTGGTAATGTATGACATCTATGGTATCAATCCTCATAATTTCGGTTTCAGTGAAACCACTGACTTTGTGAACTTCAAAGATCTGGGACACTTCAACGAGGGCGTGATGAAGGCGACTAACTTTTCTTCACCGAAACATGGAGCAGTAATCCACATCACTAAGAAAGAGGCTGAGAAGCTGAGAAAGTACTGGAAAAACAAATAACCCGATAAATAATACCATGAACAGATTGATTAGATTTTTAAGTGTATGTTTACTTCTGTCTTTTGTCTTCCCTGTGCAGGCAAAGGTGGAGGGCGTGACGAATGAACCGAATCAGGTGTACCTCTTTTCCTATTCGAACCGTGACGGACGCAGCGGCCTGAAGTTTGCCTGGAGTCCCGACGGAGAGAAGTGGTTTAGCGTGGCCGATGGATTTGCCTATGTGAATTCCGACTTCGGTCCGTGGGGACGGGCAAAGACTATGTTCAAGCCCCATTTGATGCAAACCCGTGCCGATGGCAAATGGCATTGTATCTGGGAAGCTACGAATACCGGTAAGGCACTTGCCTATGTATCCTCTCCCGACTTGCATAAGTGGGAAGCACAGAGTTATTTCTCTCCCGAAGAACGTAGCAAGTATGAACCCAAAGATGTGTACCCCACTACTCAGAAGAAGGTGTTGGTGAATGGTTCCGAAGAAGAAGGCTGGGTGCAGGAAGTTCCCTATACTACCGTGCAGCAGATCATCCGCTATGCCGAACATAAGAAATACCGCCAGTCACTGAATGCCGAACGTACCGAGCAAGACCCTGTACGTTTTGCCAACCTCAAGCCTGTAGAGGCTACTATTCAGGTAAATGCAGGTCAGGCGAAAGAAATCAGCAAGCATCTGATTGGTATTTTCTTTGAGGATATCAACTATGGAGCTGACGGCGGCTTGTATGCCGAACTGATTCAGAACCGCGACTTTGAATATACCCCGACCGACCGTGGTAACGATCAGAACTGGAATAGTACTCATTCCTGGAGTGTTCAGGGCAGTGATGCTACATTGAGCATTGCAACGGAGAATCCTATTCATCCTAATAACTCCCATTATGCTGTTTTCGATGTGAATGCAGCTGAACAAACTGCATTGGTGAATGCAGGTTTCGATGGCATAGCCTTGAAGAAAGGCGAGAAATATGACTTCTCACTCTTTGGTAAAGTACTTGAGGGTAAAGGAGGTAAGGTACTTGTGAACTTGGTTGATAAAGATGGAACTATTATAGGACAAACTGCCGTAAATGTAACATCTAAAGATTGGAAACAACAGAAAGCAGTCCTGACAGCCACAAGCGATGCGGCGGCTGCATCTCTGTCCATTGTTCCCCAAGCTGTCAGCAAGTATGCGCTGGATATGATTTCCCTCTTCCCGCAAAAGACCTTCAAAGGTCGTAAGAATGGACTTCGTGCTGATCTGGCACAAACGCTTGCTGACCTGCATCCCCGTTTCGTACGTTTCCCCGGTGGTTGTGTGGCTCATGGCGATGGAATAGATAATATTTATGATTGGAAAGGCTCTATCGGTCCGTTGGAAGCCCGCAAGACGCTCCGTAACCTTTGGGGATACCATCAGACACGCGGTCTGGGATACCACGAATACTTCTTGTTCTGTGAAGATATGGGTGCGGAACCCGTACCTGTGCTTGCAGCCGGTGTACCTTGTCAGAACTCTGGTACCTGCGCTCACCATTCCAAGGATGAACTGACTTGCATGGGACAGCAGGGTGGTATTCCGATGGAAGAAATGGATCAATACATCCAAGATGTTCTCGACCTGATAGAATATGCCAACGGAGATGCCCGCAAAACCGTGTGGGGCAAGAAGCGCGCGGAAGCCGGACATCCGAAACCGTTCAATCTGAAGTTCATCGGTATCGGTAATGAGGACATGATTACACCTGTTTTTGTGGAACGCTTTAAGATGATATTCGATGCCGTAAAAGCAAAACATCCTGAGGTTACCGTGATTGGTACTACCGGCCCCTTCTACGAAGGTACGGATTATGAAGTAGGTTGGGACCTTGCTACCGAACTGGGTGTACCGATGGTAGACGAGCACTACTATGTAGAACCGGGTTGGATGATCCACAACCAGGAATATTACGATCATTACGACCGTAGCAAAGCGAAAGTTTACTTGGGCGAATACGCCGCCCACTTGCCGGGACGCCCCAACAATGTAGAAACTGCGCTTGCCGAAGCTCTCTATCTGACGGCCGTAGAACGTAACGGTGATGTGGTAGAAATGACTTCCTATGCTCCATTGTTGGCTAAAGATGGTCATACACAATGGAATCCGGACTTGATCTATTTCAATAATACAGAAGTGAGACCCACGGTAGGCTACTATACTCAACAGATGTATGGTCAGAACGCTGGTACCGAATACCTGTCTTCTACGGTAAAACTGAATAATGGTTGGGATGCCGTGAAGAAGCGTGTCGGAGTATCAGTCGTGAAAGACGCTAATACCGGAGATTATATCGTGAAGTTAGTGAATATGCTTCCGGTGGAAGTTTCTTCCCGGGTGAAGTTGGACGGAGCTACTTTGGTAAATCCTTCGGCTACAAAAACGATATTGACAGGTGATCCGAAAGACAGAGGAGCTAAACCCGCTTCTTCTGATTTCAAGGTAGAAGGAAATGACTTTTCTTACTCAATGCCGGCTTATTCGTTTACTGTGATACGTATCCATCAGAATATTGAAAAGAAAAAATAAGATATAATAATGAGAAAGTTAACTGCCCTTTTTGCTTTGTCTCTTGCTTTGAGCATGCAGGCACAACAACATGTAATGACCGTCGACGTTTCTAAACCGACGGCAAAGATACAACCTGAAATGTATGGCATCTTTTTCGAAGATATCAACTTCGGCGCCGATGGCGGTCTGTATGCCGAACTGGTAAAGAACCGTTCGTTTGAATTTCCACAACCTTTCGTGGGTTGGGTACCTTTCGGTAATGTAACCGTTCAGGATGCAAATCCTTGTTTTGACCGCAATCCTCACTATGTACGCATAGTGAACGACGGCCGCCTGCTGCGTGCCGGACTGGATAATGAAGGTTATCGCGGTATTGGTGTGAAGCAAGGCGAAGAATACCGTTTCTCCGTTTATGCCCGCACACCGGATGCGAAGCCGATGAAGCTCTCCATCGAGCTCGTCAACTCCAATGCGCAGAATCTGTTGAAGAAAGAAATCGAAGTCAGCGGCAATAACTGGCAAAAACTGACGGCGGTGCTGAAATCTCCGTTCACAGACGCTCATGCCCGCCTGCGTATCGTCCTCGAAACGCGTGGTACGGTGGATATGGATCATATCTCTCTGTTCCCTGTGAATACTTGGAAAGGACGTGAGAATGGTCTGCGTGCCGACCTTGCACAAGCCCTTTATGACCTTAACCCGGGAGTATTCCGTTTCCCCGGTGGTTGTATCATCGAGGGTAACAGTCTTGAAACCCGCTACCAGTGGAAGAATTCCGTAGGCCCTGTTGAAAACCGCCCTTTGAATGAAAACCGCTGGAACTACACCTTCAAACATAAAGCCTTCCCTGACTATTTCCAGACTTTGGGACTTGGTTACTTCGAATACTTCCTGTTGAGCGAAGACCTCGGTGCAGAACCTCTTCCGGTAATCAGCTGCGGACTCTCCTGCCAGTACGAAAGCAACGAAGTGGTCCCGATGGATGAACTAGACCCGTATATACAGGATGCACTCGACCTGATTGAATTTGCCAACGGCCCTGTTACTTCCAAGTGGGGAAAGGTGCGTGCCGATATGGGACATCCCGAACCCTTCAATCTGAAGATGATCGGAATCGGCAATGAACAGTGGGACAAGGTTTATGTGGAACGCCTCGAAGCTTTCACAAAAGCCATCCGTGCGAAATACCCTAATGTGAAGGTTGTAGGTAGCTCCGGCCCGAGTGCTAGCGGTGATAAATTCGATTATCTCTGGCCCGAAATGAAGCGTATCGGTGTAGACCTGGTGGACGAACACTACTACATGAATCCTGATTGGTTCTTTGGTAATGCGTCACGCTATGACAATTACGACCGCAAAGGTCCGAAGGTTTTCGCCGGAGAATATGCTTCACACGATCATTCCACGAAGAAGGATAACAACTTCCTCGCCGCCCTTTCCGAAGCTGCCTTTATGACGGGATTGGAACGGAATGCGGATGTTGTCCATCTGGCTACTTATGCGCCGTTGTTTGCTCACGTAGACGCTTGGCAGTGGAATCCGGACTTGATCTGGTTCGATAACTTGCGCATGATGCGCACACCGAACTATTACGTTCAGCAGATGTACGGCATGAATGCCGGTACCGATGTGCTCAGCCTGAAGATGGATGGCAAAGCAGTAGCAGGGCAGGACAGCCTCTATGCAACAGCTGCACTGAATGCACCTACCGGAGAAATCATTCTGAAACTGGTGAATGCAAGCAGTAAGCCTGCCGATGTTCAGATCGATTTCAATGGTTTGAAGAAACGTCAGTTGGTTGCCGGTTCCTGCACTTACTTACAGAATGACAATTGGCGCACAGTAAATACGCTGGACCAGGAAGCGATTGTTCCTCGTGTACGTCCGGTGCAGGTAGAAGGGCAATCTCTGAAACTGAAACTTGAACCACGTTCGTTTGGAGTGTATAGATTACAGTAGCTTGTAGCTCTTTGAACTCTATTCCCCCTTTTTTGAACTATTATTCACCCTAAAAAAAGTTCATTCATCCTATCTTTGTAGCGGTATGCAGAAAATATTCTTCGTACCGCTACAAACATAATAATTTTATATCCATGAAGAAACATCTTATTACCGGACTCTTTGCAGCCCTGGCTCTGACTGCAAATGCACAGTCCTTTAAAGAGTGGCTTGATCCGGAAATCAATGCCGTGAACCGTGCTCCCATGCACACTAATTACTTTGCCTATGAATCGGCAGATGCCGCCATGCAAGGCAAGAAAGCCCAATCTACTAATTACATGACTTTGAACGGTACCTGGAAATTCTTTTGGGTACGCAATGCCGACCAGCGTCCTACCGACTTCTGGAAAGTAGGTTTCAATGACCGTGGTTGGAATAATCTGCAAGTTCCCGCAGTGTGGGAATTGAACGGTTACGGCGACCCCATTTATGTAAACACCGGTTATGCCTGGCGTAATCAGTTCCAGAACAACCCTCCTGAAGTTCCTACAGAGAACAATCATGTAGGTTCTTATCGTCGTGAAATCATTGTTCCCGCCGACTGGAAAGGGAAAGACATTATCGCTCATTTCGGTTCTGTAACCTCCAATATGTATCTCTGGGTAAACGGCCGTTATGTAGGCTATAGCGAAGATAGCAAGCTCGAAGCTGAATTCGACCTGACTCCTTATTTGAAGCCCGGACAAACGAATCTCATCGTTTTCCAGGTATTCCGCTGGTGTGATGGAACCTACTTGGAAGACCAGGACTTCTTCCGTTACAGTGGTGTGGGACGTGATTGTTACCTCTATGCCCGCAACAAGAAACGTATCCAGGATATCCGTATCACTCCGGATCTGGACGAAGCATACAAAAATGGTTCCCTGCGTGTGACGCTCGACCTGAAAGGCAGCGGTAATGTGAACCTGGAATTACTTGATGCTGCCGGCAAAGCAGTAGCTACGGAAACAGCCAAAGGTAGCGGTACCATTTTGATGAATGTGGAAAATCCGCATAAATGGACAGCCGAAACTCCTTACCTCTATACACTGCGTGCCACTTTACAAGGCAGCAACGAAGTAATCCCCGTAAAGGTAGGCTTCCGTAAGATCGAATTGAAAGGTGACCAGATATTAGTAAACGGCCAGGCCGTTCTCTTCAAAGGTGCCGACCGTCATGAAATTGATCCGGATGGTGGTTATGTCGTATCTCCCGAACGCATGATCCAGGATATCCAAGTCATGAAGAAATTCAATATCAACGCTGTGCGTACCTGTCACTATCCTGATGATAACCTGTGGTACGACCTTTGCGACCAATATGGTCTGTATGTAGTGGCTGAGGCTAATATCGAATCACACGGTATGGGTTATCGTGAAAAGACACTGGCTAAACGCACCGACTATGCCAAGGCTCACATGGAACGTAACCAACGCAATGTACAACGCGGCTTCAACCATCCCAGTATCATTTTCTGGTCATTGGGTAACGAAGCCGGTTTCGGACCTAACTTTGAAGCTTGCTACCGTTGGATCAAGAACGAAGATTCCAGCCGTGCCGTACAATACGAACAGGCACACGGAAATGAATTTACCGACATCGACTGCCCCATGTATGCTGATTACAAGCACATGGAAAAATATGGCCAACGTACAGATGCCAAGAAGCCGCTTATCCAGTGTGAATATGCTCACGCTATGGGTAACTCACAGGGTGGTTTCAAAGAATATTGGGATCTGATCCGTAAATACCCCAACCTGCAAGGTGGTTTTATCTGGGACTTCGTAGACCAGTCCGTTCGTTGGAAAGGTAAAGACGGTGTAACTATCTACGCTTATGGCGGTGACTTCAACCGTTACGACGGTTCCGACAAGAACTTCTGTGATAATGGTCTGATCAGTCCCGACCGTGTTCCCAATCCGCACATGTACGAAGTGGGTTACTATTACCAGAACATCTGGACAACTCCCGCTGACCTGAAGAACGGCGAAGTGAACGTGTACAACGAAAACTTCTTCCGTGACCTTTCCGCTTACTATCTGGATTGGCAATTGCTTGCTAACGGTAAAGTAATTCGTACTGGTCGTGTAGAAGACCTCAACGTAGCTCCGCAGCAGACTGCCAAAGTGAAATTGAACATCGGCAAAACCTGCGAATGCAAAGAATGGTTACTGAATGTAACTTATCGCCTGAAGAACCGCGAAGGCTTGCTCCCTGCCGGATATGCCGTAGCCAAAGATCAACTTGTACTGAACCCCTACAAGGCTCCTGCCATGGACCTGAAGAATGTGGAAGTTGTGAATACCCCCACCGTTGCTCCTCAAATCCAGGAAAACGACTGGCGTTATCTGATTATTAACGGCGATAACTTCCGTCTGGAATTCAACAAACATACCGGTTACCTGAATCGCTACAACGTAGCAGGTACGGAATTGATGAACGAAGATGCCGAACTGGCACCTAACTTCTGGCGTGCACCTACGGACAATGATTTTGGTGCAGGTTTGCAACAGAAATTCGCTGCTTGGAAGAACCCGGGTCTGAAGCTGACTTCCTTCAAATGGGAAACAGTAGACAATCAGACTGTGGTACGTGCAGAATATGAAATGAAGAATGTTTCTGCCAAACTGGATCTTACTTATGTAATCAATAACAAGGGTGCTGTAAAGGTGACTCAGAAGATGATTGCCGATCCGGAGGCTAAAGTTTCCCATATGTTCCGTTTCGGTATGCAGATGCAGATGCCCAAGACTTTTGAAACTGTAGAATACTATGGCCGTGGCCCGGTAGAGAACTACAGTGACCGCAATCATTGTACAGATCTGGGATTGTATCGCCAGAGTGTAGATGAACAATTCTATTCTTATATCCGTCCGCAGGAAACAGGTACGAAGACCGATATCCGCTGGTGGAAGCAACTGAATGATGCCGGACGCGGTTTGCAGATTGTAGCTGATGCTCCGTTCTCTGCATCAGCCCTGCACTATACTATCGAGTCTTTGGACGATGGTTGGGATAAAGCCCAAAACCACTCTCCCGAAGTGAAAGAAGCTAACCTGACAAATCTCTGCATCGACAAGGCTCAGATGGGCTTAGGATGTGTGAACAGTTGGGGTGCATGGCCGTTGCCACAATATCAGTTGCCTTATGGTGACTATGAATTTACGTTCATTCTTACTCCGGTACAACACGGTATAGAAGTTGAATAAGTTATAGATACGCGGACGACGCGGATGAAGCGGATCAACGCGGAATAATCATAAATCCGCGTTTGTCCGCCTTATCTGCGTCGTCTGCGTATCTATCCTCATTATATTAAAAGAACTAATATGAGAAAAGAATTATTGGTGTTTATATTTACCTTGTGTTCTGTCCTTGTATCTGCCCAGCAAAAAGTCCCAAACCGTTTCCGTACCAACATCCCTCTTGATTCCATCCACCTGAGTGACCCTTGCATACTGGCCGATAAGAAAACCTCCACTTATTACATGACCGGTACCGGCGGCCTCCTCTGGAAAAGCAAAGACCTTGCCCGTTGGGAAGGCCCTTATCGTGTAGCAGAAACTGATCCTGACTCCTGGATGGGCCCTAAACCCGAAATTTGGGCAGCCGAACTGCACGAATACAATGGAAAATATTACTATTTCGCCACTTTTACGAATAACGCCATCAAGATTGATACCGTAAAAGGAAACGTTATCCCCCGTCGTGCCAGCCACATCCTGGTCAGTGATAAACCGGATGGCCCTTATAAACCTATGAAAGACCCCACTTACCTGCCTGAGAATATGCCTACCCTTGATGGAACATTCTGGGTGGACAGTGACGGCAAACCTTATATGATCTATTGCCATGAATGGCTGCAAAACTGGAACGGTACAATGGAAAAGATTGAATTAAAGCCCGATTTAAGCGGTTCCATCGGCAAAGGAAAGATTCTTTTCCGTGCCAGTGACTCTCCTTGGAGCCGTGAGAAGATGGGGGACAAAGTTTTGCCCAACCGTGTAACCGACGGACCATGGCTTTTCCGCACAGGTACGGGCCGATTAGGTATGATATGGACAAGCTGGGTATTCCAGGACTATACACAAGGCGTTGCCTATTCCGAAAGCGGAACTCTGGATGGCCCCTGGATACAAGAGAAAGAACCGATCACTCCGCCTAACTTCGGACATGGAATGTTGTTCCGTACTTTGGATGGTGAGTGGATGATGTCGGTTCATAGTCATAAAGATGTGAACGGGCGATATATTCGTATTCCGCACCTGTTTAAAGTCGATTTGTCGGGGGATAAATTAGTTGTAGAGAGATTACATGTTCCTATTTGAGAGGATAATCCTCAGATAAAATATGGTCAGGTACAATCATAGCACAATCATGAGTAGTGTTATGAAAAGAATTTCGGAAATCATGGAAATAGCAGATTTATTCTTAATTTTGCCATGAAGAATCTAAGTGACCTGAAAATATGAAGACACATAAAAGAAAAGAACTGAAATCCGCAGAAATTCTGGTTTTTGTGATACTTTTGGTATGTCACGTTTTTCCTTTGCAAGCAAATCTAACAGCCGTACGGAATTTAGATAATGGAAGTGGTCTGCAAGATCCGAAAGTAAGTTGCATCATGAAAGACTCAAAAGGATTTGTTTGGTTTGGTACTTTAAATACGATCCAACGTTTTGATGGCGTACAATTTAAGTGTTTTTATTTTCCAGAACAGGTAGAGAAAGTTTTTGTAATTAAAGAGATAGAGAATTCTGATTTTTTAATAGGAACCAATAAAGGACTATGGAAATATGAAGCCAAATCCGAAATCCTTCTTCGTATATTTCCCGAGATAAATTTTCCGGTTCGTTCTTTGTGTTATATAAATGGCAAGGTATATGTGGGAACTTCTAATGGCATATATATTATTGACAAAGAGCAAAAACTGGAACATCTTCGGATTACCGATGAAATTTCTGCATACAATCAGATTATAGGTGCATATGCTACAGCTAAAGATATTTGGTTCCTCTCTCCTGAGGGGATTATTGCTTACACATTATCAACTGGAGGTATCCGTATTTATGGTAAGGATGTTAAGTTCACATCTAAATTATCATGTGTAGTTGGTAACGACAAATTGCTTTATATCGGTACCGTTACTCATGGAGTAGTGATATTTGATATGCTTTCGGGAGAGTATTCATCTTTTCTTCCGTCGGTAGGTAATAATCATGTTTCAGCCCTTTCTTTGCGTGACGGAATATTATGTTGTGGGACTTTAGGGAGTGGCGTCTTTTTTATTTCTCTGCCTGAACAACAAATTATTCATTCTATATCTGCAATCCCCAATGATAATGATGAATATCTGACTTCAGATATGATATCTTGTCTGTTGCTGGATAATATGAATGTGTTGTGGATAGGGAGTACCAGTTATATGGGAGTAGATTATCTGCAATTCCGTAATAAACCTTTTTACCCTTATAGATTTGGAAATCAAGAACTACGCAACAAGGTGTTTAATAGTTTGTACTTTGTTGATGGTATAAAACTTTTAGGAACTCCGAATGGATTTTATTATATTTGTGCATCAAAGTCGCAGATTGAATATTTCCCTTCTTCTCTGGAAAAAAACAGTTTCGGATATACTTCCGCTTTCATCAAATATAATGATGATATTTTAATTGGAACAAGGGGGGGAGGGGCTTATAAGTTGGACAGGCACACTTTGCAGTTATCTAAGTTTACTGAGACTAACCTGGATGTGAATTCCTTTGCAATTGACAATCAAGGATATTTATGGATTACAACATTGAATGGGCTCTATTGCTATAATAAGGATTTAAAGATAGAGAAAGTATATACAAACTTAAATTCTACGTTGGTCGATGATAAAGTGAATTACTTGTATATAGATACTAAGGAAAGGTGCTGGGTAGCTACAGATAAAGGATTACAATTCTTGAATACTAAAGAGGGTATTTTCTCAGACGAAAGTTTGCCAGCCGAATTACATGAGTTACCGCCGGTAACTTATATGACAGAAGATCGTCAGGGGAACTTTTTGTTTTGTTTTAATAAAAACCGGGTGTTTATTTGTGATAGCACTTTTAATCATTTACGCTATGTGTGTACTCCCGAAGATGCTGGTTATCTGGGGTATTCTATACGCGAGGTTTTACAAGATAAAGCTAATAACTATTGGCTTGTCGGATCACGTGGGGTTGTAAAAGGAGATAGTGCCCTCAATCATTTCACCTTATTTTCTTCTACTGAAGGATTGCCGGAACCTTATTCAAATGATGGACAATTATGCGGTGATACTATCTGGCTGGCTACTGCAAAAGGTATTGTTTTTGCTGATATTCATTCTGTACCTCAGTCTGCCCCTACTGTTATCTCTGATTTTCTGGTAAATGGTGTATCTGTGTTGGCTGAATATGGAGAACTGATAGAAAAGAGAGGGGTTATTGCTTTACCTGAAGACCAGAATACTCTGGATATTACTTTTGCCACGCTTACTTATGATGTTCCAGACTTGATGATATATGAATATCAATTAGAGGGATATGATAAAGAGTGGAAAATATTGAGAGGTATAAACTCGATCAAGTTTTCTAACTTGTCCCCCGGAGAGTATACCTTTAAAGTGCGTAAGCAAATGGATGAGAATAGTATGCAGAGTTTCCAAATTAGAATCCGCTCTTCTTTATCTGCATGGCTGTGGTTAGGATTTGCCTTGGGTGGAGTTTTAATAGCTGGTGTTATTTATACTATTGAAAAGAAACGGCGGGGAAAAAAGACTGTTCAGGTGAAGCCACTTCATAATGAAGAAGAGAAGTACCGCTTTAATAAAAAGATAAGTGACGAAGAAGCGCAGGTCTTAATTAGTAAACTGAAAAATTATATGGAAAAGGAACGGGCTTTTTTGAACCCGGAACTTAAATTAGCCCATGTAGCGGACGCCGTAGGTACTTCTACTCAAACACTTTCTCAAATTTTTAATGTAAACCTTAAAACACGCTATTATGATTTTGTCAATGAGTATCGTATTGATGAATTTAAGCGTCTGGTCAGTTCTAATGAAAAGGATCGTTATACTTTGAAAGCATTGGCTGGATTATGTGGTTTTAGTTCATATACTACTTTTTTCCGTGCTTTTAAAGAAACTACCGGTATTACTCCCAATGAATATATGCAGCAAGTAGAACCAACGGGCAGATAATGGTAATACACTTCCTTTTTCCCTTTTTCAGTGGTTACTTTTATTGCATACGATTGTTTGCAATCGTGTTGTGTAATTTGCAAAGTTCTGAAAATTAATGATTTAATTTGAATGATGTTTCATACGAATGAACGGAATATAATAGCCTGTATTTCGTATGCTTTTGTGTCTTTTCATGCTTAATTTTGTTGTCGGTAACTGATATAAGCCGGCATATCAGTACTTCTTTTAGGTACAATTTAAATTAATATTTATGAAACGACACAGTCAAATGTTATGTTTATTCAGGAGGCTTTGGATAGCTTGTCTGATGCTATGTATTACCACTTTTTGTGTGCATGCGCAGAATACAATAACGGGTACGGTAAAGGATGTAGCTGGTGAACCGATTATCGGTGCAAATATATTGGTAAAAGGCACCACTAATAATGGTACGATTACTGATATCGATGGTAATTTCTCTTTGGGAGTACCGGTTGGAGGAGTCTTGGAAGTTTCTTTCATCGGTTATGTAAAGCAAGAGGTTTCAGTCGGTGGAAATAAGTATATAAATATTGTATTGATAGAAGATGCTACAACACTTGATGATGTGGTAGTAATAGGTTATGGTACGACCAAAAAAAGTGATCTGACAGCTTCCGTGGCTTCTGTGAAAGGAGATGTTATTGCAGCTTCGGCATCTACCAGCATTACCGATGCTTTGCAAGGGAAGGTGCCGGGTATGGATATCCAGGCATCGCGTTATGAAGGTGATGACCGTGGTATTCGCATACGTGGTTCACGTTCACTGAATGCCAGTAACACTCCGTTGGTAATTGTGGATGGAGTACCTGCTTCACTGGATGTGGTGAACATGAATGAAGTGGCATCTATCGAGGTCTTAAAAGATGCATCCAGTGCGGCTATTTATGGTTCCCGTGGTGCTAACGGTGTAATTATTATTACGACCAAGCGTGGAAAGACGGGTAAGACAACTGTCAGCTATGATGCTTTCTATGGAATCAGCAAGCCACATTTTATGGATATGATGCAAGGAGAGAAATTCGTGCAAATGCGTAGGGACTCATATAAAATTGCCAATAACTTATGGGGACAGGAAGTGAGTGACGAAAAAATCTTCTCGAACGAAGAACTTCAGATGATTCGTGATGGAGAATACTATGATTGGCAGGATTTGGTATTTCGCGATGGTGCTACACAAAAGCATAACCTGTCTGTATCTTCAGGCAACGAAAAAACAAAATTCAGTCTGAGTTTTGCTTACGAGAAGGATAAAGGCTACAATCAGAACAGTGAAGCAAAGAAGTTTTATTTCACCTCTACCATTGACCATAAACTTACTTCATGGCTCGATCTGGGTGCAACGATGCGGTTGCGTAAGCGCAATAGTAGTGGCTTCGCTACTTATGGACAGGCATTATTTTATGGAACGCCTTTATCAAAACCTTATGACGAGAATGGAGATCTGATCATGTATCCTAATCCGCAGGAATCCAGTGTAAGTATTCTTGCAGATTATGTGGACGGACAGTATGCCAATGATACGGAGAATACAAGCGTGAATATGGTTTTCTCTGCAAATGTCCATCCGTTACGCAATCTGTCCTTGCATAGTAATTTCGGATATACATATAGTGATACGAAAAAAGGATTCTTTTATGGGAGTGAATCTTTTCAGGCAAATGGTGGGTTGAACCGCTCAGGTAAAAGCGGTCAGAATTCATATACGATGACTTGGAATAATACGCTAACCTATGATAATACCTTTAATGAGCATCATATCACTTTGGATGCCATAACTGAAATACAGAATTATCAATATGATGAAATGTCGGCTGAGGGCAGGAATCTGGATGTGGAGCAGTTGCTTTATCACAATTTGGGTACTAATACTGAAAATCAGAAGATAGGCAGCGGTTACAGTAATTGGGCATTAGCTTCATTTATGGGACGTGTGCGTTACGATTATCAGGGAAAGTATTTGGCTAATATCTCAGTTCGTTCTGATGGATCGTCTCGTTTGGCTAAAGGCAACCAATGGGCTACATTCTTCTCAGGAGGTCTGGCGTGGAGAATTTCAGAAGAACCGTTTATGAAAAATATCGGATGGATTTCTAACCTGAAGTTACGTTATGCCTATGGAACAGTAGGTAATCAGGCAATTGATCCTTATTCTACCCTGGCAGGTTTGGGAAGTTATGGTTATCAGTTTGGAGAAGGAGGAAAAGGTCTATATGCTTATCGCCCCGATAAACTGGTAAACAAGAATTTGGGTTGGGAAATTACGCATACCAATAACATCGGTTTAGATTTTGGTTTATTCAATAACAGGATTTCAGGTTATATTGAATTTTATGATACCCGTACCAAAGATCTTCTGATGCAGCGCAGCATTCCTTTGACCACCGGCTTTTCCCGTATTTGGCAAAATATTGGTAAAACCCAGAACAAAGGTATTGAGCTTTCTTTGAATGGCATATTGGTGGACACAAAAGATATCCAGTGGGATATGAACCTGAATATGTCTGTCAATGAGAACAAAATCATAAGTTTGACGAATGATCAGGATGACATCTCAAACAAATGGTTCATCGGTAAGCCCATTAATGTGATTTATGATTATGAAAAAGCAGGTATCTGGCAAACCAATGAGGCAGAAGAAGCAGCTAAATATGGTTGTAAGCCGGGAGACGTGAAAATCAGAGATCTGAAGCAAGATGGACAGATTACAGCTGATGATAAGAAGATCTTGGGCTCTACTGATCCGAAGTATATTGTTTCATTAGGCAGTTCGTTCAAGTGGAAGAATTTAGATTTCTCCTTCAATCTTTCAAGCAGGTGGGATTATGTGTTCTATGATGATGCGTATGGATGGCACGTGATCCTGACTGGTACCAGATGGGTGCCCGATGTAAACTACTGGACGCCGGATAATCCTTCAAACGACTATCCGAGAGCCGATGCAACCTGGGCCGATCACCGCGAGTTGTGTGGTTATATGAAAGGTGACTATATTAAAATGCAGGATATGACATTGGGGTATGATTTTCATTCATTGCTAAAGCGATATATCCCGGTGAGCAAAGCACGTTTTTATGTACAGTTGCGTAATGCTTTTTATCTGTACAGAGCAGCTAAGGAAGATGTGATTCCTGAATCTCCCTCTATAGAACTGACAGTACCGAAGAGTATTAATTTTGGTGTGAATCTAACTTTTTAAAATCAGAACGATATGAAACTCAATTATAAATTATATTCAGTTTGTCTGTCCTTATTAATGACATTCTGTGGATGTGACAACTTTCTGGAAGAAACCCCGAAAGGATCTATTAATGATACGTATGCACAGACGGAAAAAGGTGCTGAGGCTGAGTTACTTTCATTGTACCAGATTAATACTGAACTTCTGGAACAGTGGTTCATGGTAGGAGAACTGGGAAATGACCTGATGGCTTATGGGGGTAATGTACGTGACTATTGGAAAGGGCTGATTACTTATACCGATACATACATGATTGATAATGGCAGTAATGAAGGTCTTTGGAAATGGTTGTATGTGGCACTTTCCACTATCAATACGAGTATTAATTCAATTAATGCTGCAGACTTTCATTCAGAAAGCAGACGAAGTGAACTTCTTTCAGAAGCCCATGCCCTGCGTGCTTTCTATTTGCATCAGATAGTTGAAATCTATGGACCCGCAGCATATTATGCCGAGACACCTATTACCAGTCCGGAAGAGATAGAAGGGACTCAGCCGGGGATTGCTACTTTTTATAAGCGTATTTTTGCTGATTTGGAGATTGCAGATCAGAGTTTGAAATCTCCTTCTGAAGTGCGGTCGTCAAGCTTCGGACGAATGGATCAGGGCATTGCCAAGGCTATTCGTATGCGTGCTTTGATGTCTTTGGCGGCTTATGACGAGGCATTGATCGGTGAAGTTGGAATGCAAAGCAAAAGGCACTGTTATGAAGAAGCGGTGAGCGTGGCTACAGAATTAAAGAATAACTACGGGTATAAATTAGAAAATGATTTCAGCCGTATCTTTTCACCGGATAATACTGAAAATGGTGAGATAATCTGGTCCATACAATATGGTAACACAACATTTGATGCTCAGAACAATTTTATCCACCGTTATTGGGTCTCACAGGTAAATCGTTCGGTACGGTCTTATTCTAAAACAATCAATGGCTTGCAGGCGCATAGCGTATTCTACGGACGTGAATATCGTGCAGTGATGCCTACCTATTATTTTATCAATGTATTCAATAAATATGATAAACGTCGGGATGCGACTTTCATATCAGGCTATTGCCGTACAGACGATTGGAACGAACTACCCGATTTCTCAGACACTTTATTGATCCGTGCACTCGATGTTCTTCCTCAGGAAGTTAAGGCGGCTTATGAGAGTAGGGGAATTATCTGTGATGATATAGCCGATATCTATGATACTCAGACGGGAGCAGTCTTGAGTAATTCCAATGTACGCAGTTGTGCCAATAATGTGATAAAATGGTTGGATACCAGTCGCTCAACTGCAAAACAGGAATATGCTTATAAGGATGCCATACTGATTCGGTTGGGAGAAGTTTATATTACGCTGGCGGAAGCTTATATTCGTTTGGGCAGAGAGGATGAAGCTGCACAAGTAATAACGGAGCTTCGCCAACGGGCTTTGATACCTGGTCACGAAGAGGCATTGACTGTGAATCCGGAAGATATCAATATACCATTTATTCTGGATGAAGGTGCCCGTGAACTGGGAGGAGAACTTTTTAGATGGCAGATGCTGAAGCGTGCATTGGATAAAGATGCCTTTTGCCAATGGATTAAGGAAAAGAATCCCGACACGAATCCGGATAATGGCGTAAACGGTATAGGAATTAAACCCTATCACATTAATCGTCCGGTGCCTTTGTCTACCATTAATAGTTATAAAGTTCTGAATATAGAGTTCAGGCAAAATGAAGGTTATGCACAATAATATAGAAAAACAAAATAATATGAAGAAAATTTTATTACTTGCAATTTCGATTCTAATAGGTGTGTCTATCAAAGCTCAAAATCCGCCGATTACTCCGGCGTGGGCCTTTGAACATATAGCATGGGAAGATAGCATTAATACAACAGAAGGCGCTAAAGCTTTGGTTGAGGGGTATTTGCAACGTGAAATTCCGGTAGGGGCCGTTATAATTGATAGCCCTTGGAGTACGACTTATAATGATTTTAATTGGGACACGCAACGCTATTCAGACCCGAAGGAGATGATTAATTATTTTAAAAGTAAAGATGTGAAGGTACTTCTCTGGCTTACGGGAGCAGTTAATATAAAGTGTAAGGATACCCGTTTTCAGAAAAGCGATACGTACGACGAAGTCGTTTCCAAGGGATATGGCATAAATAAGAGTGAGCCACATACCTGGTGGAAAGGAGAAGGTGTACATATTGATTTTACCAATAAGGAGGCGGTGGACTGGTGGTATAAGCAGCTGGATAAAGTTTTTATCGACGGAGTTTACGGTTGGAAAGTTGACCAGGGAGAATTTTGGTTTGGCGATATTCTCGACACTTCTATCGGGCAGATGAGTAATGAACAGTTCCGTCCTTATTATTATGATGCGATGTATGATTATACGGTGAAGAAAAATCCGCAAGGCATCATCATCGCTCGTCCTTATTCTCATCAGGGAGGTTATGCAGCGAGTGTAGAAAAGATGAATATGGGTTGGTGTGGAGACTTCTCCGGTGACTGGAAAGGTTTGAAACTGCAAATTCAGAATATTTATCAGTCTGCAAAACGTGGTTATGGTTCACCGGGGTGTGAGGTTGCAGGCTTTTTCATGAAGCGTTCCAATAAAGAGCAGTTTGTGAGGTATGCACAATTTGGTTGTATGACTGCTTGTATGATTAATGGTGGTGAAAATGGTGCTTTCAGCAATCATCTGCCTTGGTGGCATGGAAAAGATGTGGAAGATATCTATCGTTATTGTGTCGTATTACACAATGAGCTGATTCCTTATCTTTTCTCAACTGTTGTGGATGCACATTTGTATGGTGGTTCTTTGATAAAGAATGCTTCTTATGAAGAAGAAAGTCATCAGGTAGGAGATTATTTGTTTACCAAGGCTATTACGTCAGATGATAACCATGCATCGTTTCATCTTCCTTCCGAAGGAGAATGGATTAATTTCTATGATGGGAAGAAATATGCTCCGGGCAGTCTGATTGAGGAAGCATATCCGTTAGAGCGCTTTCCTTTGTTTGTAAAAGCAGGAGCTATTCTACCACTGAATGTAACCAATGGACTAACCGGACTGGGAGATGCTTCAATGGCAGGGCGTAGAACTGTTATGATTTATCCGAATGGGGTCACTACTCGTTTGTTACATCTACCATGCGGAGATGGCATTGAGTATGAAGATTGTTTGGTGACTTACGATGAACAGAAAGGCAAACTGCAAGTCAACAGTATCACATCACAGAAATATACTCTTGTTTTAAAGAATATGCCATCTGTGAAGAAGGTGAAGAATTCTGTTTCATGGAAGTATGATGCTGCAAAACAAGAACTGCGTATTGACGCAGAGGGAAAGAAACTAAATATAGAAGTTTTCTTGTAACTAGTGGGTATAGACTACTTTGATGCATGGAAAAAGTGTATTTTGACTGATTTATCACCTTTTATGAAACAATTGTGCTACTACAGAATAGAAATTTCACCCTATCTTTGCAACATCGACAATAGGTTATAGATTAACATAAGATTGGTATTAATAAACAAAGGGTAGTTTTTTTAGTCACAGTTTTCAGTAGGTAGTATTTATAGAGAGCGGACATTCTTTCAAGTAGAGAGGATGTCCGTTTCATTTTTCTTCTCCATAGTAAATTTATCATTCCCGGTTGATTGAAAATGCAGCATATCAAGAAGACAATTTACTCTTTCGTACGTATCGATTGTTTGATATATTCCGATGGTGCCATTCCATATTCCTCCCTGAAGCAAGAGCGGAAATATCCAAGGTCATTGAAGCCGCTTGCATAGGCTGCTTCTGAAATATTATGCCCTTCTTCCATCAGTAACCGCAAACTGTTTTTCAGTCTGATTTTCCGGATGAGTTCATTGCCTGACATTCCGGTCAGGCTCTTGATCTTCCGGTAGAGTGTGGAATGGCTCATGTTCATTTTCTCCATCATGAAGGACATGTCCATCTTTTCCATGTCTATATTCTCCTCTACGATGGTGGTGAATTTGGTTAGGAATTCTTCATCCAGCTTATTTAGTTTGATGGTTTCTTCCTGTTGTTCCGGTTTCAACTCTTTGGTGCGGTTGGCTACTATAAGTGCCAGCTTTTTGCGGGATTCCAGCAGGTTGTGCACACGGCTGTTCAACAGCTTGGCACTAAAGGGTTTGGTCAGATAGGAGTCTGCACCACTTTCGTATCCTTCTTCTTTATCTTGGATGGAATCTTTGGCTGTGAGCAGGATGACGGGGATATGGCTGGTGCGTATATCTTCCTTCACTTGTTTGCATAGCTCTATTCCATCCATTATCGGCATCATGATGTCACTGATGATGATGTCCGGAATTTGGTTTAGAGCTTGTTCCAAACCTTCTTTGCCATTGATGGCGGTAATAATCCGGTAGTTGCTACTGAAAGAAGAGGCTATGTACTCGCGAATATCATCGTTATCTTCTACTACAAGTATCATCGGGCGGATGTCCGTATCTTCTTTTTCTTCTTCGGGCTTTTCTATTTCCTCTTGAATGACAGTTTCCTTTTCTTCCTTATGCAATGCATCCGGATAGGTATTCTCTGCCAGTATGCGGAAGGTAAAAGTTGTGCCTTTGCCTATTTCACTTTCCACATATAGCGTACCTTCATGCAAATCTGCCAATGACTTGACTAAGGCCAGACCGATACCTGTACCGGATGCCTGATGCTTGCCTTTGACCTGATAGTAGCGGTCAAAAATATGCGGGAGTGCGTCAGCATCTATTCCATATCCGGTATCATTGACCACTATCTCCATATATCGGTTGTCTTTATCGTCTATCTGATGCATTATCAGGTTGATTTCCCCTTCGGGTGTATATTTTATGGCGTTCGACAACAGGTTGTTCAATATTGTAGAGATAATGTCAGCGTCAAAGTAGAGCTTGGCTTCTTTGGGCTGTACCTGAATATGGAATTTGACCTTTTCGTTTCGGTTCAGTTCCTTGTAACGCAAACCTATTTCTGTGACTAAATTGCCTAAATCAGCTTTAGCAACCGTCAGCTTCCGGTTTTGGGTTTCCGTTTTGCGGAATTCCAGTATCTGGTTGATAAGGTTCAACAGCCGGATGGCACTGCTGTGAATCACTTTGACCTTGTTGCTGTAGTAAGTTGATAGGTTTGAGTCATTTATCAAGTCTTCCAGCGGACCAAGGATTAAGGTCAGCGGGGTGCGCAGTTCGTGTGTGATGTTGGTATAAAAACGCAGGCGCTCATTATTGAGTTCCTGTTCATTCAGACTTTTCTTGCGTTCCAGCTCAAGAGAATTTTCAAGCATTAGTTTACGCTTATAGAAGCGGAACCAGACATATATTCCTGTAACAATCAGTAAGATATATAATGCTTTGGCATACCATGCCAACCAAAAAGGAGGATGAATATGCACTTTCATGGTAGCAATGCGATTGTCGTCCCAGTCATGGTTGCGCAGGCGTGCTTTTACTTTGAAAGTATATTTCCCGGGAGACAGATTTCGGAAGGTTACCTGATTCTCTCCCTGTGTATTGGTCCATGTGTTTCCTAATTCCTCAATCATATATGCATATTCCACCACCTGACTTTGCGAATAGTCTGGAATCATAAAAGTGATACTGAATGAGTTCCGGTCATAAGGTAGCTCTATCGTTCCATTGTCCGACAAGATAAGTGTCTCGTCACTGCTGCCTTCCATGCGGCTGCTGATGCCTTTGCACTCTACTATCTGTACGGAAGCAACCTGATTTTCTTTTGATATATCCTGCGGATTGAAGTAACAGACACCGTTCAGTGAGCCGAAATAGAGTGTACCGTCTTGTGCGGCATAAGCGGAGCCGTCTGTAAAGCTGCCTAAAGGTATTCCATTCCGATAATCATAGTTATCGAATTTATTTTGTTCCCTATTCCAACAAGAGATACCTTTGTCTGTACTGAACCATATATTCCCGTCTTTATCTTCTTGCAAGGCATGAACGTAGGTGTCCTCCAGGCCATCCCCATATTTGTATCCGATGAAATTTTCAGGGTGGTTGGTGTCTTTAATATATCCGATTCCGTTCCGGGTTGCCGCCCATATTCCCCCTTTGGTATCTATATAAAGTTGATTGATAGTATTGGAACAAAAAACATTCTTGCTTCTAAGTCGGGCTATACATTTATTATCTTTGTCGAAAACGAAGATGCCTGAACCGTAACTGCCTACCCATAACTTGCCTTGCCGATCATGCAAAACACTGTAGACGGACAGGTTTGATATCTGGTCATTTATTTCTTTTTCTCTGCGTAGAATCCCTTTTTCATAGCTTGCGAGCCCATATTCCGTACCTATCCATAGCTTTCCGTTTTCATCTTCGTACAGTGTGTTGACGTCTACGTAATCTTGTCCCAGATCGATGCGGGTTATACAGTTCGTTCGGGTATCGAACTTCAACAGTCCGTCATCATACAGTCCCAGAAAAAGATTTTCGTTACAGCTGTGTATGGTAAAGATTTGAGCATACGTTCTGGAAAGGTGAGCAGTGATGTCGAACTTCTTTTTCAGATTGCCATCTTTGAACATAGCAATTTCGTTTTCGCTACCCAGCCATATTTGTTGCTTTTCATCGACATGAACACCCCATACCGATTTATATTTGATAATCTGCTTTTTCTCTATCGTGTACGGAAGTGTGTGAAAAATGGGTTGCATGTGGCTGATAAAGTCCACCCCATTGCTATAGTTCCCTATCCAGATGTTTCCGAATGAGTCTTGAAAAAGGCTTCGGATATTTCCCGAAGAAAGTCCATGTTTGTCGTACGTATTGGTGATGTTCTGGAACTTGAGGTCTTTCGGGTTCATAAAGGTGATGTTGCGCAGGTCGAGTATGCTTATTCCGCCGATGTCGGTGGCAATCCAAAGCCGGTTGTCCTGCATTTCTTTTATTTCATATACGTGGTCGGATATGAGAGAAGCGGGATTGCCGGCTTCGTATCTGAATATCTGAAACTCTTCTGTCACAGGATTATAAAGTGCTAATCCTTGGTTGGTACCTATCCAGATATTTTCGAGATGGTCTATGCAGATGCTGTAAACGCTGCTTCCCGGCAAACTTTTAGGATTGTGGGGATCATTCTGATAATGTTTCAGAGTTCCGCTTTTCAGGTCGATGATACTCATACCTTCACCAGAGTGTCCTACATATAATTGCCCCTTGCCATTATCGAAGACAGACCAATGTGAATGAGGTAATCCTTGGATGTTTTCTCTCGAAAGGGTGGTTACTTTTCCGCTTGTCTTGTTGTAGTGTACTATTTTCCCGTAATGGTTGGCAACCCATATGCCTCCATCGGCAGCCGGTGAGATAGAGACTATGTTGTTGTTCATGTCTATACTATCAAAAGGAGTGGACTGCTCAAATTCTTGTGTTCTGCAATCCAGCAGGCTTATTCCTGTTTTGGCTCCTATCCACAGTTTGTTTTCTTCCGGATCGTACAGTAATCTGGTTAGCGCATCGCCCGCAATATTGGAGTTGTGGGTATTGTAAACAGTGAAGTCTTTTCCGTTGAAACGGTTCAGTCCGGCTTCCGTTGCTATCCAGATGCATCCTTGGCTGTCTTGTACGATGTTGGTTACGTAATTGTTCGATAATCCGTCCTCTATGCCCAGGTGACGCAGGGTATAAGGTTGTGCCATACTTTTGCTTGCCAGTAGCAGCAGACAGGTGAAGAAAGACAAGAGGTACGTATATGTGCGCATGATTGTTTATGGGTTTTAAATGTTTGTCTCTGTAACAAAGATATGATAAATCTCTATTGCATATACTCTTAATCGCGGTTTTGCCTGATTTGTCCCTGTTGTTTGACGAATTTACCTGCGGACGTAAACCTTGTGTGTGCTCCGTCCCGAAGTGCCGATGTTGCTTTCCGGTTGTTCCGCCCATTTTCTCAATTCCAGTGAGGCGGTAGTGTGGCGCAGTCCGTTCAGGTTGGCATAGTCACTTACCGTCATAAAGGGATGCTGGGTAAGATACTGTTGTGCCCTTTCCAACCGTTGTTCGGGGCTGTACTTTTGCGATGACCGATGGAATTTTTGTTGCGAGCGTTCCAGTTCGCAATTGTAGTTGGTATTGCGTAGAAGTTCTTTTTCTGCACGGAAGTTGATGCTTCCTACTATGATGCTCCGTGCATTTCGGCGGGTGCTGTCTTCTTCGCCTGTTTCCCGTTCCTTGTCTGCGCGTAAAGCCAGTGAAGGAACGAAAGTGCCTATTCCGTCCAATTTTACCGATTTCCCTTGTCCCATCTGATAAGCCAGTTCTTCACCCAGTTCTTGTAGTAAACCTATGACATCTCCTTTGCTGAAAGCGCTTTTTTGTGCCAGTGTCTTGGCAATGTAATCCGTGTCTGCCTGACCTCGTTGCACAAGGCGGGGGTAGAGTACTCGTTTTCCTTCTTTATTGGGCAGGTTCAGTTCCTGCATTTCGTATTCGGCCATTATAGTGTGTATTTAGTTATTATAGGTCTCCTGTCTGTTACATACAAGGAGGAAACTTACTTTAGGTCTGTTATAAATATCCTTTTCTTTAATAGAAAACTTTTTCAAATCGAATAAAAATATTTATTTGTAGATTGCGAATATAAATTTGTGCGTTGAATTTATATATTTGCAATTTACAAATATATAATTGCAGTTGCAATATACACTAATTTGTTCGATGTAGAAAACTTTTTTCTTCATTTATGATAACTTTTTGATTAAAGCGAAGATACTTTTTGGCTAGTGTGGGACGGAATGGGGTCTGCTGAACCAGAAGAAGGCGGCATTTTGGTGTCTGATACAGGGACTGATTCGTCAAAGTCCGTGGTAAAATGTTCATGACCGATTTACCTTTTCCTGAAGGCGAATTTGTCCCCTACTTTTTTTAAAGGGGGATGTTATCTTTGCGCATCCCTTTTTTGGGGGACGAAGTTTTGAGATTCTATTAACCTTATTATTATCTAATTAGTTAAAAGGAAAACAATGAAATCAGATTCTTTTAAGAACAACCGTAAGACGCTTGCAGCTTTATTGCTCTGTACAGGTTTTATTGCTGCACACCCTCTTGCAATGAGGGCTGAAAGTAGTGGTCCCAGTGTACAGAGAGTGCAACAACAACGAATCAAAGTTACAGGTACGGTGAATGATGACATGGGCCCCGTTATCGGTGCCAGTATTGTAGAAAAAGGCAATCCGTCCAATGGTACGATTACCGATATTGATGGTAACTTTTCTCTTTCGGTGAAACCGGGTGCAACGCTTTTTATTTCCTATATAGGATATAAGTCGCAAGAAGTGCAAGCAATTTCCGGAAAGTCTGTCAACATCACTCTGAAGGAAGACACGGAGATGCTGGACGAAGTGGTGGTGGTAGGTTTTGGTACGCAGAAAAAAGTAAACCTTACCGGTGCTGTCGGTACGTTGTCAAGTGATGAGTTAAAGGAACGCCCCGTTGCAAATGCTACACAGGCGCTTCAGGGATTGGTTCCCGGTTTGAATATCGACGTTACCAACGGTAGTCTCGAAAGTCGCCCCGGTATCAATATACGTGGAACGGCAACGATTGGTGAAGGTACCAGCGGAGCACCGTTGATTCTGATTGACGGTATGGAGGGTGAGTTGCATAGCATAAACCCGCAGGATATTGCCAATATCTCTGTTCTGAAAGATGCCGCCGCTTCTTCTATTTATGGTTCGCGCGCCCCTTTCGGGGTAGTTCTTATCACTACAAAAAGCGGAACTAAAGATGGAAAAACCTCTATCAACTACAACAACAGTTTCCGTTTCGGTAGCCCTATAAACAAGAAGGAGATGATGAATTCCGTGCAGTTTGCCTCGTGGATAAACGATGCGCTGACCAACAACGGGGGAAGTCCGCGCTTCAATGAAGCATATATGGACAGATTAATAACCTGGCAGAATGCAAAGCCCTATGCACCGGGACAGCGTATGACAGCTGACGGAACTATCGTTTATCCCATCGAAGCACAGGCCAGCGGACAATGGTATGGAGGGTTTTCTACCGGAGCCGACGACGTGAACTACTATGATGTGGTTTACAAAGACCATACTTTCTCGCAGGAACATAATGTGAGTGCCAGCGGAGGAAGTAAAAAGTTTAATTATTATGCTTCGGGCAGCTACTTCGATCAGGATGGATTGTTGAATATCGGTGAAGAAAGCCTGCAACGCTTCACAGCCACTGCCAAGATCAACTCCGAGATTACCGATTGGTTGAAGTTTAACATGAACATGCGTTTCACCCGCGAAGACTATGTACGTCCTTCGGCGTTGACCGATTATTTTTACGAAGCGCTGGCATTTAAAGCATGGCCTATCCTGCCGCTCTACGATCGCAACGGATACTATTATTATAGTGATGATACTTCGGTAGCTGCGCTGGCGGAAGGAGGTTCGGACAAAAAGCAAACCGATCATTTCTACTTTCAGACCGGCTTGGAAATAGAGCCCGTGAAGAATTGGGTGACAAGTGTGGACTTTAACTATCGCATCAAATCGGCCAACCGTCATTGGGATAGCCAGCCGTATATCAACCACGACCTGAGTGGTGCACCGTATTATCGCAAAAGCAGTTCGAATGTGCATGAAGACTATCTGAAAGAAAATTATTTCAACTTCAATGCACGTTCCGAGTATTCATTCTCATTGGCCGACAGCCACAACTTCCACATTCTGGGCGGTTTTCAGGCAGAGAATCTGAAACAAACCTTATTCGGTCTGCAACGGAACGGAATTATGATTAATTCAAAACCGGAAGTGGATCTGACTAACGGACTTGATATTAATGGAAATCCCATTACACCCAGTGTAAACGGAGGACGTAAGGAATGGTCGACCGTTGGATTCTTCGGTCGTTTGAATTACGACTATAAGGGACGGTATCTGTTCGAAGTCAATGTTCGTGCCGATGGTTCATCGCGTTTCCGTAAAGGCAATCAATGGAAAACATTCCCTTCGGCATCCGTTGGCTGGAATATTGCGCAGGAAGAGTTCTTCAAACCATTATCCTCTACTGTTGACATGTTGAAGATTCGAGGTTCTTACGGAAGCCTTGGAAACCAGAATACTGATAACTGGTATTATACTTATCAGACGCTTTCGGCACAATCATCAGCCGGAGGTTGGTTGCAAAACGGTATAAAGCCCAATATTGCCACTGCTCCCGGTTTGGTGTCCGAGAGTTTGACTTGGGAGACGATAGAGACTTATAACATTGGTCTGGATTTAGGTCTGTTCAGAAACAGATTGTCGGGTTCGTTCGACTACTACGTGCGTAATACGAAAGATATGGTGGGGAACGCACCTGCTTTACCTAATATATTGGGTACTGACGTTCCGAAAACAAATAATACCGACCTTCGTACGCATGGTTGGGAATTGTCCGTAATGTGGCGGGATGTCTTGAAAAATGGCTTGTCATATTCGGCCAAGTTACTGTTGTCCGATTCGCGTACCAAGATACTACGTTATCCCAATAACCCTACAGGCAATATCTATATGTATAATGAAGGGCGCTACATCAATGAAATATGGGGTTATGAAACCATCGGTATAGCCAGAACAGATGAGGAGATGAAGGCTCACTTGGAGAGTTTGGACAAAGCGTACGAAGCATATCATGGAGTAGCTCCTTCCACTCCTTTGCAGGGACAAAGTAATTTTGGAAGCAACTGGAAAGCCGGTGACATCATGTATAAGGACATAGATGGTGACGGGCGGGTTTCTAAAGGTAGCGAGACACTGGATGATTTGGGTGATAAGAGGGTAATAGGTAACAGCACGCCGCGCTACCGTTTCGGTGTCGACTTGAATGCCGCATGGAAAGGATTTGATGTACGTATTTTCTTTCAGGGAGTTCTGAAACGCGATTATTGGCAGGGAAGTGCCTATATGTTTGGCTATACCGGTGATTTGTGGAATTCAGCCGGTATTATAGGTGTCGATGATTATTTCCGTGACGAGAATACCTGGTCAGTACAAGCAGGATATACCACACCAAATATCAACTCATACCTGCCACGGCCTGTGGGCAGCAAGAATCTTACAACGCAGACCAAGTATCTGCAAAATGCTTCGTATCTCCGTCTGAAGAACTTGCAAATAGGATACACTCTGCCCACTACTTTGACCACGAAATGGGGTATGCAGAAGGTGCGTGTTTATTTCTCGGGCGAAAACCTGTTCACACTGACAGGTCTGGTCGATCAGTTTGATCCTGAAACTATCGGTACCCGTAATGGTAATGGATATCCGTTGTCCATGACCCTGTCATGCGGTTTAAGTTTAACTTTTTAAATCTTACAGCAATGAAAGTAAATATCAAATCATATATAAAGAGAGTGCTTCCACTGTTTATAGTGGGAGCGGCATTGACGGCATGTGAAGACTTTTTAGATAAGCAACCTCCTTCCTATATTGTTCCCGAAGACTATTATCGTTCGGAAGACCAGATTTTGGCCAGCGCCAATAAGTTTTACACGGATCTCTTGCCTTCGCACGGGGGCAACTACGGAACATTCCAGTCAGATGTTCATACTGACAATCAGGCAGGAAGAAGCGGTGACAGCAAATATGCCATCGGGCAATGGAAAGTGGGAATGGATAACGGTAACTGGTCGTGGAGTGCCGTTCGCAATATCAACTATCAATTGGGTACAATACTCGACAGGTATGGAAAAGGAGAGATATCGGGTGCCGATAAAAACATCCGCCACTACATCGGTGAGCATTACTTCTTCCGGGCATTCCGTTATTTTGCGATGCTCAGAATGTGGGGTGATTTGCCTATCGTGAAAGAAGTCTTTCCTGATGACGAGGCAATTTTGGTGGCTGCCTGTAAGCGGATGCCTCGCAATGAAGTAGCCCGTTTCATCCTCGAAGACCTTGATATGGCTATTGATTATATGAGTGATAACTTTGAAAGTCGCCACACACGTATTTCCAAGGATGTCGCTATCTTGATGAAATCACGCGTAGCATTGTTCGAAGGTTCGTGGCTCACCAACTTTAAAGGTACTCCGTTTGTTCCCAATGGCGAAGGCTGGCCCGGCAAAGCGAAAGAATATAATGCCGGCTATCAATATCCTACAGGAAGCATCGAGAACGAGGCGAAATTCTTCTTTGAAGAAGCTGCAAAAGCAGCTGAAATCATTGCCGAGAAATATAAAGGAGACTTAGTGCAAAATACAGGTGAAATTCCGCAATCGGCTACCGACCCTGTGAATCCTTACTTCAAGCTTTTCGGGAATATCGACATGAGCGGTTTTAAAGAAGTACTGTTGTGGCGTGAATACAGTCGTGCACTAGGGATTCAGAATGCTGTTGAAACGGCAGTCAACCGCGGTAACTACGCTGTCGGCGTTACCCGGAGCATGGTTGAAGGTTTCCTTATGGAAGACGGCAAACCTATTTATGCCCAGCACACTGGTTATGAGTATAGTGACGAAACCTTATCTGCTGTCCGTACCAATCGTGACCCACGACTGAAAATTTTCCTCAAAGAGCCGGGACAGATCAACGTGTTCATTAATATGGATGACCGCATTGGTGATATGTTTGTTGAAGTAGAACCTAAGCCCGATATTACCAACGGTGCTGACGACTGTCTCTATACCACCGGATATACGTTGCGCAAAGGTGGAACATTCGATAAGGCTTTGGCCGGAAATCACAAGGGATATACTGCCTCTATTGTGTTCCGCGCTACTGAAGCATTCCTCAACTATATCGAAGCACAGTATATGCTTACCGGTAGCATCAGTTCGGGTAAAATCCTCGAATATTGGAAACTCATTCGTGAAAAAGCTGGGTTTAAAGGTGCTGCTATTGATCCGCAAACCACTATTGCCGCTACTGAAATTTCGAAAGAAAAACTGGACTGGGGGGCTTATACCGCGGGACAGTTACTTTCTGATGCGGTGCTTTATAATATCCGCCGCGAACGCCGTTGTGAGTTGATGGCCGAAGGACTTCGCTGGATGGATCTTACTCGTTGGAGGTCGCTCGACCAGTTGAAGGCTGAAAACTACCACATCGAAGGTTTCCATTTGTGGAATACTCCCATGCAGAATTGGTATAACTTTACTGCAACTGACTACAATGGCAGTTCATCGTCCAAAGTTTCCAGCCCTGAACTGAGTGAGTATCTGCGCCCGTACCAGAAGAATATGACTTCGGGTAATCTTTATCGCAACGGTTATACTTGGTCTATGGCGCATTACTTGCAACCTATGCCTGTCAAGCAGTTTCTGCTGACGTCTTCGGATTACAGTTCGATTGAGTTGTCACCGTTGTATCAGAATCCGTATTGGCCGACAACGGCGGATATGCCTGCGGAGAAATAACCTTTAACTGGCAGTTTCTAATTGGTGTTTAATAGAAGGGGATAGCTTTTTTCGGTCAAAAGAAAGAATCTATCCCTCACTGTTATAGTATGATAATGATAAAGAAATTATGAAGAAGAATTCAGTGAAAATCTTTTTAGTTGCATTGGGGCTATCTCTCGTTTCTATGCCTGCGGTTTGGGGACAATATAAAGAGGAACAAGTGAAGGCTCCTTTTCAGATGGAGCCCATTAAAGAGTATGTATATCCCAACCGGAATTTCTCAGTTGTAGGTTTTGGTGCGGTGAAAGGGGGAATAGCAGACAATACAAAATCGATAGCTGCTGCCATCGATGCCTGCCATAAAGCAGGTGGCGGCAGAGTTGTAATTCCTTAAGGAGAATGGTTGACTGGCCTTGTGTATTTGAAAAGTAATGTCAACTTATACTTATCGGAAAATGCTGTGTTATGTTTTACGGACAACCCATCTGATTATCTGCCTGCTGTAATGACTTCATGGGAGGGTATGGAATGTTATAATTACTCTCCGCTGGTCTATGCTATTGCTTGTGAGAATGTAGCGATTACCGGGAAAGGCATGCTGAAACCTAAAATGGATACTTGGAAAGTGTGATACTGCGGTGATCGGGGAATCGAATCCTCATAGCGGATATGCAAGAGTGAGTTTGCTGGATGCAAAGAAGGATACGGTGTATGTTTCTTTAGTGGATTTTTATAGTAAATATCCGGAAAAGGCAATTCGCATCATGACTCCGGAGATGCCGGAAGATAATTATACCTTATTGATAGAAGTGACAGGTATTATGCCTGTGTGGACTGATAAAACAAAGGCTGTTTATGGAAGTGACAATAGTTTTGTGACTGTCGATAGTATTTATTATTTTTGAAAAGTCTAAAAAGAATAGAGAACAAAATAAATAAATTGTACTCCTTTATGTACGATAATACATCTAATTGTACGTAGTTCCATATGCCGTATTTACGAACTTACTTATTTTTACTGAAAATTTCTTAGTATGAAAAATCTGAAAATAAAACTACTGTTTGCACTCTGTGCGATATTACTCTTTTCAGCCTTTATAACGGAAAAGAAAGACGTTATCACCATCTTTATGATAGGCGATTCTACCATGGCTAACAAAAGCCTGAAGAATGGTAACCTGGAACGTGGTTGGGGACAGATGCTTCCCTGTTTTCTGACGGATGATGTCGTAGTGGACAATCATGCCATGAATGGGCGAAGTTCATTGAGTTTCATCAATGAAGGGCGTTGGGATGTTGTGCTCGACAAATTGAAAATGGGAGATTATGTGTTTATTCAGTTCGGGCATAATGATGAGAAAGCTTCCGAAAAACTGCATACCGATCCGGGAACTACATTCGATGATAACCTGCGTCGTTTCGTAAGAGAAACCCGAGAAAAGGGGGCTTATCCTGTACTGTTTAACTCCATTGTACGGAGAAACTTTCCTCCCGAAGGAGTGACAGAGCCTAAAGGAAGTTATGAGGTGGAAGGAAATGTGCTTGTGGATACGCATGGAGAGTATCTGAATTCTCCCCGCCGGGTAGCTGAAGAAATGGACGTGCCTTTTGTCGATCTGAATAAACTGACGCATGACCTGGTGGTAGGTATGGGCGTAGAAAAATCAAAAAGCCTCTTTATGTGGGTGCCTGCGGGGATTTATGATTTTTGTCCGAAAGGGAAAATAGACAATACACATCTGAATGTTTATGGCGGAAAAGTAGTGGCTAGCATTGCTATGGAAGCTGTTGCTAAGGTTGTTCCGGCACTGGCACCGTATGTACGGCAGCATGATCCTGAAGTGTATGTGGCCGATTATAAGGATAATAAGAAATGTGCTATCAGCTATACTTACGATGACGGTCTGGAAGAACACTATACGCTTGTTTTCCCGGAAATGGAAAAAGTAGGTTTCAAGGGTACTTTCTGGATATGGGGAAAAGGGATAGGGAATGTGGCGGAACAGCAAGGTAAGCCACGTATGACTTGGGTACAAATGAAGGAAATGGCCTGTAAAGGGCATGAAATATCCAGTCACAGTTGGTCGCATGCCAATCTGAAAAATATGAGTCTGAAAGAAGTGCAAGTGGAAGTTGACCGGAATGATAGTATTCTTCAGGCTGAAATAGGTGAAAGACCGCTGACTTTCTGTTATCCGTTTAATTCTTATAATGAAGATGTGTTGCGGATTGCTTCAAAAGATAGAATAGGTACACGTACGAAGCAATATGCTATAGGTGGTGAAAAATCAAAATCAACAGTTGAGTCACTGGATAAATGGGTGAAGGAACTTATCATTGCAGGCGACTGGGGAGTCACGATGATTCATGGTATTTCGGTGGGTTATGATGCTTTTACTTCTCCGGATATATTGTGGGAACATTTCAAACGGGTGAAGGCGCAGGAAGATGATATATGGGTGGGCACTTTCCGTGAAGTGGCTGCCTACGTTAAGGAACGGAATAATATCCAACTGGATGTGACGAAGAAAAAATCCCATTGGATGGTCAGCCCACGTTTGGCATTGAATCAGGAGTTGTTTGGCGAACCTTTGACAATGGTGGTTGATAAGAAAGGAAAGAGTGGAATAAAAGTTTTGCAGAATGGGAAAGAGCTGTCTGTCCGGGAGCAGGACGATAAAATAATATTTGATTTTAACCCTTATGGAGGGAGCATTAAAATCAGTTTTTGAAGAAATGTATAGAATATAGCTTTGAAAAATAAATTGAAATATATGAAGAAAGGATTTATAGGTTTAGTTTTTCTTTGGGTGACACAGATTTGTTGTGCACAGTTTAGTCTGCGTTCCGACCAACCGATTAAGTTGGCTTGTGATAATGCGGAAGAGAAGGTAGTGCAAACCGCATTGAAACTGTTCATACGTGATTATCAATCGGTATTTTCTGCATCTGCCGCCGTAGATGCCCGGCAAGGGAATATCATAGTAGGTACGGTTGGAAAAAGCCCGTTGCTGAAAACTGTGAGTGCGGACGTAAGTGCTTTGGCAGGCAAGAAACAGGCTTTTCTTTTGCAGGTTCTGCCGGATGGAAAATTGCTGGTGGCAGGTAGTGATTCGCATGGTACGGCTTATGGTATCATGGAATTATCTCGCCTGATAGGTGTATCTCCCTGGGAATGGTGGGCGGATGTAACACCGGAGAAGAAGATTTCTTTTGTGCTGCCGGCAGAGTATCAGACATTGCAATCTCCTTCTGTGGAATATCGGGGTATATTTATCAATGACGAAGACTGGGGATTGATGCCTTGGAGTAGTCAGACGTATGAACCGTCGGATGTAAAAGGACATATCGGTCCGAAGACGAATGCACGTATTTTTGAACTGTTACTGCGTTTACGTGCCAATACCTATTGGCCTGCGATGCACGAATGTACTTTGCCTTTCTTCCTGACGGAAGGAAACAGGAAAGTTGCGGAAGAATATGGTATTTTTATAGGTTCATCGCATTGTGAGCCGATGGTGTGTAGCGCTGCCGGTGAGTGGCGCCGTCGTGGTCAGGGTGATTATGACTATGTGAATAATAGTGCGTCTGTTTATAAATTCTGGGAAGACCGGGTGAAAGAGGTTGCTCAACAAGGTAATATCTATACTTTGGGTATGCGTGGTGTGCACGACGGACAGATGCAGGGAGCCAAAACCGTAGCAGAACAGAAGGCTGTATTGGAACGTGTGCTTAAAGACCAGCGCGGACTCTTGCAGAAGTATGTCAATAAAGATGTTACAACTATTCCGCAAGCATTTATTCCTTATAAAGAGGTGTTGGATATTTATAATGCCGGCTTACAGGTGCCTGATGATGTAACGTTGATCTGGTGTGATGATAATTACGGGTATATCCGTCACTTCCCGACGGCGGAAGAGCGTGCCCGTAAGGGAGGCAACGGTATTTATTACCATGTATCTTACTGGGGCCGTCCTCACGATTATCTTTGGTTGGGAACTTTCAGCCCTTATCTGCTTCATCAACAAATGAAGTTGGCTTACGACCGTGGCATTCAAAAGATGTGGGTATTGAATGTGGGTGATATCAAGCCTGCAGAATATCAGATAGAACTTTTCCTGGATATGGCGTGGAACATAGATGAAGTGAACGAAATAGGAGTCACTGCCCATCTGAAATCTTGGTTGGAGCGGGAATTTGGAAGTAATTGTGCCGAGGAACTGTTGCCTGCCATGGAAGCACATTACCAACTATCCTACATCCGTAAGCCCGAATTTATGGGAAATACACGTGAAGAAGAGCGGGATCCGAAATACAAGGTGATTAAAGACCTGCCTTGGAGCGAGCAAACCATTAGTGAGCGTCTGAGATCTTATACCGTCTTGTCTGATGTTGTCGAGAGGATAGAGAGTAACATTCCGGCGGACAGGCAGGATGCTTACTTCCAGCTTGTGAAATATCCGGTGCAGGCCGCCGCACAAATGAACCGAAAAATTCTGACTGCCCAGTTTGCCCGTCACTCTAAGGCTGACTGGAAACAAAGTGATGCTGCTTTTGACAGCATTGCATCCTTGACGCAGCAGTATAATTCATTGCAGAATGGCAAATGGAACCGTATGATGGATTTTCACCCCCGTAAGTTGCCGGTATTCAAACGTGTAGAGCATACTAGCGCCACCGAGCCTATGATGACAGACCGGAAAATGCTCTGCAAATGGAATGCTATGGAATGTACATATGGGAAACCTGTTCCGTACGAGGGCTTAGGATATGAAAGAAAAGCGGCAGGTATCCGTAAAGGTTCCTCTCTGACCTTCGCTTTTGATGATTATGGAAAAGATTCTGTTGAAGTTGAGATCAGGCTATTGCCAAGTCATCCACTGGATGAAAAACAGCTTCGTTTCGCTATCTCTGTAGATGAGGCCGTTCCGCAAACGGTATCTTATGAGACGAAAGGACGCAGTGAAGAATGGAAAGAGAATGTATTGCGCAATCAGGCTATTCGGAAAGTGACTTTACCGATCAATAAACAGGCTTCTCATAAGCTGGTTATTACGGCTTTGGATGAAGGAGTGGTGCTGGATCAGGTGATACTTTATTAATAATTACAAATGTTTTAAGATGGAATCTCCCCTAAGAAATGAGCTTAGGGGAGATTCTTATTTATTTCAACTGCTTTATATATTCTGATGGAGACATTCCATATTCTTCTTTGAAACATTCTCTGAAATAAGATACGGAGTTTAGGCCAACCTGATGAGCAATTTCTGAAATGTTGTACTTACCTGAGAGCAATAACTGCTCTGCTTTCCTAAGTCTTAGTTTGCGGATAAATTCTCCTGTGGACATTCCTGTCAGGGCTTTTACTTTCCTGTAGAGAGAAGAGTAACTCATGGATAGTTCTTGAGCTATTGTGGGTACATCTATTTTTTCATCCATCAGGTTCTCTTCTATGATTTTTGTTATTTTTTCAATGAATTCATTGTCTATTTTGTTTAATGACTCTTTGATGATAGATTGCTTAAGATGGGTGCTTGAAGATATTAAAGAAGCTATTTTCTTCTTTCCCTCCAATAGATTGGCTACCCTGCTTTTAAGTAAAGATGCGCTAAATGGTTTTGTTACATACGAGTCAGCACCGGCATCATACCCTTCTGTTTTATCTTGCAATGTGTCTTTCGCTGTCAACAGTATTACAGGAATATGGCTGGTTGCAATGTTGTTTTTAATTTCCTTACATAACTCGATTCCATCTTTCACAGGCATCATGATATCACTGATAACTATATCGGGAATACTTGTGAAGGCAATCTGACATCCTTGTTCTCCATTCTCTGCAACAAGAACATCGTAAAATCCCATCAGAGATTCAGCAATATAATCACGGATGTCTCTCTCGTCTTCTACAACTAAAACAATAGGTTTGCTTGATTTCTCTTCATCTAAGGGTACTTTGAGATTAGTATTAATATGTATGGCATCGGGATAGGAGTTATTGGTTATTAACCGGACACGGAAGGAAGAACCTACATTAGGTTCACTATCCACCAAGATAGTGCCCTCATGCAAATCTACCAGATTCTTCACTAAAGCGAGCCCTATACCGAATCCGGGTATGTTTTTTCTTATATTAGTTTGATAATACCGTTCGAATATACGTGAGATATCCTCTTGGGGGATTCCGATTCCTGTGTCAGCTATCTCAATTTCGGTGTATTCTATATCATTCGCTATTACTGACCGCAAAGCAAGCGTGATATTTCCTTTATAGGTATATTTGAATGCATTGGACAAAAGATTATCAACAATCATAGATATAACTTCTTGATCAAAATAGATATGTATCTTGTTTGTATCAATAATAATATCAAACGTGATATCGGCATTCCTGTTCAGCTCTTTATATTTGAAACCGATTTCCTGAATCTTTTCGGCAATGTTTCCTTCAATTACACACAATTTCTTATTTTGAGTTTCTGTTTTACGGAACTCCAATATTTGCGTGACCAGACTTAGCAGGCGGATTGTGCTTTTATGAATAAGTGAAATCTTTTTCATGTGTTCTTCTTGAATTCTTGAATCGCACTGCAAGTCTTCAAGTGGTCCGAGTATTAACGTTAATGGAGTTTTCAGTTCGTGAGTGATATTGGTATAAAATCTCAATCGTTCTTCATTTAATTCCTGCTGTTTCTGGGCTTTTTCTTTTTCGAGTGATAAAGAACTACGTAACTGCAATCGTTTTTTATAAGATTTGATTATGAAGAATGTAATGGTGGCTATACTTACTATATATATCAATTTAGCCCACCAACTAAGCCAGAACGGGGGATTGATGCTAATGAACAGTGTTGAGTAGTTAGTTTGCCACTCCTGATTTTTATAACGAGCCTTAATATGCAATTTATAGTTACGATAAGGAATATTGCGAAATGTGACTTGATTATCTCCTCCTATATTAATCCAGTTTTCCTCCAATCCTTCCAGTTCATAGGCATATTCAACTTTACCTTGCAGGGATTTGTTCATGACGTTGAACGTTATGCTGAATATATTCTGATTATGGTTAAGCATGATTTTTCCGTTTGTCATAGGTATGGATGTGTCAATTGCATCTTCGTGAGGGTTTCTGCCATAGACTTTGAAATCGGTAAATATTACCGGAGGAAGAATTATATTCGAAGGTCTGTCTTTGGGATTAAAGTAGCACACGCCATTGATACTGCCGAAATAAATAGTTCCGTCTTGAGTCTTACCAACAGAGTTGTTCATATATGTACCAAATAGGGTACCGTCCTTATGGTCATAATTAAGAAATCTTTGCTCTGACTCGATGAAACAACTGATACCTGAATGGGTGCTCAGCCAGATATTACCTTCTGAATCTTCTTCAATGGAACAGGCTAAATTACAGGCTAATCCGTTTTGGGTATTAAATAATTGGTAAGTATCTGACTGCTCATTGGGAAATAAGACTAATCCTTCTGTTGTTGCAATCCAAATTCTGTTTTTAGAATCCCTGAATATCTGATTGATTACACAATTCTCGAATATAGTGTGTTCATTTATATGTTTCATGGTCTTACTCTCCGGATTATATATACTAATTCCTTTATTGAGAGTGCCGATCCATATATTCCCGTTTTTATCTTGTGAAACAGCTCTGATTTCATTAGTCAATAGTTGGCTGTTATCTTTATTAAGAAATTTTTTTTTCTTAGTTATCAGGTTGTAAATTTCCAACCCGTTACTGCTGCCAATCCACACATTTCTCTGGTTGTCTTCAAAGAGACAATAGATAACCGAACCGTTTCCCTGCGGAGTGTAATGGATGAACCTGTCTTCTTTGCTTATAAAAACATCGATCCCCATTTCATTATACATATTTCCAAACCATAAATCTCCGTTAGAATCTTTTAGAGAAGAATGATAAGCATTTGATGAAATATCTCCTGTATCATGGGAATAAAACATACAATTCTTACCATCAATGTTGACATTGATACCTCCCCCGTCGGTTCCCATCCATATATTGCCATTGTCAGCAACACATATTGTTAGTACTTCTTTGTCATTGAGACCATTAGTGACTCCCGGTATCTTATTGATTCTCCAACTATGGAAGAAGGATGAAGTGCTGCTGATAAAGCTGGCTCCTCCGCCGTTTGAACCTATCCAAATGTTTTTGAAGGAGTCTTCAAAGACACAATAAACGGTTGGATTTGATATTCCCCAATAAATATCTTGAATAAACATATGATTAACATTCTTTTTCCCGGATAAAATCAGGTCTGTGTCTTTGGAGTCGAAATAACAAAGATCAGAGACTGTACCTACCCATATTCGGCCATTACTGGTACTATAGACATTATATACGGCTCCTTGTATCGTATAGTGAATTCCACTGACATTTTTAAAATTACGGAATGTTTCTCTGAAGGGATCAAAAAGCGATAGTCCGCTGTTGGTTGCAATCCAGATTTTAGAATTGGTATCAACGAATATAGAATGGATAGTATTATCCGGAAGTGAATTCTTGTTTTGAGGTGAATGAGTGAAATTCTTAAAACTGTTGTTATCCGGAGAGAAAATAGTGAATCCGCTATAGGTATGTCCGAGGTATAAATCACCATTGCTGCCTTCAGCCAGTGTCATGATATCATTTGAGGGAAAATCAGGAACGGTCGATGTATTATAATGTATGAACTGCGAATTGTCGGGATTGTATAAATCTAATCCTTGATTCGTAGCGATCCATACATTCCCGTTAGAAGTGACCAGAATATCTTTTATTTCATTGGATATCAGTGTCTCCGGGTCATTCTTATCATGCAAAAAAGAAGAAAATTGCTGTGTTGCACAATCAAATACGTTCACTCCCATCCATCTGTTGGCAATCCATACCTTATTATTAATAGTGTCTGTAGCAATTTTATTAATATCGTTGCTATTAAGCAATTCTTTATTGGGTTCTTTTAGGTAGACAGTGAACTTATCTCCGTCGAATCTATTAAGTCCATATTTGGTTGCAAACCATGTGAAGCCATATTTGTCTTGGGTAATATCTGTTACGTAGTTACTGGATAGTCCATCTTTCATGACTAAATTAATAGTCGGAATCTGCTGGCAGAAACCTCCTATGGAGTAAACTACTAACGAGAGTAATAAGATTAACTTAAATGGGCTGCTCTGTTTCATCTTTCTACTATTTTCATCTTCAAAATTACTACTTAATCTCAAACAAATACAAAAATCGGCATTAATAAGCACAATCATGGTCGCAATCTTTCCAAAAGTCGCCCACAATTCTGTCATTGAAAAAATAACGGCGGTATTCTGAATTATACAGATGCCTGAAGTCTTGAATTGAATTTACTTTTGTCCGGTGAAATCTTTTGGAGAGCTAATTCTCCATCTATGTGAAACCTTAAAATGATTGCCTATGAGAAGCATATAAGAGTTACAATTCTTTTTAATTTCATTAATTGAGAAACATAATGAATGAGTTTAAGTAGTTAATTTTAAATCACTATTATTTATGAAACATTTTTTTATTTGGATTTTCTTATTTTTTTCTATGTCCGGCTTTGCGCAAGATTTGAATATCAAAGGGCAAATCACGGATACATCCGGTGAATCGATTATTGGTGTGAATGTAAAGGTGAAAGGTAAGGATACCGGGACTATAACAGATATAGACGGCAACTATCATCTTCAAGCTGCTCCTAATGATATTTTGGTTGTTTCTTATATAGGTTTTATTACTCAGGAAGTGCCTGTGAAAAATAGAACGGTTGTCGATATACGTTTGATAGAAGATGTGAAAGCATTGGATGAAGTGGTAGTAGTGGGATATGGAACACAACGTAAGGCTGACTTGACGGGTGCCGTTATACGTGCAGATATTAAAACGTTGAAAAGGTCTCCCAATTCAAATGTTTTGCAATCTTTGCAAGGGAATGTTCCGGGGCTTAATATTGGACAGGTTACCAATTCGGGAGGTACTCCGTCGATGTCTATCCGTGGTACAAATACTTTGGGAGGAAACAAGGATGTGCTGGTCATTCTGGACGGCATCATTTATACAAGTTCGTTATCTTCAATAAATCCTGATGACATTGAATCTATTGATATCCTGAAAGATGCAAGCTCTACTGCTGTATATGGTGCACAGGCAGCCAATGGAGTAGTTATGATTACCACTAAAAAAGGTGTGGAAGGGAAACCGAAAATCAGCTTCTCCAGTAGTTATACGTTTTCTAACCCGACCCACAATTATCGTCCGATGAATCGTGAAGAGTATCTGGACAATGTCAGAGACTTCTATTATACAGAAGCTTTCCTTGGATCTGATTATACGACTCCTAATCCGGATTTTGATCTCGCGTCTAAATTGCCGGATGCCCCATTGAGAGATGAAAATGGAAATGTAAGTCCTTATAATTATAGCTGGTGGGATGAAGGTACACAAAGCGGACATTTATTTGAAAACCGTTTTAGTATATCCGGTGGTAGTAAATCCATCAATTATATGCTTTCGTATTCCAATACGGATCAGCGTGGATTTATTGTGAATGATGATTTTAAAAGAAACAGCGTTCGTCTGAATCTGAATGCGGAAGTAGCTCCCTGGTGGAAAATAGGAATTCAGACTTTTGGTGCATTTGTGAATCAGGATGGTGCGGAGCCTGGTTTGTGGAATCTGATAACCCAATCTCCATTGATTGAACCTTATGACGAAAATGGCAATATAAAGCCATATCCTTTTAATACATTGGATACCAACCCTTTTATGGGATCGGATATTGATGATTACGAACGTCATAATTACTTTTTCGGTAATATATCATCCGAAATGAAATTACCTCTTAAAGGATTAGTGTATCGGTTGAATTTTGGAAATAACTATAGGGTAGACAATCATTTTCAAGCCAGCCAGTATGGGTATAATCTGCAAGGAGAGGCCTATAAGGAACATACCGGCTACTATGATTATACTATAGACAATATTCTGGCTTACAATGCTACATTTGGTGAACATCATGTTGATGCCACATTATTATATGGGGCTTCAGAGCGTAAATATGATTATACAAAGGCTTTGGGACAAGGATTTACACGCATGACATTGGGCTATAATAGTCTGGAACAGGCAACAACGCGCTATGTATATTCGGATGCCTGGAGAGAAGCTCTTTGTTATCAGATGGCCAGAGTCAGTTATCGTCTGATGGATCGGTATTTGATAACGGGTACAGTGCGCAGAGATGGCTTTTCGGGATTTGCGGCGAATAATAAATATGCAACTTTTCCTTCTATAGCTTTAGGGTGGATGATTTCAGAAGAGTCTTTCTTTAAAATACCCTGGATTGATTATCTGAAACTGCGCGGGGGATATGGTATCAGTGGAAATCAGACCAGCAGATATAAATCTTTGTCTACAGTAACTTCTGAGATCAGATATATTTTTGGTGATGGCGGAAAGCCTGTAATCGGACAGGAAATTTCAGCTTTGGGAAATAATAATCTGAAATGGGAAAAAACAGCAGGGATAAACTTAGGGCTTGATTTCACAATTTTGGGTCAGAGACTCACTGGTTCCGTTGAATATTATTCGACAACTACGAAAGATTTGTTGTATGATGTGGCTTTGCCCGATATTACGGGATTTTCAAAGATTGCTTCTAATCTTGGAAAAATCAAAAACAAGGGTTTCGAATTTATTCTCACTTCGAAGAATATACAGACTTCAGATTTTAAATGGACTACCTCACTCAATTTTTCGACAAACTCCAATAAGATCGTAACTCTGACAGGAGAAGATAATGATGGAGATGGCATAGAGGATGATAACATATCCAGTAATCTGTTTATAGGCCAGCCCATTTCTGCGGTATATGGGTATGTAGTAGATGGCATTTATCAGTTGGGTGATGATATACCTGCCGGTTTCTATCCGGGCAATTATCGTATTGTAGATATGACTGGAGAGGGAGAAATAACCCCTGAAGACCGTGTCATTTTAGGTAAAGGAGATCCGGCTTACCGATTTGGTATTATGAATACGTTGGAGTATAAGAATTTTACGCTGAGTTTCTTTATCAATTCTGTTCAAGGAGGAAAAGATGGATATCTGGCAGCTAACTCTTCTTCGTTAGTCAGAGATCAGAATAATCTGCGTTGGAATCGTATAAGCGCATGGGATTATTGGTCACCGCGCAATCCGGATGCAGTCTATGCGCGTTCCATAAGTACCCCGAAAATAACTCCTACGGTATATGAAGACCGGAGTTTTGTACGTTTGCAGGATGTTTCATTGTCTTATGCTTTTCCGAAGTCTATTACGAACAAAGTTGGTTTGAGTGAAATTGATCTGTTTTTCAGTGGGAAAAACTTGTTGACTTTTACAAAATGGCATGGTTGGGACCCGGAAGCCGGAAGTACTTATTCGGGCAGGCCGGTAATGAGAAGTTTTTCTTTTGGTGTTAGTCTTACTTATTAATCTGATTTATTATGAAAATAAAAATATATACTATTACCTTGTTGCTTTCAGCAGTGCTGGGTTCGTGCAGCAGTTCTTTTTTGGATGAAGAGCCTTTGGATTTCATGAGTGCAACCAATTCTTTTCTTACCCAAGAGGATATTGATTGTTCAATAAATAATCTTTATTACCTGATAAGAAGAGAATTTTATAGCAGGGATGAAAATCGTCCGATGGATTACCTTTACGGCACGGATATTGTCTATGATGGTGAACCGAACGGTACGGAGCGACATTCCAATATGATTTCAGCTTATCATTCAACTGGTAATATTGCATCGGTACACTGGTCATTGCTTTATCATACCATATCAACTGCTAATACTATTATCGACCGTCTGCCTGTTTCTGAAGTATCAGAAGAGCAAAAGACGATTGCCGAAGCCAAAGCCCGTTTCTTTAGAGGATTTGCATACAGGACCTTGGCCTATCTGTATGGTGGGGTACCTCTTTTATTGACGGAAGTCATTGAACCCAAGTTTGATTATGTCAGGGCATCAAAAGAAGAGGTGTTGAAGCAGGCACTTACGGATGTAGAGTTTGCGGCTGCTCATTTACCCAGTTTGTCCAGTGTGCAGGATGGAGAAGTTTCTAATGCGGCTGCATGTCATTTGCTTTCAGAACTTTATCTGGCAACAGCTCAATATCAGAAAGCGGTGGATGCTGCTACAACAGTCATCGATGATCCGGCTACCGGATTGATGTACAATCGCTTTGGTTCCAGAGCCAATGAAGTTCCGGGAGATGTATATTGGGATTTATTCCGAAAAAATAATCAGAACAGAGGTTCCGGAAACACAGAAGGAATCTGGGTTATTCAGATTGAAACTGACACTCCCGGCGGCAGTGGTTCCTTGACGGCCAAAGACCAGACATACACTTTGGAAAGGCATCATGCTCCGATGGTTCGTGACGTGAAAGCACATGGCATGAATCCTTTTAGTTGGCCGATTGGTGATTATACCGGAGGTCGTGGCATTGGTTGGGCCATTTCAACCCGATATTTCAGTGATGAAATATGGAAAGATGATTTCTATGGAGACATGAGAAACGCAAATCATAATTTTGTGAGAAAGTTTGCAGTTCATAATAAAGAGTATGCCAAACTTTACGGGGACACCATTGACACTCAGAATCCGCCGGTAGGGGTTACGGTTCCATCCCGTCCGCTCTATGCTTATCAATCCAAGTGTACTACTCCGTATAATCATCCAGATGGTTTGTATTCCAATTCCAAAACTTTTGCGCTTAACAGTGGAGCCGGTGCTACATACACGGATCAATATATGTTCAGGCTTGCCGAGACTTACTTGTTGCGTGCTGAGGCTTATCTGGCTTTAAATGATACAGATAAGGCAGCGGCTGATATCAATGTTATTCGCAATAGAGCTCATGCTAAACCTATATCGGCATCTCAGGTAACATTGGATTATATTCTGGATGAGAGAATGAGAGAGTTAGGCGTAGAAGAAAGACGTAGAATAACATTGATGAGAATGGGAAAACTTTACGACCGCGTGATGAAATGTAATCCCTATTATGCCAAAGAGATGGAAAAACATTATGAATTATGGCCAATACCTTATAAGGAAATTGAAGCTAACAGAGGAGCTGTGTTAGAACAGAACCCCGGATATGAATAAAGTAGATAAATTTAGGGGTAGAAGGTATGTTGTTTTTAGTCATTGTGTGTCTGCATTTGCAGACACACAATCAGTAGTAATTAAAATATAGTTTATGTTATGATGAGATTTTGGTTAATATTCATGTATATGTTTCTTCCGGTAATGTGCTGGGGACAGATTATTGTTAAAGAAACTGGAGGCATGACAGCCTTTCCGTTAGTGTCTTCCCATAAGGCAGTGATTTATTATGATGTCCGGGATTATGGTGTAGTAGAAAAAACAGCTTGTCTTTTGGCTGAAGATATAAAGCGGGTGACTAATAAGAAAGTACCTGTTTCTTCGAAAAAGGTTTCTGCGGAGTATGCCGTTGTTGTGGGGACAGTGGGACATAATGCTTTTATTGACCGATTGGTGGCAGAGGGACAATTAGATGTGTCTGCTATTCGTGGTGGTTGGGAACAGTTTGTTGTTAAAACGATAGATGATCCTGCCAAAGGAGTGAAAAAAGTGCTTGTCATTGCCGGATGTGACAGGCGTGGTACAGCCTATGGCGTATTCACACTGTCAGAGGCTATAGGAGTGTCTCCTCTGTACTGGTGGGCTGATGTGCCAACTAAAAGAAAGTCTCAATTATATATTGAGAACATAAACTATGTTTCTCAGGCCCCGTCTGTTCAGTACAGGGGTATCTTTATTAATGATGAAGGTTGGGGAATAACTCCATGGGCCGGAAAGACGTTTGATAAAGAACTGGGTGACATCGGACCGAAAACTTATGCTAAGGTGTGTGAATTGATTCTCCGGATGAAAGGTAATATGCTGGCACCCGCGATGCATCCTTCTTCGGGTGCTTTCAATAAGTATCCTGAAAACAAATTAGTTGCTGATAGTTATGGAATTATAATGAGTTCTTCTCATTGCGAACCGTTACTCTTTAATAATGTAACGGAGTGGGATAAAAAAACAATGGGAGAATGGAATTATATAACTAACAAAGGAGGAATCAATAAGATACTCGATCGGCGGGTATCAGAGAATGCTCCGTATGAGAACATTTATACGATTGCTATGCGTGGTATTCATGACGCCGGACTCGTAGGTGTTCCCAAAGATAAAGAAGTCAGCTTGGTAGAGGAGGTCATTGCTGACCAAAGAGATATTTTGAAGAAACATATAGATTCTTCTCTTGACTCTATTCCTCAGATTTTTGTTCCCTATAAAGAAGTACTTGACATTTATGAAAGAGGGTTGAGGCTTCCGGAAGACATTATGTTGGTTTGGCCGGATGATAATTTCGGTTATATCAAACGATTGAATAATAAGGAAGAAAGAAACCGTAAAGGTGGATCGGGCGTATATTATCATATTTCATATTTGGGCGAACCACATGACTATTTATGGTTGAATACGACTCCTCCGGCATTGATGTTCGAAGAAATGCGCAAGGCTTATGATACCGGAGCAAAACGCTATTGGTTATTGAATGTAGGAGACATCAAACCGGGGGAATTGGGTATGAAAACATTTTTGGATATGGCTTGGGATATTGATAAATTCAATTTTGATAATATCAACAATCATCAGGTGGACTTTCTGGTTTCCGTATTTGGTGAAAAGTATAGGGAAGATATTGACGATATAATGAACAGTTATTATCATTTAGGTTTTCAGCACAAACCGGAAGCAATGGGATGGGGATATGAATGGAATAATGAATATGCTCAGGAAAGAATGACGGATACAGATTTTTCTTTTGCAAATTATAATGAAGCAGAAGGCAGAATGCAAGAGTACGACCGTATTTCTGATAAGAGCGAAAAGACATGGAACACGTTGCCGGAATCTTATAAGGCTGCTTTTTATGAGCTGGTTTTCTATCCTGTGAAAGGAGCGGCACTTATGAATAAGAAAATGTTGACTGCGCACCAGAACAGATGGTACGCACGTCAGGGACGTACAGCAACCAATTATTTGGCTGATAGGGCAAAGGCTTATCATGATAGTATAGATTATTATACCGGTATATATAATTCGCTGCTTAATGGTAAATGGAACCATATGATGGCTTTGGCACCTGGATGGACTGCTACTTATCAGAAAATGCCTCCGGTGATGACCATTGATGTACCTCAAAAAGCAGAAATGCGTGTCTTTCTTCCGGGACAGGATTCTCCTTTGGGAAAGACTACATTGAATGTACTTCCTTGCATAAATCCTTATACCCGGAAAGAATCTTTTATTGAATTGTATAATGTAGGAAAGCAATCGTTTACGTGGAATGCTAAAGTTTCAGATTCCTGGATCAAACTCAGCAGGCAGAGTGGAACCACTCTCCTGCAAGAACGGATTATTGTATCTGTAGATTGGATGAAAGTTCCGGTAGGAGAAAGGGTAACAGGGGAAATAGAGGTTATATCCGGCGACCGTCAGGAGAAGATTTACTTACCTGTTTTCAATCCTGCTTATCCTACAGTGGGCGAGTTGAGAGGATGGTATGTGGAAGATAACGGTTGTGTATCTATTAATCCGGGAAAGTACCATAGAAAAGTGGAGAATGAAGATATAAAGATGAAAGTTATAAAAGGATTGGGCTATGAGAACCAGTGCATACAGTTAGGAGAGGCTACAAAACCTGTTCAAAATCCACGTCGTTCCAAGAAAGCTGCCAAGGTGGAATATGATTTTTATACTTTTAATGCCGGTTCAGTAACGGTTTATACGTATGCGTTACCTGTTTTTCCGGTGAATTCGGAACGCAGCACTTGCTTTGGCTTAATGATAGATGATGGTTTATTGAAATATGCTTCGAATAATGCAAAAGAATATTCTGGCGAGTGGAGGGAAAATGTTTATCGTAACAGTACAATAAATGCTGTAACCCTAAATATTGATAAACCAGGCAAGCATACTTTGAAATTGATATGTTCTGACCCGGGTATGATTATCCAAAAGGTTGTGATAGATATGGGAGGAATGAAGCGTTCTTATCTTGGACCTGAAACGACAATAGTACGATAATTAGTCGAACTTTTGAAGATAAAATAATGACTGAAATCTGTAATGTATGTAAACTACCAGACATTAAATAAGGAGAAGTTGATTAAGTAATATATAAAGAAGAGCGGCTGTCGTTATGAAATGACAGCCGTTCTTTATTACCTGTATAAATCAGATTAGTATTTGAAGTTTTCCCCCTTCACATAAATCTTGAAATCCTTGATGCCTCCCGGCACTTCGCTTTCCATTCGGGGCAAGCATTGGAAACCTGTCAATGCATGACTGGCGCCCAGATCAATTACAATCGTATGCGGATAAGGACTACCTTTCTCTGTGCTCCAATAGGTGGATTCCTGAAGGTCGAAAGTCTTGTCGGCAGAGCGGTTGACGTGAGCTACGTCTTCACTGTCGGCATACTTCACAATCCAGGGCTCGCGGGACAAACGGCTACCATCCTTGTCCAAGAAATACATTTCGGCAATGCAAGCCAGGTCTTTTCCATCCTGTGAGTTTAATGCTTCAATGCAAACATAGCGCCCGGTAACCGGTTTGTTGAATTTAACTTCCTGCCAGCCGTTACCCGGTTTGAAACTTCCCATGAATACAGGCTTTTCACCTGACAAGTTCAAGTTCTCGCCTTCATTGCGATGTGTCAAGGGTTTCTGTACAAGCAGCTGGTCAAGGAGCGGTTCACTTAAACCTTCGGACTTAGCTTCTTTAGGGCCTACAATATCGAAAACTACGATTTCATTCTCACCTTTCTTCAACCAGCATCCCGGTACATAAAGAGTCTGCTGAGGACCGATCTCCCAGATACGGCCTAATGCATAACCGTTCACATAAACCAGTCCTTTGCCCCATGTTTCGAAGTTCAGGAAAGTATCGCTCGGTTTCTTCACCTGGAATTTAGCACGGTAAACACCCGGAATACGTTGTCCGAGACGGTCTGTCAATGACTCTATCGGCTGGAACTTCATGCCCTGATAGAATTCATAGGTATCTTCAATGTTGAAAACTTCCCAGTTCTTCAGGTCGCAAATGAAAGGATATCCGTTGATGTCCATAGAAAGTTCTACGTTTTTCGTGATTCCTTTGAAGTCTTTGATGGCACGTCCGAAGTTGATGCGACCCATGGCCTCTACCAGAATATCAAGTCTGGAACCTTTGACGCAGGCAGGGAGTACCAATTGCTTTTCACCGTTTCTTCTGTCGAGTTTGCCGATGTATTTCCCGTCTACGAATATCTGAGCATAGTCGTGCGCATCGTTCACTGTGAGGGTAGCGGGCGACTTCAATTCAGGCAGGGTAGTGCGGTAGAGGATGCTTCCGAAGCCCTGGTTGTATTCTTCCATGGTGCGGATGTTTTCATCCTTCTTTGCTGCGGGCAGGTTCTCGAACAATGGTGCCATTTCTGTGAATCTGAAAGCAGGGATGCTGATAGGTTTGATCAGTGCAGGTACTTTCGCCTGTTTCTCACCATTCATGTATTTCGCCATGGCTTCTCTCAACGCCCAATACTTAGGAGTTGTCTGACCGGATTCACTGATAGGCGCATCGTAATCGTAAGACGTCACGTCGGGTGCAAAGCCGGGAGAGTTGGCGCCTGCCCAGTGTCCCCAGTTCGTACCTCCATGTGTCATATACAGGCTGAATGAAATGCCTCTCGATAACATATCGTCGATACCTTTGATCATATCAGCGGCAGGACGGGTTTCGTGGTTGGCACCCCATTTGTCGAACCAACCGCTCCAGAATTCAGAACACATCAGCGGGCTGTTGGGACGAAGTCGTTTCAGTTTGGCAAATTGCTGGTCGACGTTGGCGCCTGTACCGAAGTTCATGGTCCAGATCAGATCGTCGAGTCCGTTCAGGGTGAAGTTAGAGGCCCAGTCGCATTGGAATAGGGCGATGTCATTTCCGAAGTTGGCACGTACGATGTCTCTGATTTGAGATACATAACCCTTATCTTCTCCGTAAGATCCATATTCGTTTTCTACCTGTACCATGATGATGGGACCGCCATTGGCAATCGTCAGGTCTTTCACTTGCTTGGCTACGGCTTCTTCGAACAGAGCTACACGTTCAATGAAGTAAGGATCGGATTCGCGCAGACGTACATCCTTTTTCTTAAGCAGCCACCACGGCAGACCACCCATTTCCCACTCGGCACAAACATACGGTCCGGGGCGGAGGATGACATACATATCATTTTGCTGGCACAGACGGCAGAACTCGGCCAGGTCGTTTTGCTCCGTAAAGTCATATACGCCGGGTTGCGGTTCGTGAGAGTTCCAGAATACATAGAGGCAGACGGTATTCATACCCAGTGCTTTGCACAACTTGATGCGTTGGTCCCAATAAGGTTTCGGGATACGGGGGTAGTGCAGTTCGGCAGCTTTAACTACAAATGGCTTGCCGTTCAGCAGGAAAGTTCCTTTGCCGGCTTCAAAACGGCCTTGGTCGGCAAAGCTGTCGAAGTTCCATTTGTCACGCCAGGGAATGGTGATTTTATCACCTTCGAAGGAGAATGGAAGCCATACATAACGTGAGTTTTCCAGGTCTTTCTTATTCCAGCGGTCGAATAGGGCGATGTACATGTCTTTCTTGCCCATAACTTTCTGCACGTAAGTGCTTTGAGCATAGAATGTCTTGTCGGCATCTGTTCCGGTACAAGGGTTGCCGATTGTTTTCCATTCACCCATAATGGAGTCTGCTACTGCCAGTTCAGCCTGATTGGGATCCCAACCGGTACAGCCGGAAGAGAGCATGTAGTATTTTCCGTTACGCTTGAAGACGGCGGGAGCTTCGCGGCTTTCCTTGACGAAGTTACGGGTATAGCGTCCGCTCGGTCTTTGATAATCGTCAGTCAACTCGCTGATGTACAGCGTTGCATTGTTTTCTGACGAATAAAAGTGGTAGGCACGGCCATCATCGTCTACGAATACGGTTTGGTCGCGGCTCATGGCACCGTTGGGACGGAAGCTGCCCAGATAGGTGAATTCTCCGGTAGGGGAGTCACTGATGGCTACTCCGGCGCATGCTTTGCTGTAGTCGGCACTTTCCACGTGTGCCCACATCACGAATTTCTTGGTTTTTGGGTTATAAATCACCTTCGGACGTTCCAGTACCTTGCTGGTGTGCAGGTCGTGGCCTTGGTCGTCCTTCACTGCGGGAAGCACGATGCCTTCGAACTTCCAGTTCAGCAGGTCTTTGGATGAATAGCAGCTCACGCCGGTTACATCCGTGCGGTAACACTCCCATGTGGCCCATTCGGGCAGAATGGTTTTACCTTTTTTGTACTCACCGTACCAATAGTACGTTCCTTCATGGTAGAGGATACCGCCACCATGTGCATTGATGGGGTTACCGTCGGTGTCGTTCCATACTTCACCCGGCACGATGGCATTGTTGGTGGTTACTTGTTTTTGGGCTTGCGCTGTAGCAGTTCCAAACAAACAGGCAACAACTAATGTCATACTCCAGAAAATGTTTCTCATGATTTGAATGGTTTATTGTTAGTTTACGAATTAATTTCTGTTGCAAAGATAAGAATGACTTATCATTTAATGTTCCACAAATAATTCAATATAGGTAGACAGATGTTTCAATTTAATACGGTTTATAATTTATATCTTTGTAGTCAGTAAACGAAATTATAGAAAACATTAACATGAAACACTTACAATGGTTATTGGCAACTGCCTGTATGCTTGCGGTTTGTCTGTCTGTCTCTGCTCAAAGTGGCAAGAAAGTAAAAAGTATCTCGCCTGAAAAATGGGTAAAATCGAAACTCTGGAGTGAAGGTTTGAAGGCGAAGCCCCATTCTTCTACGAATTTAGCGGAATTCAAAGCGCAGTACGAAGCGAATCCGGAACAATGGAAGGCGGTTTTTCGCTGGTTGGCGTCGCACGACCTGACTACTATCGAGAAGGGAAAACATCCGATAGAAGGAACATCACTTGTGGTTTCTGTTGAAGATAGTAAGAATGAACCGTTAGAGAAGCGGACATCCGAATCACACCGGAAACATATAGATTTGCAGTATGTGGTGAAAGGAACGGAACGTTTTGCATTGCTGGATCATGAGTCTTCAAAGGCTAATTGCGAATATAGTGAGAAGAAAGATGTTATTCACTATGATTTTGATCCGGAAAAAACTACCTTTATCGACTCTGTTCCCGGTGAGTTTTTCTTGTTCTTCCCGTCCGACTGGCATATTGCAAAGATAGCTACGGATAAGGAAGATCAGGATATAAGGGTGATCGTGATTAAGTTGGATTATATGTGATACACGCGCGTACCTATATATAGTATATAAGAAATCACTAAAGAATTACCGGAGTATGACCTGTTCCCTACCAACTCCCTGTCAAGTCCGTACCAAGTCCAAGCGTATAGATACGGAGATGGTACGGACTTGACAGGGAGTTGAATATACTCAGTAATGAATAAGACTATTATTTGCTTTGCCGAAATGCGATTGCTTGATCAATCAGAAAATAGAAGAATCTGGCAGATATGCTATCACCAGCTACCGTTAATGCTTCCGGGTGGAATTGCACTCCCCAGATAGGTTTTCCTTCAATGTTTTCAATGGCTTCGGGAATACTGTCCGTAGCCCATGCCGTAATTCGGAAACCGGGTGCCACTTGCTTGACGGCCTGATGATGGTGGGTATTGGTAAATAGTTGTGTCTCTCCTGTTATCCGTGCCATTTCAGAATCGGGAAGCAAGTTGACTGCATGAGTGGGTACACTACTCGGTTCTTTCTGATTATGTCGCACGGTAGTATCCGGATGTTGGGCTGGAATATCCTGATAGAGTGTGCCACCGAATGCTACATTGATTAATTGCTCGCCTCGGCAGATTCCCAACATGGGTACACCACGTTGCGCTGCAAGGCGGATAAGGGAAATATCATAAACATCACGCAGTGAATCTACCTCTCCCAGTTGCTCGATAGGTTCTTCATTATAATAAGAAGGATGTATATCCGCTCCTCCGATTAAAATAATCCCGTCCAGTCGACTGATGATGTCTGCCAGAACTATACTGTCTGTTGTGACTGGTATAAGCATTGGAGTGCCTCCGGTTTGTATGACTGATTCGGTATAAGTTGTTCGTGCAGACGAATAGTCGCTGGGATGTGAACAAGATAGGCCGATAAGTGGTCGTTGCTTGTGAGATGAACTTCCGGATTGACATACGGCAAATGACAGGAGAATGAGTAGTACAATAGATGATAGCAGTTCTTTCATTGTAAGTTTGGGGGGTAATGATTTTGCTGTAAAGTTAAGAAAATCTTTCTGTTAGTAGTGATGTGTTACATAACATAGTTTAGTAACACTGTCGATTTATTGCTTTTCTTTTGATAAATTCATAATTTGCGCCTCACTAAAAGTTAAGGGTATGCGAAGGCATACTGAGTTATTCATTTTAAATCTTATATATCATGAAAGTATATCAGACGAATGAAATTAAGAACATTGCCCTCCTTGGCAATGACGGCTCGGGTAAAACCACTCTCACAGAAGCGCTGCTCTTTGAGAGTGGTATTATAAAACGTCGCGGCAGAATTACTGCCAAAAATACAGTCAGCGATTACTTCCCGGTGGAGCAAGAATATGGCTATTCTGTGTTTTCCACCGTTTTCCATGTGGAGTGGAACGGCAAAAAACTTAATATTATAGACTGTCCGGGAAGTGATGACTTTGTTGGAGCTGCCATGACAGCACTCAATGTTACCGATACTGCAATATTACTTCTGAATGGCCAATATGGTCCTGAGGTGGGTACCCAAAATCATTTCCGATATACAGAAAAGTTAGGTAAACCGGTGATTTTCTTGGTGAATCAGCTTGACCATGAGAAGTGTGATTATGATATGGTACTGGAGCAGTTGAGGTCTGCTTATGGTTCGAAGGTAGTTCCCGTTCAATATCCGTTGGCTACCGGGCCGAACTTCAATTCGTTGATTGATGTACTTTTGATGAAAAAATATTCGTGGGGCCCCGAAGGTGGTGCACCTACCATTGAAGATGTTCCTGCAGAGGAAATGGAAAAAGCAACCGAACTGCACAAAGCATTAGTGGAAGCTGCTGCAGAACACGATGAAAGCCTGATGGAGAAATTCTTTGAACAGGATTCACTGACGGAAGACGAAATGCGTGAGGGCATTCGAAAAGGTTTGGCTTCACGTGGCATGTTCCCTGTATTCTGTGTTTGTGCCGGTAAAGATATGGGTGTGCGCCGTTTGATGGAATTCCTGGGCAATGTGGTTCCGTTTGTAGACGAAATGCCTCCCGTACATAATACACGCGGTGAAGTTGTGAAACCAGATCCGAATGCACCTACTTCCCTTTATTTCTTTAAGACCGCTGTTGAACCCCATATTGGTGATGTTCAGTACTTCAAGGTTATGAGCGGTAAAGTGCACGAAGGTGAAGACTTTACGAATGCTGACCGTGGTTCAAAAGAGCGTATCGCCCAGATTTATGCTTGTGCAGGTGCCAACCGTATTAAGGTGGAAGAAATGGTGGCCGGTGATATCGGTTGTACTGTGAAATTAAAAGATGTGCATACAGGTAATACTCTGAATGGTAAGGGTACTGAAAACCGTTTCAACTTTGTCAAATATCCCAATTCAAAATATTCCCGTGCTATCAAACCCGTGAATGAGGCCGATACGGAAAAGATGATGGCCATATTGAACCGTATGCGCGAGGAAGATCCGACTTGGGTGATAGAGCAATCCAAGGAATTGCGTCAGACTATTGTTCACGGACAGGGTGAATTCCACTTGCGTACGTTGAAATGGCGTTTGGAGAATAATGAAAAGTTGCAAATCAAATATGAGGAACCGAGAATTCCGTATCGTGAAACCATTACGAAGGCGGCTCGTGCAGACTATCGCCATAAGAAACAATCGGGTGGTGCAGGCCAGTTTGGTGAGGTGCATCTGATTGTAGAACCTTATTACGAAGGTATGCCGCTGCCTGATACTTATAAGTTTGGTGCGCAGGAGTTTAAGATGAACGTGAAAGGTACCGAAGAAATCCCATTGGAATGGGGCGGTAAATTGGTATTTATTAATAGTATCGTAGGTGGTTCTATTGATGCACGTTTCATGCCGGCTATCCTGAAAGGTATCATGTCCCGTATGGAACAAGGTCCGTTGACCGGTTCGTACGCTCGTGATGTACGTGTCATTGTGTATGACGGCAAGATGCATCCGGTAGATTCCAATGAAATTTCCTTCATGCTGGCTGGTCGTAATGCATTCAGTGAAGCATTTAAGAATGCAGGTCCTAAGATCCTTGAACCTATTTATGATGTGGAAGTATTTGTTCCGTCGGATAGAATGGGTGATGTGATGGGTGACTTGCAGGGACGCCGTGCCATGATTATGGGTATGAGTAGTGAAGCCGGCTATGAAAAGTTGAGTGCTAAAGTGCCTTTGAAAGAAATGGCATCCTACTCCACAGCCTTGAGTTCTTTGACTGGAGGACGTGCTTCATTTATCATGAAATTTGCCAGCTACGAACTTGTTCCAAGTGATGTACAAGATAAGTTGGTTAAGGAGTTCGAAGCTAAGCAAGCTGAAGAATAAAAGACTTCACTTCGTCTGTTTTTATAATTTGTTAAAGCCGTTACTCCCTCAGAACGAGGGGTAATGGCTTTTTTATTAACACTGATTAAGAACATGTGCAAATGTGAATGTGAATGATTAATTTTTTATTAAATTTGCAAACCAAAGAGACTCCTATTTGTTATAATGCTCGTAATGCAACTTAAAAAACACTTTTCGGTTAATTTACGAGAACTTGCGGTTAAATCAGGTTAATGTGTTAGGAGTGTTAATTAGGGAGTGTTAATTTTGTGACTATGAAGAAGTCAACAATATGGATATTAGGCGTCGTTATGGGGTTATCTTTCCTCAGTCTCTTGTACCTGCAAATCAGTTACATAGAGAAGATGGTAAAGATGCGTAACGAGCAATTTGATGAATCGGTGAAGCGTGGCCTAATGGCAGCTTCCAAAGAAGTGGAGTCCGCGGAGGTTGACCGTTGGTTAAGGGAGGATATCTCCGAGGCAGAAAAGAGAGCATGGGAATTGACTGCGCAGGGTAAAGCAGTGGTGCAGACACAGCGGTTTACGGCTACATCGCCGGATGGTTCTCAGTATTCAGCTATAGAACTACAGACGATAACAAATAATCCGTCAGAGTTGCCGCGAGCCATGATTTCGCGTAAGCATGGTGCCAAAACGATACCCAAAACAGCTCGTTCGCATGTCGATTTCGTGAAGAATCGTTATGTATACCAGCGTAACTTGTTGGATGAAGTGGCTTGGCAGATGGTGTATACAGCAAGTGACAAACCAATAGAGGAGCGCATCAACTTTAAGAATTTGGATCAATACTTAAAGTCAGGTTTGGTAGATAACGGAATTGATCTGGCTTATCACTTTAAAGTGATTGACCGGGATGGACGGGAAGTATATCGCTGTTCGGACTATGTTGATGAAGGTAATGAGTATTCTTACTCCCAGCCTTTGTTCCTGAATGATCCACCTGCCCGTATGAGTATCGTAAAGATACATTTCCCGGGTAAAAGGGATTATATTTTCGACTCGGTCAACTTTATGATACCGTCGATGATATTCACCTTTGTACTGCTGATTACATTTATCTTCACGATTTATATCGTGTTCCGCCAAAAGAAACTGACGGAGATGAAGAATGACTTTATCAACAATATGACGCATGAATTCAAAACACCGATATCAACGATATCGCTGGCAGCGCAGATGTTGAAAGACCCCGCAGTGGGGAAATCGCCTGCTATGTTCCAGCATATATCGACGGTCATCAATGATGAGACGAAACGGTTGAGGTTCCAGGTAGAAAAGGTTCTTCAGATGTCGATGTTCGACAAGCAGAAGGCTACCTTGAAAATGAAGGAACTGGATGCCAATGAGTTGATTACAGGTGTTATCAACACATTCACCTTAAAGGTGGAGCGTTATAACGGTAATATAGAGTCGGAACTGAACGCAACAGATCCGGATATCTTTGCAGATGAAATGCATCTTACGAATGTGATTTTCAATCTGATGGATAATGCGGTGAAGTATAAGAGACCGGATGCGGATCTGGAATTGAAAGTGAAGACCTGGAATGAACCGGGTAAGCTGATGATTTCTATCCAGGATAACGGTATAGGTATTAAAAAAGAGAATTTGAAAAAGATATTTGAAAAGTTCTACCGCGTGCATACAGGTAATCTGCACGATGTGAAGGGCTTCGGATTAGGGCTTTCTTATGTGAAGAAGATCATAACAGATCACAAGGGAACCATCCGGGCAGAGAGTGAACTAAACGTTGGAACTAAATTTATTATTGCATTACCTTTACTTAAAAATTAATGATATGGACGAGAAACTGCGTATTTTATTGTGCGAAGATGATGAAAATCTTGGCATGCTTTTAAGAGAATATTTACAGGCAAAAGGTTACGCTGCCGAGTTATATCCCGATGGAGAAGCAGGATACAAGGCTTTCCTGAAGAATAAATATGACTTGTGTGTGTTTGATGTGATGATGCCGAAGAAAGACGGATTCACACTGGCACAAGAAGTGCGTGCGGCCAATGCCGAAATACCTATTATCTTCTTGACGGCAAAAACATTGAAGGAAGATATTCTGGAAGGTTTCAAGATTGGTGCCGATGACTACATCACCAAGCCCTTCAGTATGGAAGAGCTGACTTTCAGAATTGAAGCTATCCTGAGACGTGTTCGCGGAAAGAAGAACAAGGAGAGCAACATCTATAAGATTGGTAAGTTTACATTCGACACGCAGAAACAGATTCTGGCGACTGCCGAGAAGCAGACTAAACTGACCACCAAAGAATCCGAACTGCTGGGCTTGCTTTGTGCACATGCCAACGAAATTCTGCAGCGTGACTTTGCGTTGAAGACTATTTGGATTGATGACAACTATTTCAATGCACGTAGTATGGATGTATATATCACAAAGCTTCGTAAGCACCTGAAAGAAGATGATTCGATTGAAATCATCAACATTCACGGAAAAGGATATAAACTGATTACTCCGGAAGCTGAGTCTTGATGAGACTCGGCTCCTCTGGGGGAGAGAAAATAAAAAAGGCGGTCTGCATGTATATGCTAACCGCCTTCTTTATTTCTTTTCTTTTGATATTAGTCGACAATTCTCTTGTTGATGACAATGTAGGAAATCAATCCCACTACAACCAAAACGGCAGAACTGCCCAAGATGGCATTGTTGTTAACATTGCCGGTAAAAGAACATGCAACCAGGATTACAGCTCCTATTACGACTAATATCAATCCCAGATTTTTTAATAAGCCTTTCATGTGTGTGTATTTTAATTAGATTATTATATTCTTTCGTATTCTTGTCACAAAGAAAAGCATAATTCTTTAACAAGCGAAATTATTTTTGCAAAAAAACTATTATTGAGGGTAAATAGTTGGTTTTGCAGGCTTTCCATAAACCGTTTATGCTAATTCTTTCGCTGTATTTTGCACTAATCTTTCGTATTAAAAAATATTTTTCTTAATACTTCCTGACTTATGCGCAGTTCTTCCACGGTGATGCCATGTAATGCCTCTTTTAGGGTTTGGTTGGCAATCACCCGTGCTTGTTCTTCCAGTTCCTTTCCGTCTTTGGTGAGGTGAATCAGGTTGGTGCGGCGATCTTTCTTATCAGAGATACGAACCACTAAATGTTGGCGCTCCATATTATCTATCAGGCGCGTCATACTGGGTTTGTCCTTAAAAGTTGCATTACACAACTCTTGTTGCGTCACTCCATCTTTTTCCCACAAAAAGATAAGGACGGTCCACTGCTCCGGAGTAATCTCCAAACCGTTCTGGCGGAAGTTACGGGACAGTTTTCGGTTGATTGCGGCGGAAACTTTACCATTCAATATGGCAAAGATAAGCCGGATGTCAAAGTTAAATTGCTCGATCATGAAATTATTGTTTAAACAACTTTGCAAAGGTAAGTCACTTCCATGATAAATCCTATCCTCGTGGCACAAAAAAACATTAAATGTTTGTAGATCAAAATAAAATCCCTACCTTTGCACCGCAAATTTTTAAACGAATTATTAATTCATTAATTAAACAAGTATGAATCAATACGAAACCGTTTTCATTTTAACTCCCGTTTTATCTGATGTTCAGATGAAGGAAGCGGTAGAAAAATTCAAAGGCATCCTTACTGCTGAAGGTGCTGAGATTGTAAATGAAGAAAACTGGGGACTGAAGAAGCTGGCATATCCTATCCAGAAGAAGTCAACCGGTTTCTATCAGCTGATTGAGTTCAATGCAGAACCTACTGTAATTGAGAAATTGGAATTAAACTTCCGTCGTGACGAGCGCGTTATCCGCTTCTTGACTTTCAAGCAAGACAAGTACGCTGCTGAATACGCTGCGAAGAGAAGAAGTGTTAAATCAACTAAAAAGGAGGATTAATCATGGCACAACAAGTTCAATCAGAAATCAGATATTTAACTCCGCCCTCAGTAGACGTTAAGAAGAAAAAATACTGCCGTTTCAAAAAGAGCGGTATTAAGTACATCGACTACAAAGATCCTGAATTCTTGAAGAAATTCTTGAATGAGCAAGGTAAGATCCTTCCGCGTCGTATTACCGGTACTTCTTTGAAGTTCCAACGTCGTGTAGCTCAAGCTGTGAAGAGAGCACGTCACTTGGCGTTGCTGCCCTATGTAACTGACATGATGAAATAATAGGAGGAGGAAAGTATGGAAATTATATTGAAAGAAGACATTGTAAACTTGGGTTATAAGAACGATATCGTAACAGTTAAGTCTGGTTATGGTCGTAACTACCTCATCCCGACAGGTAAAGCTGTGATTGCTTCTCCTGCTGCAAAGAAAATGTTGGCTGAAGATTTGAAGCAACGTGCTCACAAATTGGAAAAAATCAAGAAGGATGCTGAAGCATTGGCAGCTAAATTGGAAGGCGTATCTTTGAAGATCGCTACTAAAGTTAGCTCAACCGGTACTATCTTCGGTTCTGTTGGTAACATCCAGATTGCAGAAGAATTGGCTAAGTTAGGTCATGAAATTGACCGTAAGATCATCGTTGTAAAAGACGCTGTGAAAGAAGTTGGTCAGTACAAAGCTATCGTTAAGCTGCACAAGGAAGTTTCTGTAGAGATTCCTTTTGAAGTTGTTGCTGAAGAAGCATAATTTAAAAACTTCCTATATAAAAGAAGCCTGGTTTCCGAAAGGAGGCCGGGCTTTTTTATTACTGGTTAGTTCTAATTGTATTCTTTATCAATAAAAGTAATTGTTTCATCAATTAGTTTCATGTAGTGGCTGTATGTGAGATGCGGGTCATCATGTATAAAAGAGATTTGCCGCATGGCAGCAAACCCTTCTGGGATGCGGAAGGCAAACTCCCAGGTTTCTCTTAGTGACTTATTTTCATTAGAAATTTTTCTAAATTCTTGCTGACTGGTATACTTTTCTATCGCCATGTCTTTTGCTTTGGAGAACCCTTCATAAAAAAGATGTGCGTTTTTTATTACGGCATAGGCTTGGATGATTTCGACAGCAAGTTCTTTGTTTTTAATATTTTGCATGACAGAAGAAGCTCTGAGCATTTCCATAGCATCGGTGACCGGAATAAAATCTCGTGATTGGAATGGGAAATAGCCATAGTAATTCAGAGAGTCGGAGGATGCTTCATTCATTTTGTCTTTATATTGAAGCAGGTAGCATGCACCTTCTTTGTTGAAAATTTCTATTTTCATCATCTCTTCTATTGTTTCCCGGTTGATAAGTAATTCGCTTTTGACCAGCTGCAGGGCCTGTGTCACCTCTTTTTTCTTATTGTGCTTCTGAATCATATCACTTCCCACGAAAGTGATTGCAATACCCAGTACGACTGCAATGAAATTGCAGATGAAATCACCTAATCTTCCTTTGATAGCTGATCGCTTAATTTTTTCTATCAGTTTCTTTTTCATAATATTAGTATAATATGAAGATTAGCAAAGATAAGGATTTTCTGAAATAATCAAATAAGAAATGTGGTGAATCACTGAGTATCTTTAGAGTGGTGCAAATGGGCATAAAAAAAGTCTGTTCGTGCTTTCGCACGTCAGACTTTCAATTCTCTCAGTGTGTTGTTCTGAAATTATTCAGCTACAACTGCTGCACTATCTACTGCTACAGTATCTGCTGCTGCGGCTGCTGCCTCAGCTGCTGCTGCAGCTGCTTCTTCTACTGCTGCGATTGAGTCAGCAATACGGATAGAATCTGCTGTTGCTTTTTCAGCGTCAGCTTGTTTGTTACCACAAGATGCGAAAGATACTGCTACGATAGCTACGGCCATCAAAACTAATTTTTTCATTTTCTTTGCTTTTTAAAAAACGTAATACAATCAATTGCTTTATTAAAACGTTGCAAAGGTATGTACTTTTTTGATAGGTTGTTCTCCAAATCCCAACTTTTTTTATGTTTTTTTTGGAGGTTAGCCCCTTTTGACTACTTTTTGTATGTTTAATAACATACTAATCTTCTGCAATACTGTTATATAAGTAGCGCTTGATACTCCTTTTAGGAGTTTTTTCAAATTCGTTGGGGTATAGCTGTATCTGGCTTACTTTTTCGTAACTGGCCACACTGTTATTCAGGTTTTTCAGATTCTCATCCATAATGGTTTTGATATTTTCCGTTTGGTTCAGACCAAGGGAATCCAGTGCTTCATAATCTGCATAAACCAAAGCGACCAGTTTCTTATTACGCTCGATGATCAGACTTTCCAGAACGAATGGCAGATTGTTGAGACGTGCTTCGATTTCCTCGGGGAAAATATTCTGTCCACTGGAACTGAGAATCATGGTCTTGCTGCGGCCACGGATATAGAGATTATTATTTTCGTCCAGTTTTCCCAGATCACCGGTACGCAACCAGCCGTCTTCGGTGAAAACTTCCTTCGTTGCTTCCGGATTTTTATAGTACCCCGCCATTACATTTTCGCCTCGCACTTGTATCTCACCAATTTCAGCTTCTGGATTTTCTTTATAAATCCGGGCTTCCATGATGTCGAGTACACGACCGGAAGAAGTCGGGACGAATTCGTTCCAGGGAGCGTAGCTGATCAATGGTGCACATTCTGTCATACCGTAACCGATAGTGAACGGAAACTTGATGCGGTGGAAAAACTCTTCTACTTCCGGGTTCATGGCAGCTCCGCCGATAATGATTTCTTTGAAACGTCCGCCCAGGGCATCTACCAGTTTTTTACGGATTTGCCCGTAGATTTGTCCATCGAGCAAAGGAATGCTGAGTGCCCATCTCATAGTTCTTTTATTGATGGCGGGTTGGATAACATTTTTGTAGATTTTCTCGATAACAAGCGGTACGGTAATGATAAGATTGGGTTTTACCTCCTCGAAAGCTTTCATCAGGATCTTGGGGGAGGGGACTTTTCCCAGAAGTGTGACATGGGTTCCCACAGCGGTGGCCGTGAGGAAGTCGAAGGCACAACCGTAGGCATGGGCTAAAGGTAAGAAAGATAACACTTTATCTCCTTTCTTTAATAGCTCGGTACGTATACCGAAGGTGACATTTCCTGCCAGATTGTTTCCTGTCAGCATAACACCTTTGCTGAAACCGGTGGTGCCCGAAGTATAGTTCAGCAGCATCACCTTATCATTAGAGAGAGTTGTATATTGTACGTCTTCCCGGCGAAAACCTTTCGGATAAGTTTCATGCATTTCGTCATCCAGATGTTTGAGGAAACGGTTGATTGTCTCACCGTCACGCTGGTGGAGGCAGCGGAAATCAGAAAGGGAGAATACGGCACGCAGTCCGGTCAGGCGTTCTTCTTCCAGATGATCCCAAATGGAATCGCTGGTAAAGAGAAAAACAGATTCGGAGTGGGTGACGATATGATGTACATCGTTCGGATTAAAATCTTGAAGGATGGGAACAACGATGGCTCCATAAGTGATGGTTGCCATATAAGCAATGCACCAACGGGAATTGTTTTTGCCGATAACAGCTATTTTATCGCCCCGGCGCAGGCTGCAATGTTTGAATAGCAAGTGCAATTTAGCTATCTCTTGTGCTACTTGTCCATAGGAATAACTCTCGTCTTCACCATAATCGGTGTAGCAAGGAAGGTCCCAGTTCTCACGGAAACTCTGCTCGTAGAGTTTGATAAAGTTTTCTTGTATCATTGCACGAAAATTGATGATTTGTGCAAAAGTAGGAAAATTCTAAGAATTATATGTAACTTTGTGGCAGAAATGTGTTTAGAATAGATATGATTGATACCAATATATTTCAAAATAAGACAGCGGTTTACTATACGTTAGGGTGTAAGTTGAACTTTTCGGAAACCTCTACTATCGGTAAGATTTTGCGGGAAGCAGGGGTGCGTACGGCACGTAAGGGAGAGAAAGCAGACATCTGTGTAGTGAACACTTGCTCGGTGACGGAGGTGGCAGATAAGAAATGCCGCCAGGCTATTCATCGTTTGGTGAAGCAACATCCGGGTGCTTTCGTGGTTGTGACCGGATGTTATGCCCAGTTGAAGCCCGAAACCGTTGCAAAGATTGAGGGGGTGGACGTGGTACTTGGTGCCGAACAGAAAAAGGACTTACTTCAATATCTCGGTAATTTACAGAAAAATGAGTCGGGAGAGGCGTATGCTTCAGCGTTGAAAGACATCCATTCATTTGCGCCGTCCTGCTCACGGGGGGATCGTACCCGCTATTTTCTGAAAGTACAGGATGGTTGCGATTATTATTGTTCCTATTGTACCATTCCTTTTGCTCGCGGACGGAGCCGCAACGGAACGGTTGCCTCTATGGTAGAACAGGCGCGTCAGGCTGCAGCCGAAGGGGGAAAGGAGATTGTGTTGACCGGCGTTAACATTGGCGATTTCGGTAAGAGTACCGGAGAGACTTTCTTTGACTTGGTGAAGGCGCTGGACGAGGTAGAAGGTATTGAACGTTATCGTATCTCTTCCATAGAACCTAATTTGCTGACTGATGAGATCATAGAGTTCGTTTCGCATTCCCGCAATTTTATGCCTCACTTCCATATTCCATTGCAGTCCGGCAGTGACGACGTTTTAAAACTGATGCGCCGTCGGTATGATACGGAACTCTTCGCTTCTAAAGTGCAGAGAGTGAAAGAAGTGATGCCCGACGCTTTTATTGGTGTGGATGTCATAGTGGGTACGCGGGGTGAAACGGATGAATACTTTGAGCAGGCTTATGAATTTATTAAGAGTCTGGATGTGACCCAACTTCACGTGTTCAGCTATTCCGAACGGCCGGGTACACAGGCTTTGAAGATAGACCATGTGGTAACTCCGGAGGAAAAGCACCGTCGCAGTCAGCGCCTGTTGGAACTTTCGGACGAAAAGACGCATGCATTCTATGCCCGCCATATCGGACAAACCATGCCGGTATTGCTGGAACGCTCCAAGCCGGGTGCACCGATGCATGGCTTTACGGCTAACTATATCCGGGTAGAGGTTCCCCATAATGATACACTGGACAATCAAGTGGTATCTGTACGCCTGGGCGATTTCAATGAAGACGGGACGGCGTTGCAGGGAACTTTACTATTATAATAAGGTATAAGAAAAGTATGAAATCGAAACTTATCTACTGGCTGACTTACGCAGGTATGTGGCTGCTGGCTTTGCTTCCTTTCCGGGCACTCTATATATTGTCCGACGGACTCTATTTCCTGATGCGCCATGTGGTGCATTACCGTCGCGGGGTGGTCCGTAAAAACCTAAAGAATTCTTTTCCGGAAAAGTCTCAGGCCGAACTTCGTGAGATTGAGCGTGAGTTTTATCACTACATCTGCGATTATATGCTGGAAGAAATCAAGATGATGCGTATGTCATTCGAAGACCTTTCCCGGCGTATGGAGTATGGCAACACAGAAGAATATCTTGCCATGCTCGAAAAACATGGGGGCATTGTTGTGCTCATTCCCCATTATGCCAACTTTGAGTGGTTGACAGCAATGGGAGCTTTCATGAAGCCGGAAGATGTGCCGCTACAGGTGTATAAACCCTTGCGAAATAAGTATGTGGACGAAATGTTTAAGCTTATCCGTGCCCGGCATGGTGGTTATAATGTGCCGAAGCACTCTACTGCCCGCGAAGTGATCCGGTTGCGCCGTGAAGGGAAGCATGTGGTGGTTGGTTTGATTACCGATCAATCGCCCAATCGTAACGAAGCTCACCACTGGACTACTTTTCTGAACCAGGAAACCGTATTTATGGATGGAGGTGAACGTATTGCCAGGATGATGAATTACCCTGTATTTTATTGTGAATTGGAGAGGCAGGGCAGAGGACATTGCAAAGCCTACTTCGATTTGCTAACCGAAACCCCTAAACAGACTGCTGAAGGGGAGATAACCGAACTTTTCGTACGCCGTCTGGAACAAACGATTCGTCGTGCTCCTGCCTATTGGTTCTGGTCTCATAAGCGTTGGAAACTGAAACGTGAAGAACTGGAGAAGCAAAATGGATAAGATAGCAGTTGTAATATTAAACTGGAACGGGTGTGAAATGCTCCGCTCATTTCTTCCCTCCGTGGTACGCTTTTCCGAAGCAGACGGTGCTGTGGTGTATGTTGCTGATAATGGTTCAACGGATGCATCTGTTGAGATGCTTTGCCGGGAGTTTCCTACCGTCCGATTGATACTGCTGGAAGAAAACCAGGGTTTTGCCGATGGTTATAACATGGCTTTGCAGGAAGTGGATGCTGAGTATGTGGTACTTCTCAATTCGGATGTGGAAGTGACGGAGCATTGGCTTCAGCCATTGGCTGATTATATGGAGGCACATCTTGAGGCAGCAGCTTGCCAGCCGAAGATACGGAGTTGGCGGCAGAAGGAGATGTTTGAGTATGCAGGTGCGGCAGGCGGCTTTCTCGATCGTTACGGCTATCCGTTCTGTCGTGGGCGGATTATGGGCGTGGTAGAGGAGGACAGAGGGCAATACGATACCATTATTCCTGTATTTTGGGCGACGGGTGCAGCCTTGTTTATCCGCCTGAAAGATTATCGTGAGGCCGGAGGGCTGGACGGACGATTCTTTGCCCACATGGAAGAGATTGACTTGTGCTGGAGGCTTCGTGCACGTGGTCGGCAGATTGTATGTGTGCCGCAAAGTGTGGTTTATCATGTAGGCGGTGCTACTTTAAAGAAAGAAAATCCCCGAAAGACTTATCTCAACTTTCGTAATAATCTTGTCATGCTTTACAAGAACCTGCCATCCCGGGATTTTGCTTCAGTGATGCGTACTCGTGCAGTTCTTGACTATATAGCAGCATTGAGTTTTATACTTAAATTACAGTTTCCCAATGCATTGGCAGTGCTTCGTGCACGGCGCGAATATCGTTTGTTACGTTCTTCTTTTACTCCTGCACGTGAAGAGAACCTGAAAAAAACTTCCCTTTCCGTGATACCGGAATGGACAAAAAGCAGTATCTTGGCGCAGTATTATTTACGTGGAAAGAAATTTTTCTCGCAATTATAGCTTTTTCTTTTTACCGACTGTTTATAATTAAAGGTATTGGCTTATGACAAAATTAGTTAGAAAGATTGGACTGGTGGCGCACGACGCCATGAAGAAAGACCTCATCGAGTGGGTTCTCTGGAACTCTGAATTGCTCATGGGGCATAAGTTTTACTGTACAGGTACTACGGGAACTCTTATCCTTGAGGCTCTTAAGGAAAAGCATCCCGATGTTGAGTGGGACGTTACCATTTTGAAATCCGGTCCTTTGGGTGGTGACCAGCAAATGGGGTCTCGCATTGTGGATGGCGAGATTGATTATCTTTTCTTCTTCACTGACCCTATGACGTTGCAGCCGCACGATACAGATGTGAAAGCACTGACTCGTCTTGCTGGTGTTGAGAATATCGTTTTCTGCTGTAACCGTAGTACGGCAGACCATATTATTTCAAGTCCGCTATTCATTGATCCGACGTATGAACGTACTATTCCAGATTACACCGGATACACCAAGCGCTTTGAAAACAAACCGGTGGTTGCCGAGGCAGTGGAATCTGCGAAAAAGCGGAAGAAAAAGAAATAAAAGAGGCAATAACTCTGATATGAATAGAAAAGGTGTGGAAGACTTCCGGACGGAAGATTTCCACACCTTTTCTTTATATAAGGATTATGTGTTTTGATTTAGAACATATATCCTACAGAAAGCTGATAGCCATAATCTCTTATACTACACTGACCCTGTATTTGTTTAATGGCTTCATTGTATTGGAAAGAGACTGTATAATGTTTGCTGATAATGGCTTTTAGCCCTGCGATTCCTCCATAAGTCCAATGACGGAGAGCATCAAGGTCCACCTTTTGGGTGGAACCAGGTGAGTTAATGATGGGAATCTCGTAAGAATATCCTTTCATAGGGTTCCAACTCACATGTTTAATATTCTCTTTGCCATCAGATGTAGAATTTATATCTAATGGGCATTTACCTGCACTAAAATTATACGAACCATATACCCCGATTGAAGGAATCAAACTTAGCTTTTTACTAATTTGAATATTGTATCCTACTTTTAACGGGATAACAATATGATTCAGTTTTATTTTAGCATCCGGGAAACGGGGAAGCATATTATATGACATTTCCATTTTACTTTGGGTCTGCATGAATGAGGCTCCTGACATCAGCATCCAATGTCTTTTAAACTCATAATCCACAGTTCCTCCAATTTGGAATCCTGCCCCCATGCCACCTACTTTTTGAGCCTTGTAATTGCTGCTACTTTTGAAGTGTGTCAGGTTCATTCCTGCATCTACACCAAATCTTACTTGTGCGGAGACTTGTAGTGATAGGTATAGTGCTAATAGTAGAAATAATGTAAATCTTTTCATAATTATCTTATAAATGCTAGTGTGAAATCTCCTCCGTATGAACCACCTTCTAATTTGGGTAGCGTGTGGGTCCCATAAGTACCATACTTACCTACATATCTTGCAAATACATTTGTGTATGATACTTGTTCTGATGTATTGGCTGTTATGTCTGTCCATACAGATATGTTCCCTGATAAAGAAGTAGCTCCGGGCTTCAAGCCACCTACACTCCAGTCAATTTTTCCATCATTATGGAATGCATGAAAACGTACGAAGTCAAGATTGTAAGGATCTCCTGCTGCATTAGGTAGAGTAAAGTACATTGGAGATGCAGATAATTGGAAATATACATCTCTGTGATTATCTCTTTTCCAACCATGCCAGGTTTTCTTTTGGCAACCCACATGAACTTTTATTTCACTTGAACTAAATAGGTCCACTCTACCTGTTGTTTTTTTCTTGTCTCCAATAAAATTTTGAAAATTGAAGCTATTTGTTTCGCCAGAGAGCGGGGTATAAGCGTATACAGCTTTGTCTGATTCACTCATATCATCGGAAAGAGAAATTTTCTTAACTTCATTTCCGATAACTACTTTACGATTGCTGTTTACAAGGTAAGTAGAAACATTATCACCGTCGGGTACATAAAGTGATAAATCTTCATTATCATACTTGTTAGTAACCAATAATCCTTTATATTTCTCCACATATTGAGAATATTTAGTTTTAAAGTCAGATTCGCTGGTTGCCGTGTTTGCAATTTCTTCCAATTCCTCATCTGCTTTCACGGCAAGTTCCTGCAATGAAATGAAATCGTTGGCATCTACATAAGCTAATCTGTTACAGGATTGCATGTCGTTGATTTCTTTTAAAGACAATTGATAATCGTCTTCTGAGGCAAATTGTAAAGCGGTTTCTCCTTGTATAGAACTTCTTGTCTTACTATTATCCGTTGGGATAATTTCTCCTTGGTCAGTAATCTGTACTACTTGAAACTTTTGGGGTTGTGCAGAAGAATTGTCAATTGGTAAGTTGTTTTCTTCATCTTGGCATGAAATGGCAGCTAATGCAATAGCCGTTAGAAATAATAATTTCTTCATAATTTTAAATTGTTTTGATGTTAATAAAATAGTTAGTTAAATCTCGTTTAGTGTGATTTCTGCTGTTACGTCTATGGTGGGAGAGGTTATCTCTATAGTATAGATATCCGATTCTGGAGCATAGACGTTTACTGTTTTTCCTTCATAAATGGAGGTCTTGAATTCAGAAACAACTACATTTCCGTCCTTATCAGTCACAGTGATATCTGCTTCCTCTAAGGCAGATTGAAAAGTAATAGTTAGGTTGTCGTCTATTTCATCGGCAGTTAGGTTAAAAAATAAGGGGCTACGGAAGATAGACTTTGAATGTGAATTAATAATTTTGGTATTCACTTTGTGCCGATGCTTTTTGTGTGGCATTGCACTCATCGGTATAATAAATAATACCGATAATAGAATAAATAATAATTTAGTTTTCATTACGATAATAGTTTTATTGTTTTCGGTTGCAAAGTTAGGGCAAACAATTATTATGAATGCATTTTTGCAGTCACACTATAAAACCGTAACGTGTTGATAAATAGCTAGATAATGAAATGTATAGTCACATCTTGCTTTTTTCCTTATTCATTCTCTCCTTTAGCCTGTATTTTTTCTGGTTGAGAGGATGTGTATCAGTATAACCAAAACAAATTGCAATGGATAATGGCTCAAGAGAAGTTTCTTGCAGACAAAGGAGCAATTTATCATCTTCCGTCAGTCTGGGATATTCATTTTGGAGGAAAGAGATATAACTTTGATATATTCCGAATACTGTCTTTTTTAATTGTTCCTGCTCTGTAGTAGTCAAGGCTTTCATCTGTTTTTTATTCGTAGTGGTTTGCCCGGACAGAGTAATCACTCTTTTGTAGATACTGCTTTGAGTAAGCAACCAATTGAGTAGCTGTTGTTTTTCTTCTTTTAAGCGAGCTATGGCTTGCTCTCTTTCTTCTATTTGCTGCTCTTTATTTTCATGTTCTTGCTTTAAATTATTTTGTTTCTGCTTTAGTAAGTTAATCATTAACTGATTATTTTCGATGGTGGTTTCTAAAGAAGACAATTTATTTTGTGTTTGCTCTAAGGATTGTTTGTATTGGAGTTGAAGCCGTTTTTTCCGATTTATGCGGTTTTGATAGATAAGTATGATTAGGAAACAAACGAATACGAAACCTGTGATGGTATTTCGTACAATGCGGTTTCCTTTTATTTGTTCCTCTTTTACTTGCATTTTTGTGTTGTATTCATAAATTAATTGTTGTATTTCAGTTGACTGTTCCATATGATATAGAGAATCTATGATGGCAGACTGTTCTTCCAGATAGATATTTGCTGTTTTGTAATCTCCGTTTTCTTTTTCAAGGTTATATAAGCTTTTTAAACAAGAGGTCTTACCTTCAATGGGTATATCCTCCAAACTTTTGTTTAAATAATATCGGACTGAATCTTTGTTTCCTCCTGTTTTTAGAAGTAGGTCTCCGAGGTTAAAATAGTAATTTCCATGATTCTCTTTTTGTGGTAGTTCTATAAGGGCTTTCTGTGCATAATACAAGGCAGAATCAAGTTCCTCAAATCCATCAAATTCGAGACTTAAATTGTGCTTGGACATCGCAATCTGGAGGGAATCTCCTGAGGCTATAGCATAATTTAGTGCTTTGCGCTGGAACATCAGGGTAGAGTCCTTTTCATCTATTAAGCAGTAATATGTACTGATATTGTTTAGTGCCATTGATTTCTCCAATTCGGTGGTACAACACTGATACAAAGTTTTGTATATCCCTATAGATTCGTCATAATATCCGGCATCAAAATAGATATTCCCCAATGAACTGAGTAATAATTTTTTTGTTTTAAGTTCTTTCGGAAAATTTTGTATGATGGTCAATCCCTCCTGAAGATATGAGATAGCCTCCTTTACTTCTTCCATCTCAACAGCCAGTCTGCCTTTATAAAGCAACGCTACCGCTTTTTCTTTTTCATCGTCATCATAATAATCTAATGCTACGTTCAGTAGCGAGTCGCAAGGTAGCAAAGAGAGTTTGCACTTGTCCGTGGCACGTGCAAGTAGCAACGCATAGCGTGCGCATTCTTTGTCGGAAAGTCCTTCTATTTCTTCCGGTGATAAGTCCAATGACCGGAGTGCACTGTCGGGATATTCTTCCATGAGTGTATCGGCATGTGAGAGTAATGTTTCTGTTTCGCTTTTGTGTGAACAAGAAAATAGTAGTAGTAAAACAATAAATAATGCTGCTATAATCTTTAAGTTTACCATTTGGTCGGTTATTTTGTTGGCAACAAAGGTATAAATAATTATTTATAAAGCTGATGGTAAGAGGGTGTTTTTTATAGTTCATTCAGAAAAGCTATAATTCGATTCATACTAATTTACCATCGCAGTCCATGAAAGGCCAGTAAACTTTCCGGTGCTTTGTTTGTTCCTTCGGCAAGAATGAGTTACTTTTGTCTTATCGCTGCCGAAATAATATGAAAACGGGAACAATTATGGAAGAGAATGTAAAAAGAATACCTTATGGCGTATCCAACTTTGTAGAAGTGGTGGAACAGAATCAATATTATGTGGATAAAACCATGTATCTGCCTTTACTGGAGCAGTAGCCCAACAGTTTATTCTTTATCCGTCCCCGCCGTTTCGGAAAGAGCATTTTCTTAAGTATGTTGCGGGCTTATTATGACATCGCCCAAAAAGAAAAGTTCCGGAAGCGCTTCGAAGGCTTGTGGATAGGCGGTCAGCCTACACCGTTGCAGGGGAAATTCCAGATACTCTATCTCGACTTCTCGCGCGTGGGAGGTATAGGTGCATTAGACCGGAATTTTGATGATTATTGCAGCGGGGCCTTGAATAATTTTGCTCTTATTTATGAGCCTTACTATTATCCGGGGTTCGAAAAGGATATGAAAGAGCAATCCGGTTCTACCAATAAACTGAACTTCCTGGATTGGCAGGCACACAATACCGGTGCTGCCAACTAAAATACCTCTCCTCCAAAGATTCGGAATCGAAAGCTGAAACGCAATGGCAGGAAGCGGTGGGGCAGGTAAGGATGTATGCCGCTGCCCCCAAGGTGAAGCAGTTGATACAGAATACGCAGTTACATTGCATCGTGGTGCAGTTTCGAGGCTGCGAACTGGAACGAATGGAGGAGGTTTCTTTTTAAACTCTTTCGCATTGTACTTCCACCCCTGCCGCATCCAAATCGGCTCCCATGGGCGGATTGCGTTTAGCGAGTTTCAGTTCAATAGCTTTTACGGTGGGGAAAGTGCGAAACAGGCGCTTTACGATACGTCCGCAAACATGCTCCAGCAATTTAGAAGGTATCTCCATCTCTGCTTTCACATTTTCGTATACATCGGCATAGCTGACGGTATGTGTCACATCGTCAGTCTCGGCTGCACGCGCAATATCGACTTTCAATTTCAGGTTAATGACAAATTCATTACCTACTTCTCGCTCTTGCTGACCTACACCGTGGTAGGCAAAGAAACGGACGTTATCAAGGAATATATAACTGTTCATATCAATGGAATATTAGGTTAATGACAAAAATAAGAATAACTGCCCAGTAAACAAAGAAAACAGGTATATTTGTATCTGAAGAAAATCGTACCAATCTGTAATATATGTTGTACCTTTGCCCTTCAATCATTAATTTTATAAATATAATGGAAAAAGAAACATTTGATTATTCAAAAGTGCCTCATAACTTTGGTCTGTGCGCAGCAGCAGATTGTTCTCATGCCGACACTTGTTTACGCCGGATTGCATACTCTCATGCTCCGGCAAACATTACTTTTCTGCCTACGCTGAATCCGAAAACGATTGAGGCTATGGCGGGGAAATGTGAGTATTACCGTTCCAACAAGAAAGTGAACTATGCCAAAGGTTTCGTGTGTACTACGGAAGCTCTGGCAGTCAGTGTATCAGGAACCTTCCGCTACGGGCTGATTGGTCGATGGGGAATCAGAAAATATTATCAGAAGCGGAAAGGAGAAACGCTACTGTCGCCTGCAGAACAACAAGAAGTGATTGCCTTGGCCAAGAAACTGGGCCTGCAAAAAGGGGAGTATTTCGATAGTTATGTAGAGGAATATAACTGGTAACTAAGTTTCTGTGCCCTGTCATCCTGCGAACAGGTAATCACATCTTACGAACAAACAGCCGTGCCCTCGGCAGGTGAATGTATTTCACCTTACGAGGACACGGCTGTTTCCTTTCATTGTTATCTTGTTTACCTCAAATGGTAACTCCATTTACATGCCGAGGTAAAAGCGTTTACAATAGGAGGTAAAGAGCGTTACAATAAGCGGTAAAGGTCGTTACATCCAGCGGTAAATGCTTTTACATCATAGCGTAAATGAAATGTAAATGCAATGCGCTGATAATTAAAGCACTAATGTGTTGCCTGAATATTATCCTTTTCGTCCGGTCTGTTCTATCAGTCCTTTGATCTTCTCGTTCAGGCTATCCGCTTTCATCAGTTGTTCCAGCGTCAGGTGCATACGGTAACGCCAGTAATGTCTGGGGTTGGCAGGCACGTTGATGCGCTCTTCCTGTACATTGGGGTTGCGCCATTTTCCGTCCATAGCCATCCAGTCCTGCAAGGAGAGGATGCACAGGATAGAGTTGCTGTAAAGATGGTTGCGTACCACTTGTTCGCAAAGTTCCGGAGTGACGACGGCAGGTGCGGCGCCGTAATGCCCCAGCATGGTGTTGTAGTACCGTTGCGTTTGTTGGAAATCTTCTTCCCACCAGCCGCGCAGCGTAGACATATCATGCGTAGAGATGGTGCAAACCGAGCGGTACGGATACCAGTCCGGATGTCCGAATTCCTGTGAAGGATCTTTCGGCATGCGCTGTATCTCCAGACTAAGGATGCGCAGGTCGTTCATCACCCAAGCTACGCAATCGGGAATCATGCCGAGGTCTTCACCACATACCAGCATACGGGTAGATTGCGTCAGTTGCGGCAACTTCTTCATGGCTTGTTCGCGCCAGAACTCGTTGTGGCGATGATAGTAATACTGATCGTACAAACGGTTGAATGCCGCCTTCTCCCAATCATTCAGGGCACGGTAGATGTAATCGTGTTGTACGCCGATACGCGGGTGGAACTTGTTCGGGTCTTCGCGGTCGGGCACAAACAGTACGTCACTGATTAATGCGTACAGTCCGTCGCGTATCCAGATGCTGTCTTCGTCTGTCTTTCCGGCAAAGTAGGCTTCTACTTTGCGCTGTGTGTCGAACTCGGGACGCATGCGATATATTTCCCATGTTTCGGTAGGCTCTATGAAGGTCTGCTTTACATAATCGGTATGCGGACCGAACATTTGTCCGAGGAAGTATTCATGGATATAGGGTTTCGTAAAGAAATCTTCGCGGAATGCTATTCCGTAGCCTTCTATTTCTTCGCGCGTCATCGGCAAGGCGGGGACAAACTGGCCCAGCAGTCCGTGTACGGCGTGCATCGGGATTTCCCAAATGCGGAAGAAGCCCAGGATGTGGTCGATACGGTAAGCGTCGAAGTATTCCGACATCTTGCGGAAACGCTTCATCCACCAGGAATAACCGTCTTTCTCCATTACGTCCCAGTTGTAAGTAGGGAAGCCCCAGTTCTGACCGTTCACGGAGAAGTCATCGGGCGGTGCACCTGCTTGTCCGTTCAGGTTGAAGTAGTAAGGTTCCGTCCATGCTTCCACGCTGTTGCGGCTGATACCGATAGGGATGTCGCCTTTCAGTACTACACCGTTGGCTCGTGCGTGTTCCGTTGCAGCCAGCAGTTGCAGATGCAGGTGGAACTGGATGAAGAAGTAGATGGCGATATGCGGATAGTCGGCAGATTCCGGCTGGCATAACTTTTCTATTTCTTCTGCTTTATATTCTGTGAATTTCGGCCATTCGCGGAAGTTGGGTGTCTTGTAGGCATCGCGCAGATAGCTGAACACGGCGTATGGCTGTAACCATTCTTTGTTGTTCTCGAAGAATTTCCGAAAGGCATCTGATGCCAGAACTTGTTCGCCTTCCTGCTTGTATATCAGGCGGAAGAACTCCCATTTTGTCTGGTTTACTGCTTCATAGTCCACGGCAGGCAGGGCGTTCAGCTCTTTCTGTCGTTTGTTGAATTCTGCCATTGCCTTTTTGTCCTTCAACGTACCCATCTGTTTCAGATCGGCATACATGGGGTGGAACGCATAAATGGATATGCTGTTGTATGGATAAGAATCCGTCCACGTATGTGTCATGGTGGTGTCGTTGATAGGTAATATCTGTACGGCTTTCTGGCGGGTAAGTACAGCCCAGTCTATCATTTGTTTCAGGTCGCCAAAGTCACCTACGCCGAAGCTCTTTTCGGAGCGTAGCGAGAAGATGGGCACGGCTACTCCGGCACCTTTCCAGTCGGGTAGGGCGAAGTAAACGTAACGGTCACCGATCACCAGTGTTTCGTTAGCGCCTATCTGCGGATCGGCCATGTAGCGGTTGGGATTGTTCTCCCATGCCACGGCACGACGTTCTTTCTTATTATAAAGGATGAATTTATACTCCAGCGGGAAGCTGATTTTCGAGGCGTCTACTTCAACCTGCCATTCCGGGAAGTTGGCGTCGCTCATCAGAACGGCTTTATCCGCGTCCCAATCTCCCAGAACTTTCTGGTTGCCGCAAATGCCCAGGCAGTGATCATTGTCGATGCACGGAGCATACGCCTTGATCAATAATCCTTTCTTGTGGCTTTTGGGAGCGGCGCTACGTTCGGGATGCGCAAGCAGGGACTCCGTGAAAGCAGACGTGTAGAAGTATTGCTGTTCGGGCAGATTCTTCCAGCAGTCTTGCAGGCGGTAGACTTTCTTCTTGTCAGCCGATACATAGAGCGTGCGGGGAAGGCTGTTCCATTCCGTACGTGTATCTTTGCCGTCGCGATAAATGTAATAACTGTATTGTACGATGCCGTTTTCAGGCGCTTGAATGTCCGCATCTAAAGTCCAGTGAATGCCATCCACTGTTTGTAAGGGTACGGCTTTACCGGGCTGATTGTTACCCAGTTCAGGAATAGATCCTAAGACTCTAACCTCTTCACCCCAACTTGTGCGGTACTCGATATGAAAAGATAGTATCATATAATATTAGATTTAGTAATAGCTGCATTGACTATGCAAGTATAGACATTATTCCGCATAATCAAGCAGCTACCGCTATCTAAGTTTTTTAAATTCCTATGCAAACGTTTGTGCTTGCATTTCGCAGGTCTGTTTCTATCCGCAACGTGAAGCTCCGCAAGTGGTACAAATGAGGCAACCTTCTTGATATACAAGTGTTTCGTTACCGCAGTTCGGACATTTCTTGCCTTTGGCTTCTGTGCCGTCCGTTATGTATTTCTTTAATGCGCGTTCCACGCCGTTCTTCCAGGTATTGATGCTTTCGCTGTCCAGTTGCAAAGAGCCGACCAGCTTGATAACCTGTTCGATAGGCATACGATAACGCAATACTCCGGAGATCAGTTTGGCGTAATTCCAGTATTCTTTGTTGAACTTCTCGGACAGGCCTTCGATGGTGACTTTATATCCGCGTTTGTTCTGGAACTGGAAGTCGTAACGCTTGCTTCCGTCCTTATCCACCTTCTTTATAATATGTCCGGAAGTAACGTTTTTGGGCAGGATGATGCCTTCGTCGTCGTCCTGAAGACCGGTGAAGATTTCGTAAGGATGTCCGTCCAGCAAACCGACGAATGCCACCCACTTCTCTTTGTTATTCTGGAAACGTACGATGTCGGCGTCCAGAACGGTCGGTCGGGTTTCTACTACCGTAGGTGGTTTGCAAGGAGGCATTTCATCTTTCTTGTTGCTTTTGGCAGAAATGAGCACGCCTGAACGTGAACCGTCGCGATAAACCGTACAACCTTTACAGCCGGATTTCCATGCCTCTACATACAGGCGGTTTACCAGGTCTTCATCCACATCGTTCGGCAGGTTGATGGTCACACTGATGGAGTGATCCACCCATTTCTGGATGCGTCCCTGCATCTTGACTTTCATCAGCCAGTCTACATCGTTTGAGGTTGCTTTATAATAAGGTGATTGCTCAACCAATACGTCGATCTCTTCTTGTGTGTAACGTTTAGAAGGGTTGTGTCCCTGTGCTTCCATCCATGTAACAAACTTGGGGTGGAAGACAATATATTCTTCAAAAGCATCTCCTGTTTCATCCACAAAGTCTACGTGTACGTTGGTGTCGTTCGGATTTACCTTACGGCGACGTTTGTATACGGGTAAGAATACAGGCTCGATACCTGAGGTAGTCTGAGTCATCAGACTGGTGGTACCTGTCGGTGCAATAGTAAGGCAGGCAATGTTACGGCGACCGTATTTCTTCATATCCTCATACAACTGGGGATCTGCTTCGCGTAAACGATTGATGAACGGGTTATTCTTTTCACGTTCGGTATCGTAAATTTCGAATGCACCACGTTCTTTTGCCATTTCCACTGATGAACGGTAAGCACTCAGGGCAACGGTCTTGTGTACTTTTTCAGAGAATTCGGTAGCTTCTTCCGTACCATAACGCAATCCCAGTGCAGCAAGCATATCACCTTCGGCAGTAATACCTACACCGGTACGGCGTCCTTGTCCGCTCTTCTTATAAATTTTGTCCCACAATATACGTTCTGTATGTCTCACATCTTCGCTTTCGGGGTCAGCATCAATCTTTTCCATGATGCGTTCTATCTTCTCCAATTCCAGATCGATGATATCGTCCATAATGCGTTGAGCCAACGCTACATGTTTCTGGAACAATTCAAAGTCAAAGTATGCATCCGGTTTGAAAGGATTTACCACATAAGAATAAAGATTGATAGCCAGCAAACGGCAGGAATCATACGGGCATAAAGGGATTTCACCGCATGGATTGGTGGAAACTGTGCGATATCCCAGGTCTGCATAGCAATCGGGTACGGATTCTTTTAATATGGTATCCCAGAATAATACACCCGGTTCTGCCGATTTCCATGCATTGTGGACGATCTTCTTCCACAAGTTGGTTGCATTGATCTCCTTCTGTACGGTTGGTTCAGCGGCATTGATAGGATATTGTTGGATATATGGAGTACCTGTGATAGCGGCGGTCATAAATGCATCGTCCAGTTTCACAGATACATTGGCACCTGTTACTTTGCCTTCCGTCATTTTAGCATCGATGAATGCTTCCGAATCGGGATGTTTGATAGATACACTCAGCATCAGTGCGCCACGCCGTCCGTCCTGAGCGACTTCACGCGTGGAATTGGAGTAACGTTCCATGAATGGTACTAAACCGGTAGAAGTCAAAGCTGAATTTTTCACCGGAGAACCTTTCGGGCGGATGTGCGACAAATCGTGTCCTACACCGCCACGACGTTTCATGAGTTGTACTTGCTCTTCGTCTATTTTGAAGATAGCACCATAAGAATCCGCTTCACCATCTACTCCGATCACGAAGCAGTTAGACAAAGAAGCTACCTGATAGTTGTTGCCAATTCCGGTCATCGGGCTTCCCTGCGGAACGATGTACTTGAAGTGGTCGAGCAGATCGAATAGTTCCTCTGCACTTAATGGATTAGAGTATTTAGCCTCAATACGGGCTACTTCATTGGCTATTCTCCAATGCATGTCTTTTGGAGACTTTTCGTAAATATTTCCGAAAGAGTCTTTTACTGCGTACTTGTTTACCCAAACACGCGCAGCTAACTCGTCGCCCTGAAAATATCGTAAAGATTCTTCATAAGCTTCCTCGTAAGAATAAGTTTGTTTTTCCACGATTCTTTTTTCCTTAGATTTATTTTTTAATAAGTAAGAGTGTAGAAGTAATACCTATCATTAACAAATGCGATTGCAAAGCTAAGAATGTTTTTCATTATAGCAAAATAAAAATAGAATAAATTATGAACAGGTTGTGAAATTACCATTTCTGAATAATAGTCTGTTGATTTATAAAATATTAGCATTTTTACGTGAACAAAAAGTTTCCAAAAAAGAAAATTATTTTTAGTCTATGATTGTACTGGCTAATTGCTTTTAGAAAACATGGATAAACTTTACACTCGTTCTTTGGCAACAAATTGCTATTCTTTTCCTATATTTGCAAAAAAATAAAAGAATGGAAATCCTAAAACAGAGAAGAACAATCCGCAAATATCAGCAGAAAGATATTTCTTCTGATTTGTTAAATGATTTGCTTGAGTCTGCCTTTCGGGCCTCTACAGTCGGGAATATGCAGGTGTATAGTGTAATTGTAACGCGTGATGCAGAACGGAAAGCCAAGTTGGCACCGGCTCATTTCAATCAGCCGATGGTGAAAACTGCGCCTGTGGTTTTGACTTTTTGTATAGATCTGCGTCGTTTTACTAAATGGTGCGAACAGCGAAAAGCGACTCCCGGATATAATAATTTAGAGTGGTTCGTAACCGGCTCTGTAGATGCCCTGCTGGCAGCACAGACTTTTTGTGTGGCTGCGGAAGAAAAAGGATTAGGTATATGCTATCTGGGTACGACGACTTACAATCCGCAAATGATAATCGAGGCTCTGGAGCTACCTGAATTAGTATTTCCCATTACAACTGTGACGGTGGGCTGGCCTGCCGAGGAACCTGCACAGGTAGATCGGTTGCCGTTGGAAGCTATTGTACACGAGGAGACGTATCATGATTATACTCCCGAAGATATAGATCGTCTGTATGCCTATAAGGAATCTTTGCCTGAAAATAAGCAGTTTATTCTTGAAAACAACAAAGAAACTTTAGCGCAAGTCTTTACGGATGTACGTTATAAGAAAGAAGATAACGAAGTAATGTCGGAGAATCTTTGGAAAGTAATAAAAAAGCAGGGTTTTTAACCCTGCTTTTTTAATGATGCTTGGATGTCATCTATTTCTGCGCGGAAAGCTTTGTCTACTTCCCGTAATTCTTTAATGGTCTTGCAGGCATGCAACACGGTTGCGTGATCCTTGTGGCCTATTAATGCGCCTATCTTAGCCGTCGAGAAATCTGTGTAAGATTTGGCGAGGAACATGGCTATCTGGCGTGCCTGTACAACTTCGCGTTTTCGTGATTTGGTATGGATTGTAGCGGTGTCCAGTGAGAAATGCTTGCATACCACATTGATGATGTCATCAACGGTAACCGCTTTACTTTCACTTTTCACTACCTTCCGCACAATGCGTTGTGCCAGTTCCAGATCAATTTCTTTATTATATATAGTAGAATGTGCCATGATGGAAATGACGATGCCTTCCAAGTCACGCACGCTGTCGCCTACATTTTCTGCGATATAATCGATTACTTCCGGCGGGAACTGTAGTCCGTCACGGTGTATCTTATTACGCAGGATGTTCTTGCGCAATTCTACGGTCGGTCTTTCCAGTTCAGCTACCATACCCCATTTGAAACGGGTGATGAGCCGTTCTTCCATACCTTGTAGCAATACGGGAGCACGGTCTGAAGTTAGGATAAGCTGTTTGCCGTTTTGGTGTAAGTGATTAAAGATGTGGAAGAATGTATTTTGTGTTTTGGTAACACCGGCAAATTCTTGAATATCATCAATAATCAATATATCGATTGATTGGTAGAAGTTGATGAAGTCGTTTGTAGTATTGTTACGTACAGAGTCGGTATATTGCACCTGGAACAAATGTGCCGATACATATAATACTCTCTTGTCCGGATAAAGTTCCTTAATTTTTGTGCCGATAGCATTTGCAAGGTGTGTCTTTCCTACACCCGACGCTCCATAGAAAAACAGCGGATTGAAAATTGTTTTCGCCGGGTTCTGAGCGACAGCTTCTGCTACGCTGCGTGAAAGTTTATTGCTATAGCCTTCTATAAATGTTTCAAAGTTGTATTCAGGATTCAGATGCGGATCTAAATCTGCAATAGGAGTTTGCGGTATTTCTCTGCCGATTACCTTTTTTTGTGGAATAATGGTGCGGGGAGTAGATTCGAGATTGACGGTAGTACGTGAACTCTTATCTACCATTACATTATACAATAACTTGGTGCCATCACCAATAACTTTATATAGAGTCTTACGCAACAAGTCAACAAACTTGTCCTCCAAAAACTCATAAAAGAACTGGCTGGGCACTTGTACGACCAGCGTCTTGTCCTCATATTTTAAAGGTATGATGGGGAGAAACCATGTTTTGTATGTCTGCTCCGGAACATTGTCTCTGATGATTTCAAGGCAGCGGTTCCATAGCCCGACATGATTTAATTCACTCATAACGGCTTTAAATACATTTATTAATTAAGCAAAACTTCTACGCTTGCAAAATTCGCAATCTTATTTGAGAAAAACAAATGTGTTTTTTCTTGTTTTTCTGTTAAAAGCAATAAGCTCTTTACTTTCAATTACTTATCTATTTATATGTAAATAGCCCCTTTTGAAGGCTATTGCATTTTTATAAGTATCTGTACCATAGTATGATATGTATATAAATAACAGGATTTTAAACTTTTTGAAGGATTGTATGGAAGGGAATACTTTAGTTTCTACACGGACTTACCGCGGCTTTTCCTCTCAAATCAGTTTGCTCTTGTTATTTAGACTTATTCTATTTAATAAGTTTTTTCCTACTTATCTTTTTTGCCGAACAAGGAGAAATGAACGTACCTTTTGGGGTGTGATTTCAAGTCTTCAAGAAGGCTGGCTGCATTGGCTGTTGTAGCATTCAGATTGTTGTAGAGTGAGGGGTCGTTTAATAATAGACCAATCGTATTGTCTTTCCGGCCTAACTGGTCTGTAATCATTTTTACATTAGCCAATGTAGAGTCTATGCTGGCAAACGCAGCGGCATAATCTATTTCTTTCAGGTTATTGCTGACTATGATGAAGTTATCCCCGATAGTATTCAACTTTTGCGTGAGCTGGGGAATATCTTTACTCATGATAGCCTGCAATTGCCGGCTGGTCATTTCCATGTTCGCCATCGTGTTTTGTACACTATGAAGTGTACCCGGGATTGCCGGATCTCCAAGTATCGTATTCAGTGAGGCAAGAATTGAGTCCAGCTTGGGAAGCATTTTCTCCACTTGTGGCATAACTGCGGCTACCTGGTCCATGACGCCATTGTTGACACTACCTTGTAAGGTATCGCCTGTCTGGTACTTTTCGCGGGGATTATTTGCCAGCAATAGATTCATTTTTACACCTCCCATAAGTTCAGAGGTCAGTTCAGCAGTACTACCTTTCGGAATACGCAATTCCGGATCTACATCGATTTCTGCTATGACTTTTCCGGATTGTGTGTAGTCATAATAAAGATCGCGTACAATGCCTACACGGAAGCCATCGGCAAAGACCGGACTTGATTTAGTTAATCCATTTATGTTATGGAACTTGACGTAGAAATAGTTGGTAGGCTTAAACATGTGGATACCTTTCAGGTAATTAATACCGTATACTAATATGCAGAGGGCAACAATACCCGCTATTCCTATTCTAACCTCTTTCGTAAGATACTTCATCATGATGTTATAGTCTTATTATTTATTTCTTTTTCTTTTTGAACTCCTCGATAGCCGTTTGAACGTTTATCTTCTTACCATTCTTAAAAGCGATGATAAAAGCGTCCTTAAACTTTGGCGTTATTTCACGTTTGGTACGTACTACCTTGTTATAGTCTGTTGATGAACCGTATGTATATTTATAAAGTCCATCTTCCTGGAAATGTTCCACACCTTTCAAACCTTTCAGTCTTTTATCATTGGCTGCGATAGGACGTGAAGAGGTGAGTATTTGTATTTTAAACACTGGACTGCCGGTATCGGTTTGCGATTCGGTAACTTTTCCTGCATTTTGTTTCGTTCTGGTAGTATTTGGGGTGGCTGCCGCTGGTTTTTGGGGGATTTCGAGAGATTCCTCAGTCTTTTCGTTGGTAGCATCTGATTCCTCTACATTGCCGGCATCTGTTTCTTCCGGTAATATGGTACGGCTACTTCCTGTCATACGTATTTCGTGTTCACGTTTATAGGACAGGAAAGCGCGGAAGATTCCGTTTGCCAATGTAGTACTTCCGGCTTCCGAATTTAGATAACGTTCCTCTTCCGGGTTGGATATAAAACCGAGTTCTACCAGGATACTGGGCATGGCACTGGCTTTAAGTACCAGAAAACCTGCCTGATGCACACCACGGTCTGCACGTTTACAGGTATGGCGGAACTCCTTTTGTACCAGTGAAGCTAGATGTACACTTTGAGACATATATTTGTCTTGCATGAATTCAAAGATGATGTACGATTCTGCAGAATTCGGATTAAATCCTGCATAACGTGTTTTGTAATCACTTTCGTATAATATCACGGAGTTCTCCCGCTTGGCTACTTCCAAATTAGCGTCTGACTTGGCTAAACCGAGTGTCCATGTAGAGGCACCTTTGGCTGTTTTACTACCTGCCACAGAATTGGTGTGAATGGAAATGAACAGGTCTGCTTTTGCGTTGTTGGCAATATCTGCACGTCGGTCAAGAGGAATAAATACATCCCGTTCGCGAGTATATACCACTTTTACGTCCGGACAGTTCCTCTTAATTTGTTTTCCCAATTTTAGGGCAACATTTAGATTGATGGTCTTTTCTTTGGAGAATTTGCCTAAAGCGCCAGGATCATGCCCGCCGTGTCCGGCGTCAATAACGACAACGAAATCTTTCGCTTCAATGCTGGTGGTACAAAAAGGAGAGAAGAACAGCCCGAAGCAAATACTTATATATAATATGTATCGTTTATAGAGTTCCATACTAAAAGCCGTTGCAAATGTAGTGGAAATTTATAGAAAACTGATGCTTTGTGTGAAGTTTTGTCACTTTTCTCCCGGATTTGTGATAGATTTCTTTAAAAGGGACTAACTTTGCACCCGCAAATTAAATAGAAAAAGGTATGTTAGTTCGTTTTCTTAAGAACTGGACGTTGCCGATGGCAATGCTTTCAGGTACTTTGGGGTACTTCATCCTTGCGAATGTCCCTTACTTGGCGCCTACCAAACCATATATCAGTGATTTGATTGCGTACATAACTCCTCTGCTGATATTTGCCCAGCTATTACTGACTTTTTGTAAGGTGGAGAATTTGAAAGAATTGAAACCTAAAGCATGGCATGGCTGGTTACTGTTAATTCAGACATTGTCTTGCCTGGTACTCGCTGCTTTGCTGGTATGTTGTCCGATGCCGGAAGTTTACAGGGAAGTGTTTGAAGGAGCTATGGTTTGTCTCATTTGTCCAACGGCTACGGCGGCAGCTGTTATTACCGGAAAGCTGGGAGGCAGTGCGTCTACATTGACCACCTATACATTATTGTCTAATTTGTTGGCAGCAGTGGCAGTCCCATTAGTCTTTCCATTAGTGGAACCTCATGCTGATATGACTTTCTTTGCAGCCTTTTTGAAGATTCTTAGTAAAGTCTTTCCTTTATTGCTTTTCCCTTTTTTTCTGGCATGGTTCCTACGGCTATTTATGCCACGTGTACATCATTTCTTGTTAGGTTTCCATGATCTTGCTTTTTATCTGTGGGGGGTGGCGCTTGCCATTGTATCCGGACAGACAGTCCGTTCATTGGTAAATAGCGATGCGCCGGTTTCTGTTGAAATTCTGATAGCTCTTGCAGGATTGATTACTTGCTGTCTGCAATTCTTTTTGGGTAAAAGGATTGGTGGGCATTATAATGATCGGATCAGTGGGGGACAGGCTTTGGGACAGAAGAATACTGTTCTTGCCATTTGGATGGCTTATACTTATTTAAATCCTTTATCTTCTGTAGGGCCGGGATCTTATGTTCTGTGGCAAAATTTGATTAATAGTTGGCAGCTATGGAAGAAAAGAAAGAAACAATCTGTGCCCTAAAAACGTTTAGCATTCTCAAGGGGGGGATTTCCTTGGATATCCCCCTACCGTTTCAGATAATATACTTTTAATCGGTAGGGGGGTGTCCTTATCAAGCAATCTTGAGGTTATAGTGCAATCTTAACCTCGCTCTCTATGTTGATGCGTTGTGCTGTTGCGATATCTTAAGTGCTTTTTATTAGATATCGCAGGGCCAGAAAATCTTTGTGTTTGCTCCTTTTTAAAGAAAAGTAGGAATATATAAGATCGATGTTACTGGTCAAATAACGTTCCCTTTTCTTTACTTGTATTAAGATAATATAAATCTTAATATTCCATAACTTGATTAATGCTACAAAGTTCTTTCTTAATTCGACCAAAACCAAAAAAGACGAGTGAAAAAGGAGTACGGATATTTGCGAAAATGTTCAATTGTTGATATGTTGACAAACTTTAACTCTAAAGGGCTTGTTGAAAGAATGGAGAGAATGTGCATTTGCCCGGATTAAATGTACTTTTGTGAAAATTTACTAGAAGAAATTATAATGGAAGAAAGTAGACTTCTTTTTGAAATATCGGAAGATATTGTAGCTAGGGAAAATGTTTCGGCAGATGATTTGCAGGATTATTTAGAGAATCCTTATCATGTAAAGGGAACTATCTTTGTGGTATGTATGAAAGGAAGTATGGAGGTTACATTAAATTATGGAAGATATATTGTTCGTGAGAATGATTACATCACTTTGCTGGATAACTCTTTTCTACAGATTCATAACGTTTCATCAGATCTTTATTTTTCATATGCTGGCTTTTCTCCGAAGATAATGCATGAGGTGGAGTTTTTTAAAAAAGCATTTGATTATCTGTTTGTTATCTTTGAGGAACCTGTTAAGCATATATCTGAAAATTTGGAACTTTATATGCTACGTTCCATATCGTTATGGAAAATGATACGCGAAGTTCCGGAAATCTATAATAATAAAGAGGTATTGAGAAGTATGCTGGGTACTTGCATTCATACGAGTATTGCAATGTATTATCAGGATAATTTGGAAGAAAGATGGGCTAAATCCCCCAAAAATGTCAGGATGAGCCGTCAATTTCTTAAATTGGTTGCGATACATTATAGAACAGAACGAGGAATCTCATTCTATGCAAAAGAATTAGGGACTTCGAAGGAGAATTTGTGCCGTAATATTAAGAGTTGTACTAATATGACTGCTTTGGATGTGATAGACTACCTTATTATTATAGATGCAAAAACGCAGCTGAAATCTACCAATACTAGCATAAAAGAAATAGGTATATCATTAGGTTTTGATAATCTGGCTACTTTTTGCCGTTTCTTCCGCAGGCATACGGGAGTTTCTCCATTGAAGTACAGAGACAAATAACCCTTTTCTTTTTTAGCGTAATAATAATTCCTCTTCGTTGTAGCGTGGACGATTTTTTACTTCAATGTAGATCTTTCCGATGTACTCACCTACAATTCCCAAGGATACGAGTATAGTGCCACCTACTAACCAAAGGGAAATCATCAGGGATGACCAGCCGGGTACGGTATCGTGAAGAAAGTATGCACGTAGGGTCCAGATAGTGACACAGAGAGCTATCAGAAGGAAAATGCAGCCCAGCCAGAATATCATGCGTACAGGCTTGACTGAAAAAGACGTGATTCCGTCAATAGCAAAATTCAACATCTTCTTAAAAGGATATTTCGACTCTCCGGCGAAACGTTTGTCACGATTATAATAGACGCAGGCGGTTTGATAACCAATGAGAGGCACTAATCCACGCAAATAAAGGTTACGTTCGCGGAAGCGACAGAGTTGCTGGATGGCACGGCTACTCATTAACCGATAATCTGCATGATTATAGACCGATTTTGCTCCCATTGTTTTCATCAGTCGATAGAAGGCGAGGGCGGTGGTGCGTTTGAAAAAAGTGTCGGTCTTGCGTTCACGTCGAACACCATAAACAATATCATTGCCTTCCATATAGCGTTCTATCATCTCAGGGATGACATTGACGTCATCCTGCAAGTCGGCATCAATGGAAATAGCTGCATCACAACGTTCCTTTACAGCATTCAGTCCGGCCATAAGTGCGTTTTGATGCCCCACATTTCCAGCCAGATTCAGCCCGCAGGCATACGACGTGTTTTTATAAAACTCCTTGATGATTTCCCAGGTACGGTCTGTACTGCCATCGTTTACATATAGTATATAACTTTTGGAAGATATACGCTCTTCAGTTGTCAACCGATCGAGCAATTGGCTGAGCCGTTTATGTGTTTCGTGTAAAACAGCTTCTTCCTTATAACAAGGTACTACGATAGCAAGTACTGGAGCTTCTTTCATAATCAATAGTTCTTTTTGCAATATTCGTAAGAAATCGGGAGAAAAACAAATTATCTTCCTTTGTATTTGAAAACGAATCTAACCAGCAAGAAGTTTACCGGAATGCCGATGGCGAATACCGGTATGGGTGCAAATGGTTTGGATATTCCAAGCCAGAGGAATAGATTCAGTAAACTCATATGTAGAAGGTAATTGATCAGATGTGCTCCGCCAAACCCAAAAGCCTTTTTCCAGGACGGTTTTTTTCTGAAAGTGAAAAAGGCTGTAAGGTAAAAATTGGCGATGAAACTGAGTACGTAACCTATGCTGTAGGCTATGTTGACATTGATGATCTGCTGGAGTATAATATATATTCCATAGTGCAGGGCGGTAGCAAAGGTGCCTACCATAATGAAACGGACAAATGCTGGTAGTTGTTTCAGTCTCTTCATATTCATAGAATTGAGATGGCAAAGTTAGGGATTGTTGCAGAATAATTTGTACTTTTGCGCACAGAAATCATTAAAAATAGAAATATATGTCAGATGATAGTAAGAAAGCATTCTGGTTTATAGCACTGCTCAGTGTGCTTGTGATACTCCCTTTTCTAGGAGAAACTATTTTTTATTCCAAAGGAGAACCACGCGAGGCTATCGTTGCATTTTCTATGCTGGAGAGTGGAAATTGGATACTTCCGGTAAATTATGGAACTGATATAGCTTATAAACCTCCTTTCTTTTATTGGTCAATTGCCACTGTGTCGTCGCTTCTGGGGGGAGTGACGGAATATTCGTCCCGTCTGCCGTCAGCTCTTGCATTTCTGGCTATGCAGTTGGTGTTTTTTTCTTTTATAGCAAAGCGCAAAGGTGTGAAGACGGCTTTTCTTGCTTCCATTCTTCTCCTCTCTTCTTTCGAAGTGCACCGGGCAGCAGTAGCTTGCCGTGTCGATATGGTGCAGGTATCACTTATTGTCATTTCACTATGTCTGTTGTTTCGTTGGGATGAGAAAGAATGTCGCGGAATTCCATGGCTGGCTATTTTATTGATGGGCTGCGCCACGCTGACCAAGGGGCCGGTGGGTTCCATTTTCCCTTGTGTCAGCATCGGTCTCTTCCAATTATTGCGCAGACGCCCTTTCTGGAAAACATTTTTCCGGTTGTTGGTGATAGGAATACTTTCTCTGATTCCATATGCAGCCTGGATTAGTGCGGCTTATGTACAGGGAGGCCAACCTTTTATTGATTTAATGCTGGAAGAAAATACAGGTCGTTTCATGGGTAAGATGTCTTATGATTCGCATGAAAACCCGCTATGGTATAATTTCCTGACCATTATTTGGGGATGGATACCTTGGACTTTGGTGCTGTTGATTTCTCTCTTTGGTTTGAAATGGAAAAATATAAGCTTATTGCCTGGAGGTTCGTCTTTCGGTGAACGTATAAAGAAAGCCTGGAATAAATTCTGTTCACAATCGCCTCTGCAATTATTCACATGGGTAGTTATACTCTTTATCTTTGTGTTCTATTGTATTCCTAAGAGTAAAAGAAGTGTTTATCTGCTTCCTATCTATCCCTTTATGGCGGTGTTGATAGCCGAGTATCTGCTGGCTTTGGTACAGCGGGGGGCGAAAGTCTTTAAAATTTCGGCTTATATCTTTGCTTCGCTGGCTTTGTTGCTTACGATAATATTTGCTGTGGTGCGTCTCGGATTGATTCCTGATAGTGTTTGGGGAACCGGAAAACATGCCATGGAAAACGTTGGATTCATGCATGCATTGGAAAATGTGGATTTGTCATTCTCTAAATGGTTGCTTGTGGCTTTGCCGCCAATAGCAGGTATCTGTATGCTGATTGCATTAGCTAAAAAGGCGGATTCCCGTTCATTATTATATAGTATAGCCGGTTGCATCTTGTGCCTGTTTGTTTCCTTAGACGGTGTTTATCAACCTACAGTGCTGTCAACGAAATCAGACAAGCGTCTGGCTGAAGAAGTAAATACTTTTGTGCAGGACGGGGTCATGTATTCTTACACTTCACCGTTAATTCGTTTTTATTGCACTAATTACTATCTGAATGACCGAATGAGGAATTTTACTCCCGGTCTTTCCGGAACGGGATATGTGATGCTTTCTGAACGAACCAAAGAGGACTTTCTGAAAGAGTATTCAGATAAATATCGGTTAGAGGAAATCTATCTTACTCCTTATCGCAGCTGTGATTTACGCGATAAGGTATTGATCTATAAATTCAGTGAAAAATGAACCCGATAGAATTGATTGATGCGTATTATCCGGAAGATAATGAGCGGAAGCATATCTTATTGGTGCATAGCCGTCTGGTAGCTGAGAAGGCTCTCTGCATTGCAGACGGCCATCCGGAACTTAACTTGGATAAAGACTTTTTATATGAAGCGGGTATGCTTCATGATATTGGTATTTTTCTGACTAATGCTCCGGGTATCTTCTGTTTTGGTGATCAGCCTTATATTTGTCACGGTTATCTGGGAGCTGATTTGATGCGCCGGGAAGGATATCCCCGTCATGCGTTGGTATGTGAAAGACATACAGGAGCAGGACTCTCTCTAGACGATATTGTTGCACAAAACTTGCCTGTACCTCATCGGGATATGCTTCCGGTGAGCATGGAAGAGCAAGTAATTTGCTTTGCCGATAAGTTTTATTCCAAAACTCATTTGGAACGGGAAAAAACGGTAGAGAAGGCTCGGAAAAGTATCTCTAATTTCGGTAATGCAGGCCTGGAACGTTTTGACCATTGGTGCGAACAGTTCTTGTAGCATTCTAAATTTCTTTAAAAAGGGAGATTATCCGTATAATTTACGTACTTTTGCCCCTTCAAGCGGAAACTATTAGTTGATTACGCCATTGAAAGCAAATACATTCATATCATTCATACTACTACTAGTCTTACTCCTGATCCCTGACGAGGCTTTTTCGCAACGTCGGCGTGGAAGGACTGTTCCTACAGGAATCGAACGGACTGATACCTTTAATATAAGAGGTGTGCAAGAGGGAGATACCCTGTTGAGAGGAGATACACTGCAAAACGATACGATTCAGTTGCAGCCTGCCAAGAAGAAGCAACCGCTGGATGCTCCGGTTATTTATGAAGCTAATGACTCCATTGTGTTTACGCAAGAAGGTGTGGCCAACTTGTATGGCGACGGCAAAGTGAATTACCAAAATATAGAACTGGCCGCTGAAGTGATAACCATGAATATGGATAGCAGTACGGTCTTTGCTCATGGTGTGGAAGATTCGTTAAAGGTGATAAAGGGAAGACCCGTCTTTAAAGATGGAGATACACCTTATGAAACAAATACGATACGGTATAATTTTAAAAGTAAGAAAGGACTTATTAGTAATGTAGTCAGCCAGCAGGGTGAGGGGTATGTTACCGGTAATAATGCCAAGAAGGGTATGAATGATGAGTTGTACATGAAAAGCGGTCGTTATACTACTTGCGACAACCATGATCATCCACACTTTTATATGCAGATGACTTATGCCAAGGTGCGTCCCAAGAAAAATGTTGTGACAGGACCTGCATATCTGGTAATTGAAGATGTCCCGTTGCCTCTTGCCGTTCCCTTTTTCTTTTTTCCTTTTTCCAGCAGCTATTCGTCCGGTTTCATAATGCCAAGTTATATGGACGACTCCGCTCGTGGCTTTGGTCTGACGGATGGTGGTTACTACTTTGCCATTAGTGATAAGATGGACTTAAAGTTAAGGGGTGATATTTTCACGAAAGGTTCATGGGCGCTGAATGCAGAGACTAATTACAATGTCCGTTATAAATTCTCGGGTCTGTTTCAGGCCAGTTATCAGGTGACCAAGACGGGTGATAAGGGCTTGGAAGACTATATGGTGGCAAAAGACTTTAAAGTTGTATGGTCGCACCGCCAGGATCCGAAGGCTAATCCTAACTCTTCATTCTCGGCCAGTGTGAACTTCTCTTCCAGTAGTTACGAGCGCACCAATATCGGTAATATGTATAACTCGCAGGCTATGACACAAAATACTAAAACATCCAGTGTCAGCTATTCGCGTAACTTCCCCGATCAGAAACTTTCTATAGCAGCTACCGGTAATATTGCACAGAATATGAAAGACTCATCTATTGCTGTGACTTTGCCGGACTTGAACATTACTCTGAGTACCATTTTCCCTTTTAAACGGAAGAATGCAGTAGGAAATGAGAAGTGGTATGAGAAGATCTCTGTTCGTTATAGCGGACGTCTTTCTAACAGTATTACTACAAAAGATAATCTTCTGTTCAAGTCTAATCTGATCAAGGACTGGAAGAATGGTATGAAACATGAGATACCTGTCAGTGCAACATTTACGTTATTCAAATACTTTAATGTAACCCCGTCTGTTAGCTATACGGAGCGTTGGTACACCCGTAAGGTTATGAAGGACTGGGATCCGAATTCAGGTACCAGTGGGCAGGTTGTGAATACTGATACTGTCTACGGCTTCCACCGCGTATATAATTATAGTGCGAGCCTGGGTGTCAATACAAAGATTTATGGTATGTATAAGCCTTTGTTCATGAAGAAGAAAGAGATACAGATTCGTCATGTCATCACTCCTTCTATCAGCATCAGTGCATCGCCAGACTTTGGCTCTTCCCGTTATGGCTACTATGATACTTATCTTAAGCCCAATGCTGACGGAACACAGGATACCGTTGTTTACTCTCCGTATGCCGATCAGATGTTTGGTGTGCCGGGACAAGGTAGGTCGGGAAATATTTCATTCCAGATTTCCAATAACCTGGAAATGAAATATAGGGATAAGAACGACTCTATACGTAAGGTGAGTTTGATTGATGAATTGGGTGCCAGCATTTCATACAATACGGCTGCTCAGGTACGCCCATGGAGTAATCTTACCCTGAATTTGCGTTTGAAATTGAGCAAGAGCTATACCTTCAGTATGAGTTCAGTCTTTGCTACCTATGCTTACGATTTTGATAAGAATGGTAATGTAATAACAAGTAATCGTACGGAATGGTCTTATGGGCGTTTCGGACGTTTCCAGGGATACGGAACTTCTTTCAGTTACACGCTTAATAATGACACGTGGAAGAAATGGAAAGCATTCTTTACCGGAGAAAAAGCGGATGATGATGGCAAGGGAAATGGACAGACTGATACGGATAGTGAAGGTGACGAAACTGATGATTCTGAGTCAGGTGCTCCTACTAAGCGAAAGAAAGAAAAAGCTACTGTAGATAGTGATGGCTATCAGGAGTTTAAGATGCCTTGGTCCATAAATCTGAGTACAGGTTTTAATATTACGGAAGATAACACAAAGCCTATCAATAGAGAGAGTATGCGCTATCCGTATAAATTTAGCCTGAATGCCCTCAATATCAATGGTAATATAAAAATCTCAAATAAATGGGCTGTCAGCTTCAACTCTGGTTATGATTTTAATGTTAAGAAGATTGTGCAAACCTCTTTCAATATAACGCGTGACTTGCACTGTTTCAGTATGTCTGCAAGCCTTTCTCCTTTTGGCACATGGAAGTATTATAGTTTTGTGATTCGCGCGAATGCGAGCATTCTACAAGACTTGAAATATGACAAAAAGAGTCAGACTCAGACGAATATCAAGTGGTACTAAGAGAGTTTAAAATTCTTTCTTACCATGTAATTTCCTGTTCCCCATGTTCCTTTAAGTAAGCGTTTGTTCTGCTGAAATGCTTGTTTCCAAAGAAACCATTGTAGGCTGATAGAGGAGAGGGGTGTGCAGAGGTCAGTACCAAGTGCTTGCTACGATCAATAAATGCACCTTTACGTTGCGCATATGATCCCCAGAGAATAAAAACAAGGTGTTCCCGTTGTTCGGCAAGAACGCGTATGGCTGCATCGGTGAAGGTTTCCCAGCCGCGGTTTTGGTGAGAACCTGCCTGATGGGCGCGAACGGTCAGTGTAGCATTAAGAAGTAGAACTCCCTGCTCGGCCCAGCGGGTCAGATTACCTGTGTTGGGCGCATCGGTGCCGATATCATCCTTAATTTCTTTGAATATATTAATCAGCGAAGGGGGAAAACGAACCCCGTCATTGACGGAAAAACATAGTCCATGAGCCTGTCCGGGACCATGATAAGGATCCTGACCGATAATGACTACTTTCACTTTGTCGAATGGGCAAAGATTGAAAGCATTGAATATCAACTTTCCCGGAGGATATATCGGATACTGACTATATTCTTCCCGTACAAAATTAGTTAGTGTACGGAAATAATCTTTTTCGAATTCCGGTTCCAAACGTGCTTTCCAACTTTCTTCTATTTGAACATTCATAATTTTGTGTGTTAAAAGTTTCGGATGCTAAGATACTATTTTTATCCGGTTCCGATGACAGGACATTGTTTTTATTTCTTTGAGTGTATGATAAACAAAAAGGCAGAAATCAAAAGATTTCTGCCTTTTTCTGTTATTCAGGGGATATTAAATCAGATAGATATTATGTTCCTTACATTCTTGACGCATATCTTCCGGCCAGATACTGGCTTGAATTTCACCGATATGTGCTTTGCGAAGATAGAACATACAAAGGCGTGATTGTCCTATACCGCCACCTATAGACAGAGGTAATGTATCACTCATCAAACGCTTGTGGAAGTAAAGTTCCAGGCGTTTCTCTTCTCCTTCCTGTTTTAACTGGCGTTGTAAGGCTTCCTTGTCTACACGGATACCCATGGATGAGAGCTCGATACTGCGTTGGAGTACATCATCCCACAGTAAAAGGTCACCATTCAGTCCGGGGAGGCCATTCAGACCTTCTGAAGTATAGTCATCGTAGTCAGGGGCACGTCCGTCGTGCTTCTCTCCGTCACTCAACTTACAACCGATACCGATAATGAATACCGCGCCATACTTTTTTGTAATGGCATGTTCGCGGCATTTAGGTTCCAGGTCCGGATAGAGTTGGCGCAATTCTTCAGCGTGAATGAAGTGCAGCTTTTGAGGCAGGCAAGGCTTGATTTCTGGATACATCTCATACACCATATATTCTGTGCGGATCATGGCGGCATAAATGCGGGTTACTATTTCTTTTAGGAAATCCACATTCCGGTTCTCAGCAGTGATAACACGTTCCCAGTCCCATTGGTCTACATAGAGTGAATGTAAGTTTCCCAGTTCTTCATCTGAGCGTATAGCATTCATATCCGTATAGATGCCATATCCGGGTTCAATATTATAGTCTGCCAATGTCAGTCGTTTCCATTTGGCAAGTGAATGTACAACTTCAGCTTGTGCGTCTCCCAGATCTTTGATAGGGAATGATACGGCACGTTCCACTCCGTTCAGATCATCATTGATACCCATTCCTTTTAATACAAAAAGCGGGGCGGTGACGCGGCGCAAACGTAATTCCGATGAAAGGTTCAACTGAAAGAACTCTTTAATCTGTTTGATTCCTAATTCTGTTTGTTTTAAGTCCAATAAGGGTTTGTACCCTTCTGGTTTTATTAGATAACTCATAAGTGTATACTATGTTTTTGTCCGGCAAATATAGGTATAATATTTATATTTGCATCGATTTTGGGCGAATTTGTTATCAAATTGTTTCTTGTTAACTACTTGTTGCTCTCAAAATAACATTCTTATTTTGAAGTCTTTGCAGTAAAAAAAGATAAATCATTAGGAATATGCCCGGATTTTTTATACTTTTGCCCCCGCATTTGAGGCCTGGTAGCTTAGTGAATAGAGCGTCAGATTCCGGTTCTGAAGGTCGTGGGTTTGAGTCCCACCCGGGTCACTATATAAGAAAGAGGAGATACTGTTTAAAGTATCCCCTCTTTCTTATATAGCATGTTAATCTGCCATTTTTATCATTTCCAATGGAAGTATTGAGTATGCCACTCTCAGTGTCTTTATTTCCGAATCGGTGGCATAAATGAATACGCACCTGTTGATAGTTGGAATCTGTATTTTTCTTATCTTCTCCTTCCATTTATATTGTACATAAGTGGTAGGGAGATAGGTTATGATGTCTTTGTTATTCAGACTCTCCCTTATTTTTCTTTCTTTCCGGGGTGATGTTAGTACGATGTACCAGTTCCGCGTTTCGTTGAGATGTTCTTTTATGTCTTGAAGTGTCATGATTAGTAAGTTTGCTTAATTATGAAATCGAAGGTTGTAAAGAATTGAGGTTTGTTAGCAATAGCTATAGGAAGAATTATACTGACCGTTATCTTATTACCTTTTCGGATATCTTTTGGGTTATATATCTTTTTATTTTTTGTACCTTCTATCAGAATGCTTGCTGTACAGGTTTCACTAATTTCACCATTACCATTTATTATCTCTTTTGAAGGAGAAGAGTCTGATATCGGGTAAAGTAATAAACCTGAGGCGCGTCCGTTGATGATGAATTGTGCATTATTCCAATTGACTTGTGCAGTTTCAGATGAATTATTCCGGATAACTATTTTCCAGAAATTCTCATTAGGAATGAACTCATAGGTGAGATTTCCGTTTATACATTCCAGTTTACCTTGTTGGTTTTCATGCCATTTGAAGCTTATGCAACAGTCTTTGTCTACATATTGGGCCTGCATAGTGGCTGGTAAAGTCCAAAAAAGCAAAAGTAGGAAACTGTGCTGTTTTTTGTATTTGCGATAGTCATTGTATATCCATAATAAAATTATCAAAATACAGATAGGAATGGCTATAAGTATAAGGATCAATAACGTCATAGCTGTTAAATGTTTATATGATTTTGTGACAAAAGTATCAAAATATATCTGTTTAAACAAACAATTTATGAATAAAATAGAATGCGTAAACAGATGAAATATTGTTTTTCGTCCTTTAGGTCTAAATTATAAATCGTACCTTCATTAAAATGGAAAAGCCCAATATATACATAGGTGAAATTATAAAAAATGTCATGGTTGAAAAACAAGTGACGAAGGCGGAACTTGCAAGAAGACTGCAAGTTAAGCCTCAAAGTGTTGATTATATGTTGACACGAAAAAGCATTGATACAGATACTCTCTATAACGTGTCAAAGGCTTTGGATTATGATTTTGCCCTGTTATATTCTATTAGTAAGGAACAGATAAATTGTGATAAAAAAGACGAAGCCTACAAATTGTCGACTGCTAAGGTTCTGATAGAGCTGGAATTAAAGCCGGAGGAAATCATAAAATTAAACTTGAAGAAAAAAATAGCAGAACTACTAAAATGATTTTCTTTTTCTCCAAAAATATCAAAGTGTCCGGTTTATTTGTCCGAACGCTTCACGTAATTTCTCCCAATTCTCACAAAATGCCTGCATAGACGGGAATAGTACATTTGCTCCCGCATCTAATAATACTTGGCCATCGATAGGACCTGTGTTGACGGCTACAGTGAATATACCTGCGGCTACACCAGCTTGTACTCCCATAGGTGCATTTTCCACCACGATAGCTTCATTGGGTTTCACTTTCCCTTTCTGCAGGGCCATCAGATAGGGTTCCGGATGCGGCTTGCCATATTTTACATCAAAGGCGGTTACCATCAATTCACGGTGAAACATGCCAGGGAAGTTGTGTGACAGCCGATCTAACAATGAATGTTGTCCGGAACCGGTAACTACCATAGGAACCAGTCCGTCTGCTTTTATTTTTTGCAGTACTTCCCATGCGCCGGGCATACGTTCCGGTTCGGGATTACTGTTGAACTCAGCACTCTTTTCTGCATATATACTCTTTATCATTTCAGGGGTGGCATCTTTACCGTATTGCCGCTGATAAACGATATTTATGGTAGCAGCTCCGGTTCTCCCCTCATGCAGATAAGCTTCTTCACGGCTCAGATGGAGGCCATGGCGTTCCATAACCTTATGCCAGGCATCGGCATGGTAAGGCATAGAGTTGAACAATACACCGTCCATATCAAAAAGGACAGATTTCAATTGAATTTGTGAGTACCCGCTGGATTGCAGATAACGGGCGATAGCTTCTTGAAACATAATACCTATTGTTTTGTGGCTGCAAAGATACAATAAAAAAACGAGGTGCGAATGAGTTTAATCATTCATACCTCGTCTATCTGTGTTTAACTTACTTCTCTTTAGAGTCTTGCTTGGATAGCTTTTGACTCTTCTTCGTATCCAGGCTTATTCAGCAGAGCAAACATATTCTTCTTGTATGCTTCTACGCCCGGTTGGTTGAATGGATTAACGCCCAGCAGATAACCGCTGATGCCACAACCGATTTCAAAGAAATAAAGCAACTGACCGATGTTATATTCGTCCAGTTTCTCGATAATGATGCGCATATTAGGCACACCACCGTCTACGTGAGCCAACTGAGTACCCAGTTCGGCCATCTTGTTTACTTCGTCCACACGTTTACCTGCCAGGAAGTTCAGACCGTCCAGGTTTGCTTCATCAGAAGGTACTTCCAGTTTGTGGTCTACTTTCTCTACAGAGATTACAGTTTCAAAGATAGTGCGTTCGCCTTCCTGAATCCATTGTCCCATAGAGTGCAGGTCGGTAGAGAAGTCTACAGCAGCCGGGAAAATACCTTTGTTTTCCTTACCTTCCGACTCTCCGTAAAGTTGTTTCCACCATTCGCTTACATAGTGCAGCTTCGGGCAGAAGTTCACAAGAATTTCAATCTTCTTGCCATTCTTGTACAACTCGTTACGAGTAGCAGCATATTGTGCAGCCAAGTTCTCTGCAAACGGAACATTTACTCCGCAAGCCTTTTCCATATCCGCAGCACCGGCGACCAATTTTTCGATATCGAAGCCAGCTATTGCAATCGGCAATAAACCTACCGGAGTCAGTACGGAGAAACGTCCTCCTACGTTATCGGGGATGATGAATGATTTGTAACCTTCTTTATCGGCTGTAATGCGGGCAGCGCCTTTCTTTGCATCCGTGATGGCAACGATTACTTTCTTAGCCATATCCTTACCGCGTTGGTCTTCGCATTGCTTTTTCAGCAGGCGGAAAGCAAGAGCAGTTTCGGTAGTAGTACCTGATTTGGAGATATTGATGACACCGAATTTCTTGTCTTTCAGGAATTCAGTCAGTTCATACAAATAATCTTCGCTGATATTGTGTCCTGCATAGATCATGACAGGCGCATTTTTCTTTTCCTGTAACCAGGTGAAACTGTTTGATAAAGCCTCGATAACTGCACGTGCGCCGAGGTAGCTTCCGCCGATACCGGCAACGATTACTACATCGCAATTGTCGCGCATAACCTGTGCAGTAGCTTTCAGGTCGGCCAGATGATCTTGACTGATAGATGAAGGGAGGTGCAACCAGCCCAGGAAGTCATTTCCTTTTCCGGTACCGTTTTCCAATGCTTCCTGCGCAGCCTTTACCTGAGCTTCGTAAGCAGCAACAGATGCTTTGGAGATAAATCCAAAAGTCTTTTCGATGTTCAAACTAATCATATTATTCTAGGTTTTAAAAGCCTCTCCTCTCATCCCTTTCTTATGGGAAAGGGGGAATTGAGTTACTTTTGGTTTAAAAGATGTTTATTGTATGTTGTTTATTATACTTCTATCTGAGCGAGTCAGTCAGCAACTTGATCTCTATCATCGGTGAAATACGTTCGTACAAGATGTTATAGACAGCATCCAGTATCGGCATATTGACATGGTGATGTTTGTTGATTTCCTTGATACACTTTGTTCCGTAGTATCCTTCAGCAATCATCTCCATTTCTATCTGCGCACTTTTCACAGAGTATCCCTTACCGATCATTGTACCAAACGTACGGTTACGGCTGAAATTAGAATATCCTGTCACCAGCAAGTCACCTAAATAAACAGAATCATTCACGTTTCTGTTCAGCGGATGTACGGTTTGCAGGAAACGATTCATTTCCTGTACGGCATTGGATATCAATACTGCTTGGAAGTTATCACCATATTTCAGGCCACTGCAAATACCTGCGGCAATGGCGTACACGTTTTTCAGTACAGAGCTGTATTCTATACCGGCTACGTCATTGCTGACAGATGTTTTAATGAATGAACTGGCCAGGCGGCGGGCGATAGTGCATGCCTTATCCGTGTCCGGGCAAGCAATGGTGAGATAAGAGAGACGTTCCAGGGCTACTTCTTCCGCATGGCAGGGACCCGCCAATACAGCAATATTTTCAGGTGGAACGCCATATTCTTTTGTGAAGTACTCCGATACGATCAGATTGTCATCGGGTACGATTCCTTTAATAGCAGTGATGATGAATTTATCCCGTATCCGCGTTTTCAGTTTCTTTAAGTGAGCTTTGAGATAAGGGGAAGGGGTGACAAATATCAGCGTATCAGACTCTTTCACTACATCGTTGATGTTAGAGGAAAAATTGATACGCTTCATGTCAAATTTGACGCCCGTCAGGTAGGCAGGGTTATGGCCCAGTCGTTTAAAATCAGTTATACGATCATCTCGTCGCATATACCAGTTAATCGACTCAGCCTGAGCAAGTACCATTTTTGCAATGGCTGTAGCCCAGCTTCCTCCGCCCATTATGGCTATCTTTCCGGGTAGTTTCATATCGAAATTAATAATTAATAATTAAAAATTAAAAGAGGGAAAGGAAAGTAAACTCCTTTCCCTCGTTCGATCTTTAATCTTCTTATTTAATTTTTAATTCTTTAATTCTTAATTTTTTCGACCCAGCCTTCTACGTCATTTACAGATGGGTTGGTCAGTTCCAATTTGTATTTCTTGTTGATACCGCAAATATCCTGATGCAACTTTTGCGGATTTACACCTTTCATGTCTTCTATTGTGTTGTAGCCGGCTTTCTGGATAACGGGTACCCAGTCTTCGGCAATGCCCAGTTCCATATATTTGGCCGGAGCATCTTTCGGGATAACCTTCTCGGGACGCATTTGCGGGAAGAATAGCACTTCCTGAATGTATGACTTACCTGTCATCAGCATAGTAAGACGGTCGATACCGATACCGATACCAGATGTAGGAGGCATACCAAACTGCAGGGCACGCAGGAAGTCTTGGTCGATGAACATTGCTTCATCGTCACCCTTTTCGCTCAGGCGTAACTGATCTTTGAAACGTTCTTCCTGATCGATGGGATCATTCAACTCACTGTAAGCATTGGCAAGTTCCTTGCCATTCACCATCAACTCAAAACGTTCAGTCAGACCCGGTTTGCTGCGGTGCATCTTGGTCAACGGACTCATTTCAACAGGATAGTCAGTGATGAATGTCGGTTGAATGAAAGTTCCTTCACAGAATTCACCGAATATTTCATCTATCAGCTTACCCTTGCCCATGGTGTCATCAATCTCCATCTTCAGCTCTTTACAGATCTGGCGGATTTCTTCTTCACTCTTGCCATTGAGGTCGTAACCGGTTTTCTCCTTGATAGCATCCAGGATAGGCAAGCGGCGGTATGGTGCCTTGAAACTGATAGTCTTACCGTCGATGGTGGTCTCTTCGCTGCCATTTACAGCAATGCAGATACGTTCCAGCAATTTTTCGGTAAAATTCATCATCCAATTGTAATCCTTATATTGTACGTAAAGCTCCATACAGGTGAACTCCGGATTATGGTTCTTGTCCATACCTTCGTTACGGAAGTTCTTGCCGATTTCATAAACACCCTCAAAACCACCTACAATCAGACGTTTCAGGTAAAGCTCGGTAGCGATACGCAGATACAGGTCGATATTCAGTGAGTTGTGGTGGGTAATGAACGGGCGGGCGCTTGCTCCACCTGCTATAGATTGCAGAATGGGAGTTTCCACTTCGGTATAGCCAGCTTCATCCAGTACGGCACGCATGGTCTTAATGACAGTGGCACGTTTTAAGAATGTATCTTTTACGCCGTCATTTACAATAAGGTCGACGTAACGTTGGCGATAACGCAGTTCAGGATCTTCAAAAGAGTCATAAGCTACACCGTCTTTGTATTTTACGATAGGCAGTGGCTTGATGGATTTTGCCAGTACGGTCAACTTCTGGGCGTGGATACTGATTTCGCCCATCTGAGTACGGAAAACAAAACCTTCGATTCCAATGAAGTCGCCTAAGTCGAGCAGGCGTTTAAATACAGTATTGTAGAGTTCCTTGTCTTCTCCCGGACAGATATCGTCGCGAGTGATATACACCTGAATGCGACCTTTGGAGTCCTGCAATTCAACGAACGAAGCCTTACCCATTACCCGGCGCGTCATCATACGTCCGGCTACGGATACCTTGCGAGGTTCTGCGTCATCTTTAAATTCCGCTTTTATATCTGTAGAGAAAGCATTGGTTACATACTCTGCAGCGGGATAGGGTTCGATGCCCATCGCGCGAAGTTCATTCATACTATTACGTCGAATGATTTCCTGTTCACTTAGTTCTAATACATTCATTTCGTTGTACATTAACACAATTTGGGAGCAAAAATACGAAACATTTTTCATATAATGGCATGAAGAAGGGGAGAATTAGGAAAAGTTTAAAGTCAACGTGTACATTCTCAGTGGAGTGAATGAATTTCTCTTTGAAGTAGCGATAATCTCTTTGTTCTCCTTTTCTTGTTTGCTTATGGGAAAATCAGTACCTTTGCACCCCAAAATAGAGGAAATAGGTATTATGACAGGACAAAAGGCACCCACAGCGTTGGGAACAGAAAAGATTGGAAAGCTACTGATGCAATATGCCGTACCGGCGATTATCGCTATGACGGCATCTTCTTTATACAATATGGTAGATAGCATTTTTATCGGTCACGGAGTAGGCACAATGGCTATTTCGGGACTGGCATTAACTTTCCCCCTGATGAATCTTGCTGCTGCGTTCGGCTCGTTGGTAGGAGTTGGGGCTTCCACATTGGTATCGGTTAAACTGGGACAAAAAGATTATGATACAGCCCAGCGTATTTTGGGTAATGTACTGGTGTTGAATATCGTACTGGGATTGGCTTTTACGGTCGTAACGATGATATTCCTCGATCCTATCCTTTACTTCTTTGGTGGGAGTGATGAAACGGTGAAGTACGCCCGTGAATACATGCAGATTATTTTGCTGGGTAATGTTGTCACCCATCTTTATCTTGGCTTAAATGCTGTTCTACGCTCTTCCGGACATCCGCAAAAGGCAATGTACGCCACTATCGCTACAGTAGTTATCAATACGATACTTGACCCTTTATTTATTTACGGTTTCGGCTGGGGGATTCGTGGAGCTGCTATTGCCACCATCATAGCACAGGTTATTTCACTGTTGTGGCAATTTAAGATATTCAGTAACAAAGACGAGCTGCTACATTTCCATCGCGGTATATTCCGCCTGCGCCGTAAGATTGTGATGGATTCGCTTGCTATCGGTATGTCTCCTTTCCTGATGAATCTGGCAGCATGTTTTATTGTAATTGTTATTAATCAGGGGTTGAAGCGCTATGGTGGAGACTTGTCTATCGGTGCATTCGGTATTGTCAACCGCCTGGTATTTATATTCGTAATGATCGTGATGGGATTGAATCAGGGCATGCAGCCTATTGCCGGATATAACTTTGGTGCGCAGCAATATGCACGTGTTTCCCGGGTGCTGAAACTGACTATAATCTTTGCTACGGTTGTCACTACATCAGGTTTTCTGATGGGAATGATTATACCCGATCTGATGGTTTCCATATTTACTTCTGACGAAGAACTGATAGCTATTTCGGCACGTGGACTGCGTGTTGTAGTGATGTTCTTTCCGATAATCGGTTTCCAGATGGTGACGTCGAATTTCTTCCAGAGTATCGGGATGGCGAGCAAGGCTATATTCTTGTCTCTTACCCGCCAGATGCTTTTCCTGCTTCCGGCACTGATAATTCTGCCTCATTTCTTCGGTGCGGTCGGTGTTTGGTATAGTATGCCGGTTTCCGATTTACTTGCCAGTTTGGTGGCAATGGTGATGCTGGTTAGCCAGTTCCGTAAATTTAAAAGAGGCGAAGGATAGCGTGAAAAACATGCGGTTCGTGGTAAAGTTAGCTATAACCGGAAAAATAGTATAGATTATTTTTTTGTTTCTTTCCTATAAATCCTTACTTTTGCTATTAGTAAACCAATATTTAGATTGAAGCTATGAATAAGAAATTCGTTGTGAACATCGGTCGCCAATTGGGAAGTGGCGGAAAGGAGATAGGGGAGAAGTTGGCAGCCCGTTTGGGTATCGATTTCTATGACAAGGAGTTAATAACTCTGGCTTCCAAGGAGAGCGGCCTATGCCGTGAGTTTTTTGAGAAAGCCGATGAACGTGCCTCGCAAGGGATTATCGGCGGACTCTTTGGCATGCGTTTCCCTTTTGTGGGAGATGGTGCTTTACCAACCCAGAATTGCCTCAGTAACGATGCGCTTTTCAAGGTGCAGAGTGATGTAATCCGCCAGTTGGCAGCAGAGAAATCCTGCCTTTTTGTAGGTCGTTGTGCCGATTATATCCTGCGTGATCATCCCCGTTGTGCCAATATCTTTATTTCCGCTTCGCATGAAACACGCGTTGCCCGTCTGTGTGCTTCACATCATGTTTCAGAAGAAGAAGCCGAAAATATGATGAATAAGGCTGATAAAAAACGTTCGGAATATTATAACTATTATAGCTATAAGATATGGGGAGCTGCGGCAACCTATCATCTGTGCATTGACTCTTCTGTGCTGGGGATTGAAAAGACTATCGATTTTATAGAAGATTTTGTGAAGCTTAAAATAAAGTGAAACAGAACAATTTCTAACCCGGACCATACCTTCTCCGTATCTGGTCCATACCAACTCCATACCAAGTCCAAGTGTATAGACACGGAGCAAGTACGGAGAAAACACGGTCTTGGTAATATGAAGGGGAAAAACAGAACAAAAAAAAGAGAGACTACAACTGCGTAATCTCTCTTTTCTTTTATATCATCTGATATTACATCATTGTCAGCAATATCATCTGGCCTGCCAGAATACGCAGGAACATTGTCAACGGATAAACAGTAGAATAACCTACTGCCGGAGCGTCATTACCGGATGCCTGATTAGCATAAGCTAGTGCAGGAGGGTCCGTGTTACTACCGGCAATCAATCCCATCAGGGTGAAGTAATTCACTTTGCAGTAGAAGCGGGCAATCATACCGATAATCAGCAAAGGAATAACAGTGATCAGGAAACCATAGCCTACATACAGCAAACCGGAGCCTTCTACCACTGTTTCTACAAAGTGGGCACCGGCTTCGATGCCTACGCTGGCAAGGAAGAGTACGATACCGATTTCACGCAGCATCAAGTTGGCACTCATGGTTGTATAAGTCACCAGTTTCAGCTTATGACCGAAGCGGCCGATAAGAATAGCTACTACCAGCGGACCACCTGCCAGACCGAGTTTGACCGGAGTGGGTATGCCCGGGAAAGCGATAGGAAGACTACCCAACAGGATACCCAGGAAGATACCCACGAAGATAGTCACAATATTAGGCGTATCCAGACGTTTCAGTTGATTACCCAGTACTCCGGCAACACGCTCTACGGCATCTTGCTGCCCAACGACCATTACACGGTCACCTACCTGTAGTATCAGGTTCGGATCAGCAAACAAGTCCATACCGGAACGGTTGATACGGGTTACATTTACTCCATACATACTACGGAAATGGAGGCTGCCTAATTTTTTACCATTGATTTCAGATTTTGTCACCAATATACGGCGCGAAACCATCGGCATGTCTTGTTTTTCCCAGTCCACCTGAATTTCTTTACCGATGAAAGCGGTTACTGCTTCAGCATCTTCTTCGGAACATACAATGAATACCTGGTCGCCGATATGAAATTCCGTATCTTGGTTGGGGATGCTGACATGTCCCTCGTGACGGATACGTGAGCATACAAAAGGACGTCCCATAAACTCTTTGATCTGGATGAGTTTTTTCCCGTCAATAGATTCGTTGCGGACTTCCAGATGTAACATGTGGGGCATGTGCTTCATATCAGAAGTCTGAACGGCCAGTTCATCTTCTTCTTTTTTCAGGTTCACCCGGCAGATGTAGCGGATAGCAATGATGGAACCAATGATACCGACAACACCGAGCGGGTAAGCGCAGGCATATCCCAGTGCGATAGGGTCGCCCGTGTAGTTTAACTGATTCAAAGCTTCCTGTGCGGCACCCAAACCCGGAGTATTGGTGACAGCACCGTAGAGGATACCTACCATCATGGGAAGATCGATTCCCCCGTCGATGAAATAAATACCCAGAGCTACTGCAATATTCAGTACCACAATACCTACTGCAAGCATGTTTAGGGTCATTCCACCTTTCTTAAAAGAAGAGAAGAACGACGGTCCTACTTGTAGACCGATACAGAATACAAATAAAATTAACCCGAATTCGCGGATGAAGTGCAAAATGTGTGTTTCACCCGTAAAACCGAAATGTCCCATCAGAATACCAGTGAAGAGCACAAATGTGACACCCAATGATATCCCGAAAAATTTAATCTTACCCAAAAGCACGCCGACAGATATTACGAATGCATACAAGCATACAATATGGGCGACGGAGGCAGGGTCCCATAACAAACTCTCTAACCAATCCATAGTTACTTTTGTTTATCTTTTTTATTAGCTTATTGAATTTTCGCGCAAAGGTAGGCATTAAAAGGGAGGTGGCAAAGGGTTTGCTGGAGTTTTTCTTTTAGGGTATAGGTAAAGGTGTCAGAGGTTAATTGGGTAGTATGCAGGGATATTAGTTTATACTCTAAAATGTAAGGTGTACTTTGCAATCATGTATATGCATGCGGAATTCATGCTTGCAGAATGTCATTTCTCCATGCGAATTTTACTTAAAAAACCTTGTATTATTAAGTTATTGAGTATATTTGCAAGTCCTATTTTATGCAAATAGGTAAATGAAGAGATTACTAATTATCTTTTTAATTATAAAGTAAACTATGGCAGACAGTAAAGAAAAACTCTTCTCGGACTTTGCTCCCACCACCACCGAACAGTGGATGGAGAAAGTAACAGCTGACCTGAAAGGAGCTGATTTTGAGAAGAAACTCGTTTGGAAAACAAACGAAGGATTCAAGGTAAAACCTTTCTATCGCATGGAAGACCTCGAGGAATTGAAAACGATGGATGCACTTCCCGGTGAATTCCCCTATCTCAGAGGTACCAAGAAAGACAACAACGAGTGGCTTGTTCGCCAGGAAATTAAAGTGGAATGCCCCAAGGAAGCCAATGCAAAAGCGCTGGATATCCTGAATAAAGGTATCGATTCACTGGCTTTCCGTGTAAAGGCAAAAGAACTCAATGCCGAATACATCGAGACTTTGCTTGAGGGAATCTGCGCTGAGTGTGTAGAGCTGAATTTCTATACTTGTCAGGGACATGTGGTAGGACTTGCAGAACTTTTGGTGGCTTACTTCCAGAAGAAAGGCTATGACCTGGCGAAGTTGCAGGGTTCCATCGGTTATGATTTCTTTGACAAGATGCTGGCAAAGGGCAAAGAAAAGGGTGATATGGTGCAAACAGCCAAAGCTCTGATTGAAGCAACTACTGCTCTGCCGAAATACCGTGTACTGAATGTGACAGCTTTGACGCTGAACAATGCCGGAGCATACATTTCCCAGGAACTGGGTTATGCTCTCGCTTGGGGTAATGAATATATGAATCAGCTGACAGAAGCAGGGGTTCCTGCTGCTCTTGTTGCCAAGAAGATTAAATTCAACTTTGGTATCAGCTCTAATTACTTCCTTGAGATTGCTAAGTTCCGTGCTGCCCGTATGTTGTGGGCAAACATCGTAGCTTCTTATGATGCCGATGCTCAATGTGCCGCCAAAATGCACATACATGCTGAAACTTCTACGTTCAACCTTACTTTATTTGATGCTCATGTAAACCTGTTGCGTACGCAGACAGAGGCTATGAGTGCTGCACTGGCAGGTGTAGATTCAATGACAGTAACTCCGTTTGATAAGACTTACGATGCTCCTAATGAATTTTCGGAACGTATGGCGCGCAATCAGCAATTGTTGCTGAAAGAGGAGTCACACTTTGATAAGGTGATTGACCCTGCTGCCGGTTCTTACTATATTGAAAATCTGACTGTATCCATTGCTAAACAAGCTTGGGAACTTTTCCTGGCTGTTGAAGAAGAAGGTGGCTTCTATGCTGCTGTGAAGGCAGGTACGGTGCAGGCTGCTGTGAACGAAAGTAACAAGGCTCGTCATAAAGCGGTTGCTCAACGTCGCGAAGTGTTGCTGGGTACGAATCAGTTCCCGAACTTTAATGAGAAGGCAGGCGAGAAGAAACCGCTGGAAGCTACTTGCTGCTGCGGTGGTCATGATACTTGTGAGAAAGATGTGGCTACACTCAACTTTGACCGTGCTGCCAGTGAATTCGAAGCATTGCGCCTCGAAACAGAAGCTTCAGGTAAGCGTCCGAAAGCCTTTATGCTGACTATCGGTAATCTGGCTATGCGTCAGGCACGTGCTCAGTACTCTTGTAACTTCCTTGCTTGTGCCGGATATGAGGTTGTTGATAACCTGGGCTTCCCGACTGTAGAAGCTGGTGTGGAAGCTGCGATGGCTGCTAAAGCTGATATCGTGGTGCTTTGTTCCAGTGATGATGAATATGCAGAATATGCTGTTCCGGCTTTCCAGGCTCTGAATGGTCGTGCTATGTTTATCGTAGCCGGTGCTCCTGCCAATATGGACGAGCTGAAAGCTGCCGGTATCGAGAACTTCATCCATGTTCGTGTCAACGTACTGGAAACATTAAAGGAATACAACGCTAAACTTTTGAAGTAAGATGAGAAAAGATTTTAAAAACTTAGATATATATGCCGCATTCAAGCCCGCTAACGGTGCTGAGTGGCAAAAGGCTAACGGCATCCATGCTGATTGGAAAACGCCGGAACACATTGAAGTGAAGCCTGTTTATACAAAAGAAGACCTGGAAGGCATGGAACATTTGGGCTATGCTGCCGGTCTGCCTCCTTATCTGCGTGGTCCGTACTCAGTGATGTACACACTACGCCCTTGGACAATCCGTCAGTATGCCGGATTCTCTACAGCTGAAGAATCAAATGCATTCTACCGTCGTAATCTGGCTTCCGGACAGAAAGGTTTGTCTGTAGCCTTCGACTTGGCTACACATCGTGGCTACGACCCTGACCATGAACGTGTGGTAGGTGATGTGGGCAAGGCTGGTGTATCTATCTGCTCACTGGAAAACATGAAGGTTCTTTTTGACGGTATTCCTCTGAATAAGATGTCTGTGTCCATGACTATGAATGGTGCTGTTCTTCCAATTCTGGCATTCTATATCAACGCCGGTCTGGAACAAGGTGCTAAATTGGAGGAAATGGCAGGTACTATCCAGAACGATATCCTGAAAGAGTTCATGGTGCGTAATACCTATATTTATCCGCCTGCATTCTCCATGAAGATCATATCCGATATTTTCGAATATACTTCTCAGAAGATGCCGAAGTTCAACTCTATCTCTATCTCCGGTTACCACATGCAGGAAGCGGGAGCTACGGCAGACATTGAGTTGGCTTATACGTTGGCCGACGGTCTTGAATACCTTCGTGCCGGTGTTGCCGCAGGCATAGATATCGATGCTTTCGCTCCGCGTTTGTCTTTCTTCTGGGCTATCGGTACCAATCACTTCATGGAAATTGCCAAGATGCGTGCGGCTCGTATGCTTTGGGCAAAGATCGTGAAACAGTTCAATCCGAAGAATCCGAAATCACTGGCTTTGCGTACGCACTCCCAGACTTCCGGTTGGTCGTTGACTGAACAAGATCCGTTCAATAATGTAGGTCGTACTTGTATAGAAGCTATGGCTGCAGCTTTGGGACATACTCAGTCTCTGCATACCAATGCTCTTGATGAGGCTATCGCATTGCCGACAGACTTCTCTGCCCGTATCGCACGTAATACTCAGATTTATATTCAGGAAGAAACTTATATCTGTAAGAACGTTGACCCATGGGGAGGTTCTTATTATGTAGAGTCTCTGACAAATGACTTGGCTCACAAGGCTTGGGAGCTTATCCAAGAAGTAGAAAAACTGGGTGGTATGGCAAAGGCTATCGAAACCGGTATTCCTAAGATGCGTATCGAAGAAGCTGCTGCACGTACACAGGCTCGTATCGACTCCGGTTCTCAGACTATCGTTGGTGTGAATAAATATCGTCTGGAGAAAGAAGCTCCGATTGATATCCTCGAAATCGACAATACGGCTGTTCGTCTGGAACAGATTGAGAACCTGAAACGTTTGAAAGAAGGAAGAAATGAAGCTGAAGTGCAGAAAGCATTGGAAGCTATTACCAAATGCGTGGAAACCAAGGAAGGCAATTTGCTGGAACTGGCAGTAGAAGCTGCCCGTGTTCGCGCTACGTTGGGAGAAATCTCTTATGCTTGCGAAAAGATTGTAGGACGTTATAAGGCAATAATCAGAACTATATCAGGCGTGTATTCATCAGAAAGTAAGAATGACAGCGACTTCAAGCGTGCTTGCGAATTGGCCGAGAAGTTTGCAAAGAAAGAGGGACGTCAGCCTCGTATTATGGTTGCCAAGATGGGTCAGGACGGTCACGACCGTGGCGCCAAAGTAGTTGCGACCGGATATGCCGATTGTGGTTTCGACGTGGATATGGGACCGTTGTTCCAGACGCCTGCCGAAGCTGCCCGCGAAGCTGTTGAAAACGATGTTCACGTAGTGGGCGTATCTTCATTGGCTGCCGGACACAAGACACTGGTTCCGCAAATCATTGAAGAACTGAAGAAGCTGGGTCGTGAGGATATCATCGTAATTGCAGGTGGTGTAATTCCTGCACAGGACTATGATTTCTTGTATAAAGCCGGTGTAGCTGCTATTTTTGGTCCCGGTACCCCAGTTGCCAAAGCTGCTTGTCAGATTCTGGAAATCTTGATGGACGAAGAATAAATCTTTCATTCATATAGTTTTAGAGAGGCAGGGTATTGTATTAATATCCTGCCTCTCGTATTTTAAGTATATAGAGATAAAATTAGTTGGTTTTTAATGTCATATTAATCTTTTCTTTAACCAATCCGGTGGATATTTGCGGCATCATTTCTTTGATATCCGTAATCTAATAATTGATATTGCATGAAAAAATTATTACTTCTTTTTATCTCAGCTTTATTAGCTGTAAGTGTACAGGCACAATCAAATGATAAGTCTGGTAACTGGAAACTGATTGTGTCGGATGAATATCCGGCAGATGACATCGGTGTGGCAACGTATGACGTTGTAGCTGACTTTGGAGCAGATCCTACCGGAGTGGAAGACTCGTGGAGTATTTTCCAAACGGCACTTAACAAACTGGGTGAGAACAGGCGTGGTGGTGTGCTTTTTGCTCCTGCCGGCCGTTATCGTATTACCGGGAAACTTTATATTCCTACAGGTGTGACGCTGCGCGGCGAATGGAAACGGCCGACCAAAGGAGTAGCCATACAGGGAACCATTCTGATGGTAGACAATGCCGGAGGAGATGAACTTGAGTCGAAATCTTTCATTACCATGGAGCCTTCCACTGCTTTGACCTACCTCTCCATTTGGTATCCACACCAGGATCCGGATTATATAAAGCCTTATCCGCCGACAGTGCTTTATGGACGTGATGGTGTGTGGGGTAATGAATATTGTAATGTCCGTCATGTAACATTGGTAAATTCTTACAGCGGCATTATCCTTTCCAGAAAGAACGGTGGTGGTTGCCCGAATATCTATGATGTGTATGGAACCCCACTGAGCCGTGGTATTGAGATTGATAACATCGCTGACGTCGGTCGTTTTGAGCAGATATACTTTTCTCCTGATTATTGGGCAGGTTCAGGGCTTGAAGGAGCACCGAAAGCAGGTTCCGCTTTCACTGATTGGATCTACCAAAATGGGGTAGGTATAACAATGCGTCGTAATGACTGGTCTTACACCTGTTTCGTCGATATCGAAGGGTATAATTGTGGTTTTAAGACCGGAAATAGCATGTCCGGTGACGGCAATCCGAACGGTCATAATTACGGTTTTCACCTGAAAGGCTGCCAGACCGGTATTCATGTTGATGGTAGTTCTTCCTCCGGCATTATGTTTACTCGCGTGGAGATGGAGGATTGTGAAAATGGTATCGTTGTATCTTCTGCCGACGGCCCTATTCAGCTTTACGGATGTGAAATATCCGCTCGTGAGAATGCTGTACTTATGGAATCCGGTTCTTCTTCTCGCTTGATGATGGAGCAATGTACTGTAAAAGGGGGAGCGGTGAATAGTATGTCAGGTGATTTTGTCGCTTCGGATTGCGACTTCAATAATAGTACTCCGCAAGTTTTCATAGGTTCGGATGCACGCTGCATTCTTAAGGGTAACCGCTTCGCAAAGAGAGTAGATATTCAAAACAATTCGCTGTTTGAATGTCATATAGATCACACTGCTCTGACGGAGAGGAACAAACTGCCGGAATTTCCTGACTTGCGTGTACCTGAAACAAAACCTGCCCGTGTGGCGCTTTATAATGTCCTTGATTTCGGCATTGAACCTTTCGTTGTGCCTTTCAATGCTTCTACGAATACGCAGAGTATCCAAAATGCGATTCGTAATGGTCTTAATAGTGCGAAGGATGCTACTGCAGCTATACAAAGTGCCCTGGATAAAGCCAAAGCTGATGGGGGGGGGATTGTCTATCTTCCCGGCGGGCGGTATAAGATGCTCGGGACTCTTACTGTGCCTACCGGAGTAGAACTGCGTGGTGCAGCTGATTTTGGGAGTATTCCCCGCGGGCACGGAACCATTTTTGAGGTATATGCTGGTAAAGGACAGCCTTCTGGAGAATCATTTTTGAAACTTGAAGCCGGTAGTGGTGTTCGTGGAATATCCATTAATTATCCTGAACAACTCTCTTCAATGTTGCCTGCGATGGCACAGTATCCGTACACCATTCAGGGGAAAGGGAAAGATATCTATATTGTCAACGTCGGCATACGTGCAGCCTGGAACGGACTGGATTTGTTCAGTAATAAGTGCGATAACCACTATGTGGACTATCTGGCAGGGCATGCCTTCAAGAATGTGATTCGTATAGGCGGAGGTTCGCAAGGCGGTATGGTTAATAACATGCAGTTCAATACCATTGTCTATGCTTGTGGTGCTGAAACAAAGTTTGGATCTTGGTCTAATAATGCCGATGCTGATAATGGCAAGGCATACGATCAGAATATGAAGGAACTTCGTTTTATTACGGTGGAAGACTGTACTGATGAGATTCTTTACAATGATTTCCATTACGGAGGGTACGAGGGTATTGTGTTCGATAAGTCCGATGCAGGCAGGGCTGCTTCCGGCAAGGTACTTGGACTGGGTATAGATGGTTCGATGAATGCTGCCATGTTCAATGCGTTGGGCAGTGCAGGTTTTCCGCTGGTGAATACGCAGTTGGTTGCTCTTGAGGCAAAGAGCACCGCTTTCCCTGATACCCGTTACATTACTTTGGGTGAAACATTTACAGGAAATGCTGAGTTTTATGGCATAGATCTTTGGGGAGGACCTAAACATTCGGCTGTTATTAATAATGGGAACTTGGTATTGAATCTGGCCAATTTTTCGACTACCGGCAACGTTTATCATTTCTATTTGCCTAAATCAACCGGAAAGGCCAAGATGCACAATGCGGTAGTAAATATGAAGTCTGACGCTAGTATTGCTAACTCAAGTCATGAGAAGCAGGCATTCGTTGGTGCCAGTGTCCTCGATATAGAATCGTGGAGAATTAAGCTGATGGGTGAATGGGATTGCAATCTCACGCTTACACCTGTTTTTGAGGCTACCGATGCCTTGTTGAGCCGCACTAAGTGGAGCATCACTGCCAATGTGAACAATGGGAATGCCCGTAATGCCATTGACAATAATGTATCCACCAGATGGGACACAGGACAGTCACAAAAAAACGGTCAGATGGTTACTGTGAATATGAATGCTGCCAATAAGCTGAACAGAATAATCCTGGATTCTTCAAAAAGTCCCGGTGACGGTCCTGCCGGTTATGAACTGTATGTGAAGAATGGCGCTAACGCTGACTGGAAACTTGTAGCCGAAGGGAAAAACGGCACTTCCGTACTGATTATCGGTTTCCCGGAAGAGACGGCAACACACTTCAAAATTACTCAGACCGGAACGAAGGGCGGATATTGGTCTATCCACGAACTCTATGCGGCACTAGTGAATGATACCCCTACAAGTATATCACCAGAGGTTGCCGAACCAGCTGGAGAGATTTATTATTATGACGGTCAGTTGGCTTGGAGTGGATTGAAAAGCGATGTAGACAATCAGGTTGAAATCATTGATTTGTCGGGACGACGCGTATTATCACAGCAAGTGAATACTAATTCCTTGCAATTATCCGGTATGCAAGGCGGGTTCTATATTGTGGTGGTCAGTGATGGTACGAATGTGTTGCGGAAGAAACTGTTCTTTAAAGAATAAAAGCCTTGACCGGAGTGTGATTTCACGTTTGGTTGATGAGAATTATAAATTGTTTGTTTTTAGTCTTTATATTGATTATCAATGTGTTGTATTTACCAAATGTTTTTTTGGTAATGTAAAAGCATTTACCGCAGGATGTAACGACTTTTACCGCTTATTGTAACGCTCTTTACCTCGGTATGTAACGACCTTTACCTCGGCGTGTAAATGAAGTTACCGTGTGGGGTGAGGGTTGTTACCATGAAATGAAACAGCCGTGTCCTCGTAAGGTGAAATTCATTCACCTGCCGGGGAACGGCTGTTTGTTTGTAAGATATAACTGGCCGTCTGTTGTATGATAGATAGCAGAAACCTTGTTGCAAGCCCAATTTCCTGGCCAGTGCCATCGCTTTTTGTTGTTCGGCAGGCGAGAGTAAAGTTTCTCCTTTCCGTTTCTGATAATATCGTCTGATTCCTCAACTGCCTATCAGCCCATAGCGGAATATTCCTGACGCACTGACAGCCAGTGCTTCCGTGGTGCGGACAAAAACTTTGGCATAGCGCACTTTTTGGTTGAAACGGTAATATTCGCATTTCCTTGTCATGGCTTCAATTGTTTTCGGGTTCAGTGTCGGCATAAGGGCAATCTGCTGTCGCGCACAGACCAAAGTTATGGGGAACTCTTGAATAATCGAATGATTCTTTTTCCACTGTGTTTTCAATTAAATGATTGTGCGGCAAAGGTACGATATATATCACAGATTGAGGCAGATTATAAAATGATATTCTGTGATATTATGACTTGTTTTTATAAAGTATGTTTGACTGAAATATCAGGATTATCTTTTACAAATAAAAAATCCGTTACTTCCATATCATACATCAGTAACGGATTTACCCTGTCAAACAATCTGATTACTTCGTTAGATTCCTATATCTCTGTAAAGCTTCCAGATAATAGTAGTCTGCATAGTTCAGCGGCACATCAATTTCCGAGCCATGAGGAAGTGAACCGGTGGAGTGCATCAGTACAAATCCTTGGTTGCTGTCTTTCACTGCCAAATATTTATCACTGGAAAGATTCTTCAGAATGGTTTCGGCATAGTCGAAGTATTTCTTTCCTTCCGGAGCCAAGGTGCTGAGTTCAAGTAATGCTGAGGCTGTGATGGCTGCTGCCGAAGCATCTCTCGGAGTGCTTTTACCTACCGGTGCGTCATAGTCCCAATATGGAATGCAGTCGTCGGTAGTTACTCTTTTCATAATCATATCCGCTATGTTTGTAGCTTCTTGAAGGAAAGCAGTATCTTTTGTTTCGCGATAACATGAAGTGTAGCCATATACTGCCCAAGCTTGTCCGCGCGACCAGGCAGAACCATCGTTTTTACCTTGATAAGTACCTTTACTTTCCACTGTGCCATCACTGTTGTAACTGATGACATGATAAGAGGTATAATCCGGACGGAAATGATGTTTCATAGTGGTCTGGGCATGTTTAACAGCTGTTTTGTAATAAATACTGTCACCAGTCAGCCGGGTTGCATTAAACAATAAATCTAAGTTCATCATGTTATCAATGATAACCGGAAAATTCCAGTGTCCGAAGTCCCACGAGCGGATACAGCCAATTTCTGGATTGAAACGTGCGCGGAGATTATCTGCTGTTTCCACGATTATGCTTCTGATGCTGTCATTAGGAGCCAGACGGAGAGCATTGCCGAAACTGCAATTGATCATGAAACCTAAATCATGCGTATCTTTGAAACTTTTTATCGGATTCAGTAAATTCGTATATTTGATAGCTTCTTCTTTTAATTTCTCATTTTCTGTCATCTCATAGGCATACCATAGGCTCCCGGGGAAAAAACCGCTGGTCCAATCGTAGATATCGGTCAGATGCCTTTTACCTGTTATTTCAACAGATGGATTAGGTAAAAGAGCTTTTTGGAATGAATCGGGACTTCGTTCCAATTGGCTGGTAAGAAAGTCGGTGTCATATCCCGCCCATACAGATCTGGGAAGTTTTGCAGAGTCAGCAAGCTCATTTGCCGTCAATTCCAATTGATAGGAAGCAACATCTAAAGCTTCTTTTGCCCATGATTCCTGATTCATATCTGTTTTCTTTTGACAACTGACGAGCCCCAATAATAGAGCGGCTATAATTAATCTGTTTATTTTCATACTAAAAATTGAATTATGATTATTACTATACTACTTAATCTTCTGATTGATAGACTACGTTTGCAGGGATTAATATCTGTTTCTCCTTTTGATTTCGGAAAATGATAATTTCCACTACTTTGGTAAAATCAGCCTGTTTAGTGTATTTTATCATATCCGCCAATGTGTGAATATCGTTTCCTGCCAATGAAAGAATTACGTCATTAGGTTGTATAAAGTCACGTAATGGACTTTCCAATGCATCAACAGCAATGACATATACACCTCGCTTAGAATCCATTCCGGTAGCGGAACGTTCTTCTTCCGAATCCAGTTCTTTCAAAGACAATCCTGACCAGCTTTTAGTGACTATGTTTTTAGCTTTATGCGCATAAATAGTCGGGAGGGGCATTTGGGGGTGTTTAGCCAGTTGTTTTAAATTAGGAGAAACCACTCCGAACTTATCCATCTCAAAGTTCTTGAAACCACATAAAGGAGTTATCTTTGAAATCTCCACAATACTGAAGTCACCAATGAGGGCATTTTTGAATGTCACGGGATAAACAACAGAATGTTTGTCTGTATGATTTCTAATTGCCTTCTGATATGACAGGCTGTCAGTAAATAAATTGTAATCTGTCTCTGCTCCCCAATTAGAAACTCTGATAGGACGATAAGGACGCATTATCAGATTTCTGACAAACACATCACCACTGTTTTTGAACCATACATGTGGGTGGAATGTATTATTAACTATTATATTGTTTTCTACAACTCGATAAAAACCTTCTCTTAGCTTTATCCCTCCACCCAAGCAAAGATTATTGTAAATATGATAATTACTGGAACCATCATCCAGGTCAATATCCCAACCACGGTCACATCTGAATCGGTTGTACCGTATTATATTTTCTTTTTTAGCGTCAAGAAGGATGATGTCAGGCTCTACTGCAACCAAGCTGTCCATTTGGGAACGATTGCTTCTCCAAAAACGATCTCTGCCCCAGGAATTAAATGAACCGTGATCACCTGTTTCTCTTACAGTGTCGAAAACATCATTGCACTCAATAACATGTCCTCCCCAAGTACCTTCACTAATGTTGATACCTGCACGTGGGGTATGGTAGATACTGTTATGGCTAATAGTGATGGAACTGCACATTGATAATTGCACTCCGGCAACTTGTTTTTCGTAAAGTCCTATATGATGAATCAAATTGTCATAAACTAAACACTCTATTGGATAATTGTCCGTTTTAGAACCGGGGGTACGATCAATCTGTGGTATAGCTATGGATTCTTCATACCTGAATGAAGGAGAACGCACGGCTTCAGGATCACCTGCGAAACAAATTCCACTGGCACCTATCTGAGACAAATGACAACCAATGACAGAAGATTGGTAATTATATTTAGAGAAGAATATCGCATTACCTCCTAAATTGTAGAAATTACAATCTTGTATCCTACAGTTTTCACTACCCTCCAGTAGAATACTGCCGCCCCGATATATGGCCCAGTCCGAGCGCAATAAGGGCTCATAATGTTCCATAAAAGTTCGGGTGGTTTGGGTAAACTCAATATCCCTTATAGTAATATTCTGTACCGGCCTTTCCTTACTTCCTCTCAATTCAACCAGATGCTTCAGTTGGGGAGTTTCTAATACGACCTCTTCAATATTTTCGTTAGGTATAGGATAATAATAGAGTATTCTGTTTTTTGGGTCATAATACCATTCTCCCGGTGCATCCAATTCTTCGAAAATATTTTCCACCATTCGGTTTTGTACATGTCCGGGAGAAGGACGGTTGTTTTGCCAGCCTCCTTCCAATTGCAAGATATTATTCTTGTCCTTCCCGATAATTTGATAATGGACATCTCCCCAGTCTGACGCATGCATGACATGTAGATATCCCTCTTGAGGTGCTTTCCATTTCTTGATTCTTTCGATAGAAGTAGCTTGAGCCGAGGTGCCGTTAAATCTGACTGCGGTAGAATCAAAATTAGGGTATCGGGCCATTGGACGATAGCTGCCATTGACAAATAGCTGATCCATTATCACTGATTCCTTTACTGAGAATTTCATGATATTCTTCTTGTAATATTTCCAGTTGGGATGAAGAGTTGCTCCGCTTGTAATAATAACTTTTTCTTTAGGATATGCACAAATTACAAGTTGTTTTTCTTCATTTCCATCTTCGGATGTTAAAATGAGTGGTTGTTCCAACCGGTATACTCCCTCACGTAGGTAAATGGTTGTCACTCCATTTTGCTTGCGCGCTTCTTGCTTTGCCTTTTCTATGCTTAGAAAAGGAGAATCAATGCTTCCTTTTCCTGTATTTTTTCCATTGGGAGACACAAAATATTGTGTCTGTGAGTATACATAATTTGTTCTGACGAAGCATAGTAGAAACAAATAAAATATGATCTTTCTTCCCATTTTAGTATTACTTTACCGTTATACTCTTTATTATTGCAGTTGACATTTTAGTATTCTCTTTTTACCATTGATTCCCACTTCAAGTTCTATTCCGTTTTTGGCTTTTGCTTTAAATTCAGCCGAGATATCAACTTTTCTATTTATATCTTTGATAGGATATATTACAGTTATATACCTCACTGTTTCTTCATTTGTTTTTTCAACATTAAATGCAAAAGCAGGGCGCTTCGTACGATGGCGATAGGATGTGGAGTACCAACCTTCTTCCTCTTCCATCTTTATTTCTTTATTTGCGAAACACTGCAATGCTACATTGCTGTCGCCTTTGTAGACGGTAGTTAATTTCTTATTTTGAAAATCGATGTTTACTTTTCCATCACAGAGTTGGTAGTGCAAATTTATAGTTCCTTGTGCTGTTCCTATAGCTTCATCTACAATAACAAAATAAGAATTGTCTATGAAGAATATATAACGCCGGTGTTTTAGTTCCTTATAACTCGGATTCTCTGTCACCAGTACTTGTATATCACCATCTGCTTTCCATAGTTTGGTTACAGACTGCGTGCCCTCTAAATTTTGGTTATTTAATGTCAGTGTGTTATGTACGGCTGTTTGTCGGAACCAATTACGGAGTTTCGCTACTTCTTCATCGCCGCCATATACGTATGAGCCTGAATCCGGGAACAAATGCTTGCCGTTAAACCACAATTCGAAGGTGCCATTATCGGGTTGGCAATGCCATTCTCCCTTTGGACCGGCTTTTATCATCATTATTGTGGCATCTTTATCCCACCCGTTACGAAATGTGAAAAAGCCGGAAGTGAGAAAGCCTTTAGATAAATTATCCGGTACCTTGCCTTCCTTCCCCAGAGTAGCAAAATAGCGTATTTGTTCATTGTCAGGGAATAATTTAGTCCAATTCCGGAATCTGTTCCATGTGCTTTCCCGGCTGGCATCGCTGAAGCATGGGTACGTATAATCAGGGAAATTAAGATTCAGAAAAAAGACAATCATTCTCTCTACAGTTTTGATATATGATTGTGGAAATTCATTGTGGAATCCATTGGATTCTGCCATAAATAATGCTTTCTGAAATATATCGATGCAAGCGGCATGGTACCCCAAGTCTAATTCATACTGTCCTCCATCCTCGTATACTTGTTTCTCTATTTCTCTATTCAAAATCTTGATGCCACTTTCTCTCCATGAAACGGCTTCTTTAAATTCGGGGAAGAATACACCTGCATAAATCATGCGTTGCGCTTCGAATAACAGATGGTTTCCTTCTGCTGAATAGTTATGAAGTACATGAAAGGCGTGACACCGGTAGTTCACGAGAAATTCCGTCAGAAAGTCTGCTGTAAATGAAGGTGATGAAAGAAAAAGTGTAAATTGGTTGATCTGGTCTGCCAGACGGTGGCTTGTCTCTAAGGGTCGCCAGGCAAATCGCACATTTTCTGTTATACCTTTGGTCTTGCTATGGCTTAGTATCTCATACTCTTGTGTATCAATTTCGAGTAAGGGATTCTTTTGAATCCAGTCTCTATATTGATAAACCCATTCTTTGGCATATTTTTCGTCTTTACTTAAATAATATGCTTTTCCCATGGGGATAAACCACTTATGGCGGTGCAATTGCCAGCGTAGTTCATTATCTTTCACCGGCCAGTATTGCCAATTGATGCTTTTCCCATAATTGAAAGGCTCGTAACCATCGTGTACATAAAATGTATGTTCTAATGCTTTATCTGCCCATTCTTGCTCTTGTTTGCTGATGGTAATGCTATCAAGATTAATGGTGGGATTAATTATTCTTTTGCGATTCTGGTAATATTTTAGAAGGGCTTTTGCAGCATCTTCCTTGTTTCCTTCATTATATAGTTGATTTACCTCTTCCAATCCCGGGTAGCTTAAGTCCAGCAAAGTAAATACATCTTCATTCAGTGATTGTGCCCATACCGTATTGGTAAAAAAACACAGATAAAAGCAGAGTATTATGGTAGGCAGCTTTTTCATTGTATATTGTTTATAATGAATATATCTATCTTCTTGTGAGATGAAAGAGAGAGGAATAAATTGAATATAATACTACAAAATATTCCTCTCATACATTCTCATAAAAGCATCAAAAGGATTGAACTTATTATTCTCCTATTGGGAAAATATATTTTTCATATTGGAGAAAATAAAAACGCCCATTTATGCTACTTTTATTTTCTAAACGTCACTTAATATCCCGGATTCTGTTTTAATAACGGATTAGAAGTCATTTCTTGTTCCGGAATCGGGAATAAGTAACAATCTTTCGTAAATTGAAGTGCGATGTTGGAAAATGCCGGCCAACCATCACGCCCAGGTGTCCAGTATTCTTTCAGTTCACTAACCAGAATGTCCCAACGTGCCATATCAAACATCATATGTCCCCACTCGAAACCTAACTCACGAAAGCGTTCCTGTTGTAGATATTTCATTAGATTTTCTTTATTACCTGCAATATCTACGCCTTGAACAGTACCGATTTGTTCAACAGACGGCATTTTAACCCTATTCCTTACTCTGTTGATTAATGAAACAGCTTTGGACAAATCATTTTCATGGATACAAGTTTCTGCATATAGTAAAAGAACATCTGCATAGCGCATCACAATCATATTCATTGGGCTATAGCCACCCTTTCCTCCAAGTTTCCCAACAATGTACTTTACTACACAATGATTACTGGTTTTAGAATATCTGCTCTTGAAGTTTGCGTTGTTCTGCCCCGTCTTCTGTATAAACTCATCAACGGTAGGGGAATCTTCATACCAAATTGTGTATTTTAAACGAGGATCTCTGATTTCGTAAGGTGCAGTGGCATTAAATTGCGGATCCTTTGATTCATAGTTGTAATTGAATATAGGACCGGGAGTAGCACCTGTACGGTCAATATATGTGCTGGCTACTTTATACCCATTAAGAGTCTCAAATAAGTCACAGTAATATTCAGTTGGTTCCAGGTAACCAAATCCTCCTGTGAAATTCATATTCGCTTCGGCAGGTGGATTTATAAAGTCCATGAAGCGATTCATTGCATATTGTCCTGTGGCAGCAGGGCGGGATGGATCATATTGAATTTCATAAATGGATTCTATTCCATTTTCACCATCTGGCCAGAATTGATCATAATAATGAGGAGTTAAGTCATAATCGGGATTTTGTACATCAACCAATGCTGCAAACTCTTTTTTGGCATCTGCCCATCTTTCTTCATATACGTATACTTTCCCTAAAAATGCTTGAGCAGCACCTTTGGAAGCGCGTCCCAAGTTAGCTGTGCCGCGATACTCTTTAACAGAGGGCAGCAATTGTTTTGCCTTCTCAAAATCTGCAATAATCTGAGTGATGACTTCTGACTTTGGAGTTCTGGGCTTTAAAACTTGGTCATAACTAACCTGTGGTTCTGTGAATAAGGGTACATCTCCAAATAAAGTAACCAAAGTGAAATAAGCATATCCACGTATAAAATAAGCTTCTCCCAATGTTCTATCGAACACCTGCTGGCTAACGTTAGCAGGCTTTTCTGTATTAGTAAGAATATTGTTGGCGCATGCGATTCCTTTGTACATGTTTTGCCAACACTGGCGGGTGAAATCCAGGCTGGAAGAAACCATAGGGAGGCGTCCGTTGTATGGATTGAACACACCGCAACGACTGGTTGCCGTTTCTCCTGCAAAAGGAGTAATTCCATCTATCATCGGAAAAAACTCTGAGGGATATCCGGTCATGACCGAATACATGCCATTGGCTGCTGCTGCAAAATCATCATCAGTTTTGAAGAATGTACCTGCAGTCAATTGATTCTGAGGATAAGTTGTCAGGAAATCTTCGCAAGAAGACAAGAATATACTTGCTACTATTCCTATTAATAAATATATCTTTTTCATATTTCTCTATATTTTTATGTTTGGAGATGATTGACATTAAAATTTCAATGAAAGTCCCATTGATACAGATTTACTTACCGGATAGTATCTCACAGTGCCATCTTGTTGGGTATTGGTGGTTTCCGGATCGAATCCTATATATTTGGTAAACAAGAAGGGATTTACTGCATTAAAGAAAATGCGTAGGTTGCTAATTCTCATCTTCTGTGTAAAACTTTGGGGTAAAGTATAGCCTATCTGAATATTCTTTATGCGGAAGAAACTGGTATTTTGCAATACCTTTTTGTGTCCTTCCGGGGCGTTGGTGCCGAGGCCTGTCATTGCAGGATATTTGCCGGAAACAGTAACATTGCCATCTTCTCCAACAATGGTACGATTGTCGAAATATTCTTTATAGATGTTACAGAATCTGGGGCTGATTCCACCATAGCTGTTGTCATAATAGACACATTTTTTTGATTCTCCACTCGTTGCTACAGACAGGTCGATGCCTTGCCATTCTGCCGTCAGGTTAATTCCATATACTAATTTTGGGTCACGGCTACCAAGGAAGGTTTTGTCTTCTGTATCTATTTTGTCATCTTTATTGGTGTTTTGGATGATATAGTTACCCGGACGAATGTCGCCATTCGGTTTTACACTGTTATTAACTTCATCCCAGTTTTGATAAATGCCTATTGTTTTATAGCCAAAATAAGAATTGATAGGATACCCTTCTTTAATCCAAAGATCATTTTCTATTTGGAATGGAGCTACACCTCCCATATTTGTTACTTCATTTTTATTGTGTGCAAGGTTGATAGATATGGCATAATGGAATTTCTTAATAATGTCATTCCAACTTGCGCTGATTTCCCATCCGCGATTCATTACTTCACCAACATTGATGACGGGGCCATTTAAATATCCTGTAGAATAAGGTATGGTAGCAGTAAACAGCATGTCTTTTGTACGTTTGTCATACCAGTCAAATGTAAAGTTCAGCCTATTGTTCAATACTGTCGCATCAACGCCTATATTGGTAGTGGTAGTGCTTTCCCATTTGATATCCTTATTGCTCATGTCTGTCTGGTAATAAGCAGGGGATATCGCATTTGGGGTTCCTAAAGGATAACGGTCGGTCAATTTGTAACTACTTACCCATGCAAACGACTTGATATTGGCATTTCCCAGTGTACCATAACCTATTCTTAACTTTAAATTGTTTAGCCAGGATATATCTTTCATAAACTCTTCTTCACTGATGCGCCATCCGGCTGATACAGAAGGGAATGTACCCCATTGGTTTCCCGGCGCAAATACTGATGAACCATCTCTCCGGATATTGGCCTGGAAGAGATATTTACCCATATAGTCATAATTCACCTGTCCGAAAAGAGAAACTACGGTATTTTCTGTCATGTTACCATTTAAATAATCAATGGTGTTGCCGGCATCAATTACCCGTAACTCGTTGCCGGGAAAACCTGTTTTCTTACCGGAAAGATTCCCTGATTTAGCCTTTTCTGCTGTAAATCCGACAAGCACTCCTAAAGTATGTTTTTTTGCAAATACTTTGTTATAAGTAAGCAGCTCTTGTATCTCCCATTTTTGACTGTCTGAATAGTTGCTGGTAGCTTCAGCATTAGTTTCAGTGGCATAAATGCTTTCAGGGGTTTCATAATCATACACTGTATAACTTGAGTGCCAATAATTTTTTTTGCTCCATATATACTGTTGATTATAAACAGATTTAAATTTCAATCCTTTTAGAATTTCCCATTCCAGAAAAAAGTTTGCCCGCGTGGTGAAAGTATTACCTTCAATCATTCTTACATAGTTTGGATCGCTGAGATACATCATGGACAAAGGCATTGCTTGTGATGCATCATACTGTCCGGGCAGACTGCGAAGGGGCAGTCCGTATGAACCATCAGGCATATATTGTGGAACGCTCGGATGCATGAGTAAAGCGTTTTTAGAATAATGATAGATATCCTCACGGCTATCAGTATTGGCGACGCTGGCTTCTATATTGACTCCTATTTTGAATTTCTTATTGAAGGCATAATCAAAATTAGAACGGAAATTGAAACGGTCATAATCTGTCAGATGAATGACTCCTTCTTGTTTGATATATCCGGCTGAGATAGCATATTTTGCCTTTTCAGTACCACCTTTCATGGAAAGATAGTAGTTTTGTATAGGAGCATCATTCTTATAAGCATAATCCCACCAGTTGAAGCCTTTGCCGAGAGTTTCAGGTGCGTGGTTACCACTCCAGGGCAGAGTCTGATTGCTCCATATGGCTTCTTCATTCTGCTTTATTGCCATTTCTGTAGCATTTAGCACATTTGGCATGTGAGAAACGCTTTGCCAGCCATATTCAGCGGAAACTTCTACTTGCATAGCTCCTGTTTTGCCTCTTTTAGTGGTGATGAGGATAACACCGTTGGCAGCTTTTGAACCGTAAATAGCTGCTGATGCCGCATCTTTCAGAACCGATATGGTTTCGATATCTCCCATGGCAATGTTATCCAATGTACCCTCAAAACCATCAACGATAACCAATGGTTGTGTTCCTGACATGACTGAGCCTATACCTCGCACTTGGATTTTAGATGCCGAACCGGGAGCGCCGTCTCCCGCCGTGATTTGCACGCCTGGTAGTTTCCCCTGCAATGCTTGTGCAGAACTGGTTGCTGTAATTTTAGTCAATTCTTCACCATTAACGGAGGATATGGCACCGGTTAAATTCACCTTCTTCTGTGCGATATATCCTGTTACGACTACTTCATCCAGTATTTCTGTGTCTTCTTTTAAAATGACGGAGAATTCATTTTTACCCTCTACAGATATTTCTTGCGTAATATATCCGATGAATGAAATGACGAGAACTCCTTTTTTAGGGGCATCAAAACTAAATTCGCCATTTATGTCGGTAATGGCTCCAATTGTCGTTCCTTTAATAGAAACATTAGCACCGGTTATAGGGCCTTGGCTGTCTCTTACAACACCTGATATCTTTTTATTCTGCAAGATATTCTCAATAGAGGTCCGCCCTGTTGATGCTATTGCATCATTTGCCTTAGTTTGTACCGGAAAGCAACAAGCACAAGCTAGTAACGAAAGCATGAGCATTCGTTTGGTGTAAAATCTTCTTTTGTCCATAATTTTTTAGTGTTAATTTATGTATTAGAAATTAGTGTTATCTTTTATTGTGCCTTATTGAAACAAAAAACCAATGATTCTTCTTTTATATCTTTGGGGAGTGTGATTCTTGTTTTTCCGTTTCTACAGATATACTTCATCTGTTTTCCGTTTTGTAGCAGCGTGATTTTACCGATGGGGATGTTACCTTCCCATTCTATATATTCAGGAAGCTTTTCATTTTCAGGGAGTGCATAAATTGCATACAATGTTTTTCCGTTTTTATTGGCTGTAAACCAGATGTTTCCAAAATGATAGTTAGGTGTTGTGCGTGTATCATAGATGGCTTTACCATTCTTACGGAGCCATTCGCCTACTTTTTCTAAGCGTTGATATACGACGTCATCGATATTACCTTCTCCGTCGGGACCTACATTCAATAGAAGACATCCCCCTTTGGCAACCACTTCAGCCAGAGTGTTTATTACCCATTCTGAAGTTTTGTATTTTGGATTAGGATTCCATCCCCAGGTGTTACTAAATGTTATGCAACTTTCCCATGGGAAATTTTGCTGCTCTTGTGGAATTGCTTGTTCTGGAGTTTGGTAATTTTCATTTTTACCGGGAATGGTTCTATCAACGGTAATTAATCCGGGTTGTTTTTTGCGAGCATTATGCACTATTTCATCTAACTTAATGTCTTGTTGAGGTTTTCTTACCCATCCGCCATCTAACCAAAGAATATCGATTCTTCCGTAGTCAGACATTAACTCATCAATTTGATTGGCAGTATATTCTTGATATTTAGCCCATTTTTCCGGATATTTCTTAAGATCGTAATTGGGATTGCGTGTAGGGGTTGCAAAAAACGGATCCCAATAATTCTCATTGTGCCAGTCTGGTTTTGAAAAATAAGCTCCGATCATGAAACCTGATTTGCGAAAAGCTTCAAAGACATGGTAGGTAATATTGCTATATTTTCCTTTTTTATAAGGTCCTTTAGTGACAGTATAGTCTGTATATTTGGAGTCGAACATACAGAAACCATCATGGTGTTTAGTAGTGAAAATCAAATATCTGAATCCGACTTTCTTCATAAATGTAGCCCATTCGGTTGGCTCAAAACGGCTTGGCTTGAAGGATTCAGATAGTCCCCAATACCATTTCTTAAATTCACAATAGGTACTTCCCGGACGTGCCTCTCTGCGACGGTCAGTAAACCATCGGTCTTCTGAACATAATGCCCATGATTCTGCAATGCCGGGAACCGAATATATTCCCCAGTGGAACATAATGCCAAGCTTTGAATCTTGCCACTTTTCTATCTTCTCTAATACGGATGGATCTGTAGGCCATTCGTATTCTTTGGAGGTTTCGTGGATAAAAGTTTGCTCTTTAGAGACCAAATCGTTTTGACCATTCACAATAAGTGATAAATTGATCCCGATTAATAAGGTTAATAGTTTTTTCATTGTATCGTTTTAATGGAGTTATTATTAATGCTTTTCATTATTCCTGCTTTTTTGTTTGATGTAAAGGTAGGGTGTGTTTTTTTATATTCGCTTTACTCTTGTAGAAACGACTTGAGGTATTGTATAGAATGCTTTTATTTTTGTTGAAGTAGCTTTCGTTTTTGTGTAATATATACTTAAATAGCCTGTAAACAGGCTATTTAAGTGGAAAAATGAAGTGGATTTTCAATTTCTTTTTTAGGTTTGGCTGTGATTGCTTTTGCCGTTTTTCCCATATTCTGATGGCAGGCAACCAAAATATTTCTTGAAACTTGTAGCAAAGTAGGAAGGTACATAACCAACCATGCTACTAATTTCAGACACTGTATATTTCCCTTCTTTCAGCAATTTACAAGCATAATTGAATCGCATCTTGCGAATAAATTCATTGGTCGATTCACCAGTCAATGCCTTCATTTTAAGGTGAAGGTTGGAACGGCTCATACACATCTCACGGGCGAATTCGTCTGTTGTAAATTCGGCATCATCCATGTGCTTTTCCATAACTTCAACCGCTTTTTTTAATAAATCTTCGTCTAATGGGTTGAGTGCTATTTTTTCGGGCTCGATTTCTAAAGATTTGGAGTAGTATTCTATAGCGCGGTGCCGTGTCCGGAATAAATTCTTTATTTTAGTCGTAATCATAACTAACGAAAACGGTTTGGGTATATAGTCATCTGCTCCTACTTGTAAACCTTCCAATTGTTCTTTAAAATCAGTCTTGGCAGAAAGAATAATGACGAGGATATGGCAAGTACGCAAATTTTGTTTAATGAGTTTGCATAGTTGTATTCCATCCATGACGGGCATCATTATATCGGTCAAAACAAGGTCTACTTCTTGTTCTTTTATTATAGCTATTGCTTCTTCTCCATTTTGAGCTTTTAGGATTTGGTAATTTTTACCTAACTCGTCGCTCAAGTATTGTAGAATATCGATATTGTCCTCCACGATCAATATGCTTTCTTTATTATTTTTATTCGTCTCAGTTATGTCTTCTTTTTCTTGTATGTTTTCTGTATCTGTAATGTACATATCTTGATTATTGGTTGTATGAACTTCAGTTTCTTGTTCTGTGGCTTTTTCTTCAGGTTTATAGACAGACTCGTCTGTTGGTAAAAATACAGAAAAAACACTCCCAACACCCTCTTGGCTTTCCAGTTCAATCCTTCCATGATGCAAATCTACTAATCGCTGTACTATGGATAAGCCAATACCGCTGCCCAGATGTTCGTTATCTACTTGGTAGAAACGCTCAAAAATTCGTCCTTGTTTGTCGTTAGGTATACCACTTCCAGTGTCTTTCACCTGAAGTAATAACATATCATTCTCCTCTTTCAGTTTTATAATGATGCTTTTTCCTTCCCCGGTGTATTTAAAAGCATTGGAAAGCAGATTGTTGGTTATTAGTTCCAGATAGCTGGGGTCACAGAGGATGTTTTGTCCTTCTACTTCAGAGTAGAAGTTATAGTCTATTTTTTTATATTGGGCCATTTTCTTGTAAAAGAGAAAGCTCTCTTCAATAGTTTGGTGAATAATATTGTATTTAACTTTAAGGTTAAATACGCCTAATTCAGCACGTCGGTAATCCATTAGTTGGTTTACTAGGTGCAGCAATCGATTCGTGTTTCGTTGTATATGTTCTAGCTGCTTATGTATCCAGCGGTCGTTCACCTTATCCATAATTTCTTGTAGAGGAGCAAGGATTAGGGTGAGTGGAGTACGTAACTCGTGTGAGATGTTGATAAAGAAACGTAGCTTCATTTCGTTTACTTCCTTTTGTTTCTCTTTGTCCATGCGTTCCATTTGGAGCTGCATCTTCATATTTTTCCGCATCCAGAAATATCGGAGGATGAAGGTGAAAATCATTATAAGCGCAAATACAAATAGTAAGATAGCCCACCACGTCTTATACCATACAGGTAGAATTATAATCTTCAGTTGGGTTGGTTTCTCATTCCATTTTCCGTTGTTATTGGAAGCTTTTACGAGAAAATGATAAGTACCGTGTGGTAGATTCGAGTAAGAGGCTGTACGCAATATATCTGAGTAATACCATTCTTTATCGTACCCATCCAATTTGTATGCAAATGTGTTATGATTGCCGGAAATATAATTTGAAACAACAAATTCCAGTGAAAATACTGATTGGGCAGCTGTTAATGTAATGCTTTCCGTGATATTGATATTTTTTTGTAATATACCGGAATCGTCGCCGGGAAGGATGGTTTTATTGAAAAGTCGTAATCGTTTGATGACAACTGGGGGAGTATAGGGGTTATCTATTAATTGATCTGGATGAAAGGTGGTAATGCCATTGATTCCTCCGAAGTACATTTCTCCATTTTCAGTGTGGCAGAAGGAATTGTTTGTGAATTGGTTACCCTGCAATCCGTCGTTGTCTGTATAATTCTTGATTTTTTCTGTTTGCGGTTGGAAGCGACTCAATCCTTTGTTAGTACTTATCCAGAGTTCTCCATAAGAGTCTTCCAGAACTCCGTGGACTATATTGTTAGGAAGTCCGTTGGCTGTGGTGTATTGCTTGAATTCTTTCTTATTTATATCAAAGCGGTATAAACCACTTCGGGTACTTATCCAAAAAAGGCCATTGTGGGACTCGTATATACTGTTGATAAAATTGTGATTGGCAGAAGAACCTTCAGGTAATAATGGAATACTTTTTAGTTCATTATCTGTTTCAATATAAGTACTGATTCCTTTTTCACCGCAGAACCACAAGCGTTGTTCGCTGTCACGGAAAATGGTAGTGATATGATTCGTTTTTATTGGCTTTTTATCTTGGTCGGTGGCGTAAGTTGTGAATGTCTTTTTGTGTGGGTTGAAGCGTACAATAGAGTCAAGTGTACTTATCCAAAGGTCTCCATTGCTAGCCGGTACTATGGAATATGCGTGCTTTATGTTGGAATTGTACGTTTCAATATGTTTCGAATGACGGTGTAGAATGCTGAGCCCTCCGGCATGTGTGCCAATATAAACCAAATTTTTAATTTCGTCTATATAGATTGCTTTTATATCATTTGATCTCAATCCATCTTTTTGTGTATAATGAGTAAAGGTGTTTGTATGTTTGTCGTAGTGATTCACACCTCCACTGTTAGTACCAATCCAGAGCCCTTTTTGTTTATCTTCTATGATACATGTGATTACATTGTCATTTAATGAATTTCGCTCAGACATATATCGTATATTTTGGAAACAACTTTTGAGAGGATGATAGTAGTTCAGTCCTCCAAAGTAGGTACCTACCCACATGCCTCCTTGAGAATCCATAAAGATGCTACGAACAGAGGTTTGTGATAAGCTTGTTTGTTTTTGTAGGTCTCGATCATAGGTGGTGAAAGTATCTTTTTCTTCGTTGTAAATATTGAGTGCGGTAAAAGTCCCTACCCATAATTGATTTTGCTGATCAGTGGCAAGTACACGTACATAATCAGAACTGAGTTGATGTTCTCCTCCTTTACGGTATATGTTGGTTACTAATGTTTGTGGATTGATCCGGAAAAGTCCTTTACCTTCTGTTGCTACCCATAGACATGTAGAAGATTGTTGCAGAATAGCTAATATTTCCGTTTCCCTTAATTGTGGGATGGGGAAAGATTTTAATGTATTGCCGGATATGGAATAAATAAATACGCCTTGCCGTGGAGTGCCGATGTAGACATTATCCCCTTCTCTTTTGAGGCACGTGGAGGAGAGTGATACAAGGGACGTTGGAAGTTTGTCAACACTAAATGAATGGCTTTCTGTATTAAAAAGAAATATCCCTTTTTCAGTACATACAAGCAACTCTTCTGAATTTATTTCTTCAATATCAATTATAGGTACCTGTTCACCTTTAACCGGATAGAAGTTCACAAAATGATCTCTGCCGGAAGCATAAAGCGAAAGTCCTTCTTCGGTTCCTGCCCAAAGTCTTTTTTTACTATCTATTTTGAGGGTTCGTACGATGTCTCCTGATATACTGGCCGCATAATTTTCATTATGCTGATATACAGTAAAAGTATATCCATCGTATTTGTTTAAACCGTCGTAGGTGGCGAACCACATGTTTCCTCGATCATCTTGTTCTATGTCAAGTATTGTACTTTGTGATAATCCTTGTTCAAGTCCAATATGGACAAAGTTTATTGTATTTGGGAGTTGAGCATATGTGGAAAATGCTGATAAAAAGAAAATGAAATATAGAAAAAGTTTTGTCATAATATGAGATTATAAGGGAACATCGTGAAACAAAGATATGAATAATTGGGAAAATGCCAATCGAACGGCTAGAAATAAAACAAATACATAATGCGCTGTTAATATTAGTAATTGGTATAACATTTTCTCATGATTTTATTTATAAGTGAAACAATTACGTTTTTTACGATATTTCATGTACTACAAAATATTGATTTTTCAGTTATAAAAGTATGCATAAAGGTGGAATTTTGTGTTTGGAATCGTTTTATGATTTTTAAATTATGGGTATTTTGATTCTAATATTGTTGAAAGTTCTTTGGGTTTTGTTGAAAGTGAAGCGAAATAAGGCTTATGGGAGTTGTTGGTTACTCTTAAAATGTGATATGGGCTTATATTGGAAGATAAAGAATATCTCAATGCCAATTCTTTTATCATTCTTCCCTTTTTTGTACCTTTGCTCCGTTAAAAAAATAATGAATGATAGTTTGTATTGCTGAAAAGCCCTCTGTGGCACGTGACATTGCTGATGTATTAGGAGCGAAAGATAGAAGAGACGGCTATATCGAAGGAAACGGATACCAGGTGACCTGGACATTCGGTCACCTTTGTACACTCAAGGAACCGCACGAATATACTCCGAACTGGAAATCTTGGAGCTTGGGAAGCTTGCCCATGATACCGCCGCGTTTCGGAATAAAACTGATCAGTAACCCTACTTATGAAAAGCAATTCCATACGATAGAGACTCTTATGCAGAAAGCCGACATGATCATAAACTGTGGTGATGCCGGGCAGGAAGGAGAGTTAATTCAGCGTTGGGTGATGCAGAAAGCCGGTGCACACTGTCCGGTAAAACGGCTGTGGATTTCTTCTTTGACGGAAGAAGCTATTCGGGAAGGTTTTGCCAAATTGAAAGATCAGAAAGAATTCCAGCCGCTTTATGAAGCAGGATTATCTCGTGCTATCGGTGACTGGTTGCTGGGAATGAATGCTACACGACTTTATACCATGAAGTATGGGCAGAACAAACAAGTTCTCTCTATCGGCCGTGTGCAGACACCTACATTAGCGTTGATTGTAAACCGGCAGTTGGAAATAGAGAACTTTGTGCCCAAGCAGTATTGGGAATTGAAGACAGTGTATCGGGATACGACATTCTCTGCTATCATCAGGAAGAGCGAAGAAGAATTGGTTCTGGAAGCTGAAAAGAATAAGGAGGCAATTGCTGCCGGGAAGAAACCCAAAAAGGAAGAAGAGAATAGAGGTATTGATCCTATTGCCAACCAGGAACAGGGTATGGCACTGCTGGAACAGATCAGGAATTCTCCTTTTACGATTACGGATGTAACCAAGAAAGAAGGAAAAGAAGCTCCCCCCCGTTTGTTTGACTTGACTTCCTTACAGGTAGAATGTAATAAGAAGTTTGCTTATTCTGCCGATGAAACTTTGAAAATCATTCAGTCATTATATGAAAAGAAAGTGGCTACCTATCCTCGTGTAGATACCACCTTTCTGAGTGATGACATTTATCCGAAATGTCCGGGTATCTTGAAAGGTTTGCGTGATTATTCAACATTCACGACCCCTTTGGATGGGACCACTTTATTGAAATCGAAGAAGGTATTCGATAATTCAAAGGTAACAGATCACCATGCCATTATTCCTACCGGACAATATCCGCAGAACCTGACAGACATGGAACGCCGTGTATTCGACTTGATAGCCCGTCGGTTTATAGCAGTATTCTATCCTGATTGTAAGTTTGCTACTACTACTGTACTGGGTGTCGTGGAAGAAATAGAATTCAAGACTACCGGAAAGCAGATTTTGGAACCGGGTTGGAGAGTTATATTCGGAACTCCAGGTACACAGTCACAGGAAGAAAAAGATCCGGGAGATGAAGAAAATGTATTGCCGGCCTTTGTGAAAGGTGAAAGCGGTCCTCATGTACCCGATTTATATGAGAAATGGACACAGCCTCCCCGTCCTTATACTGAAGCTACTTTGCTGCGTGCTATGGAAACGGCGGGTAAGTTGGTGGATAACGATGAATTGCGGGATGCATTGAAGGAGAATGGAATCGGTCGTCCATCCACACGTGCTGCTATTATTGAGACTTTATTTAAACGTAATTATATCCGTAAAGAGAAGAAGAATCTGATAGCTACGCCTACAGGAGTCGAGCTAATTCAGATTATCCATGAAGAGTTATTGAAATCTGCCGAACTGACGGGTATCTGGGAAAAGAAACTTCGTGAGATCGAGAAGAAGACCTATAATGCTGCACAATTCCTTGAGGAACTGAAACAGATGGTTTCTGAGGTTGTGATGAGTGTACTTTCGGATAATAGCAATCGTCATATTACTATTGTGCAGGCGGTGCAGGAAGCATCCGGTGGTAGTAAGAAGCAAGGTGGAAAGGCGGTAAAAGAGAAAGATACTACCAAGCCTAAACGCCAAAGCAAACCGCGCAAGAAGGTTGTGGAAACAAATGCTGCTGACACTTCTCAAATACAATCTATTGAGGGCCAAACTTGCCCATTGTGTGGCAAAGGAACCGTGATCAAGGGGAAAAAGGCTTATGGTTGCTCGGAGTGGAAGAACGGATGTACTTTCCGTAAACCATTTGAATAAATGATGGTCATACAATAATCAGCCGACTTTTCAGTTTATATGAATGATAACTTGTGAGGCATGAAATTGTATAAACTGTTTTTATTTCTTCTTTGTGCTATCTTATTTCTCACTTCCTGTGGAGTGGGGCGGAGCCTGCGTCAGGCAGAGCAAAGTTATGCCCGTGGAGAATACTTTGATGCTGCACGCCATTACAAAACGGCCTATACTCGTACTCCTCCCAAAGATCGTTCGCAACGAGGTGTGCTTGCCTACAAACAAGGTGACTGCTACCGCCGTATCAATTATACGTTGAAGGCTAAAGCTGCCTACATGAATGCCGTCCGTTATCGCTATCCGGATACTCTTTCTCATTTTTATCTGGCGGAGATGCTTCGTAAGAATGGCGAATATGCTGCTGCCATACCTTATTATGAGAATTATCTTGCTTATGCACAGAATCAGTCTGATATAAAAGGGCGAAAAGACTCTCTGGCACATATAGGAATCACTTCTTGTTCTTTGGCACAGGAGTGGAAAAAAAATCCTACCCGTCATATTGTAAAGCGCATCCCTATTCTTGTTTCCCGCCGCAGTGATTATTCTCCTATGTATGCGGGCAATGATCCTGATATCCTATATTTAACTTCTACCCGTAACGAAGCCAAAGGTGCCGACCTGAATGGTATTACCGGCATGAAAAGTGCTGATATATTCCACTCCAAGCGAAATGAAAAGAAGCAATGGCAAAAGCCTGAACCGCTTGCTTCGGAAGTAAATAGTGAATTTGAAGAAGGGACCTGTTCTTTTTCGGCAGATGGTAAAATGATGTATTTCACTCGTTGTCGGACATTGCCCAATGCACCGGCTTATGCAGAGATATATGTTTCCCAACGCGCCGGGGCAGAGTGGGGGAGTCCTCAGAAGTGTACAATCCTGAATGATACCCTTTCTTCTGTTGCCCATCCTGCACTATCTCCTGCAGGTGATTATCTATATTTCGTATCTGATATGCCAGGTGGACAGGGGGGACTGGATTTATGGCGTATCAACGTGACTCGTGATGGTTTCGGTTATGTCGATAATCTGGGACCTGAAATTAATACTTCCGGTGATGAAATGTTTCCCTCTTTTGCACCGGATGGTACCCTGTATTTCTCCTCCACCGGACATCCCGGTATGGGTGGACTGGATATATTTCGTGCTGTGCCGGATAGCCTGACGGGGCGTTGGTATATTGAAAATATGAAATCTCCGGTAAATTCGCAAAGTGATGATTTTGGTATGACTTTTGAACCGGGTGCGCTCAATCGGGGCTTTTTCTCTTCTAACCGGGGAGATGCCCGTGGCTGGGATCACATTTACAGTTTTGAGCTTCCGGAGGTACATCATATCTTGAAAGGATTGGTTTATGATAAAGAGGGGGATGTACTTTCTGATGCGCTGGTTACTTTGGTGGGAGAAGATGGTACTTATATGAAGATCAATGTAAAGAAGGATGGTACTTTTACTCAGGAACTTACACCCGGATGCCGTTATGCCTTGCTTGCTTCTTGTCGTGGTTATCTGAATGACAAAGAGGAGTTGATGACGGAAGATATTAATGAGGATCGTCATTATGAACTTAAGTTTCCTTTGTCTTCCATTACCCGTCCTGTACTGATAGAGAATATTTTTTATGAGTTTGACCGGGCTGACCTGACTCCGGAATCCACAGTAGCCTTGGATGAACTAATACAATTATTGAATGATAATCCGAATGTTACCATCGAACTTTCCGCACATTGCGATTATAAAGGGAATGATGATTATAATCTTCGCCTTTCGCAACGTCGTGCAGAATCTGTAGTACGCTATCTTATTAAAGGAGGCATTGATTCGGAACGTCTCACGCCGAAAGGGTATGGGGAGCAACAGCCTAAGGCAGTCACTAATTTCACTCTGAAATCTGCACCTTTCCTGAAGGTGGGAGATGTATTGACAGAAGAGTTTATAAAAAATCTCCCGCTGGAACAGCAGGAGATTTGTAATGCTATTAATCGTCGCACAGAATTTAAAGTGTTGCGAACGACATATCGGTGAGTTACAAGCTACAAGTACTATGCAGTACGATAGCGCAGTACTCGTAGTTTGTAACTTGTAGCTCGTAGCTAATACCTTAGGTGGAATTCAACGACTGCTTCGATTCCTTTTCGGAAAATATCCAATGGGAAGTTCTCATTCGGTGAATGGATGGCATTTGATTCCAGTCCGAATCCCATAAGTACAGTCTTGATTCCAAGTACTTGCTCGAATGTGGAGATGATAGGAATACTTCCTCCCCGGCGTACTGCAAGTGGTTTCTTCCCGAATGCTTTTTCAAAACCTTTCTCGGCCGCCTGATAGGCTGGAAGGCTAATTGGACATACATAGCCTTGTCCTCCATGCATGGGTGTCACTTTTACCTGTACGGTATCCGGAGCGATGCTTAGGATATAATCTGCAAACATTTGGGAAATCTTGTGATGATCCTGATGGGGAACCAGGCGACAAGAAACTTTGGCTGTAGCTTTTGAGGGAAGTACTGTCTTGGAGCCTTCGCCGGTATATCCGCCCCAAATGCCACAAACGTCGAAAGAAGGACGGCAACTGTTACGCTCCAGGGTGCTGTATCCTTTTTCTCCGAATAGCTCTTTTACACCAATGGCTGCCTTATACTTTTCTTCATTGAAAGGAATATGGGCTATCATGTCACGTTCCGCCTGTGGAACTTCTTCCACATTATCGTAGAAACCGGGCACTGTGATACGTCCGTCGGCATCTACTACTTTGGCAATCATTCCGCATAATACATTAATGGGATTGGCAACGGCACCTCCGAAATGTCCTGAATGTAAATCACGGTTAGGCCCGGTTACTTCAATTTCCCAGTATGCCAGTCCGCGAAGACCTGTAGTCAGTGAGGGCAGGTCGGCACCTAACATGCTGGTATCCGATACCAAAATAATATCCGCTTTTAATAACTCTTTATGCTCCTCACAGAAAGCTTCCAGACTGGGTGAACCGATTTCTTCTTCACCCTCAAAGATAAATTTGACATTGTTCTTAAGCATGCCGTGCTTCACAAGGTATTCGAATGCCTTTACCTGGATGAATGATTGTCCTTTGTCGTCATCAGCACCACGGGCCCAAATGTGCCCATCACGGATTTCCGGCTCAAAGGGATTACTTTTCCATAGCTCCAACGGTTCTGCCGGCATTACATCATAATGTGCATATACCAAAACTGTCTTTGCTGTCGGGTCTACTATCTTTTGTCCGAAAACAATCGGATTGCCTTTCGATGGCATTACCAGTGCTTCGTCTGCACCTGCTTCAAGTAATAGTTGTGCCCAGCGCTCTGCACAAGCCAACATGTCCTCATGATGTTCAGGTTTTGCACTGATACTTGGGATACGGATGAGGCTGAACAAGTCTTCCAGCATCTTCGATTCATTCTCTGAAATGTATTTCTGTATTTCGTTCATATAAAATAAATAAGGTAGTAGAGTGATAGGGTAATAAAGTGGTAGGGGGGATAGGTGATGTTGCTTTATCACCCGATCACTCTACCACTCTTTATCCCTTTTTATAACTGTGTAGTACGGTCAATCAGATAAAAATCCAGTATAGTCAAGGCAGCCATGGCTTCTACTATGGGCACTGCGCGTGGCAATACGCATGGATCATGACGACCGCGAGCTTTCAATGTTGTATCTATGCCATCTATATTGACTGTATGTTGCTCCATCAATACAGTAGCTACCGGTTTAAAGGCAACTCGGAAGAAGATATCCTGTCCATTACTAATACCGCCTTGGATACCGCCGGAATGGTTGGTTTTCGTTTCAATGCGTCCGCAGTTATTGAAGAATACATCGTTTTGTTCCGAGCCTTTTTGTTTCAGACCTTTAAATCCGTCACCGTATTCAAATGCTTTAGCTGCATTGATGCTGAGCATACCGGAAGCAAGAGCAGCATGTAACTTACCGAATACGGGTTGGCCTAATCCGATGGGGCATCCTTTGATGACACAGGTCACTACACCGCCAATGGTATCACCTTCTCCTTTGGTCTTGAAAATAAGTTCCTCCATTTCTTTTGCCTTTACCGGATCCGGGCAGCGTACTGGATTCGTTTCTATTAGATCAAGATCATAAGCAGTATAGTTTTCTTCCAGACGGATTGGACCTACCTGCGAGGTATATGCCGTGATTTTCACTCCCAGTTGGCGGAGTGCCTGTTTGGCAAGGGCACCTGCCACTACGCGGGAAATGGTTTCGCGTGCTGATGAGCGACCACCGCCACGATAATCACGGATGCCATATTTCACCTTATAAGTATAGTCAGCATGCGAAGGACGGTATACCTCTTTCATGTTATCATAATCACTGGAATGTTGATTTTCATTCCATACAATGAATCCAATGGGACATCCTGTTGATTTGCCTTCAAAGATACCTGAAAGGAATTCTACTTTATCGCCTTCTTTCCGGGCCGTAGTAATAAGAGACTGTCCGGGACGGCGACGATCCAGTTCCGCTTGCACGAAATCCATGTCAATGCGGATGCCCGCGGGAAATCCATCTATGACGCCTCCGATGCCTTTACCATGTGACTCCCCAAAGCTGGTAAGGCGGAGAATGTTGCCGAATGAGTTGAACATAATCTTTTGCTTTAATGGTTTATGTATAAGGTTTATTCATGCCAAATCCTTTGAATAAAAGCTTTTGGTTGCATAAAGATAACAAATAGTTATGGATTTTTCTTATGAAAAGGGAGAAATATTATATTTTTTATGGAATGAGATGTTTTTTATAGCTTCTTGAGAAAACACTTGCGGCTGTGTTTTGAATTCATTCTATTGGCAAGTCGTTTTTTATAAAAGGTGATAATTAAAGTTTGGATGCTTAAAAAAAGAACAGCTCATCTTTAGAATAGACCTTGTGTAATATCTTTAAAAACTGTTATTTTGCACCTCGAAATCTTATTCAATTAAAAAGACATGACTACCCAGCGATGGGGAGCTATTATTTACTAAACAAGAAAAATATGAAGAAGAATTTGTTTTATTTATTTGCATTGATCTGTTCAATGAGTTTGTTTACTGCTTGTAGCGATGATGATGATGAAGTAAGTCCGTGGACTGGAACTTATAAAATGGCAGATTATACGGCTACGGATTATACCTGGACAGAAAAAGAGGTAATGAAGAATTGGCCTGTAACAAGTGCATTGTACACGGATTGGCAATTTACTGGTGAGGATAATTACCCTGATCTAATTTCAGCTTTATTACGGTATCTTGGAGGTTCTATTTTGCCTCAAGCTTTGAATTCAATTACTTTAGATAAAAGTGGTAGTATTATAGCTGATTATGTTGCTAGTCCGGCAATAGCACTAGACCCCAATTCTATAATGTCTATCTTTTTTACAGGTGCTTTTCCTACTACAAGTGAGGTAAAAGCTAATTTTGCTACAAGTGGCTTTACTACTTCTCCTAAAGACTTGGCATATTGGAGTGAGAGAAATGGAAAATTCACTGTAAAATTGAATATTCCTGCTATCTTGACTGCAGCTACTGGAGCTGATGCCAGCGGTATGGTTGATATTATTGATGAAGTGTTGAGTGGAGATCCAGCTACTGTTAAAGCATTACTTGGTGGACTTTTGAATGCTGATCTTAGTGGAATACAAGATGCTACTATTAGTCAGATATTGGGTTGGGCTAAAGATGGAATACCTATGAATATTAAGACTGCTGATAATGGTCATACTTATATTTATTTGGATAAGAGTGCCTTTGATAATCTTTTCACCCTTCGTGATACGGGGGAAACGGATAGCTGGGGAGATCCTGTATTAGTGAATGATTTAATATTGCTTTGGAATGCATTGGTAGAAGGTGGAATTGTGCCGGAGGAAGCACAAGCTGCTGGAATGTTTATTCAGATGATAGGTGGATATTGGACAGTAACAACAAGCTTTAATTTAGGTTTGGACTTAATGAGATAATATCTTAGTGATAAATTATGGAGGAGCTGAATCAAAAGATTCAGCTCTTTTTTTGTTTTATAAGTAGTTCTGTTGAAGTGAAGAAACAATTAGATACCTTTGATTGTTTTTTATAATTAAGAGCCTTCTGTACTTATGTTATTCATATAGTACTTTAAATTTATATTAAAAATGGAACATTAAAACGTAGAACAGACCTTTTTTATATGTTTTAAAAGCTGTTTCTTTGCACGGTTAAATTTTATTAGAGTAAAATGGAACATTGTAACCTTCGATGAGAAGAGGTGTATTAACTAAACAAGATGATTTTATGAAGAAGAATTTATTTTATTTGTTTGCATTGATTTGTTCAATGAGTTTGTTCACTGCTTGTAGTGATGATGATGACCCTGTTTATCCGATTGAGGAAGAATTGGCAGGTACCTATAAAGGTACTTTAGATATTGAATTAGATGGGACTTCTATTGCAAATGGGATGCCAAAGAACATTACAATTGCAAAGGCTGGGAATAATATCGTTAGTTTGGAATTGAAGGACTTCAGTTTCATGGGAATGAACCTAACTATCAAATTGGAAAAATGCGTTCTGAAACAAAATGGTACTTCTTATACATTTACAGGTAGTCAAGAACTGAATTTAAGTGGCATTGGCAAGTGTAATGTAGACGTAGCTGGTACCATTAATAATGGAAAAGTAGAAGCAGATCTGAATATTGATGTATTACAATTAGGCCAGAAAGTTAAGGTTGTATACAAAGGTACTAAATTAACTGGTTCTGAAAGTTCAGAGGCGAAAATTACCAGCTTTGTATTTGAAGGCGCTACGATTGTTACTGAGCAGCCGGTAATTGATGATGCGACGGGTAAAATTGCTTTTAAGGTAATTGATGGTGCTACAAATGAAGAATTGGCAGCACTTGTGCCTACTATTGCAATCTCTTCAAAAGCGTCTATTACTCCTGCAACAGGCATAAAGCAGAACTTCGCTTCTGATGTTACTTATACAGTTATAGCGGAGGACGGAACAGTAAAAGAATATGTTGTTTCATTGGCTGGTCGTCAGGTGGTGATGAAATATCCATTTGATGAATGGAAATCTGTTGGTACTGGTAAATCTCAACATGATGAACCGGTTGAAGAGGTATTGGCTACCAGTGCGACTGCTGCTTCTCTTTTATGGCTCTATGGTATAGAAGGTTTTCCTTTATATAAAGAAACTGAAGATATCATTGCAGGTGCAGCTGCTGCTAAGCTGGTGACTATGGATACAAGTGCGAAAATGAATTCATTGGTACCAGCTATTACATCAGGTTCTGTTTTTACTGGAAAATTTGAACTTGATTTGAAAGATCGCTTAAATAGTACGAAATTTGGTATTTCTTATGATAAGAAGCCAGCCTATTTTAGGGGATGGTATAAGTATACACCGGGTGCCAAGTTTATTGATGGTACTGGCGCTACTAAACCGGCAGAAGTAGTAGAGCGTCCGGAAATTACGGATGAGTGTGCTATTCAGGCTGTATTGTATGAGGCAAAAGATGCTGAGGGTAATGAAGTGATCTTAACAGGGCATGATATTAATACTTCTGCATATCGTGTGGCTGCGGCTGTATTGGCGGATGGTACTGCAAAAGCTGCATATACCTACTTTGATATACCATTTACTTATGTGAATGGAAAAACTTATGAAGCAGGTAAAGAATATAAGTTGGCAATAGTCTGTTCTTCAAGTAAGGAGGGTGATTCGTTCAAGGGTGCTGGTGGCAGTACGTTGTGGATCGATGAGCTGGAAATAATTGGAGAATAAGGTATCATACTATAAAATAATAATGCTGGAAGTTGATCGCAAGTTTGGCTTTCAGCATTTTATTTATGATTATATCAATATTTATGGCTCTTTACAATTTAGTTAGCTACATTGGAGATTAATATTGTTACATCACAAGCCGGTTCTTGGGGCTATCACGGTAGAACTTATAAGGAAAAAGTAAGAGTTGCTAAGATAAGAAAAGCGGGAGTTGTCAATCATAGATAAACTCCCGCTTTTTCTGTTTAATATTTAAGGAAATAAGCTTAAAAAACTGTTTTAGAATGAATATCCAAATCCTATATTCAGATAGATAGGATACATGGCAAATGATATTGTGTCAAAGTCCTTTTTAAAGATATCGTTTAATCCCCATGTAAGATCAGCATAAACATTCAGATGCTTGAAAGCTCTCCATTCTCCACCTAATTGTATGCCCCATTGGATTTTACGCAAATCATTAGAGAAGTCATATGTAGCAATACTTTCATCCGTAAAGTCTACGCGTGAGCCCGTTTGGTCCGGAGTACGGAGGTGACCCTCATATACATGACCGGAGAAATCTCCTTCAAGTAAATAGGAGAAATAAGGACCAGCTACAAGTTTCCAGCGTTTACTTATTTTGTAGTTAGCAAGAACGGGAACAGTAAGATAGGAATTTTTTACTTTAGTCTTTACGCCTCCCGTCCATAAACCTTCTAATTCACCACCGTTAGTATTGATAATTTTCATACCATAATTCTTAACGGTGGCTTCAGTAGTCATATTTTTAGTTTCGAGGCGCAAGCCTAAAGTCAGACCCCATATTTTTTTTTCATCCAGCCATTTGGTAGCATTACCTTCAATAGAAATTGCCATACTGGGAACATAACTGTCTATCTTGCGTATTTCTTCGGGCAAAGGTAGAGGAGCGGTTCCTCCGATGCTGAATCCTGCCTTTAATGAATATTCCCAACCACGAAGATAAGACTGGCCGAGAATATGGGTTCTATCTTCCTGAGCTTTTATTGACGTAGCTCCAACTACTGTTAACAGTAATATGACAATAATAATATTGTATTTCTTCATGATTATCTTTTTTAGTTCTCTTCGCAAATAAGCTCTACTTCATCAATATATAGCGTGCTGCCTACGGCACCTCTGAAATAAGCGCCGTCTACACTTGAAGAGAATACAATGCCAAGTTTATATTTACCTTTCTGAAGTTCCGTTTCACTAATCTCTTTACCATTCTGAGCTTTAAAAGAGAGATTGAACGCTGTCCATTGATCAGTTTCCAATGCTTCTTCTGCACTAATTCTGGCTAAAGATACTACTTTATCTGAAGTAAGAGAATTGGTTCCATCTAACATAAATGAGTTATCTTCGGCCTCATACATGACAGCATAGATATCAAATCGATCTTTCTTTCCAGTTTGAGGCTCTCCGCTCTCAGTATAAACCGGTCCTGCTTTAAATTTATAATATCCTTTCAAAGCTTTCGGTCGTTTGTAGAACTGGAAACCAAAAGTTGTTGCTTTAGGAGCATCTTTAAGTGCATTGGCAAGATCAAAAGCTCCGATAAATAAGTTGCCGGCAGCAATATACATCTTTACCATTGCACCGAAACTTCCGGTATCTTTAGTTTCCAACTTGACACATTTACCTATATATCCTCCTGCGACTTGTACGGTAGGATAGTCTGTAGGAAGTTTAGACATACCGGTCAACTTGTAACCGGGATTACCACTGGACCACTGCAATACTTTTGAAATCCCTTGTGAAGTACTAGGTTCAAATTCGTAAAAGATGTGATAAGGAGTATTTTTGGCAACTAATAACTCCTCGAAATGATAGGAATTCGGTAATTCTGTTGGCTGGACATTTATTTCATAAACAGGTTTCCAAACATCATCTTCGGAGGTCACCGTAAATGAGCGCGAGTGATCTCCTTCGCTAAAGTTGTATATGTTTCCTATATCACCATCTCTGCGATCATTGGGCTTGATGGATGCACCTTCCGGCAAGGTGAAGTTTAGTTGTTGTTTTGCAAGGTTTGCACCCTTGTGCACATATACATCGACTTTTTTTTCATCCGCGTTTATGTTTGCCAATTGCACATCTGCACCTGTACAGCCATCTATGGCTGCTTCTGAATTTAGCGCTTCGTCTTGTATACAAGAAGATATGGCAAATGCTAAAAAGAAACACGAGGTTAGCGTTTTAATCTTCATTTAATTCAGTTTTTGGTTATTAATAATGTAAAACTCGAGCGCAAAGTTAAGTTTCTTTTTTGAAATAGAAGACTTTGCGCACGTATTAAAAACATTTTTTCTAAATTTGTGTCCATTAAAATCAGTGAAATAATGATAACGGAAACGGAGAGAAAACGGATAATCGACCTGATACATCAGGAAGTGGTGCCGGCTATTGGGTGTACAGAGCCCATTGCTGTGGCATTGTGCGTAGCTAAAGCAACAGAAACACTGGGGATAAAGCCGGAAAAAATAAATGTGTTGCTAAGTGCTAATATTCTGAAAAACGCTATGGGAGTGGGCATTCCGGGTACCGGAATGATTGGTCTGCCCATTGCTATTGCACTGGGCGCGCTGATAGGAAAATCAGAATATCAGTTGGAGGTGTTAAAAGACAGTACGCCTGATGTGGTGGAAGAGGGGAAACGTTTTATTGAGGAAAAGCGCATTCATATTTCGTTAAAAGAGAATATTGAAGAGAAATTATATATTGAAGTATGCTGTGAGGCCGGAGATGATAAAACAACAGCTGTGATTGCCGGAGGACATACCACCTTTATATATATAGAACGTAATGGAGAAGTTCAATTTCAGAAACAACATACGGCAAGCTGTGAAAAAGAAGAAGAATGCCTGGAACTGACTTTACGTAAAGTTTATGATTTTGCTCTGAATACTCCGCTGGATGAGATCAGCTTTATTCTGGAAACAGCCCGCTTGAATAAGGCGGCTGCCGAACGCTCTTTTGAAGGCAATTATGGCCATGGCTTGGGTAAGATGTTGCGTGGTACTTATGAACATAAGGTGATGGGAGACAGTGTCTTCTCACATATCTTGTCTTATACATCAGGTGCCTGTGATGCTCGTATGGCAGGAGCTATGATTCCGGTAATGAGCAATTCCGGTAGTGGAAATCAAGGTATATCTGCTACTTTGCCCGTACTGGTCTTCGCTGAAGAAAATGATAAATCCGAAGAAGAATTGATACGTGCCCTGATGTTGAGCCATCTGACGGTAATCTACATTAAACAAAGTTTGGGTCGCTTGTCCGCTTTATGCGGCTGTGTGGTTGCTGCTACGGGGTCCAGTTGCGGTATTACCTGGTTGATGGGAGGAACTTACGATCAGGTATCTTATGCCGTTCAGAATATGATAGCCAACCTGACAGGTATGATTTGTGATGGTGCGAAGCCCAGCTGTGCGTTGAAAGTAACCACAGGTGTATCTACCGCTGTTCTTTCTGCCATCATGGCTATGGAAAACCGTTGCGTGACTTCTGTAGAAGGTATTATTGATGAAGATGTGGACCAAAGCATACGTAATCTGACCAAGATAGGGTCGAAGGGAATGAATGAAACGGATAAATTGGTACTGGAGATAATGACGGGGAAATAGTGATTAGTGGTGAGTGATTAGTGATTAGAAACTGTGCAGTATAATAGTGCAGCTGCTAACCACTAATCACTTACCGTTAATCAGTATCTTAATGATTGCATCCGCATCCACATCCCTGGTGATCGTGATCGCTGCATCCACCGCCACAATCGTCACCACAGCTATCGCAACCGCAACTGCACCCGCCGCCACTCATCATACGGGCAATTTCAGCTAATTCTTCATTGGTTGCCGGGCGGCTTTCTATTACTTCACCTACAAAGTTCAGGTCGCAACCTGCCAAGGGGTGATTCATATCCATTACCACTACGTCTGCTTTTATTTCTTGTACGGTTCCGTTGATACGTTGACCTTCAGAGGTCATCAAAGGCACTACGTTACCAGCTACAATGCGTTCGCTATCGAACTTACCGTCTACTTCAAAGATTTGCTTCGGAAGGTCGATTACATGTTCTTCGTCAAAGTCACCGTAAGCGTCTGCACAAGCGATAGTGAAATCAAACTTATCGCCTGCTTTCAGATCTTTCACCTGATCTTCGAAAGACTCTAAAGTCAAACCCAGACCGGAAATGAATTGAAACGGATGTTCTGCGGTGGCTTCTTCGGTGAAATCTTTCTCACCATCTTCTATAGCGTATAATTTATAAGCTACGGTAATGTACTTGTTTTCTACTGTTTCCATTGATATATTCCTACTGTTTTTAGTTAGTAATTCCTGTTTTTTCTTTTTGAAAGGGACAAAGATACGAATAATTTAGTTGGCGAATGAGTAAGCTCTTGTAATTTTCAGATTATTAAATGCTTCGAACCCTCTTGAATAATTCCTGTTCATGGTAGCGAATTACTCAGATTTGCCTTGAATAAGTGATAAAATAAGATTTTAATGCGGGGTTTTCTTACGATTAATCATAATAATCTCATTTTTTTCTTCAAATTGTTTGGAGTTTATAAAAAAGCCCTTACCTTTGCAGCACGATTAACGAAAACAGTAAAGTAAATAAAGTTATGAACTTACATACATCTATTAACCTGGCAGTCCTGCATATTATTCGCGTCGTGGTCCTGGAATCAAGAGCGTGAGAAAGGTTGTGTATGTATTCGTACGTTAAGATATCAATTTAGGAGCCTTTCTCACCATATGTGAGGAAGGCTTTTTAATTAAAAGGAGATTTGAAGATGAAACACCAATTACGCAGTTCGTTCAGCACGCAAGGCCGCCGTATGGCAGGGGCTCGTGCGTTGTGGATGGCAAATGGCATGAAGAAAGAGCAATTAGGAAAACCTATTATCGCAATTGTCAACTCATTTACACAGTTTGTCCCGGGACATGTGCATCTGCACGAAATCGGACAACTGGTGAAAGCTGAGATTGAGAAGCTGGGATGCTTTGCTGCCGAATTCAACACGATTGCCATTGACGATGGTATTGCGATGGGACACGATGGAATGCTTTATTCGCTTCCTTCACGCGACATCATTGCCGACAGCGTAGAGTATATGGTGAATGCGCATAAAGCGGATGCGATGGTTTGCATCAGTAACTGCGACAAGATTACTCCGGGTATGTTGATGGCAGCAATGCGCCTTAATATCCCTACTGTATTCGTTTCTGGCGGACCGATGGAAGCCGGCGAATGGAACGGTCAGCATCTGGATTTGATCGATGCTATGATTAAGTCGGCTGATGAAAGTGTAAGTGATGCCGATGTGGCTCAGATAGAACAACATGCTTGTCCTTCTTGTGGTTGTTGTTCCGGTATGTTTACCGCTAACTCGATGAACTGTCTGAATGAAGCTATCGGACTGGCATTGCCGGGCAATGGTACGATTGTAGCTACTCATGCCAATCGTACGCAACTGTTCAAGGATGCTGCCAAACTGATTGTTGAAAATGCTTATAAATATTATGAAGATGGGGATGACAGTGTGCTCCCCCGTAGCATTGCTACCCGTCAGGCTTTTCTGAATGCTATGACATTGGATATTGCGATGGGTGGTTCAACCAACACGGTGCTTCACCTCCTGGCTGTAGCCCACGAGGCAGAGGCAGATTTCAGTATGGATGACATCGATATGCTGTCACGTAAGACTCCCTGTCTGTGCAAGGTTGCCCCGAATACTCAGAAGTATCACATTCAAGACGTAAATCGTGCCGGAGGCATTATCGCTATTATGAGCGAGCTTGCCAAAGGCGGCTTAGTCGATACGAACGTAAAGCGTGTAGACGGTATGACATTGGCAGATGTAATCGACAAATATGGCGTTACCAGCCCGAATGTTTGCGAAGAAGCTGTGAAGAAATATAAGAGTGCTGCTGCCGGAAAGTTCAATCTGGTGCTGGGTTCGCAGGATGTTTATTATAAAGAACTGGATACTGACCGTGCCGGAGGTTGCATTCGCGATCTGGAACATGCTTATAGCAAAGACGGTGGTCTGGCAGTATTGAAAGGCAATATCGCTCAGGATGGCTGTGTAGTGAAAACGGCAGGTGTGGATGAAAGCATCTGGAAGTTCACGGGGCCTGCTAAAGTGTTCGATTCACAAGACGCTGCCTGCGATGGCATTCTTGCCGGAAAAGTGGTCAGCGGTGATGTTGTGGTCATCACACATGAAGGTCCGAAAGGCGGTCCCGGTATGCAGGAAATGCTCTATCCGACTTCTTATATCAAATCGCGCCATCTGGGCAAGGAATGTGCACTGATTACGGACGGTCGTTTCAGTGGCGGTACGTCAGGATTGAGTATCGGACATATTTCTCCCGAAGCGGCTGCCGGAGGTAATATCGGTAAGATTCAGGATGGTGACATCATCGAGATTGATATTCCCGGGCGTGCTATCAACGTCAAACTGACGGATGAGGAACTGGCTGCCCGTCCGATGACTCCTGTCACCCGTCAACGTGAAGTCTCAAAGAGCCTGAAGGCATATGCCAGTATGGTAAGTTCTGCCGATAAGGGTGCAGTGAGATTGATTGATTAACCGAGAATTGACAAATGAAATAGAATTCCATTATCCATTAATAGAATGAAAGATATAATAACAGGCGCTGAAGCATTGATGCGTTCCTTGGAACATCAGGGAGTAAAGACCATTTTCGGATATCCGGGTGGCTCCATCATGCCGGTATTTGACGCTTTATACGACCATCGGAAGACATTGAACCACATCTTGGTTCGACACGAACAGGGCGCTACTCATGCCGCGCAAGGTTTTGCCCGCGTATCAGGCGAAGTAGGTGTTTGCCTGGTGACGAGTGGTCCTGGAGCGACGAATACGATAACGGGTATCGCAGATGCTATGATAGACAGTACCCCTTTGGTAGTAATTGCCGGTCAGGTAGGTACGGGATTCCTTGGGACGGATGCTTTTCAGGAAGTTGACTTGGTAGGTATTACGCAGCCTATCACGAAGTGGAGCTATCAGATACGTAGTGCCGAAGATGTGCCCTGGGCTGTAGCCCGCGCTTTCTATGTTGCAAAAAGCGGTCGTCCCGGTCCTGTTGTATTGGACTTTGCCAAGAATGCGCAAGTAGAGAAAAGTGAATATACTCCTGCCAAGTTGGATTACATCCGTAGTTACCAGCCTGTTCCCGAAATGGATGAAGAGGCTGTGAGTCAGGCTGCTGAACTGATCAATAGTGCTGAACGTCCGTTGGTATTGGTGGGACAGGGGGTTGAGTTAGGTGACGCACAACAGGAACTACGCGCTTTCATAGAAAAAGCTGGAATGCCTGCCGGTTGTACGCTGTTAGGACTTTCTGCTTTGCCTACCGCGCATCCTTTAAATAAAGGTATGCTGGGTATGCACGGTAACTTGGGACCGAACATCAATACGAATAAGTGTGATGTACTTATCGCCGTAGGTATGCGCTTTGACGACCGTGTAACCGGAAAGTTGGATACGTATGCCAAACAGGCGAAAATCATTCATTTCGATATAGATCCTGCTGAGATAGATAAGAATGTGAAGACAGATATTGCCGTGTTGGGGGACTGTAAGGAGACTCTTGCTGCCGTTACGGCACTTCTGAAACCTGCTACTCACCAGGAATGGTTGGATAGCTTCTTACCTTACGAAAAAGTAGAGGAGGAAAAGGTGATTCGTCCTGAATTGCATCCGGCAAGTAAATCCCTGAGTATGGGAGAAGTGATCCGTGCTGTAAGCGAGGCAACGAATCATGAAGCTGTATTGGTTACTGATGTTGGTCAGAATCAGATGATGTCTGCCCGTTACTTTAAGTATAGTAAGGAACGCAGTATTGTTACTTCCGGTGGATTGGGTACGATGGGCTTCGGGCTTCCCGCAGCAATCGGTGCGACTTTCGGATGTCCCGACCGCACTGTATGTGTATTTATGGGTGATGGTGGTCTGCAAATGAACATTCAGGAGATGGGAACCATTATGGAACAGAAGGCTCCCGTTAAAATGATTTTGCTGAATAACAACTTCCTGGGTAATGTACGCCAGTGGCAAGCGATGTTTTTCAACCGCCGCTATTCGTTCACTCCGATGTTGAATCCGGATTATATGAAGATAGCTTCTGCCTACGACATCCCTTCACGCCGTGTAATGACGCGTGAAGAACTGAAAGGTGCGATAGAGGAAATGCTTGCTGCGGATGGGCCGTTCCTGTTGGAAGCCTGCGTTATGGAAGAAGGCAATGTATTGCCGATGACGCCTCCGGGTGGTTCGGTAAACCAGATGTTGTTGGAATGTTGAGATAACTACGAATTACAAATTATAAATTACGAATGAGTGAACACTTAAAGGAATTTGAAAATTTGTAATCGTAAATGGCAGCCTTGTAATTAGTAATTAGTAATTGGAAGAAATGGATAAGACATTATATACGATAATCGTTCATTCGGAGAACTTCGCCGGTTTGCTGAATCAGGTAACCGCAGTGTTTACCCGTCGCCAGATCAATATCGAGAGCCTGAATGTATCGGCTTCGTCCATCAAGGGCGTACATAAGTACACCATTACCGCATGGACGGATAAAGACACCATTGAGAAAGTAACCAAGCAAATCACCAAGAAGATAGATGTGCTGCAAGCACACTACTTCACGGATGATGAGATCTATCAGCACGAAATTGCATTGTATAAGATAACAACCCCGATACTGGAAGAAAAACCGGAGGTATCGAAAGTGATCCGTAAGTATAATGCACGCATTGTAGAGGTGAATGCTGTGTTTGCTATCGTAGAGAAGAATGGTATGGGTGAAGAAATCACCAATCTTTATGATGAGTTGCGTGCCCTCGACTGTGTACTTCAGTTTGTTCGTTCGGGACGTGTGGCTATCACCACCAGCTGCTTTGAGCGTGTGAACGAATACCTTGCCGACCGTGAAACTAAATATCGCTTGAAAAAAGAAAAGGAGCAAAATAATGAGTGAGAATAGTAATAAGGTAGGAAAATATCAGTTTGTAGCGGAACCCTTCCACGTGGACTTTACCGGACGCCTTACTATGGGCGTATTGGGAAACCATTTGCTGAATTGCGCCGGTTTCCATGCCAGCGACCGTGGATTCGGTATAGCTACGCTGAATGAAGATAATTACACATGGGTGCTCTCACGCCTTGCCATCGAACTGGATGAGATGCCTTATCAATATGAGGATTTTACCATCTGGACTTGGGTGGAGAATGTGTACCGCCTCTTCACCGATCGTAACTTTGCCCTGTTGGACAAAGACGGAAAGAAGATTGGCTATGCGCGTTCCGTATGGGCTATGATTAACCTCAATACCCGCAAGCCTGCCGATTTGCTGGCATTGCACGGAGGTAGCATCGTGGATTATGTGTGCGATGAACCTTGCCCTATCGAGAAACCCTCGCGAATTAAAGTGACCTCTACCGAACCGGTAGCTGCATTGAAAGCTAAATACAGTGATATCGACATCAACGGGCATGTGAACAGTATCCGCTACATCGAACATATCATGGACTTGTTTCCGATAGAGATGTATAAGGAAAAGCGTATCCGTCGTTTTGAAATGGCTTATGTAGCCGAAAGTTATTACGGCGACGAACTTACACTCTATAAAGATGAGTTGGAAGACGGAGTTTTTGATATTGAAGTGAAAAAGAATGGTAACGAAGTCGTTTGCCGTTCGAAAGTAATATTTACAGAGAAATAATTTTATTAATCATTAGTTGGCGCAAGCCACAAATAAAAAACTAAAAAAGAAAATGGCACAGATGAATTTTGGCGGTGTTACTGAAAATGTAATGACCCGCGAAGAATTTCCTTTGGAAAAAGCACGTGAGATTTTGAAAGATGAGACAATTGCAGTGATCGGTTATGGTGTACAGGGACCGGGACAGGCATGTAACCTGCGCGATAATGGTTTCAACGTAATTGTTGGACAGCGTCCGGGAAAGACCTATGAGAAAGCAGTAGCTGACGGATGGGTACCGGGTGAAACACTGTTTGGCATTGAGGAAGCTTGTGAGAAAGGTACTATCGTTATGTGCTTGTTGTCCGATGCAGCTGTAATGTCTGTATGGCCTACTATCAAGCCTTACCTGACTCCTGGAAAAGCTCTTTACTTCTCTCATGGTTTTGCTATCACTTGGAGCGACCGTACAGGTGTAGTTCCTCAGAAAGATATCGACGTAATCATGGTAGCTCCTAAAGGTTCGGGTACTTCATTGCGTACTATGTTCCTCGAAGGCCGTGGCTTGAACTCTTCTTACGCTATCTATCAGGATGCTACAGGCAAAGCTATGGATCGTACCATCGCATTGGGTATCGGTGTAGGTTCAGGATATTTGTTCGAAACTACTTTCCAACGTGAAGCTACTTCTGACCTGACAGGTGAGCGTGGTTCATTGATGGGTGCTATCCAGGGATTGTTGTTGGCTCAGTACGAAGTATTGCGCGAAAACGGTCATACTCCGTCAGAAGCATTCAATGAAACTGTAGAAGAATTGACTCAGTCATTGATGCCGTTATTCGCTAAGAATGGTATGGACTGGATGTATGCTAACTGTTCGACTACTGCACAACGCGGTGCTCTGGACTGGATGACTCCGTTCCACGATGCTATCAAGCCGGTAGTACAGAAATTGTATGCAAGCGTTAAGTCCGGTAACGAGGCTCAGATCTCTATCGACAGCAATTCTCAACCTGATTATCGTGAGAAACTGAACGAAGAACTTCGTCAGTTGCGCGAAAGCGAAATGTGGCAGACTGCTGTTACAGTTCGTCAATTGCGTCCGGAAAATAACTAATCCTTCTCGGGGATAAGAATAAAAATGCCCGAATACTTGATTTCGGTGTTTCAATGTAGTATATTTGTAACCGTAATCCTGATTTAAGTTCGGGAAGAAGACAATGGGAGGAGTAACGTAAGTTGCTCCTCTCTTTTTATATAATAAGGTATGAAATTACTGAAAACGCATCCTCTTTTGCTGCAAAACATATGATGTAATCATTCAAAACACACTATCTGGTGAGGTAAAAGACACTATGTAATAGAGGTAAACATATCATCTGCTTTGCGAATGATGTAATAGATAGACTAAGCTTTTCTTATCCTGTTAATACTTTATAAATCTGCTATTGACAGAAATCGTGTAATTGTTTATAATTGGAAGATAGATTTTCTTATTTCGAATAATAGTTGATTTATAAATGCTAAAATTTGTGTATTTTAGAAATAGTATTCGCTTTTTATTCAATATGTGGCTGTTTTTTGCTACTTTTGCACCAAATTAACAACATAAAGACGAGCGTGCTATGACTAAAGAAATTAGTTTCAGGGCAATACGCAACGCATTCTACTTTCTACTATGCAACGTATTGGTCATTTTTGTAATGTTGGGGTGTACCCGTGATGTATATGATCCTAATGGTAATGGAGACGATGAGAACCCAAATCCTTTCCCATTTTCTACTACTGCTACTATTCAACTGAATGTGAAGTATGATGTCCCCAAAGGATATAAAGTACTTTTTAATGTTTATCTTGAAAATCCATTTATGACAAATGATGAGGGACAAGTGGTGCTGCGTACCGATCTGGCTCCTGTGGTGACTCGTATGACGGATGAAAACGGTGTATATAATGGCAAAGAAACCATCACGGCTGATCATGGTTCGGATGCTTATATTTATACCTCCTATGTCGGAGTTCCTGGATTATTCAAGACATCGCTTAGTGATAATGCGATTCATGCAGATATTAAATGGGAATTAACCGGAAATACCCCTCACACACGTGCAGGGAACTGGACTGTTCCGAGTGGATATGGAGTTTTGGGAACTTGGGCAGACAATGGCCGTCCCAATTATTTGGATACTGAAGGGGAGCTAAGTTTATCGGAATCTATTCTGAATACAATTAAGAATGTAATTCCTGAGAGAGGTACTTGCCCAAAGAAGTATCGTCAGTCTGCTGATTTTGAGGTGAAGGATCCGGAAGGTAGAAATGCTGAAATATTTGTTCGTTTCATAGGTGGAACCAGTGGTGCGGCAAGTGCTTTCGGTTATTATTGCTATAAGTCCGGTGCTTCTGATGAGGATATAAAAGCTGCAAAGAAGTATATTGTTTTCCCGAATACGCACACCATTAATTATTATGGACGACCTGTTGGGCTAAAAGGTGGAGAATGTGTTAAGTTGCATTATATTAATGAGGATGGTGTAGATAAGGGAACTGAATTCCCTAATGGAGTGAAGATCGGTTGGTTTCTGTTAAATGACTCTTATTTCAAAGGCGGGAATGGATTGGGGACTTTCTATTCAACTATAGCATTGAATGGTGATGGACGTACACATACGGCTGCTTTCCGCATCAATGACTTTGTGGTACTTTCATTTGAAGACTGGACCGATCAGGATTATAATGATGTTCAGTTCAATATATGGTCTAATCCGATAGAGGCGATAACTCCTGATGTGCCCGAGGTGAAACCTGATGAGGGTGATAAAGAAGATGAATCTGTAGCTTACCGTATGACATATAAAGGTATTCTTGCATTTGAAGATAACTGGCCGAATAAAGGCGATTATGATTTGAATGATGTCATTGTGAAGTATAATTCTATTTTGAGTTTTAATACGAAGAATGAAGTTCTCTCTACTGAAGATACTTTCACGGCGCTTTGGTCAGGTGCTTCTTTCCATAATGGTTTTGGATATGAGATGAATACCGACCGTTCTAATGTGATTACTACATTTGTGGAAAATCCGGTGGCTGATATCAATCAAGGAATAGACAAGGACCTTTCTAAAGCAACGATCAATGTCTTTTTCAATGCGCTTTCTGTTACGGGTGACAATACGAAAACAGAAACTTATAAGATTAGGAATAAGTTAAGTACTCCTGTAGATCATGAGACTTTTGGTATATCTCCTTATAATTCGTTCATTATGGTTCATGATAATGCTGGAGATAACAGATGTGAAGTGCATCTGATAAACAATAAACCGACGACAAAGGCAAATATGGATTTGTTTCACACAGGCAAAGATTTATCTTCACCCAGTACCGGAATCTATTATGTAGCTGCTGAGAATTATCCTTTCGCCATTAATCTGGTTGATGCGGAAGAATTCAGCACCACTGAAACTCAGAGTGTGGATAAAAGCTATCCTAATTTTGTGAGATGGGTTGAATCTAATGGTAGCGAATGTAAGGATTGGTATAAGTAGGAAAATCCTTTTTAAAGTTATTATAAGAAACTACGCAACTTCTGTGCATTGTGCACGAAGTTGCGTAGTTTTTTTGTGCTGTGGGATTGCATTGTTCAATCTTCCATTTCTGAACTCTTTCTTTAAATAAGTGGATTTAGTTTTAAAAATAATATTAGATTACATAATTCAACCAACTGATAGAGGAAATATTTTTTGATTTATAAATATTTGCATGTTTGTAAAAGATTGGTGACAGTGTGATGTGTTTGCAGTGGTTTATAAATGTTAAACAGATTTTGAATAATCAATAAATGATTTATATATACAAGTTATATGTTGATTAAAAATAGGTTATGAAAGTATTCTATTGATTATTTATGATTCTATAAGAGTTGTTGATTGAGTGATTTATCCTGAAAAATAAACTTGTGTATTTGATTATTATGACAAAATAAGTTATATGTTTGTAACGATATTAATTTTATAACTCACAATAATATGAAACGGATTAAAAGAAACAGTTTGGTTACGGGGCTCTATGCACTGATGCTGATGGGGATTGTAACAGGATGCGACAAGGACGTTTATAATCCAGGTAACGACGATGATGGCAAACTACCACCAAAAGAAGATTACTTTGATTTCGCTTTGACGGGGGATGTACAGTTAAATGTAAACTATGATGCACCAGGCTATCGGGCTGTTATTGAGGTGTATGATCAGAATCCTATGGAGGATCGCAGGACAAAGAAGGAGGGAATTTCACCTATTTTTGTGGCGTATACCGACATTAATGGAAAGTATGAAGGCAAAATGAATATTCCTACAGCTGTAAAAGAGGCATACCTCTATACAGGCTTGTTCGGTTTGCTGACTTGTGTAAAATTGGAGGTTTCGGCAAGCGGGTATACGTATGATGCTACGAAGAGTACGCTAGGAACACGTGCTGCAGCTGCTAAGAAATCCTGATCAGATAAATCTAAAGGTTCCTGCAGGTGGTTCGACCGTAAGTGTATCATTCATGGGGGAGGCTGCTGCATACTTGAATTCATTTGGTTATTATTATTATCCCACAGGTCAGACAGTAACTCCCGAGAGTTTTTACAAGATGAAAAAATACCTTATTTTCCCGAATTCAAGCGGTGGAGATGAGCAAAGCACAATGACTCTGAAAACAGGACAAACGGCAAAACTATTGTATTTTGATAAAGATGGTAATCAGTCAGAATCTTTCCCTGAAGGGTATACTATTGGCTGGTTTTTAATTAGTAATGGCTTTGGAAGTGATGCTAATATTGCTCTTGGCTATGTAAAACAATTGGATGAGCTTGGATATAGTAACCCTTCCCTTTATAGTGGATATCGCAATGCCTGTATGTCTGACGATGCTGGCACTGATCGTCGTTTTATATCTGTATATGATGAAAAGTCTAAAATGCGTATCATTGGTATTGAAGACTATGTAAAATCAAGTCAAGCTCCGGATGATTATAAGGATTTGCTGTTTGCTGTTACCACTTCTAAAGATTTAGGTGGTGGTGATTTGGAACCGGTACCTCCTACTGATCCGGATCCGGAACCTGTTGTACTTCCGCTAAAAGGTACTCTTGCTTTCGAAGATATCTGGCCCGGTGGTGGTGATTATGACTTGAATGACGTAATGATCGAATATAATCGTAATATTACTTTTGATGCAAATAACAAAGCTACTAAGACTGTAGAGACATTTAAGGCTGTTCAGAAAAAAGGTAGTGCTACCAATAATAATTTCTTTGCTTGCCAGTATAAACATCTGGGAAAAATGACATTACCTGTAGGGGTGAGAGCTGAGACTGCAACGAATTCATTTGTTATTGAAACCAGTGCAAAAGAGATTGCTGAAGGTACAGTTTATACGATTGAACGCGATTTGACAGGTTTAGGCTTGACGCAGACTGATGTAGCCAGTGACTTTAATCCGTATATTATCACTAGACAATATACCACTGAAAACAGAGTAGAGGTACACTTGCCACTGGCTGATATGACTTCTTCTGCTGACGTATCATTGATGACAAAAGATAATGCATATTATGTAGGTTCTAAAGATGGCAGTCAATTCCCATTTGCTATCAATATTCCTATTACAGGCTTTGTTCCGGCTGATGAAAGTTATAGAATTGATTTGGAAGGACAATATCCGGCATTTGCCAGTTGGGCTAAATCTAAGGGTACGACAAATCAAGATTGGTATAAAACAGGTAAAGGAGCGAAATAGACCAATGTTGATTAGTAAGTAGTTCTTCTCTCTTATTTTGCGCGGGCTATATGAAAGCAAAGCATCATAGGGCCGCGCTCTTTTTATGGTTTTATAGTACCTGTATATTCCAGAAATTTACGATAAAAAGCATGGTGTGCTAAAGTTGCAGCTTCTCCCAATATCACCAATTTCATGCGGGCACGGGTGATGGCAACATTCATTCTTCGTAAATCATTCAGGAAACCAATCTGGCCTTCTTCATTGGCGCGGACAAGACTAATGAAAATGACATCACGTTCCTGTCCCTGAAACCCATCTACTGTGTTGACTGTGAGTAGACTGCGGTAAGACTTAAATGAACCGCTTGCTTTAATCTTATTGCGAAGATATTGCACTTGGGCTTTGTAAGGGGAGATTATACCGAAATCGATTCGTTCTTCTAATACGCGTTTTCCACCTATCCGGTTAATATAAGCTTTTAATTCCTGAAGCAGTAAATCAGCTTCTGCTTTATTGATACGCCCGAATGTTTCCCCAATGAATTCTTCCTTAAAATCCATTTCAGAAGTATCTATCCAACTGATAGGCGTATCCCAATCGAGAATACCGCGGTATCGTATCTCCGGAGCCGCTTCCAGTTCTCCGTTGTAAAACCATTGTGAGGGAAATTTCATGATTTCTTCATGCATACGGTATTGTACTTTCAATAGAGAGACGGTACTGGGTTTATTGGCAACGACTCTTTCCATCAATGTACATTCCAATCCTTCACGGGCAGCTTCGTAACATTTTATAGTAGGTGGGAGCTGGCAATGATCACCTGCCAGAACTACACGGTCAACTTTGCGAATGGCTATCCAGCAAGCAGCCTCCAAGGCTTGGGCGGCTTCATCAATAAAGAGTGTACCGAAGCGGCGCCCGTTCAGTACGCGGTGATTGCTACTGACAAGAGTGGAGGCTATGACATGGGCATTGTCGAAAAGATCGGCATTGATTTGTATTTCCAATTGTGTGGCACGATCACGCAGACGGCTCATGCGATTGCGGGCGCTTTCACGTTCCTCGTAACTACCCCGATGTTTGCCGCCCATTTCACGCATGGCTTTGCGTATACTCCATAATTCAGAGTAGGCCGGGTGTCCTTCGAATCGGCGTTCATAAGTGAACGAAAGCATTTTGTCGTTTACCCGGGTGGGATTGCCAATGCGCAGGACATTCACACCACGGTCTACGAGCTTTTCACTGATCCAGTCGACAGCGGTATTACTTTGAGCACAGACCAATACTTGCGGTTCGCGGTGTAATGTTTCATAGATAGCTTCTACGAGAGTGGTTGTTTTCCCTGTTCCCGGAGGCCCGTGTACAATAGAAACATCTCGGGAGTACAACACTTTATTCACCGCATTTTCCTGTGTAGAGTTCAACCAGGGGAAACGGACTGGGTAGAGCTCACGGAATCCGGGTTTCAAAGTTCCCAGCATGATATCTCTCAATTCTGCCAATCGATTGCCCTTGGCGCGAATTACATCGGAGAGGGCCTCGAACATGGTGCGGTAGGAAGTTTCATCAAAATAAAGCTGTACTCCAAGGTTTTCGGCTGATTGCACTTCCAGTATAGCACCTGCACCGGGCATCACAACAACCATACGTGTTTCGTTGGCATAACTGATGGTACCAATGGAATTGAAATATGTGATCTTATCGTCGTATCCTTTACGGAAAAAACAGACAGGACGCCCGAATTCAAAATTATGTTCTATATCAGTATCTTCCGTATGTGTAATTTCTATTACTAATTGATTCAGTGAATTGTAGTAACTTCGTCCGGGAGTGGCAGGATACCAACAGAGTCCCCGTTTTACCTTGCGGGAGATACCCATGGTTTCGGTCTGCCGTTTGAATTCTTCTTTTTCGAATTCATATTCCATACGCAGGAGCAGTTCTTGTTGCTGAAGATGGTCGGTTGGGGAAAGGAGGTTATTGCTCATATTATTATTAAATCTCTTACAAAGGTAATCATTCTTCGCTTTTGCACGAAGAAAAGCTTTAATTTGTTAAACCTTTAACTATTTTAGTTTGTTTATTATATTAATTTGTAATCTTTACAATATTGGAAAACTAAAAATAAATGTGATTATGGTGTATGACGTAACTATGTTAAAGGCCTTTTATGCTTCTTATAAGGGGAAAATGGAACACGTGCGGGCAGTGCTGCAACGTCCGCTGACATTAGCAGAAAAGATTTTGTATACTCATCTGTTTGATGAGAAGGGGGTAAAAGACTACAAACGGGGAGAAGATTATGTGAACTTCCGCCCTGACCGTGTAGCGATGCAGGATGCAACGGCACAAATGGCATTGCTGCAATTTATGAATGCAGGTCGCGAGCGGGTTGCCGTACCTTCGACCGTACATTGCGACCATCTGATACAAGCCTATAGAGGGGCTCGGGAAGACATTGCCACTGCTACCAGGACAAATGAAGAAGTATATGATTTTTTGCGTGATGTCTCTTCCCGGTATGGTATCGGTTTCTGGCAGCCGGGTGCAGGTATCATTCATCAGGTAGTATTGGAAAATTATGCCTTCCCTGGTGGAATGATGGTAGGAACGGACTCTCATACACCCAATGCAGGTGGCCTCGGTATGGTTGCCATCGGTGTCGGTGGTGCCGATGCGGTGGATGTGATGACCGGTATGGAATGGGAATTAAAAATGCCCCGTTTGATTGGTGTACATCTGAAAGGTGAATTAAATGGTTGGGCGGCTCCAAAAGATGTGATTCTGAAGTTGGCAGGTATCCTGACGGTTAAAGGCGGTACAAATGCAATCATTGAATATTTCGGACCGGGCACGGCTTCTTTGTCCGCTACCGGTAAGGCAACTATTTGTAATATGGGGGCCGAAGTCGGTGCCACTACGTCACTTTTCCCTTACGATGATCGTATGGCTACTTATCTGAAAGCTACCGGTAGGGAAGAAGTGGCAGAGATGGCTGATTCTGTGGCGGGTGATCTTCGTGCAGATGCCGACATCATGATTGCCCCGGAGAAGTATTATGATCGGGTCATTGAGATTGACCTTTCCAGACTGGAACCTTATATTAATGGTCCTTTTACTCCCGATGCCGCTACGCCCATTTCCGAATTTGCAGAAAAAGTGTTGGTTAACGGTTATCCGCGCAAGATGGAAGTCGGATTGATAGGTTCATGTACCAATTCATCTTATCAGGATTTAAGTCGTGCCGTTTCCCTGGCCCGCCAGGTTGAAGAGAAGCACCTGAAGGTAGCCGCTCCCCTGATTGTGAACCCCGGATCTGAACGGATACGGGCTACTGCGGAGCGGGATGGTATGATAGGAACTTTTGAAAAAGTCGGTGCTACAATTATGGCAAATGCCTGCGGTCCCTGTATCGGTCAGTGGAAACGTGAGACGGATAACCCCACTCGCAAGAATTCTATCGTAACCTCTTTCAACCGTAATTTTGCTAAACGTGCAGACGGTAATCCGAATACGTATGCCTTTGTCGCTTCACCCGAATTGACGATGGCGCTGACAATTGCCGGAGATCTTTGTTTTAATCCGCTGACAGATGTATTGGTGAATCGCGAAGGTGAAAAAGTAAAACTCTCCGAGCCTGTGGGTGAAGAATTGCCACCGAAGGGATTCGCTGAAGGTAGCGAAGGATATATAGCCCCCGGCTGTGAGAAGACTGAAATCAATGTGAATCCCCATTCGCAACGGCTCCAATTGCTACAGCCATTCCCTGCCTGGGAAGGAACCGATTTGCTGAATATGCCGTTGCTGCTTAAGGCACAGGGCAAATGTACTACCGATCATATTTCAATGGCAGGTCCGTGGCTTCGTTTCCGTGGACATCTGGAAAATATTTCGGATAACATGCTGATGGGTGCTGTGAATGCTTTTAATGGTGAAACTAACAGTGTTTGGAATCGTTCGACTAATGTATACGGTCCCGTTTCCGGTACGGCAAAGATGTATAAGTCCGAAGGGATTTCTTCCATTGTGGTAGCCGAAGAAAACTATGGTGAAGGTTCCAGTCGTGAACATGCCGCTATGGAACCCCGTTTCCTGAATGTCCGTGTGATTCTGGCAAAGAGTTTTGCCCGTATTCACGAAACGAATCTAAAGAAACAAGGCATGCTGGCATTGACTTTTGTGGATAAAGCCGATTATGATAAGATTCAGGAACATGATTTAATTTCGGTAATCGGATTGACGGACTTTGCTCCCGGCCGTAATCTTAAGATTGTCCTTCATCATGAAGATGGTACGAAGGAAAGCTTCGAAGCTCAACATACGTATAATGAACAGCAGATAGGCTGGTTCCGTGCCGGTTCTGCTCTTAATGCAAGATAGAAAGATGGATAAAATTACAGTACCTTTTATTACAGGTGATGGGGTAGGAGTTGAAATTACTCCTTCTATGCAAGCTATTGTGAATGCTGCCGTGCAGAAAGCATATAGCGGCGGGCGGCAGATTGAATGGATGGAAGTGTGGGCAGGCGAACGGGCTTTTGAAAAGTGCGGGCTGTGGTTGCCTGACGAAACGATGGAAGCTTTCCGTGATTATAAAGTGGGTATCAAAGGTCCGCTGACGACTCCTGTCGGTGGTGGCATCCGTTCATTGAACGTGGCATTGCGCCAGACACTGGACTTGTATGTATGCCTGCGGCCGGTTCGTTGGTATCAGGGCATCCACTCTCCGGTTCGTCATCCGGAGAAGGTGAACATGACTGTATTTCGTGAGAATACGGAAGATATTTATGCAGGTATCGAGTGGGAAGCCGGTACACCGGAGGCTGAGAAGTTCTATAAGTTTCTGCACGATGAGATGGGGGTAAAGAAAGTACGGTTCCCCAAGACGTCTTCTTTCGGTGTGAAACCTGTTTCAAAAGAAGGAACGGAACGATTGGTACGTGCTGCCTGCCGGTATGCACTTGAGAATAATCTGCCTTCCGTGACGTTGGTGCACAAGGGAAATATTATGAAGTTTACCGAAGGAGGTTTCAAAAAGTGGGGCTACGAGCTGGCTGAACGTGAGTTTGGAGAAGCATTGGCTGACGGAAGACTGGTGATAAAAGATTGTATTGCGGATGCTTTCCTACAAAATACATTGTTGATTCCTGAAGAATATTCTGTGATTGCTACCCTTAATCTGAATGGAGATTATGTTTCCGATCAGTTGGCTGCCATGGTGGGCGGTATCGGTATTGCTCCCGGTGCAAATATCAACTACCAGACCGGACATGCCATCTTTGAAGCCACCCATGGTACGGCACCGAATATTGCAGGCAAAGATATTGTGAATCCCTGTTCCATCATTCTGTCTGCCGTAATGATGCTCGAATACTTTGGTTGGAAAGAATCTGCTTCTTTGATAGAACATGCCTTGGAACGAAGTTTCCTTGATGCCCGTGCTACCGCCGACCTGGCGCGCTTCATGCCCGGCGGCGTCTCTTTGTCCACTTCTGCCTTTACCCGGGAGATAGTGGAAAGAATTGAAAAATAATACTAACGATTAAAACGATACGAAAATGAAGAAGGAATATTTAGTGTATAAGCTTTCCGAGGATATGAAGGAAGCAGTTCGGATTGATACCGAATTATTCTCCAAATTTGATGTGAAGCGCGGCTTGCGTAATGAAGACGGCACGGGCGTGTTGGTTGGACTCACCAGAATTGGTAATGTAGTGGGTTACGAACGTATTCCTGGCGGTGGCTTGAAACCTATCCCGGGTAAGTTGTTCTACCGTGGTTATGATGTAGAGGATATTGTCCATGCTTTTGTTAAAGAGAAACGTTTCGGGTTTGAGGAAGTGGCTTATCTGTTACTGTCCGGTAATTTACCCGATAAGGAGGGGTTAGCTTCTTTCCGTGAACTGATTAATGATAATATGCCGTTGGAACAGAAAACCAAGATGAATATTATCGAACTGGAAGGAAATAATATTATGAATATCCTGGCACGCAGTGTACTTGAGATGTATCGTTTTGATCCTGCTGCCGATGATACTTCCCGTGACAACCTGATGCGCCAGAGCATTGAATTGATTTCTAAGTTCCCGACTATTATTGCGTATGCATATAATATGTTGCGTCATGCCACTTTCGGCCGTTCGCTGCATATTCGCCATCCGCAGGAAAATCTTTCTATAGCCGAAAATTTCCTCTATATGCTGAAACGTAATTATACACAGTTGGATGCCCGTACACTCGACCTTTTATTGGTGCTTCAAGCAGAGCATGGTGGTGGTAATAACTCCACTTTCACGGTTCGTGTTACTTCTTCTACCGGAACGGATACATACTCGTCCATTGCCGCAGGTATCGGTTCGTTGAAAGGTCCGCTTCATGGCGGTGCAAATATTCAGGTGGCTGATATGTTCCATCATTTACAGGAGAATATTCAGGACTGGACGAGTGTGGATGAAATCGACACTTACTTCACCCGTATGCTGAATAAGGAAGTTTATAACAAGACCGGATTGATTTACGGTATCGGACATGCTGTTTATACAATTTCCGATCCACGTGCTATCTTACTGAAAGAACTGGCTCGTGATCTTGCCCGGGAAAAAGGTAAAGAGCGCGAGTTTGCTTTCCTTGAACTCTTGGAAGAACGTGCTATCGAAACTTTCGGTCGCGTGAAGAATAATGGAAAGACGGTATCGAGCAACGTTGATTTCTATTCCGGCTTTGTTTATGAAATGATTGGATTACCGCAGGAAATCTTTACGCCATTGTTTGCTATGGCTCGTATCGTCGGCTGGTGTGCGCACCGCAATGAAGAATTGAACTTTGAAGGTAAGCGTATCATTCGTCCGGCATACAAAAATGTACTCGAAGATACGGTTTATGTACCTATTAAGAAGCGATAAATAGGAGTAAAACGGGAAAGAAAAGAAGTGATTAGTGTTTAGTGATAAGTGATAAGCGCCATTCGGGATATTATTTTTTAGACGCGGATGACGCGGATAACGCGGATTTAAAAGGCTGCGCTATAAAAAAATAAAAAAAAGATCCGCGTCATCCGTGTCATCCGCGTCTAAAAGATTATTTATCATTTAGTTCATAACCCTCCAGTAATGAGACCGTTTTTTCTAAACTGTTTGTACTGATTTATTAATACTAAAAGTGCTTTTGTAACTAGTTGACTATTAGAGGTGTATAATAACCCTATCTCAGTATACGACTGAGGTACCCTAAGTATGATACTGAGATACCCTAAGTATGGGACTGAGATACCCTAAGTATGCAACTATGTCTCATTCTGTTTTCTTTAGTAAGTAACTTTGTACTCATTTCTGACGTAAATCGCTAACTTATCACTTTGATTTAAAATTTATTGTTTTTTGACATAATTCGCTAACGTCTTTGTAAACTAATTAAGGGGAAGAAGTTTTCTTTTTCCTCCTTTTTATATATCTTTGCCTGTACTTAAATCGAAACAAGTATGGAACAAGGGACTTTTCAGTTATTTCTTGGTGTAATGAGCATCATTGCACTGTTTGTTTTTATCGTACTTTATTTTGTCAAAGCGGGATATGGAATGTTCCGCACTGCATCTTGGGGCATTTCTATTAATAATAAATTGGCGTGGATGCTGATGGAAGCACCTGTGTTTATTGTGATGTTGTTACTCTGGTGGAATTCACCACGATATAATTCAATTGTTCCCCTGATTTTCTTTCTCTTATTCCAATTGCATTATTTCCAGCGCGCTTTTGTGTTCCCTTTCCTGCTGAAGGGAAAGAGTCGTATGCCGCTTGCCATTATGATGATGGGAATGCTGTTCAACCTCCTAAATGGCTTTATGCAAGGAGAATGGCTTTTTTATCTGGCTCCTGAAACTCTTTATACACCGGAGTGGCTGCTGACTCCCCAGTTTATTATTGGAGTATTGCTATTCTTTACCGGAATGGGAATCAACTGGTATTCGGATTATGTAATCCGCCATCTTCGTAAACCGGGAGATACGCGGCATTACCTTCCATCGCAGGGGATGTATCGTTATGTCACCTCTGCCAATTACTTTGGTGAAATTATAGAATGGGCAGGATGGGCTATATTGACTTGGTCGCTCTCCGGACTGGTTTTCCTGTGGTGGACAGTGGCTAATCTGGTTCCTCGTGCCAATGCCATCTGGCATCGCTATAAAGAAGAGTTTGGAGATGAGGTGGGAAACCGGAAACGTGTTTTTCCGTTCCTCTATTAATCTCTCCACTTATAAATCACAAATCATAAATAATACTCATGAGCAAGTTATTTACTCCTGTAACTTTTGGTCCGCTGACTTTACGGAATCGTACTATCCGTTCGGCGGCATTTGAAAGTATGTGTCCGGGTAATGCCCCTTCGCAAATGTTGCTTGACTATCACCGTTCAGTTGCGGCTGGCGGTGTTGGAATGACTACTGTGGCCTATGCAGCTGTCACCCAAAGTGGTTTGTCGTTCGACCGCCAATTATGGATGCGCCCTGAAATCATACCCGGATTAAAAGAACTGACTGATGCTGTACATGCCGAAGGTGCTGCAGCAGCTATACAGTTGGGACATTGCGGCAATATGTCGCATAAAAGTATCTGTGGTGTTACTCCTGTCGGAGCTTCCACCGGTTTTAATCTTTACTCACCTACTTTTGTTCGTGGCTTGAAAAAAGAGGAATTGCCGGAGATGGCACGTGCATACGGTCGTGCTGTGAATCTGGCCCGTGAGGCAGGCTTTGATGCAGTTGAAATACATGCCGGACACGGATATTTAATTTCTCAGTTCCTTTCTCCTTATACTAATCGTCGTAAGGATTGTTTCGGCGGATCTTTGGAGAATAGGATGCGTTTTATGGACATGGTGATGGAGGAAGTGATGACAGCTGCCGGAACCGACATGGCTGTATTGGTGAAAATGAATATGCGCGATGGTTTCCGTGGCGGGATGGAAATGGATGAGACTATGCAGGTGGCAAAACGCCTGGAGCAATCGGGCGCTCATGCATTGGTGCTAAGTGGAGGTTTTGTTAGTAAGGCTCCTATGTATGTGATGCGTGGTCAGATGCCTATCCGTTCTATGACTCATTATATGAATTGCTGGTGGCTGAAGTATGGAGTGCGAATGGTAGGAAAGTGGATGATACCGACCGTTCCTTTTAAAGAGGCTTACTTTCTGGAAGATGCGCTGAAATTCCGGACGGAAATAAAGATGCCATTGGTATATGTAGGTGGCTTAGTTTCGCGTGAGAAAATAGATGAGGTACTGGATGATGGCTTTGAAGCAGTGCAGATGGCACGTGCCCTGCTTAACGAACCGGGTTTTGTCAACCGTATGCGTGAAGAGGAGAAAGCACATTGTAATTGTAAACATAGTAATTATTGTATTGCACGGATGTATTCCATTGAAATGGCATGCCATCAGCATTTGAATGAAGAACTTCCGGCCGGCTTGAAGCGGGAAATTACAAAAATAGAAGCAAAAGGATAATGAAACAGAAACTTGCAGTTATAACCGGAGCAGATGGCGGTATGGGAATGGAGATTACACGCGCTGTTGCTGCCGCCGGATATAAAGTCATTATGGCGTGTCGTGATCCTGAAATCGCAGAAGAGAAACGCCAGTTTATAATGCGGGAAACAGGAAATGTAGCATTGGAGATAGTACCGGTCAATCTTGCTTCTTTGTCTTCTACAGCTTTTTTTGCCAATGAACTTCTTCAGCGTGGAGAAGCTATTGCCTTGTTAATGAACAATGCCGGCACCATGGAAACGAAACGTCGTATTACCGAAGAGGGATTGGAGCGTACGGTGAGTGTTAATTATGTAGCTCCCTATTTGTTGACCCGTAAATTGTTACCATTGATGGGAGAGGGAAGCCGGATTGTAAATATGGTGTCTTGTACTTATGCTATTGGTAAACTGGATTTTCCAGACTTCTTTTGGCGTGGAAAGAAAGGAGCTTTCTGGCGTATTCCAATTTATAGTAATACGAAATTGGCATTAACTCTGTTTACAATAGCTCTATCGGAGAAGGTGAAATCCAAAGGTATTGTTGTCAATGCTGCCGATCCGGGCATTGTTTCCACAAAAATCATTACGATGCATATGTGGTTTGATCCGTTGACGGATATCTTTTTCCGGCCTTTCATACGTACACCTCGTCAGGGAGCAGCGACAGCCATCAGTTTGTTGCTGGATGAAGATGCAGGAAAACGTACTGGAACATTGAATGTAAGTTGTCACCCTAAAAAACTTTCAGGGAAATTCCTTCACCATGTACAGATGAAGGAACTATGGGATCAGACAGAAGAAATTGTGGCAAAATGGCTATAATGAAAAAGGCGCGGATGAATTTCATCTGCGCCTTTGCATATTTCACTATATTCTATTTAAATAGAGAGTTCTCTCAATACATTTACCAAGTCTTTTTTGATTGGCTTATCATTCTTGATAGCTTTTGTGAAAGGAACGTATACTACTTCATCATGTTCGATACCAACCATTACATTGCGTTGTCCATCCATGATGGCATCGATAGCTGCCGCACCGAGTCGGCTGGCAAGGATACGATCGTGAGCTGTAGGACTTCCACCGCGCTGCAAGTGTCCAAGGATAGTAACACGTACATCGTATTGAGGATATTCATTCTTCACACGTTCTGCAAAGTGCATGGCTCCACCTGTCAGTTCGCTTTCCGCAACAATTACAATACTACTGTTTTTGGATTTGCGGAAACCGTTTTTGATGAATTCTTCCAGTTGATCGACTTCCGTACTGAACTCTGGAATGATAGCGGCCTCTGCACCTGAGGCAATAGCACCGTTCAAAGCAAGGAAACCAGCATCACGTCCCATTACTTCCACAAAGAACAAACGTTCATGAGAAGTTGCCGTATCGCGGATTTTATCCACTGCATCCAGAATGGTATTCAAAGCTGTATCATAACCGATAGTCGTATCTGTTCCGTACAGATCATTGTCGATAGTACCGGGTAATCCGATACAAGGTACATCAAACTCTTGTGCGAAAATACGTGCACCCGTCAATGAACCGTCACCACCAATGATAACCAAGGCATCAATACCTTCCTTTTTCATATTATCATATGCAATCTGGCGTCCTTCAGGAGTAGTGAACTCCTGACAACGAGCTGTTTTCAGGATAGTACCACCTAATTGTATAATATTACTTACGTTCTGGCTTTTGAATTCTTTGATTTCACCGGTTACCAGACCTCTGTAACCTCTATATATACCTTTTACTTGTAATCCGTTGTAAATAGCAGCACGTGTTACCGCACGAATAGCAGCGTTCATTCCCGGTGCATCACCACCGGATGTCAAAATACCTATGCACTTAACTGTTCCCATAACAATCTTTTAGTTTGGTTTAAATAATCACCGCAAAAATAGTGCAAGTTAAGAGCAAAAGCAAAAAACATTTTGCTTTTGCCGAAACGCAGCCTATTTCCGCTCGGCAAAGATAGCAAAAAGCTGAGGGCGTGATTCATATTTAACGTTAATTTGTTGTTTCAAAACGGTGACTTATTGTCCTGTAAGTCGTGATTGAATGGCCTTTGAAATTTCTTCCATCAGCCATTTGGGAGTGGAGGTTGCTCCACATACTCCGATAGAGGAAGCTCCGGTAAGCAGAGAACTGTCTATCTCTTCAGCGCTGTCTATCAGATGCGAATTAGGGTTGACTTTTTTGCATTCGCTGAACAACATTTTCCCATTGGAACTTTTCTTGCCACTTACAAAGAATACCAGATCGTGTGAAGCGGCAAATTTCCGTATGTTCGGAATTCGATTGGCTACTTGTCGGCAGATGGTATCATAATATTCAAATGTGACATCAGGCGAGATATGTTCTTTGATGTATTCTACGATTTTCTGGAATTCGTCCAGTGACTTTGTTGTCTGCGAATATAAACGGATGCTCTTGGTAAGATCCAGATTTTTAGCTTCTTCCAGCTTTTCTATAACGATTGCTTCTCCGGTAGTTTGTCCCACTAAACCAAGGACTTCTGCATGACCGGTTTTTCCATAGATAACGATTTGTTTCTCCTCGGTATCTTTCTGAGCATATTCTTGCTTGATTTTCTTCTGCAAGCGGAGTACTACCGGACAAGTGGCATCGATAATTTCAATATTGTTACGGCGGGCGATTTCATAGGTTTCGGGAGGCTCTCCGTGGGCACGCAACAAAACTTTGGCATCATGTAGATGATTGAAATCATCGTGATTGATAGTGATGAGGCCCATCTCTTTCAAGCGTTCCACTTCACGACTATTGTGCACAATGTCTCCCAGGCAATACAAAGTACCGCCATTGGCTAGTTCTTCTTCAGCTTTATTTATTGCAGTGACTACACCGAAGCAGAAGCCGGATCCCTCATCTATTTCTACTTTTACCATAATATAATATGTTGATATAGATATTTTAAGCAGATATTCGGAAAGGCTACATCCTTTTCCTTTATCCCTTAACGGTCTTATCGAATTGTTCTTGTAACCATTTTTTTTGTTGGGAAATAGTCATTTGTGTATTGTCTAACAACAATGCGTCGTCAGCTTTGCGAAGTGGGCTTACTTCACGGTTCTGATCGATATAATCCCGTTGCTTTACGTTCTCAAGTATTTCATCAAAACTGGCTTCTTGTCCTTTGGCTTTCAATTCGTCATAACGACGCTGTGCGCGGATCTCGGGGGAGGCAGTTACAAATATTTTTAGTTCCGCATCAGGAAAAACCGTAGTTCCGATATCACGTCCATCCATGACAATACCTTTGGAATTACCCATTGCCTGTTGCTGTGCCACCATTGCTTCGCGTACAAATCCTAAAGTTGCAATAGGGCTGACGCGAGAAGAAACTTCCATGCTACGGATTTTATTTTCCACATTCACACCGTTCAGGTAGGTATCCGGGCGTCCGGTCGACGGATTTAGTTGAAATGAAATATGAATATTACCGATTTCTTTCTGAAGTCTTTCCGCATCAATCTCATTTCCTTTAAAGATGCCATTTTCTATACTGTATAAAGTGACTGCACGATACATGGCGCCACTGTCGATGTATATGTAACCTATTTCACGGGCAAGATCTTTTGCCATGGTACTTTTTCCACAGGAGGAAAAACCGTCGATTGCGATAGTTATCTTTTTCATTTTGAGTTATACTATTTATATATTATAAGGTATATGACAAATTAAATATAAGTGAGGATGAACTCACATGATATTTGGCATATGCCATCCCCAATTTCAATCGTTTTAACTGAATACCTGTGCCACAAGTAAAACCCGCCCAATGGCTGGAGCCGTTTATTTTCATTTCTTCTCCACGGCGGAAGCTATATCCGGCTGCCAGGTAAAAATTGCTGGTTGGGAGGAAATCAATGCCAAGGGCGATATGATTTAACAATTTCTTTCCAAAATTGTTTGCTGCTGTGGCTGATGTACTCCAGTGTGTCAGGTCATGTAGAGTAAATGAGAGCCTGAAAGGAGCATGTGCCAATCGTTTGCTGAAACCAAGCTGTACGTCGACGGGCAGTTTTTCATGCCGTTCTTCGAAAGCTTTCAGTTGTCCTCCCAAGTTGCGTGCAACAAGTGAAGCGGAAAAGTCAGACTCCTGATGATAGTAATTCAATCCCAAATCAATGCCAATTGCGAATGAAGAGTACTTATCATAATGAGAATAAATAAAGTTAGTGCGGACACCACCACTCCAATAATCACTTAAATCATAGGTATAAATGCCCGATATGGAAATATCTTTGGCAGAGAAAGTGCCGATTTCTATATTTTCTTCGGTGGTTTCTTTTAATTCTCCGTAATCTACATATTGAGCGGTTACCGCCCAGGTGGAACGCTCGCCTGCTGTACGTGCGAATGCGGCCCCTCCCACATTGACACCATCCATGTAAAGCATATAATTCAGGTTGAGAGTTTTATCCGCTACACACGAAAGAAGGGCGGGATTTTGGACAGCCATAGTTAAATCGTCTTCTATAATAGAAATGTTTTCTCCACCCAATGCCGATGCGTGGGCAGAAAAAGGAAGCTTTAAAAATTGGAAGGCGCTGGTTCCGTCTTGCGCACGTAAAACGGAGAAAATCAGTAGTAGTAGCGCCGTAATAAAAGACTTTTTCAACATTTCATTTAAAATTATTGCCAAAGATACGGTATTTTTAAAATATCTCGTTACATTTGTAGCACAAAAGCGCAGGTGTGCTTTTTGAAGGATAAAAAAAACAAAAATGGGTGCATATTGTCTTAAAAAAGATAGTACGGATGAACGTTTTGCAGAAAAAGTACTATATTTGCCCAAAATGAGAAACACGTTAAAATAATATTATAATTATGGAAATTAAGAAAACACCTAAAGCAGATTTGGAGAACAAAAAATCGACTTGGATGCTTATTGGTTATGTTATTGTGCTGGCTTTTATGTTTATAGCATTTGAATGGACAAAGCGCGATATCAAGATCGATACGAGCCAGGCGCTTACTGATCTCTATTTTGAAGAAGAAATGGTTCCTATTACTGAGCAGGAAGAAAAAGTAGCTCCTCCTCCTCCAGAAGTGGCTCCGATTAACGAAACGTTGGAAATCGTGGCTGATGATGCTGATGTGGAAGAAACAGTTATTGCTTCTTCTGAGGAAACAGGTCAGGCAGTAGAAGTAAAATACGTGCCTGTAACTGTTGTAGAAGAAGAACCGGAAGAACAAACTATTTTTGAGGTTGTAGAACAAATGCCTGAATTCCCGAATGGTGGTATGGCTGGTTTGATGCAATTCTTGAGCAAGAACATTAAATATCCTACTATTGCACAGGAAAACGGTACTCAAGGTCGTGTAACAGTACAGTTCGTTGTTAATAAGGATGGTAGTATTGTAGACGCTAAAGTCATAAGAGGTGTTGACCCGTATTTGGATAAAGAAGCACTCCGTGTGATTGGTACCATGCCGAAGTGGAAACCCGGTATGCAGCGCGGTAAACCTGTACGCGTAAAATATACGGTGCCTGTAATGTTCAGATTGCAGTAATAACGTTATCTATATAAAAAAAGAGGCTGCTTTTCGGCAGCCTCTTTTTATTCTTACTATTCTCCTTAATTTATAATCACTATGTTTACAGCTTCCGAGCTTCTCGAAAAATTTAATTCTCATATTGCTGATTTACAGTTTACGCGTACTCCAAAAGGATTGTATGCTCCGGTGGAATATGTATTGTCTATGGGGGGGAAGCGAATTCGCCCGGTATTAATGTTGATGGCTTATAATTTGTACCAGGAAGATGTAACTCGCATCTATGCTCCTGCTACAGGTATCGAAGTTTATCATAACTATACTCTCCTTCATGATGACCTGATGGATCGTGCCGATCGTCGTAGAGGTAAAGAAACTGTTCACAAGGTCTGGAACGATAATACCGCTATTCTCTCGGGAGATGCAATGTTGATTTTAGCTTATCAATTTATGGCAGAGTGTTCTCCTGCTTTTTTGAAGGAAGTTATGGATCTTTTTAGTCTGACAGCTCTTGAGATATGTGAAGGTCAGCAGATGGATATGGAGTTCGAACAGAGAAATGATGTAACAGCAGAAGAGTATCTGGAAATGATTCGTCTGAAAACAGCAGTTTTATTAGCTACAAGTTTACGGATTGGAGCTCGTTTGGGAGGAGCTTCAATAGAGGACGCCGATCGTTTGTATGATTTTGGAATGCAAATAGGAGTTGCTTTCCAATTGAAAGATGATCTTTTGGATGTTTATGGTAATGCCAAAGTCTTTGGGAAAAATATTGGTGGAGATATTCTTTGCAATAAAAAAACTTATATGCTGATTAAAGCATTTGAACATGCCGATTCAAGTCAACGTGAGCAGTTAAATCATTGGGTTCATGCAGAAGCCTTTCAACCTGTTGAGAAGATTGCTGCTGTTACGGAACTCTATAATCAGATTGGTGTAAAATCTATTTGCGAGAATCAAATGTTGGAATATAGTAATCGTGCGATGGAAAGTCTTGCGGCTGTTAGTGTTGCAGAGGATAAAAAAGAAGAACTTAAAAGGATAATAGAAAATTTGATGCATAGAGAAGTGTAATAGTGTCTTTTTAGAATTATGCCTTATAGAAGATTACCAAATACAGATCAGGCGAGAATACGGGCACTGAAAGCAGTGGTTGCGAAAGCTGATGTCCAGAACCTTTATGATTTGGCAGTTTCTCTGAAGACGTTGACAGAGGCCCGGAATTTTTTAACAAGATTTGAAGCTGCCCAAGCCTATTATTTGCAATGTTTTGAGCGTCAGTCGCAGGCTGGTCATAAGCATCAGACCAATGTAAAGATGGCACGTTTGTACGTATCTCATTTTATTCAGGTATTGAATTTAGCTGTAATACGTTCGGAAGTACGTGCTGCTCACAAAGCATATTATGGTTTACCGGGAGATAGTACAAATGTTCCGGATTTATCAACAGAAACAGCATTGGTGGAATGGGGACGAAAAATTATAGATGGAGAGGCTAAACGAACTTCACAGGGCGGAATTCCTATTTATAATCCTACAATAGCCAAGGTTAGAGTACATTATGATATCTTTACAGATAGTTATGACCGACAAAAAAATCTGCAGGCTTTGACTGCGCGTAGTTTAGAATCTCTTTCTGCTATGCGAACCACAGCAGATGAATTGATTTTGGATATTTGGAATCAAGTTGAAAAGAAGTTTGAAAATGTTTCTCCAAATGAAAAACGTTTGGATTTGTGCCGTGATTACGGTTTAGTTTATTATTACCGTACTGGTGAAAAACGAAAAGAAGAAGTAAATAAATGAGATTGATAGATACACATTCCCATCTCTTTCTAGAAGAATTTTCAGAAGATTTGCCACAGGTTATTGATCGTGCCCGTTCTGAAGGAGTTACTCATATTTTTATGCCTAATATTGATAGTACGACGATTGGCTCAATGTTGTCTGTCTGTAATACCTATAAAGGTTACTGTTTTCCTATGATAGGTTTACATCCTACTTCAGTCAATGCCGGTTATGAAAAAGAATTGGAAATCGTGACTCGTGAGCTCAAGTCTTCCAATGAATATATTGCAATAGGGGAGGTTGGTATAGATCTATATTGGGATAAAACTTTTCTGAAAGAACAGCAGATTGCATTAGATAAGCAAATCAATTGGGCTTTGGAATATGACCTTCCTGTCGTTATTCATTGTCGGGATGCCTTTGATTATATATATAAGGTGCTGGAACCTTACAAGAATACTTCTTTAAAAGGAATCTTCCACAGTTTTACGGGTACCGATGAGGAAGCTGCCCGGATTCTGGAGTTTTCAGGTTTTCTAATTGGAATTAATGGTGTGGTTACTTTTAAAAAGTCGCATCTTCCGGAAGTTTTGACTAAAATATCTTTGGAGAAGATTGTTCTTGAAACGGATTCCCCTTATCTTACTCCGGTTCCGAATCGTGGTAAGAGAAATGAAAGTGCCTATGTGAAGGATACTTTAATGAAGGTTTCTGAGATCTATCGGATGTCTCCGGAGGCTGTCGGAAGCGTAACTTCTGAAAACGCTTTAAAAGTGTTTGGAATGCTCAAATAACATCGCAAAGATTTTAAAGTTTATTAATTTTGAGATTTTATTAAAGATAAAACGGAGAGAATGAAGGGCAAGAACGAAAAAAAGAATACATTTGTAGCTGAAAACGCTTGTGGTTCGCATTTTTTTTGTAATTTGCAGCCGTTTTTGAAAGAGGCGTCTATTGGAGAGATGCTCGAGTGGTTGAAGAGGCACGCCTGGAAAGCGTG